>ERZ501016.509-NODE-509-length-10535-cov-16.711641_pt1 | contig 10535 bp, 12 predicted proteins | sample MGYA00248889_ERZ501016 | MGnify/ENA primary metagenome ERZ501016 (study PRJEB25958, sample SAMN03398594) | human skin metagenome | study: EMG produced TPA metagenomics assembly of the Human Skin Microbiome Metagenome (human skin metagenome) data set. | reverse complement strand
TCTCCGAGACGATCATCGCCCCAGCTCAGGTGTCCGGGAAAGCGGGTCAGGCTCCCGCCCGAGTTCGCCGAACTTCCGGTAGCGGTTAACCCACTTCGATGCGGTCGCCCGCGAGATACCCATCTCGGCCGCCACGTGCGCGATCGGCCGGGTGCGGCATCGCTCCACGAGACGTCGGCGACCCTCGGGCGTGAGTGGCGCATTCTTGTGGCTGCGAGTGTCCATCGGCGAGCTTGTGCTCGAGGTCATGTTCTGCCGCCTAGCACATGGACGTGATGGTCCCGTCATGGATCGACCTGCCTAGAACAGACCCAGCACCAGCGTGATCGCCAGGAACAGCGCGAGCTGATAGCCGGTGTTGATGATCGTCAGCTTCAGAGGCTTCTGCTCGAACGAGTTGTGCTGGAGAAGAGTCGATGCGGACAGCGTCAGCCAGATGACGAATCCGACCACAACGGCCAGCCACGCGGAGTCGTTGCCGGTGGCCGCCGTCGTGAGTCCGACGGCGAACGCCAGTCCGACAGTGGTCGCCGCGTTGGACACGGCGAGCAGTACCAGGTTCCGTGTTCGGACGGGTCTGCTCTTCTCCGGCGTGATGCCCGTGAGCCCTTCCCAGGCGTCCGCGATGGGTCCTTTCGAGTACCAGGCCATCGCGACGGCCATCCCCGCGACGAATGCGAGAAGCACACCAATCCAGTTGATCTCCATGCTCATACCTCCTTGACGGCCGGAGCACGGACAGCCCTGGCAACGATGACAGCACATTGATAAGATCAAGCATGGTAGAAAATGTCAAGCGTGCATCACGTCGATCCTACGGCCAGTTCTGCGGGCTGGCGCGCGCGCTCGACATCGTCGGAGACCGCTGGAACCTTCTGATCGTGCGCGAGCTGCTGCCCGGACCCCTGCGATACGGCGAGCTGAAAGCATCCCTGCCAGGCGTGGCGAGCAACCTCCTCGCCGAGCGGCTGCGGACGATGGAGGAGACCGGTGTCGTTGAGCGAGCGCTGGGAGACGCAGGTGTCGTCTACGGACTGACACGATGGGGCGCGGAGCTCAGGGAGCCGATGGAGGCCCTGGGCCGGTGGGGCGTCCCGCTGCTGGCCGCCGGGCGCGGTGAAGACGAGTTCCGGCCCCGGTGGCTGACGCTCGCCCTGCCCGCCATCCTCCACGGGAGAACGGCAGCGCCGCCCGTGGAGATCGGCTTCGAGGTGGAGGGTCTGATCATCGTTCTCCGCATCGACGAGGGTGGTCCGAGCGCGCGGATCGGTGACGAGAATCGACCGAACACCGTCCTGGCGGCCGAGGCCGATACCGTTGTCGGCCTCGTCGCCGGAGCTCTCACTGCCGACCAAGCGCTCGATGCGGGAGAACTCCGCGGAGACGCGGCCCCCCTTCGGCAAGTGTTCGTCTAAGACGCCACCTCCAAGACGGTGGATCAGAGGGGGCCAGAGCCGGTGCGATGCCGTCAACAACCTGCTGGCCAGCAACATCTAGCTGTACTGACCGGAGACGTTGATTGAGGCTCCCGCCACCTTCGGGGGTACTATTGAAGTAGCGTCGCGTGCCGGTGGCAGTCTGTGCCAGGCATGGAGGCGCCGAACCTCTGGGAGGCCGACGGTGTTATCGCCGCACCCAGCGTCGCCGCGTGACTGATCGCGAGCGTCCAGTCCAGAACACGTCAGCAGATGGCCAGCGCTTCGCCGGTCACTACCGCCGACTTCTCGCACCCCTAGGCCCATGTGTCCTCACATGGGCCACTTTTGCATGCCCAAAAATCGATAGGAGACATCCATGACTGCCCGGTCGCCAATGCGCACGAACTCGTGAGCCGTGGCACATGACGGTGTCGAGGGGTGTTCCCCGGCTCAGGCTCCCGGGTAGGAGTCGAGGTTCCACCAGTGGCCATCGAAGTCAGCGACACATGCGTTGCGCCCTCCATGGGGGGCGTCGTTGGGCTCCGTGACGGTGGTCGCGCCGTGTGCCAGGGCTGCGGCGAAGAGGCTGTCCACGTCCTCATCACTGGCGACCACCAGGTTGCAGATCCCCGGCCCGTAATGCGGGTCATCGTCCCGAACAGAGCCGAGCATGATGCCCCCGTTGTCGCGCCAAGCAAGTTGCGCATGGGCCACCAAGGTCGCGTCATCAGGATCCCGCACGATCATGGCGGTGGTGAAGCCGATGGCTTGGAGAAAGTCGATGCCTCGATCGGCGTCTGTATAGCGCAGGCAGTGGAACAGCTGTGGTGTCGTCATGGCTCTAGCCTCACGCCGGAAGCATGTCGGTGTCTTGAAGCAATGGGAAATCGTCCTTCGACTGGCGCAGCGTCCATCCAGTCATCGACTTCCATTCCCGGGACAGGTGCGGTTGGTCGCTGTAGCCGGCCATCGCCGCGACGTCCGAGGGCTGGGCGCCACGCTGGACCAAGTCTTTGGCGTGGGTGAAGCGAGCGATGCGCGCCACCTGCTTGGGCGAGAGACCGGTCTCGAGGTCGAACAGGCTTGAGAGCCGCCGTCTGGACAGGCCAACGTCCTGAGCCAGGCCGGAGATGGGGATCGTGCCTCGGGTCCGATGGATCCGCGCGAGTGCCTCGACCAGGTCTGCGCGCGGTGCATGAGGATGCTGCTCCAGCCTCTTGGTGAGGAATGCCGCCAAGAGGTGGAACCGTCGTGGCCACGTTGACTGCCGCAGCTGGTCGAGCAAGTGCCTGGGCCACGAGAGATCATTCACATCAACCATCGAGCCGGCCAGTTCCCCGGCCGGCAGCCCGAGAAGCCGACGGGTCGAGAGCGGGTGGAGCGACAATTCGAGGCCCTGCTGGCGTCCCCTCGACTGGATCAGAGCCGGAGTGGTGTGCAGGCCGGAGACTAGTAGGTCACAGAGATGCCGCGCGTCGCCATGAAGCCAGCCACAGTCGATGGGCTCTGCGAGCGACAGCACCACCGTGACGCCCATCGAGGGAACCCCGTGGTGGACGGTGTCGGTACTGGTGAAGTCGTACCCCACCCAGGAAAGGAGATGGGGGCGCAACCCTTGCGGGATAGCTGGCTGCCAGACGGGCATGCACCCACCCTAGGGAAGCCCCGGCCCAGAAACAGTCACTTGTCTGACGACCACTGTGGTGTCGCTACACGACCGCCAGGGCCGTGGCGGCTCGATCAACGTCTCCGGGCAGTACGTCTAGCGCTCCCGCCCGGTGCCGTGGGGGCGGCCCGACGGCCCCGCCCGCGGCCCCGGCGCGTAGGCTGGAGTCCCTGTCCGGCGACCCCGGACCGCCCCCGAGTTCCGCAGGAGAGCACGTGACCGTCGCCCCCGAGGGCCGTCGTCTGCTCCGTGTCGAGGCCCGCAACGCGCAGACCCCGATCGAGCGCAAGCCGAGCTGGATCCGCACGACCGCGAAGATGGGCCCGGAGTACACGCAGATCCGCTCGCTCGTGAAGGGCGGCGGGCTCCACACGGTGTGCGAGGAGGCGGGCTGCCCGAACATCTTCGAGTGCTGGGAGGACCGCGAGGCGACCTTCCTCATCGGCGGTGACGTCTGCACGCGGCGGTGCGACTTCTGCGACATCGCGACGGGCCGGCCTGCGGCGCTCGACCTCGACGAGCCCCGACGGGTCGCCGAGTCGGTCCGCCAGATGGGGCTGCGGTACTCGACCGTGACGGGCGTGGCCCGCGACGACCAGCCGGACGGTGCGGCGAGGCTGTACGCGGACACGATCCGGGAGATCCACGCGATGAATCCGACCACCGGCGTCGAGATCCTGCCGCCGGACTTCGGCGCGCGGCCGGAGCTCGTGGGCCAGGTGTTCGACGCCCGGCCCGAGGTCTTCGCCCACAACCTCGAGACCGTGCCGCGGATCTTCAAGCGGATCCGCCCGGCGTTCACCTACGAGAAGTCGCTGCGCGTGCTGACGATGGCGCGCGAGGCGGAGCTGGTGACGAAGTCGAACCTCATCCTCGGCATGGGTGAGCGCGAGGACGAGATCGAGGCCGCGATCCGCGACCTGCACGACGCCGGCTGCGACATCCTCACGATCACGCAGTACCTGCGGCCGTCGCCGACCCACCACCCGATCGACCGGTGGGTCAAGCCCGAGGAGTTCCTCCACTGGAGCGACCTGGCCGAGGAGGTCGGGTTCAAGGGCGTCATGGCCGGGCCCCTCGTGCGTTCGTCGTACCGTGCCGGTCGGCTGTGGGCGCAGGCCATGCGCCGCTGGGGTCGCCCCGTGCCGGAGCACCTGGCCCACCTGGCCGAGAACTCCTCCCCCGCCCGACAGGAGGCCGCGTCCCTCGTCGCGGCCGGATCGACAGAGAGCTGAGCCGACCGACGATGGCACGCAAGGACACGAAGGCCCCGAAGAGCACGGGCGCGACGGCCGCCACCAAGGGCGCGAGGAAGCCCCTGGCTGCGGAGGGGGCCGACGGCGCGGGCAAGAAGCAGAACCCGCTCAAGCAGATGGTGACGGTCTACCGGACGATCAAGCCGGTCGACCCGCAGATCGGCCTGTGGATGGTCGGCGCCGCCGTCGTCGTCCTCCTGCTCGGCACGCTCATCGGATCCTTCTTCGGGCCCTGGTGGGTCGGGCTGCTCATCGCGCTGCCGTTCGCGCTGATCGCCGCGATCGTCGTCCTCGGCCGCCGCGGTGAGAAGGCGGCGTACAAGCAGATCGAGGGCCAGCCGGGTGCGACCGCCGGGGCGATGGGCTCGCTGCGCGGGTGGTACACCGACCAGGAGCCCGTCGCGGCCGAGGCCCAGCGCGGCGGCGACCTCGCGAGCACCGCGCTGGTCTTCCGCGCTCTCGGCCGGCCGGGTGTCGTGCTGCTCGCCGAGGGTCCGCGTGGTCGGGCGGAGAAGCTGCTGGCCAAGGAGAAGAAGAAGGTCGAGCGCGTCGCGCCCGGCGTCGCGGTCCACACCTTCCACGTCGGCACCGGCGAGGACGACCTGCCGGTCTCGAAGATCACCCGCACCCTGACGCGGCTCAAGCCCGTGCTGAGCAAGGACGAGATGGCCGTCGTCAACAAGCGGCTGCGGTCGATCCCCGGGATGCGGCAGAACATCCCCGCGGGCGTCGACCCGACCCGTGCCCGGATGGACCGACGGGCGCTGCGAGGCCGCTGACCCCGCAGCGCCGCGTCGGGTCCACCACCGGGGTCAGGTGGTCGGCCCGACGGGTCGGTCGCCCCTGATCGTCACGCGGGCCATGACCCTGGGCTGGGTGTAGTCCCTGTTCGCATAGTGGGCCGTCGAGCGGTTGTCCCACACCCCGACGTCCCCGACCGCCCAGCGGTGCCGGATGGTGTGCTCGGGCTTGGTCAGGTGTGCGTAGAGCAGGTCAAGGATCCCCCGGCTCTCGGCGTCCGAGACGCCGACGATGTGCGAGGTGAACCCCGGGTTGACGAAGAGCCCGCGCCGCCCGCTCACGGGGTGCACGCGCACGACGGGATGCTCGACCGGCGTCAGGCCGGTGACCGTCCGGCCGTCCCACTCGTTGCCGCGCCCGCCATGGCGGCGCAGGTAGGCCCACCACTCCCGGTTCCCGTCGTGGACGGCGGTCAGCCCGTCGACGAGGCGGCGCACGGGCTCCGAGAGGGACTCGTAGGCCAGCTGCGAGTCGGCCCAGCTCGTGTCGCCGCCGGTGTCCGGCAGCCGCACCGCCCGCAGCACGGAGGCCGCCGGAGGGGTCTGCATGAAGGTCACGTCGGTGTGCCACTCGTCGGAGAACGAGAACTCCGGGTCCGTGCTGTCGATCGGGTAGATCTCGGCGTGGGCCGCGGCGGTCGCGGCGACCGGGTGGCCTGCGGTGGGCTTCCCGAGCCGGGAGGCGAACGCGACCTGGTCGGCGTCGGCGAGGTCCTGCCCGCGGAAGAAGAGGACCTTGTGCTCCACGAGGGCGCCGCGGAGCTGCTCCATCTGGACCTCGGTCGGACGCCGAAGGTCGATCCCGTGCACGATGGCGCCGAAGCCTGGCCCGAGCCGTTCGAGCTCCAGCCCGGCTCGGAGGCTCGGGGTCGCGGGCGCGGTGGCGATGGTGGTCATGGCGGTCCTTTCGTCGAGGCTGGTCTGATCAGGCGGCGGCGGCGCGCAGCTCGGCGCTGACGATCTGCCGGAGGGCTGCGAACTGCGGGTGGGAACGGACGGCGAGCGGGTCGGTACCGTCGCGCGGGAGCGGGACCGGGACGTCGAGGGCGATCCGACCCGGTGAGCGGGACAGCACGACGATGCGGCTCCCGAGGAAGACCGCCTCGTCGACGCTGTGCGTCACGAAGATCGACGTCCGGTCCCGGCTGGCGCTCGAGCCGCGCAGGTCCTCCTGCAGGCGCTCGCGGGTCAACGCGTCGAGCGCGGCGAACGGCTCGTCGAGGAGCAGCAGGTCCGAGGGCACCGCGAGCGCGCGGGCGATGGCGACCCGCTGCTGCTGACCGCCCGACAGCTCCCACGTCCTCCGGTGCGACACGCCCGGCAGACCGACCTGCTCGAGGAGGGCCTCCCGCTGGGCGGTGCGCTCGTCCGCCGGGACTCCCCCGGTGGCGAGAGCGAGGTCGATGTTTCCACCGACGGTGCGCCACGGCAGGAGCCTCGGCTGCTGGAAGACGATGCCCGAGCGGCCCGGTCGAGCGGCCGCGCCATCCACGAGGACCGTCCCTTCGGTGGGGTCCTCGAAGCCGGCCACGAGGCGCAGCAGCGTGCTCTTCCCACATCCGGACGCCCCGACGACGACGACGAACTCGCCCCGCCGGATGGTCAGGTCGACCGGTCCGAGCGCCGTCGTCGCGGTCCGGCCGGAGCCGTACCGATGGACGACCCCGCGCGCCTCGAGCACGGGCGCGTCGTCGTCACTTGCCGAGGACACCGGGGAGGCCCTTCGTGTAGATCGCCTTGCGGAAGACGTCCTCGGCCGGGGCTGCCGGGATCTTGTCCAGTCCGGCGAGGAACGTGGCGGCGTCGTGGAGGTTCTTCGCGACCGCACCCGGCGCGCCGTCCGTGCCGAGCCACGTGGCGCTGGTCTGCTCCTGCGGCGAGAGGAACACTCCCTGGGACAGCTGGCCCGAGGCTTCCTCCGGGGTGACGCCCAGCTCGGCGGCCACCGCCTTCGCGGCCTGATCCGACTTCTCCCGGATGAGCGTCGTGGCCTCGGTCTGGACCTTCCGCCACGCGTCGATGACCTCTGGGCGCTCGGCGGCCAGCGTGTTGCTCACGACCCCGAGGTCGAGGGTGGGCTTGCCGCCCTTGGCCAGCTCGGCGCTGGTGACGAGAGTCTTGCCGTCCTTGCGCAGCGTCTCCAGGACCGGCAGCCACACGTACGCGGCGTCGATGTCTCCCCGCTTCCAGGCCGCGAGGATGTCCTGGGGCTGGAGGTCGACGAGCGTGACGTCCGTGTCGGACAGGCCCTCACGATCGAGCGCGGCGAGGAGGCTGTAGTGCGCCGTCGAGGCGAACGGGGTGGCGATGCGCTTGCCCCGCAGGTCCTTCACTGACGACACCCCGGCTGCGTTCCGCGCGACGAGTGCCTCGTTCTTGCCGGCCACGTCGAGGATGTAGGCGACCGAGTACGGGATGTTCAGCGGCTCGGACAGACCTCGGGCGACCGGGCTGGAGCCGATCGCCCCGATGTCGACCGCCTCGGCGATGAACGCGGTGTTGATGCTGGCGCCGGAGTCGAAGGCCTTCCACTCGATCGTGTAGTCCGGGAGGGCCTTCTCGAGCAGCTTCTGGTTCTTCACGATGAGGTCCCCGCTGGGGAACTTCTGGTACGCGATCCGGATGACCGTCTTGCTGCCCTTGCCCTTGCTCGAGCTCGTGGAGGAGGTGGAGCAGCCGGCGGCACCCAGCCCCAGAGTGAGGACCGCGGCGGTGAGGGCCGAGCGGCGGGTGAGCTGGGGCGAGGGCGTGGTGGACACGGTGTTTCCTTTCGGTGGATGGATCTTGGAGGTCATGGGTCAGGAGTTGCCGCGCCACGGCGCGACGCGGTCGGCGACGGCGGCGATGGCACTGTCGATGAGCAGGCCGGAGAAGCCGATGGCGAGGATGCCGACGACGACGACGGCGGTGTTGTTGTAGGCCTGCGCGTCACGCACCATCCCGCCGATGCCCGGCAGCCCGTTGACGGTCTCCGCGGCGACGAGGGACGAGTAGGCGATCGCCACCGAGAGCCGGATGCCGGTGAGCACCTCCGGCAGCGCCGACGGGATGACGACGTGCCGTACGACGCCCGCGCGCCCGAGGCCGATCGATCGGCCCGCCTCGAGGAGCGAGCGGGGAGCCCCCAGGACCGCGCCCGCGGTGACGACGGCGACCGGCGGGAGGGCGGCGATGGCCAGCAGGATGACCTTGGGGGTCTCGTCGATGCCGAACCAGATGACGACGAGGCTGAAGTACGCCAGGGGCGGGAGGTTGCGGACGAAGGTGAGCAGGGGTTCGACGGCGATCCGCAGCGGTGCGACGACACCCATGAGCAGTCCGAGGATGAGGCCCCCCGCGATGCCGAACCCGGCGCCGAGTCCGACCCGCTGCAGACTCACCTCGAGGTGCTGCCACCAGGTGAGGCCGTTGTATCCGCCGCTGGCCGGGCTGGAGAGGTCGACGAGCGTCTGCCAGACGAGCCCGGGCGATGGCCGGAGGGTTGGATCCGGCTCGCCGGCGGCAGAGACCGCCCACCACAGGAGCACGAGGATCGCTGCCGACAGCAGGCGCAGCCCGATCCGTCCGAGGAGCGGCGGAACACCGAACCGGGGTCGGGACGCCGACGGGGACGCGGGCCGGCGCGTGGGGCGGTGCGGCTCGACACCGGCGGGCGTGGCCAGCTCGACGGCGGTGGTCCCGCGCGTGGATGGCGTCGTGGACATCTGGGCTCCTCGGAGGTCGCAGGTGGTGGCCGCGTGCACTTGCCGGTGCGGGCACCGGCCTGGTCGTCGTCCCGGTGCACCCCGCTGCATCAGAGGGTTGCCGCCCAGCCAGCCGGGTCTTGACGCTGGGGCTCGTGACCGATGCATAACGTAATACATGGTCAGCGATAACGCCACCTTATCCCTATGGGCGTGTTCGACGTCGCTCGCGGAGCGAAGGTGAAGGGTGGGGCCGCGACCGGCCCGCAGTTCTCGCCCGGTAGGTCCGGGGCCGACGCCTCAGGCCTGGCCGGACTCCTGGGTCCTGCGGAGGATCGTCCCCGCGGCCATGTCGTGCAGCCCTCGGCCGTTGCCGTCCATGACGACTGCCGGGACGAGCAGGCACAGGAGCACGGCGCGGATCGTCGACTGGACCAGGGTGGGCCGAGCGCGACCGGGCGCCACCACGCCGAGCCCGATCAGTCGATGGCCGAGCGTCCCGCCGGCAAGGGCGACCAGCACCGCGTTCTCCACCAGCAGGACGACCAGCGGACCTAAGGAGCGCCACTCCGGTGGCATGTCCCACACCCGCGCGACGAGCCCGAAGGCGATGAGGTTGCAGGCGACCCAGTCGATGACGAGGGCGACCACCCGGCGCCCGAACGGAGCCTGTCCGGAATCGGCGTGGGTGGCGGCGTCGGAGTCGTCGGTCGTCACGAATGAGGACCCTAGTCCGCGTGACCACGGTCTCACCCTTCGGCCGCGCCGTCCCGCAGGGTGAGACAGCGGCGGCGCGTAACACGGCCGAAACACGTGGGTCACGGCGGAGACACGGCCGATCCGTAAGGTGGACCCCGACCACGACGACCCACCCCAGGAGGATGGTGTGTTCACCGACGCCGCCGAGGTGCTGGCCTACATCAAGGACGAGGATGTCAAGTTCGTCGACATCCGCTTCTGCGACCTGCCCGGCATCATGCAGCACTTCAACGTCCCGGCCGAGACGCTCGACGAGGACTTCTTCACCGAGGGCCAGATGTTCGACGGTTCCTCGATCCGCGGCTTCCAGGCCATCCACGAGTCGGACATGAAGCTCGTGCCGGACCCGAAGAGCGCCTACCTCGACCCGTTCCGGGACGAGAAGACGCTCATCATGAACTTCTCGATCGTCGACCCGTTCACCGGTGAGCCGTACTCGCGCGACCCCCGCAACATCGCGGCGAAGGCCGAGGCGTACCTCAAGTCCACCGGCATCGCCGACACCGCGTTCTTCGGCGCCGAGGCCGAGTTCTACGCCTTCGACGACGTCCGGTTCGAGACGAAGGCGCAGAGCAGCTTCTACCACATCGACTCCATCGAGGCCGCGTGGAACTCGGGCCGCGAGGAGGAGGGCGGCAACAAGGGGTACAAGACGCGGTTCAAGGGCGGGTACTTCCCCGTGCCGCCGGTGGACCACTTCGCCGACATCCGCGACAAGATGTGCCTCAACCTTGCTCAGGTCGGCCTGAAGGTCGAGCGCAGCCACCACGAGGTCGGCACCGCGGGCCAGCAGGAGATCAACTACCGGTTCAACACCCTGCTCCAGGCCGGCGACGACGTGATGAAGTTCAAGTACGTCATCAAGAACACCGCCTGGCAGATGGGCAAGACCGTCACGTTCATGCCGAAGCCGATCTTCGGCGACAACGGCTCGGGCATGCACACCCACCAGT
>ERZ501016.508-NODE-508-length-10560-cov-4.741171_pt1 | contig 10560 bp, 5 predicted proteins | sample MGYA00248889_ERZ501016 | MGnify/ENA primary metagenome ERZ501016 (study PRJEB25958, sample SAMN03398594) | human skin metagenome | study: EMG produced TPA metagenomics assembly of the Human Skin Microbiome Metagenome (human skin metagenome) data set. | reverse complement strand
GCCCGCTGCAACTCGTGGCCTTCAACCAGCTCACCAAGACCGTGCCCAGCCCCGCTACCGCCGGCGGCCTGAACGGCGCGGCCATCCAGACCCGCAAGATCGTGGAGGAAGGCATTCAGAAAGTCCTGAACGGCACCCCCGTCGCCGACGCCATGAAGGACACCAAGGCCCGCGCCGACGCCGCCCTGGCCGAGTACAACGCCAACTTCAAGTGAACGGGGAGTGGTGGGTGGGCAGTGCTGAGTGGAAACACCAGCCCCCGCCCACCGCGTTCCGGCCCTCACTTTTTTGACGTTCCGCTGCGGTTTCGTCAGCCCGGCGCGGCAGTGTGCCCCTGCCCTCCACCCCGCTCGTGAAATCGCGTTTATCGCCGAGTCCGCGCCCTGTATCCGGGTGCGGATCAAGCGTTTGGGGGAGAGAGGAAACGTCATCCCACCCTTCCTTTCCCACTGACCACTGACCACTTCCTACTGTCCACTTCCTACTGACCACTGACCAAGCCGGAGGCTTTTCATGATCAAACCCCGTCAGGCCGCGCCTGATACCGCCGAGGAACGCGCCGTATTCAAGGGAGTCGCGCTGCCCTGGGTGTTCCTGCTGCCCACCCTGCTGATCCTGGCGGTGTTCATCTACCTGCCCGCCCTGCGCACCCTGAAACTCGCGGCTTACAAGGCCAACGTGATCCTGGGAACTGAGCGTTTCGTGGGTCTGGCGAACTTCGCGGAGTTGCTGAGCAGTCCCGCTTACCGACAGGTGGCCTTGCAGACCTTCGTGTTCATGCTGCTGACCGTGAGCCTGGGCCTGTTGCTGTCCATTTCCCTGGCGTGGCTGGCGAGTCGGCCCATTCGCGGCGCGAAAACGTACCGCCTGCTGCTCATCTACCCGTACGCCCTGAGTCCCGCCATTGCCGGGACGTTGTGGCTTTTTCTGTTCAACCCGGAGATCGGCGTGGTGAACCAGATGCTGGAGGCCGCGTTTCACGTCAAGCCGCGCTGGCTGGACACGCCTGCCCTGGCTTTCGGGCTGGTGACGCTGGCGGCCATCTGGAAGGGCCTGGCGTACAACATCGTTTTTTACCTGGCCAGCATTCAGAACCTGCCCGGTGACGTGATGGAAGCGGCCGAGATCGACGGGGCCAGTCCCGCGCAGGTGTTCTGGAAGGTCGCGTTTCCGCTGCTGACGCCCATCACCTTCTTCCTGGTGTTCACCAACATTATTTCCGCGCTATTCGACTCGTTCGCCCTGACGGACATCCTGACGCGGGGCGGGCCGTACTACCACAACGCCGGAATCACCACTTTTCTGGTGTACCAGCTTTATCAGGACGGCTTCGTGAACTTCAAAACCGGGGCCGCCGCCGCGCAGGCCGCGCTGATGCTGGCGCTGGTGGCGTTCGTCACCTGGATGCAGTTCCGCCTGGGCGAGAAGAAGGTGCACTATGGCGCGTAGTTCCCGGCCCCACAGTTCCAGACACCGGGGCGACTGGAAAACGCACGCGGCCCTGAGCCTCGCCGTATTCCTCGTCAGTGCGCCGCTGATCTTCGCCGTCATCAAGTCCACCCAGGTCAGCAGCGACGTGCTCAGCCCCAAACTGATGCCCGGCGGCGCGTTCTTCGACAACCTGCGGAACGTCTGGACGGACGCGCACCTCGGGCGGTACATGCTCAACAGCCTCATTGTCGCCTTTTGCGTCACCACCGGAAAAACCATCCTGAGCCTGCTGGCCGCGCTGGCCTTCGTGTACTTCCGGTTTCCCCTCAAGGGCGCGGCCTTCGTGCTGGTGCTGCTCTCGCTGATGCTGCCCACCGAGGTGCTGATCATTGCCCTCTTTGACCTGGTCAGCCGCGACCTGAAGTGGGCCGACACCTACCAGGCCATCATCATCCCGTTTCTGGCGAGTGCCACGGGAACGTTCCTGTTCCGGCAACACTTCATGAACATCCCCGCGTCCCTGGCCGACGCCGCCCGCATCGACGGCTGCGGCCCCCTGCGCTTCCTGACCGCCGTGCTGGTGCCCATGAGCTGGAACACCGTCGGCGCCCTGGCCGTCATTCAGTTCGTGTACGCCTGGGATCAGTACATCTGGCCCCTGGTCATCATGCAAAAAGACGACAAACAGGTGGTGCAGGTCGGCCTGCGAAAACTCATCGAGGTGGGCGGCCAGACCGACTGGGGAGCCGTCATGGCCGGAGCGATTGTGACCATGCTCCCGCCCCTGATCGTGTTCACGCTGTTGCAAGAGCAGTTCAGCAAGGGATTTGCACTGACCGAAGATAAATAGACCTTCCGGCGGATTTCAAGTGAAGGTCACGGGTGGCACGATAACCCGGTGACCTTCACTCGTTTCTGGCTGACCGCCCTTCTGCCCCTGTCGTTCGCGCTGCCCATGCTGCTAAATGCCGTGTGGGAACGGCGCTTGGTGAACAGGTTCTCGGACTCACCGGAAATCACGGCGGAGCAGTACGGTTTTCCATTCCCTGCGGTCATGGATTACTGTTGTTCGAGTGTCACGGCGCATTTTTTCGTGCTGCCGTTCCTGTCTAATTGGTTGTTTTACTCGCTGGTGTTGACGTTGCTGGCGTGGCGGTTGTGGCCTCGTTTACGGAATGAGCAGCGTCGGATCATCCGGGGCGTGTCCTGGCTGATGCTGCTGCCGACGTTGTTTTTGAACGGGCTGACTTTCATGCTGTCCGTTCGTAGTTGGGTCTCGCCTTACCCTGTGCTGGAAACGATAAGCATTCGCCCACACTTTGGTTTGTGGTGAAAAGCGGGCAGCCTAAGCCACCCGCCTCTAAAAATCCCTTTCTCAGCGCGGCAAGACGCTGGTTCCCATGAGGTACTGGTCGATGCTGCGGGCCGCCTGCCTGCCTTCGCGGATGGCCCACACGACCAGACTCTGGCCCCGCCGCATGTCCCCAGCGGCAAACACGCCGTCCACATTGGTGGCATAGGCTTTATGAACACAGTCGCCCTCGTCCGTCGTGGCCTGGGCGTTGCCGCGGGCGTCCTGTTGCACGCCGAAAGCTTCCAGTACGGGACTCATGGGGTTGGTGAAGCCCATCGCCAGCAGCACCAGGTCGGCGGGGTGGGTTTCCTCGCTGCCCGCGACCTCTTCCAGCTTGCCGTCCTTCAGCTCGATGCGGACGGTCTTGACGCCCGTGACCTTGCCGTTCTTGCCGGTGAATTCCTTGGTGGCGATGGCAAACTCGCGCACCGCGCCTTCCTCGTGGCTGCTGCTGGTGCGCAGTTTCAGGGGCCAGTAGGGCCACACCAGCGGTTTGTTCTCCTGCTCGGGGGGCTGGGGCATCACCTCGAACTGGGTGACGCTCACCGCCCCGTGGCGGTTGCTGGTGCCCACGCAGTCGCTGCCCGTATCGCCGCCGCCGATCACGATGACATTCTTGCCGTCGGCCCGCAGTTGGCCCTTGAACTTGTCCCCGGCGTTCACACGGTTCTGCTGCGGCAGGAACTCCATGGCGAAGTGAACGCCGCTCAGCTCGCGGCCCTTCACGGGCAGGTCACGCGGCGTCTCGGAACCGCCCGCCAACAGCACGGCGTCAAAGTCCTGCCGGAGCTGTTCGGCGGCAAGTGTCTCCCTGCTCAGGTTGGTGACCTTGCTCTGCCCGTCCCACGCGCCCACCAGCACGCCCGTGCGGAAGGTCACGCCCTCGGCCTCCATCTGCGCCACGCGGCGGTCGATGTGGTGCTTCTCCATCTTGAAATCGGGAATGCCGTAGCGCAAAAGCCCGCCCACCCGGTCGTTCTTCTCGAACACGGTCACGTCATGCCCGGCGCGGGCGAGTTGCTGCGCCGCCGCCAGCCCGGCGGGGCCAGAGCCGACCACCGCCACCTTCTTCCCGGTTTTCACGGCGGGCGGTTGGGGCGTGACCCACCCTTCCTGCCAGCCCCGCTCGATGATGCTCAACTCGATGGACTTGATGCCCACCGGATCGGAGTTGATGTTCAGCACGCACGCCGCCTCGCACGGCGCGGGGCAGATGCGCCCCGTGAACTCCGGGAAATTATTCGTGCTGTGCAGCGTTTCCAGCGCCGCCTGCCAGTCGTCCTGATACACCAGATTATTGAAATCAGGAATGATGTTGTTGACCGGACACCCGTTGTTACAGAACGGAATGCCGCAATCCATGCAGCGCACCGCCTGCCTGCGGGCCGCCTCGCCCTGAAGCGGCTCGACGAACTCACGGTAGTGCTTCAGACGCGCATCCGGCGCGGCGTACTTCTCCTTCACGCGCGGCTGCTCTAGAAAACCAGTGATCTTGGACATGAGTGAACTCCGGTGAGTGGGAAGTGGTGAGTGGGAAGTGGAGGCAAGGGAACCGGGTTCGGAAAAAGGCCCTCGTCTCGCGCTGTGCGAGTCGTTCTTCCCTGGAGCGGGCTTACTTCGTCAGCGTCCCCTGTCCGCCCTGCTGCGCTTTGCCTGCTTTCATGGAGGTGGTGTCGGCAGCCTGCACGGTGCCTTCTTTCTGGCTCTCTGCTCTCTGCCCTTTGCCCTCTGCGCGTTCCCTGAGCGCCCGCTGGTACTCGGTGGGGAAGACCTTGATGAACTTCTTGAGGGCGTTGTCCCAGTCGTCGAGGATGTCGCTGGCGCGTCCCGACCCTGTCCAGCGGTGGTGCGCTTCGATGAGCTGGCGCAGGTGCGCTTCGTCGCTCTTACCGCCGTGCAGGGCGCGGGGGTCGGCGGCCTGCATCTGTTCGTCTTCGGGCTGGACTTTGTGGAGGCTGACCATGCTGTGGTTGCAGCGTTTCTCGAATTGCCCGTCCACGTCGTAGATGTAGGCCACGCCGCCCGACATGCCCGCCGCGAAGTTCCGTCCGGTCTTGCCCAGAACCACGACGGTGCCGCCGGTCATGTACTCGCAGCCGTGGTCGCCGGTGCCTTCCACGACGGCGCTGGCCCCGCTGAGGCGCACGGCGAAGCGTTCACCTGCCACGCCCCGGAAGTACGCCTCACCGCTGGTCGCGCCGTACAGGGCGGTGTTCCCCACGATGATGTTCTCGGCGGCGCGGCCCCGGAATTCGATGCTGGGGCGCACGGCGATTCGCCCGCCGGAGAGGCCCTTGCCGGTGTAGTCGTTGGCGTCCCCGATGACGTACAGGGTGATGCCGGGGGCCAGGAACGCGCCGAAACTCTGCCCGCCGTTCCCTTCCATCTGAATGAACACCGTGTGGTCGGGGAGTCCTTCCGGGCGCTGGCGGATGAGTTCGCCGGAGAGCATCGCGCCCACCGAGCGGTTCACGTTGCGGATGTCCTGAAGGAAGTGCACCTTCTCGCCCCTCTCGATGGCGGGGCGGCACTTCTCGATCAGGTGCAGGTCAAGGGCGTTCCCCAGGCCGTGATCCTGCATTTCCAGGTGGCGGCGGCCCACGCTGTCGGGCAGTTCGGGAGCGCGGTAGAAGATGCGTGAGAAGTCCAGCCCCTGCGCCTTCCAGTGTTCCAGGCCCCGGCGCATGTCCAGCAGGTCACTGCGCCCGATCAGGTCGTCAAATTTACGGATGCCGAGCTGCGCCATCAGCTGGCGGGCTTCCTCGGCCACGAAGAAGAAGTAGTTGATGACGTGTTCCGGCTTGCCCTGAAAACGCGAGCGCAGCACCGGGTCTTGCGTGGCGACACCGACGGGGCAGGTGTTCAGGTGGCACTTGCGCATCATGATGCAGCCTTCGGCGACCAGCGGCGCGGTGGCGAAGCCGAACTCGTCCGCGCCCAGCAGCGCCGCGATCACCACGTCGCGCCCGGTCTTCAGTTGTCCGTCGGTCTGCACCCGCACCCGGTCACGCAATCTGTTCAGCACCAGCGTCTGCTGCGTCTCGGCCAGGCCCAGTTCCCAGGGTGTCCCGGCGTGCTTGATGCTGCTCCAGGGACTCGCCCCGGTGCCGCCGTCGTGCCCGGCAATGACGATGTGGTCGGCCTTGCACTTCGCCACGCCCGCCGCGATGGTGCCCACGCCGACCTCCGATACCAGTTTCACGGAGATGTCGGCGCGGGGGTTCACGTTCTTGAGGTCGTGAATCAGTTGCGCCAGGTCTTCAATGCTGTAGATGTCGTGGTGCGGCGGCGGCGAGATCAGCCCCACGCCCGGCACGCTGTGGCGCAGGAAGCCGATGTACTCGCTGACCTTCCCGCCCGGCAGTTGCCCGCCCTCGCCGGGTTTCGCACCCTGCGCCATCTTGATCTGAATCTGGTCGGCAGACATCAGGTAGCCGGTGGTCACGCCGAAGCGCCCCGAGGCCACCTGCTTGATCTTGCTGCGCAGCGAATCGCCCGCCTGCAAGGGGTAATCCACCTCGACGCGGCTGCCGCCGAGGATGGACGCCAGCGACTCGCCTTCACTGATCCCCTCGCCGCGCAGTTCGCGCTCGTAGCGGGCCGGGTCTTCGCCGCCCTCGCCCGTGTTGGACTTCCCGCCAATTCGGTTCATGGCAATGGCTAGCGTCGAGTGCGCTTCCGTCGAGATGGAACCGAGGCTCATCGCACCCGTGGCGAAGCGTTTGACGATTTCTGCCGCCGGTTCCACCTCGTCGAGCGGGATGCTCTGCACGCCGTCCGTCCTGAAGTCGAACAGGCCGCGCAGGGTCATCTGGCGCTTGCTCTGGTCGTTGATGATGCGGGCGTACTCCTCGTATGTGCTGAATTGCCCGCTGCGGACGCTGTGCTGCAATTTGGCAATGGCGTCGGGCGTCCACATGTGCTCCTCGCCCCGCGCCCGCCACGCGTACTCGCCCCCGGCATCCAGATCGTGCGCCAGCAACGGGTCCTCGCTGAACGCGGCGGTGTGCAGGCGCAGGGCTTCTTCCGCCACCTCGAACACGCCGATGCCGCCCACCTTCGACGCCGTGCCGTAGAAGTATTTCTGCACGAAATCTTCCTTAAGCCCGACCGCCTCGAAGAGCTGTGCGCCGCAGTAACTCATGTACGTGCTGACGCCCATCTTGGACATGATCTTGGACAGGCCCTTGCCGATCGCCTTGATGTAGTTGTAGACGGCCTTTTCCGGCGTCAGCTCGCTCAGGTCGGGCATCCCCGGCACGCTGCGGTGCAGATCCATCACCGTTTCCAGCGCCAGGTACGGGTGAATGGCCTCCGCGCCGTAGCCCGCCAGCGCGGCGAAGTGATGCACCTCGCGGGCGTCCCCGGTCTCCACCACCAGGCCCACCTTCATGCGCAGGCCCTTCTGCACCAGGTGGTGATGCACGCTGCTCAGCGCCAGCAGCGAGGGAATCGGGGCGCGTTCCCTGTCCACCCGCCGGTCGGTCAGGATGATGATGTTGTGCCCGGACTCGATGGCGTCCACCGCCCAGGCGTTGATGGTCGCCAGCTTCGCCTCGATGCCGTTTTTCCCCCACTCGGCGGGGTACGTGATGTCCAGGTCGAAGGCCTTGAACTTGTTGCGCGTATGGTCGCCGATGTTGCGGACGCGGGCCATGTCGTCGAAGTCCAGGATGGGCTGCTCGACCTCCAACCTCATGGCCGGGTTCACGTTGTTGATGTCCAGGATGTTGGGGCGCGGCCCCACGAAGGACACCAGCGACATCACCACTGCCTCGCGGATGGGGTCGATGGGCGGGTTGGTCACCTGCGCGAACAGTTGCCGGAAGTAGTTGAACAGGGGCTTGCTGCGCTGCGACAGCACCGCCAGCGGCGAGTCGTTCCCCATGCTGCCGATGCCTTCCTCACCCGACTTCGCCATCGGCCCCATCAGGAACTTCAGGTCTTCCTGACTGTACCCGAACGCCTGCTGGCGTTTGAGCAGGGACTCGCTGAACTCGCCGACATCCCCGGTATCGTCGCTGTCGTCCAGGCGGAATTTCGTGTTCTCGACCCACTGGCGGTACGGCTTGGCCTGCGCGAACTGCAACTTCAGTTCGTCGTCCTCGACGATGCGGCCCTGCTCCAGGTCGATCAGGAACATCTTCCCCGGCTGTAAGCGCCACTTCTTGGTGATCTTGCTCTCCGGGATGGGCAGCACGCCCGTCTCCGAGGCCAGCACCACCAGGTTGTCGCGCGTCTGGATGTACCGCGCCGGGCGCAGGCCGTTCCTGTCTAGCGTGGCCGCGATCTGCCGCCCGTCGGTGAACACCATCGCGGCGGGGCCGTCCCAGGGTTCCATCATGGAGGCGTGGTACTCGTAGAAGGCGCGGCGGCGGTCGTCCAGCAGCGTGTTCTGCTCCCAGGCTTCGGGAATCATCATCATGGCGGCCTGCGCCATCGGGTACCCGGCCAGCGTCAGCAGCTCAATAGCGTTGTCGAAAATGGCCGTATCCGACTCGCCCTCGAAGGAAATCGGGTACAGCTTCTTCAGGTCATCCCCGAACACCGGGCTGGACATGATCCCTTCACGCGCCCGCATCCAGTTGAAATTGCCCTTGACCGTGTTGATCTCGCCGTTGTGCGCCACCATGCGGTACGGGTGCGCCAAGCGCCACTCCGGGAAGGTATTCGTGGAAAAGCGCTGGTGAACCAGGGCCAGAGCCGACACCACCCGCTCATCCTGCAAGTCCAGGTAGTACTCGCCGACCTGCGGCGCGAGCAGCAGCCCCTTGTAGATCACCGTGCGGCACGACATGGAGGACACGTAATACTCCTGCCCGTGCGTGAAATTCAGGCCCATGATGGCGTTACTGGCCCGGCGACGAATCACGTACAGCTTGCGCTCCAGCGCGTCCGGCACCAGCGTGTCCGCCCCCGCCCCGATGAAAATCTGGCGGATCACCGGCTCCTTCGCCTTCACCGCCGGACTCATGGGCATCTCGCGGTTGACCGGCACGTCGCGCCAGCCGAGCACCACCTGACCTTCCGCCACCACCGCCCGCTCCAGTTCCTGCTCGCAGGCGCGGCGCGAGGCGATTTCCTTCGGCAGGAAAATCATGCCCACGCCGTAGTCGCCGGGGGGCGGCAGGTCTACACCCTGCGCCTTCATCTCGGCGCGGTAAAAGGCGTCGGGAATCTGAATCAGCAGGCCCGCGCCGTCGCCCATGAGGGGATCGGCGCCGACGGCTCCGCGGTGATCAAGGTTTTCCAGGATTCTCAGGCCCTGCGTGATGATGTGGTGCGACTTTTGCCCGCCGATGTGGGCGACCATGCCCACCCCGCAGGCGTCGTGTTCGGCCCCTGCATACAGCCCGCGCTGCGCGGCCCGTGCAATGCTTTGAGGCGAAATCGAAATGTCGTGTGGTTGCGGTCCCGCTGCCGGGGTTCCCCGCTGGTCGTGTGTCTCCATGTCTGCACCCCTCGCGTCGGCAACTCGCCTGAAGTCCTCGCAGGCTGTTAGACTCAGGTTACCCACCTTGCAACTTCATGCAGCGCCGTTGTTTATAACGCGGCGGAGTTGCCCCCTGTTTTTCGACGAAAACTCGGCATTTTTCCGGATATACGGATTCACCTCGGGTGCGGCGAGGTTCGCGGTAGTGGGAAGGAAAAAATGCCGTGCAGAGCGCGGGAGCGGTCTCCGCCTTCCAGTCCTGCCCTCGTCATCGCGTGGATGTCCCCCCTCGCCGGATAGATTTCACTTCCGACCGCTTTCCACAGCGCCGAGCAAAAGGTCCCCCACAACATGGTTTGGGCCTCGGTTGAACACTCATTTGCCGCCGCACCCGAGGTGAATCCGTATGAGGGGGAGGGTGAAGGGGAGAGAGTGGAGGGACGAACCCTTCACCCTCTCCCTCAAACGCGGTACTGCGCCAGCTTCGCCTCGTCCAGCCCGTGTTCACGCAGCTCCGGCACGTTCAGCCAGCCGTCCCGGAACGCGATGGGCTTATTCAGCAGGTCGGCGCCGAGCTTGAGCACGAAGCTCAGTTCGCACGGCTCGGTCACTTCGGCCTGGGTGGAGAGCAGCGCGGCGTGCAGGGTGCCCAGGCCGGTGCTGGCCTGCGAGCCGACCATGCCACGTTTTCCGTGTGCCGCCGCCGCGCGCAGCATGGCGCGTCCGTCGGTAAAGCCGTTGCGCGCGGTCTTGACGTTCAGCACGTCAAAGGTGTCGAAGGTCAGTTCGCGGTCCAGGTCGGCGGGGGTAAAGCAACTGTCGTCCGCCACGATGGGCAAAATGCCGCGCGCGTGCAGCGCTGCGCGAGCCTTCAGGTCGCGGGCGGGCAGGGGTTCTTCCACGTACATGAGGCCCGAGTCGCGCATGGCCGCCAGGACCGCAGGTGCCCCGTCTGGCGTGAGGGTTTCGTTGCTGTCGGCGTACAGCTGCACGTCCTCGCCAAAGGTGTCACGCAGCGCCTGGATCACCTTCAGGTCGCGCTCGGAATCCCGGCCCACCTTCACTTTCAGGCAGCGCACCCCCGCCTCCACGACCTGCTGCGCTTCCGCGAGCATGTCGGCGGGTGAGGCGATGCCCAGAATGAAACTGGGCCGGACGCGCGTGTTCGGCCCCAGCAGCGTGTCGAACAGCGTCTGGCCCTGCGCGCGGGCGCGGGCGTCGTGCAGGGCCATGTCCAGCGCCCCGCGCGCCGTGTGGTTGTTCGCCACGCTGTTGCGCGCCGCGTTCAAGGCCGCCTCGTCCATGATGCTCAGGCCGCTCAGGGCCGGGGCCAGGTGCGCCA
>ERZ501016.507-NODE-507-length-10562-cov-12.270010_pt1 | contig 10562 bp, 5 predicted proteins | sample MGYA00248889_ERZ501016 | MGnify/ENA primary metagenome ERZ501016 (study PRJEB25958, sample SAMN03398594) | human skin metagenome | study: EMG produced TPA metagenomics assembly of the Human Skin Microbiome Metagenome (human skin metagenome) data set. | reverse complement strand
CGGTCCCCGGTCGGGGCGGTGGCACCTTCGTCTCGCACGCGAAGGTCGAGCGCGACCTCTCAGCGATCCAGAGCGTCCCGGGGCTGCTGCTCAGCCAAGGCTACGACGCCGGGTCCAAGGTCGTCGGCACCCAGCTCATGCTCGCGCCCGAACGCGTCCGCACCGCGCTCGGGCTCGGGTCGGCAGACCTCGTCGTCGCCGTCACCCGCATCCGCCTCGCCGATGGCCGGCCCATCTCGATCGACCACGCGTACTTCCCCGCCGAGCGGGTGCCCGGCCTGCTCGACCAGGCGCTCGGCGGGTCGCTGTACGAGCTCCTCGAGGACGAGTACGGGATCGTGCCCGCCGACGTCGAAGAGCGGGTCGAGGTCGTCCCGGCGACCGACGAGGAGGCGGCCCTGCTGGGGATCGCCCCGGATGCACCCCTGCTGCTCGTCCGACGGATCGCCCGGGATGCGGACGGCCGGCCCTTCGAGTACTCGAAGGACCTCTTCCGGGGGGACCGGACCTGCATCCGGATGCGCACGGCCGGCCGGGGCATCCGTCGCCACGTCGCGGACGGTGGCACGGTCGTCGAGCTGTGGGGCGGCAGCGAGCTGCCCACAGGGTGAGGAGGAATGATGGGCGAGAGCTTCCGGCTGGAGGCGGCCCCCGGGACTACCCGGACGAGCTTCGGTGGCCACGACCCCGTCCTGCGGGTCCAGCCGGGCAGCGTCGTCGAGCTGACGACCGAGGACTGCTACGGCGGGCGGGTGACCTCGGTCGAGGACGTGCCGAGCGAGGTGACCTCGATCGCGACCCTCAACCCGGTGACGGGGCCGATCCACGTCGAGGGTGCCGAGCCCGGTGACGTGCTCGCGGTCCACCTCGCCGAGATCGTGCCACGCCGCGACTGGGCGATCAGCTCCACGTTCCCGCACTTCGGTGCCCTCACCGGGACCGCGACCACGGCGCTCCTGGGGCCGGCCCTGGAGGAGCGGGTGTGGCGGTACGACATCGACGTCGAGGCGTGGACGGCGACGTTCCGGGCCCGACGGTCCGGGCACGAGGTCGTCCTTCCGCTGGATCCCTTCCACGGCACGATCGGGGTGGCTCCCGCTGCGGGTGAGCGCCTCATGTCGATCACCCCGGGGCCCCACGGCGGCAACCTCGACACGCCCGAGGCCCGGGCGGGTACGACCATCTACCTTCCCGTCTTCGAGCCCGGCGCGCTCCTGGGCATCGGTGACGGTCACTGCCGCCAGGGCGAGGGTGAGGTGTGCGGAACGGCGATCGAGGCCGCGATGCGCACGACGATCGTCGTCGACGTCGTCAAGGGCGGTGCGATCGGGTGGCCGCGGCTCGAGGACGACGGCCACATCATGACGACCGGGTCGACACGGCCCCTGGAGGACGCGTTCCGCGTCTCGCAGAAGGACCTCGTGGACTGGGTGGCCCAGCTGATCGGGATGGATGCTCTCGACGCGCTCCAGCTCGTCAGCCAGACCGTGACCTCCCCGATCGCGAACGTCGTGGACACGAACTACACCGTCGTCGCGCGGATGGCCAAGGAGCACCTTCCCGCCGAGGACCCCTTCGACGGCATCCATGCCCGCCTGCGGGCGGTCGCCCGGGAGCATCTGCGCGCGCGGTGAGCGTCCGGCTCAGAGCCGGCGCAGCGCGGTGACGACGAGGACGGGTTCGCCCGCGGCGTCCGAGGCGTTGACGTCGAGCGCGGCCTCGAGCACCCAGTCGTGGTCGTCGGCCGGGTCCGAGAGCGTCTGGACGAGGAGCCACCAGCGGCCCTCCTCCGACGGTGGGTCGGGGTGCTCGCGCTCGATCCGCACCCAGCGGGCGCTTCGGGCGTCGGCATCGAGGCGGATCTCGTCGTGCTCGTCCCAGTAGGCGCCCAGGGCCTCGTGCCAGGCATCGCGGTCGAGGACCCCGTCGAGCTCGCGCAGGCGGTCCGCGTCAAGGGCGGCGAGGCCGTCGACGTCGTCCCGGGCGGCGAGGCCGACCCGCCGCCACAGGGCGTTGCGCACCATGGTCTCGAACACCGCGCCACGCTCGGTGACCGGCCGGGGCGGCCGGGGCGCCTCGTGGTGCGAGACCGCCGCGGCGACGGCCGAGGGGTCCGCGCCCGAGGCGAGCGCCTCCCACTCATCCAGCAGCGAGGAGTCGACCTGGCGGACGGTCTCCCCGAGCCACTCGATGAGCTGCTCGAGCGCCTCGTCCCGGTGGGCAGCCGGAACGGTCCGCGACAGCGTCCGGTACGCATCAGTGAGGTAGCGCAGGACGAGCCCCTCGGACCGCTGCAGGTCGTAGCGGCTGACGAGCTCGGTGAATGTCGAACCGGTCTCCCACATCTCGCGGACGACCGACTTCGGACCGAGCCCGTCGACCGGCAACCACGGGTGCGTCTCGCGGTAGGTCTCGTACAACGCCTCGAGGAGCTCACGCAGCGGCTGGGGGTGGGTGACCTCCTCGAGGAGGACCATCCGCTCCTCGTACTCGATCCCGTCCGCCTTCATGCGGGCGACGGCTTCGCCCCGGGCAGCCCGCTGCTGGGCCCACAGCACCTGGCGGGGCGCCTCGAGGATCGCCTCGACGACGGAGACGACGTCGAGGGCGTGGTCGGGGGAGTCGGGGTCGAGCGCGTCGAGGGCCGCGACGGCGAAGCTCGCGAGCGGCTGGTTGAGTGCGAAGTCGCGGGGCAGGTCCACGGTCGTCGTGATCGTCCGGCCGCGGGCATCGGGCTCGTCCAGCCGGCGCAGGACGCCGGAGTCGAGCAGCGAGCGACCCAGCCGCAGCGCCCGCAGGGCGAGCCGGCTTCGTCCGCGGCGGTCCTCGTGGTTGTCCCGGGTGAGCCGGGCCAGCCGCGCGACCGCGTCGCCCGGCCCGGAGACGACGTCGAGGATCATCGCGTCGGTGATCCGCATCCGGCTCGTCAGCGGTTCGGGCGTGCCGGCGACGAGCTTGTCGAAGGTGTCCTCGGTCCAGACGACGAAGCCGTCGGGGGCCTTCTTGCGCTTGTACCCCTTCCGACGCCTCGGGTCGTCCCCGATCTTCGCCAGCGCGCGCTCGTTCTCGATGACGTGCTCGGGTGCCTGGACGACGACGTGACCGCGGGTGTCGAAGCCCGCGCGGCCCGCGCGGCCGGCGATCTGCATGAACTCCCGCACCCGCAGCACGCGGTGGCGTGAACCGTCGAACTTCGTCAGGCCGACGAGCAGGACGGTGCGGATCGGCACGTTGATCCCGACCCCGAGCGTGTCGGTGCCGCAGACGACCTTGAGCAGCCCGGCCTGCGCGAGCTGCTCGACCAGGCGCCGGTAGCGCGGCAGCATCCCCGCGTGGTGGACCCCGATCCCGCGCCGCAGGAGGGCCGAGAGGGCCTTGCCGAACCCGGTGGCGAACCGGTGCCCCGCGATGCGCTGGGCGATCGCGTCCTTCTCCTCCCGGGTGAGGAAGGAGTGCTGCTGGAGGCTCGCGGCGTGCTCGGCCGCGGCGGCCTGCGTCGCGTGGACGACGTAGACCGGCGCCTCCTTCTCCTCGACGAGCCGGGCCAGGCGCTCGTCGAGCGGCTCGAGGGACCACTCGAAGGTCAAAGGCACGGGCCGGGGCGCGTCGTCGACGACAGCCACCCCCCGACCGGTCCGGCGCTCCAGGTCGGTGACGAACCGGTCGACCGGCCCGAGCGTGGCGGACATCAGCAGGAACTGGGCCCTGGTCAGCTCCAGGAGGGGCACCTGCCAGGCCCACCCGCGGTCGGGGTCGGCGTAGTAGTGGAACTCGTCCATGACGACGAGGCCGACGTCGGCGTCGCGGCCCTCGCGCAGGGCGAGGTTGGCCAGCACCTCGGCGGTGCACACGATGATGGGCGCGTCGGGGTTGACCGACGCGTCGCCCGTGAGCATGCCGACGTCGTCGGCGCCGAAGATCGCGCACAGGTCGAAGAACTTCTCCGAGACGAGCGCCTTGATCGGGGCGGTGTAGAAGGAGACCTCGTCCCTGGCGAGCGCGGCGTGGATCGCGGCGACGGCGACGAGCGACTTGCCCGATCCGGTCGGCGTGGCCAGGACGACGTGCGCGCCGCCGGCGAGCTCGACCGCCGCCTCCTCCTGGTGGGGGTAGAGGGGCGTGCCGCGGGCCTCGGCCCAGGTGACGACGTCCTCGAGGGCCTGCTCGGGACTCGTGCCGCCGCTCCTCCGGGGGAGGCTCGGGGCAGGGGTCGCGGACATCGTGCCCATGCTGTCACGTGCCGCGGCCCGGTCGCCCGAGGGCGCAACCTTTGACAGGGTGGGTCCGTGGCCACGGACAACACCGACGCGACCCGCCCCCCGTCCCCGGACACCGCCGAGCACCGGCGGCTCGCCGAGGCACCCGGACCCGACGCGGACTGGCGCGTGTGGGGGCCCTACGTCTCCGGCCGGCAGTGGGGGACGGTCCGGGAGGACTACTCCGCGCACGGCGACGCCTGGGAGTTCTTCCCCTTCGAGCACGCCCACACCCGGGCCTACCGCTGGGGCGAGGACGGCATCGCCGGGCTGTCCGACCGCTACGGCTTCCTCAACGTCGCCACCGCGCTGTGGAACGGCAGGGACGACCGGCTCAAGGAGCGTTACTTCGGCCTCACGGGACCGCAGGGCAACCACGGCGAGGACGTCAAGGAGTACTGGTGGCATCTCGACGCCACCCCCACCCACAGCTTCGCCGAGCACCTGTACCGCTACCCCCAGGCGGCCTACCCCTACGAGGAGTTCGTCCGCCGGTCCGCTGAGCGGGGCTACGGCGACCCGGAGCTCGAGCTGAGCGAGCTCGGCCTGCTCGAGGAGAACCGCTTCTTCGACGTCGTCACCCGGCACGTCAAGGCGAGCCCGTTCGACGTCCTCGTCGAGATCGAGGTGACGAACCACGGGCCGGACCCCGCGCCGCTCGTCGTCGCCCCGCAGGTGTGGTTCCGCAACACGTGGGCCTGGGGTCGGGACACCCGGCAGCCGGAGATCCGCAAGACCGTCGTCGGACCGGGCGTCAGCGGCGCGGTCCTGCACCACGAGTGGCTCGGGGGCCACCACGTCGTGGCGGAGGGCGACTGCGAGCTCATGCTGACCGACAACGAGACGAACCAGCTCGCGACCTTCGGCACCGCGCAACGGCAGCCGCAGCACCCGAAGAACGCCATCGACGCCGCGATCGTCCACGGCGACCGTTCGATGCTCGCCGATCGGCGCGGCACGAAGGCGGCCTTCGTCTGGCGGTTCGACGCCATCGCCCCCGGGGCGACCGAGCGCGTCCGGCTCCGGCTCTTCCGCGACGACCAGGGGATCGACCCGGCGCGGGCGTTCGAGGGTCTCGACGGCGCCGCCGGCCTTGTCGCGACCCGCCGTGCCGAGGCGGACGCCTTCTACGCCGCCGTCATCCCCGCGGCGACGAGCGCCGAGGACGCCCACATCGCCCGGCGCGCCTTCGCGGGACTGATGTGGTGCAAGCAGGTCTACCGCTACGACGTGCGGGAGTGGCTCGAGGGCGACCCGGGGCAGGTCCCCCCGCCGGGCGAAAGACGCGCGCCGCAGCCGGCCGGGCGGAACACGTCGTGGGAGACGCTCTCGCTCGCGGACGTCATCTCCATGCCCGACGAGTGGGAGTACCCGTGGTTCGCCACGTGGGACCTCGCGTTCCACTGCGTGGCCCTGGCCCACGTCGACCCCGCTTTCGCCAAGGAGCAGCTCCTGCTGCTGTGCCGCGAGTGGGCGATGCACCCCAGCGGCCAGATGCCCGCTTACGAGTGGAACTTCTCCGACGTGAACCCACCGGTCCACGCATGGGCCGCGTGGCAGGTGTTCTCTATCGACGGGGGCTCGGACCACGACTTCCTCGTCAAGGTCTTCACCAAGCTGCTGCTCAACTTCGGCTGGTGGGTCAACCGCAAGGACGTGGACGGGTCGAACCTGTTCGAAGGCGGCTTCCTGGGGATGGACAACATCGGTCCGTTCGACCGGTCGGCCCCGATGCCCGACGGTCGACGGCTCGAGCAGGCGGACGCGACGAGCTGGATGGCGTTCTTCTGTCTCAACATGCTGCGGATGGCCTGGGAGCTGGCCCGCACGCAGAAGGCGTGGGACGAGACGGCGACGAAGTTCCTCGAGCACTTCCTCCTCATCGCCGAGGCGATGGACAAGATCGGATCGGCGAACATCGCGCTGTGGGACCCCGAGGACGGGTTCTTCTACGACACGGTCATCGACGACTCGGCGGGCCGGACCACGCCGGTCCGGGTGCGCTCGATGGTCGGGCTCCTGCCGCTCATGGCAGTCGCCTGCGAACCGGACTGGGTCGAGACGGACCTGCCCGACTTCACCGCCCGTCGGTCCTGGCTGCTCGAGCGCCGTCCCGACCTCACCGACTCCGTCGTCCACTCCGAGTTCCACGGCATCCCGGACATCACCCTCTCGCTCGTCGACGCCGACCAGTTCCGGCGGGTGCTCGCGACGCTGCTCGACGAGGGGGAGTTCCTCTCACCGTTCGGCATCCGGTCCCTCTCGGCCGCCTACCGCGACGGGCTCACCCTCGACCTCGGCGACACGATGCTCGACATGCGCTACGCCCCCGGCGAGTCCGAGAACGGGATGTTCGGCGGCAACAGCAACTGGCGCGGACCGGTGTGGTTCCCCGTCAACGTGCTCCTCACCGACGCGCTGCGCACGTACGCCGTCGACATGAACCGCGAGCTCGCCGTCGAGTTCCCCACAGGCTCGGGCGCCCACGTGCCCCTCCACGAGGTCGCCCTCGGGCTGGAGCAGCGGCTGATCGACCTCTTCCGGCTCGCGCCGGACGGCCGACGGCCCTCCGACCCGGTCCACGTCCCGTCGGGACCGCTGTGGGGCCAGGCCCACCCGACGTTCAGCGAGTACTTCCACGGGGACACCGGCGCCGGGCTCGGCGCCTCCCACCAGACCGGGTGGACCGCGATGGTCGCCCACCTCGTCTGCACCACCAGCCGCGACATCCACGCCGAGAGGGAGCACGACCGATGAGCCAGAGCACCACCCCGACCCGCCCGCTCGAGGGCAAGGTCGTCGTCGTCACCGGGGGGAACTCCGGGATCGGTGAGGGCATCGTCCGCGAGGCCGCCGCGCAGGGCGCGAAAGTCGTCATCGACTGGGTCGGCAACGAGGAGGCCACCGACCGCATCGTCGCCGACGTCACGGCCGCCGGTGGACAGGCGATCGGGTTCCGGGCCGACGTGAGCAAGGTCGCCGAGCTTCAGGCGCTCGCCGACGCAGCCGTCGAGGCCTACGGCCGGATCGACGTGTGGGTGTCCAACGCGGGCGTCGAGTTCCACCAGACCCTCGAGACGCTCACCGAGGACCGGTACGACCTGCTCATGGACATCAACCTCAAGGGTGCCGTGTTCGGTGCGAAGGTCGCCGCGGCCCAGATGGAGAAGCAGGGCGACGGCGGGGTCATCGTCAACATCACCTCCACCCACGAGGACTGGCCCATGCCCTCGGACCTCGCGTACTGCATCTCCAAGGGCGGGATGCGGATGCTCACCCGGACCGCCGGCGTGGAGCTCGGTGCGAAGGGGATCCGGGTCGTCGGCGTGGGGCCCGGCGCGATCGACACCCCCATCAACGCCGACGACGACGAGAGCGCCAAGGACGCGCTGCGGCAGGCCATCCCGCTGGGGTACATCGGGTCGCCGCTCGACATGGGCAAGCTCGTGTGCTTCGTGGCCTCCGACGCCGCCGGCTACGTCACCGCGACGACGATCATGGCCGACGGCGGTCTCATGCAGAAGCCCGGCGCGGTCTGACCGCACATGAGGGAGTCCTCATCAGCGACTCATCGGGCCTTCACGGGCCGCACCTAGCGTCATCCGTGCCGCCAGACGGGCGGCCGCGGATGACGACAGGAGATGTGACATGGGTGGTTCCGGACGTACGAAGGGCATCGCGATCCTGCTGGCTCTGCTCCTCGTGCCCACCGTGGGAATCGGCGCCTGGGCCGCGGCGCGGGGCGGTGACGGTCCGCGCGTCGAGGACTCGGCCGTGCAGCTGCAGGAGCCGCGGACCGCGGACGACGTGGACGAGCGGGACGACGACCAGGCCGACGCTGAGGACCGGGACGACGCTGAGGACCGGGACGACGCCGATGCCGGGGACGACGCTGAGGACCGGGACGACGCTGATGACGGGGACGACGTCGATGACGGGGACGACGACCGACGGAACCGATGGCGAGGCTTGAGGGCGCGGGCGGCCCGGCGCTCACCCGGCGCCCGCGCCTGGCCCGCGGGACGATCGTCACGTGGATGATGCTCGTCCTCGGGATGACCCTGGGCAGCATCCTCGTGATCGCCCACGGGGTGCTCATGGACGACGTCGCGCAGGAGGCCAACGCTGACGTCTCCCAGGAGATCGAGGAGTTCCGCACCTTCGCCGCCGAGGGCCGGGATCCCACGACGGGCCGCCCGTTCGTCGACCCGGGGAGGATCGTCCGGCTGTTCCTCCAGCGCCAGACACCTGGTGCCGGGGAGGTCATCATCGGCTACGCCGGGGACAGCCGTGTCGGACGATCGGCCGGGCCGGGGGTGCCGCCTCCCGCCGTGCACGACCTGGGGAAGGACCCCGAGTTCGTGGCCGCGACCCGCCGAGCGAGCTCCGGCATCCACGACACCCCCGCCGGCCCCGTCCGCTGGGGGCGCGCGGTCGTCACCACGGAGCGCGGCGCGCGCGGGGACGGGGCGATCGTCGTGGCTGTCTACACCCACGAGGGCAGGCAAGAGGTCGTGGACACGGTGCGCACGCTCGTCGCGCTGTCCGCCATCGGCCTGGTGCTCGCCGGGGTGATCTCGTGGCTCGTCGCTGGTCGCATCCTGCGCCCCGTCCGGCTGGTGCACGAGGCCGCTGCCGAGATCACCGAGAAGGACCTCACCCGCCGGATCGACGTCAGCCAGGACGACGACGTCGTCGGCCTCGTCACGACGTTCAACCTCATGCTCGACCGGCTGGAGGACGCCTTCGCCGCCCAGCAGCGCTTCGTCGACGACGCCGGCCACGAGCTGCGGACACCGATCACGATCGTCCGCGGCCACCTCGAGCTCCTCGACGACGACCCGCGGGCGCGCGCCGCAACCCTGCGCCTGGTCACGCAGGAGCTGGACCGCATGGGCAGGATCGTCACCGACCTGCTGGCGCTGGCGAAGTCGGACCAGCCGGACTTCGTCCGCGCCGTCGAGGCGGTCGACGTCGCTCAGCTGACGATCGCGATCGACGCCAAGGCGAGCGCGCTCGCCGACCGCCGGTGGTCGATCTCCCACGTGGCGGAGGGCTACGCGCTCATCGACGCCGAGCGGATCACCCAGGCCGTCCTCCAGCTCGCGCAGAACGCCGTCCAGCACACGGCGTCGGACGACACGATCACGCTCGGGTCGTGGCTCGGGCCGGATGCCGCGGGGCGCTGGTCGCTGCGGTTCGTGGTCGCGGACACCGGTCCGGGCATCCCGTACGCCGACCGGCGACGGATCTTCGAGCGGTTCGCGCACGGAGACACACCGGGTGGGGGCCGGCACCCGGGAGCCGGGCTCGGCCTGGCGATCGTGCGTGCCATCGCCGAGGGCCACGGCGGATGGGTCGAGGTGGGCGGTGAACCGGGCCACGGTGCAACCTTCACCATCGTCATCCCGGTCGAGGCGCGTCCGACGGGCACTGACCCGGCAGCACGGGAGGGCGCCGGTCCCGATTCGACCGACCGGCTCGCCCATGACGAGGATCTTCGTCGTCCCCCGATCCGCGCTGACGCCCGTCGGCGCCACCTTCGTCACGCCGTCGACCTGCTTCAAGGTGGCCACGACCTGGCCGGTGTGGTCGGTCCGGGCGAGGACGGTCATCGGCGCGGCGGACCCGGCCGGGAAGTGCGTGCCGAGCGTCGCCAGGCCTGCGGCGGACTCCGTCTCGCCACGGAAGGCGTCGGCCTGCGGCAGCCCCACCCGGGTTCCCAGGATGCCGGAGGCCAGGACGGCGAGCACGGCGATCCCGCCGGCGAGCACGGCGCCCGGACGACGGACGACCCCACCGGCGATGCGACCCCACACGCCGTCCTTCTGGGCATCACCGGGGCGGGGGACGAACGGCCAGAACGCGCGCCGCCCGGCCATGGCGAGGACCCCGGGCAGGACGAGGAGGACGGCACCGAGGGCGGCGAGGAGGCCGACCGCGCCGCTGAGGCCCAGGCCACGCGTCCCGGGGACCGAGGCGAGCAGGAGCGTGAGGAGGGCGAGGACGACGGTGAGGTTGCTCGCGAGGATCGCGGGGACCGTGCGGCGCCACGCGAGCGCGAGCGCGGCCCGGTGGTCGGTGCGGGCGCGAAGCTCGTCGCGGTAGCGCGAGATGAGCAGGAGCGCGTAGTTCGTCCCCGCGCCGAAGACGAGGACGCTGATGATGCCCGCGTCGAAGGACGGTCCGCTGGCGTCGCCCACCGCGGCGGTGACCCTGCCGGCCACCTGGTCCGCGACGGCGACCACGAGGAGCGGGAGGATCCACAGGATCGGGGAGCGGTAGGTGAGCAGGAGCAGGAGGGCG
>ERZ501016.505-NODE-505-length-10627-cov-4.141128_pt1 | contig 10627 bp, 7 predicted proteins | sample MGYA00248889_ERZ501016 | MGnify/ENA primary metagenome ERZ501016 (study PRJEB25958, sample SAMN03398594) | human skin metagenome | study: EMG produced TPA metagenomics assembly of the Human Skin Microbiome Metagenome (human skin metagenome) data set. | reverse complement strand
ACGTCTGCGCTCAACAAAAAACACCGCCCCCAGCAGGATGACGGTGTTCAGTAAAGTCGTGTTCAGTAAGGTCGAGGGTGATGTTTAGCGGGCGACTTCCACGGCGCGGCTTTCGCGCACCACGGTGACCTGCACCTGACCGGGGTACTCCATGTCCTGCTCGACGCGTCCGGCGATCTCGCGGGCCAGCAGGGTGGCCTGGGCGTCGGTGACCTTCTCGGGCTGCACGATCACGCGCACCTCGCGCCCAGCCTGAATGGCGTAGGCCTGCTGCACGCCGGGAAAGGCCACCGCGATCTGCTCCAGTTGCTCCAGGCGGCGCACGTACGATTCCAGTTCCTCGCGCCGCGCCCCGGGGCGGGCGGCGGAAATGGCGTCGGCGGCGGCCACCAGCACCGAGTACAGCGTCTCGCCGTTCTCGGGGTCGTGGTGGTGGGCAATCGCGTCGATGACCTCGTGCGGCTCGCCGAAGCGCCTGGCCAGGTTGATGCCGATGTCGATGTGGGTGCCGTCGATCTCGCGGTCGATGCTTTTGCCCACGTCGTGCATCAGCCCCGCGCGGCGGGCCAGGGCGGCGTCCAGGCCCAGTTCGTCGGCCATGATGCCGGTCAGGTGCGCCACCTGAATGGAGTGCTTCAGGACGTTCTGACCGTAACTGCTGCGGAAGTACATGCGCCCCAGCAGTTGCACCAGACCGGGCTTGATGCCCACCACGCCGGCCTCGATGGCGGCTTCTTCGCCCTGGGTGTGAATGAAGGCCTTCATGTCGTCCTGGGCCTTGTGCACCATCTCCTCGATGCGGGTGGGGTGAATGCGCCCGTCGGCCACCAGGGCGTCCAGCACGTGGCGGGCCACCTCGCGGCGGATGGGGTTGAAACTGCTCAGGATGACCGCTTCGGGCGTGTCGTCGATGATCAGATCCACCCCGGTCAGCGACTCGAAGGCGCGGATGTTGCGCCCCTCGCGCCCGATCAGGCGGCCTTTCATGGCGTCGTTGGGAATGGGGACCACCGACACCGACAGCTGGGCGCTGGTTTCAGAAGCGCTGCGTTGAATGGCCTGCGCGATCACGTGCCGGGCGGTGCGCTTGGCCTCCGACGTGGCGCGTTCGGTCATGGCCTTGACACGAATGGCTTTCTCTTCCTCCAGTTCCGCGTCCAGTTTGCCCAGAATCTGCTCGCGGGCGGCCTCGGGCGTCAGTTGACCCACCTCGTACAGGCGCAGGTCGACCTGCTTGCCGCGCTCGATCAGGGCTTCCTCCTGCCCCTGAAGGTCGCGCAGGCCCGCTTCCAGTTTCTCCTCCAGGGCGTCCAGCTTGTCGCCACGGGCGTCCAGTTGCTCGGCGCGGCGGTTCAGGCGCTCGATTTCGCGCTGAAGCTCCTCGCGTTCGCGGCGGGTTTCCTGGCGGTCAGCGGCCAGGGCCTCGCGGGACTGCTGGGCGTCCTGCTTGGCCTGAAGGCGTTCCTGATCCAGTTGTGAACGAAGTCCCGCGATCTGGTCGCGTTCCACCCCGAACCGCGCCTGCTGGGCGGCCAGCCCGGCCTCGCGTTCGGCGGCCTCCTGCGTGCGCCTCTCGGCGTCCTGCATCCTTCTGCTGATGTCCTGCCTGGCTTGCTCGGCCTCGGCCCGCACCGCGCGGGCATCCAGTTCGGCCTGAGCGCGAATCTGCTGCGCCTCGGCCTGCGCTTCCTGCTGAAGCCGGTTATCCACCTCGGTCTGACGCTGCTGAATAACCGTCCTGGCAAAGAAAAACCCTCCGATTAAACCAAACAGGAGGCCCAGAATCAGGATCAATGCGTTGTCCATGATTAGGCTCCTTTCCTCGGAAGTCCGGCGCATCACGACTGCCCCGCCTTCCGTCCATCTGAAACTCGTGAACGCCGTGCCGGGTTGAAGATTAAGCTGAGCGTTCAAGGCGCAGTCTAACGGTTTCCCCGGCTCTCCTGCCGTTCAAGTCAAACAGCATAACCGTTTGGACTGACTGGACGCCTGGCGCGGCCCCGGCGCGGGGGTGGTACAACCTTCCCTATGACTTCCACGCCCCACACCCAGAAGAAGGAGGTGAAGCTCGGCATCCGCCCCGCCGTGCTGGGCGTCCCAGCCTACCCCTTCACACCCATCGACGTGCCGATCAAACTCGACCAGAACGAGAACCCCTACGACTTCCCGGCGGAACTGAAGGCCGAGGCGACGCGCCGGATGCTGGAACGTCCCTGGAACCGTTACCCCGACCTGCACGCCGACAAGCTGCGGGACGCCATCGCGCGGTTCGAGGGCTGGGACAACCGCAGCGTGGTCGTGACGCCCGGCAGCAACGTCCTGATTAAAATCCTGACCGAACTGGCCGGCATCAACCAGACCTTGCTGACCACCGACCCGACCTTCAGCGTGTACACCCTGGAAGCCGCGCTGCTGGACGCCAAACTGGTGCAGGTCTCACTGAAAGACGACTTCTCGCTGCCGGTCGCCGAACTGAAGGCCGCGATGGAACACGAGCAGCCCGGCGTGTTCGTGATCGCGCAGCCGCACGCCCCCACCGGGTACGTGGACGCCCGCGCCGACGTGGAGGAACTCGTCAAACACGCTGAGCGATTCGGCTGGGTGACCGTGCTGGACGAGGCGTACCACCAGTACAGCGGCACCGATTACCGCGATGTGGTGAAGGCGCACCCCAACACCCTGTCCCTGCGCACCTTCAGCAAAGCCTGGGGCCTGGCGGGCGTGCGCCTCGGGTACATTCTGGCCGGGCAGGACATCGCGCAGAACCTCCAGAAACTCGTGTCGGCCTTCAACGTGAATATCCTGACCGAGACCGTGCTGGAAGTCGCGCTGGAACACCCCGAGTACGTGGGGCGCATCGTGCAGGAAACCATTCAGGAACGTCAGCGCGTATTCGACGCCCTGCAAGACCACCCCACCTGCCAGGCGCTGCCCAGCCGGGCGAACTTCTTCCTGCTGCGCACCCCGGACGCGCAAGCCGCCTACGACCACCTGCTCCGGCACGGCATCGTGACCCGCCGCCAGGACGGCCTGCACCTGCTGCAAGGCTGCCTGCGCATCGCCATCGGCACGCCCGCCGAGAACGACGCCCTGATCGCCGCAGTCAAAGAACTCAGGTAAAGAACTCAGGTAGAAGACCTCCCCCTGCACCGCCGGGAACACGTTTCCACGGCGGCGCTTTCTTTACACTCTGATCCACTGATGGCCGACCGCTTCCAACCCCCGCCCGGGTACCCGCCCCGCTCAGTGCTGGTGCGGGATTGCACCGCGTGCGGCGCGTGTTGCAGTGCGCCGGACATTCACGCCCTGCAAAAACCGCTGGGCGTGCCGTGCCTTCACCTGGATGCCGGCTGCCTGTGCCGCATCTACGACACCCGCCCCCAGGTGTGCCGCAACTACCAGCCCGACTGGGTGTGCGGCGAGGTTGCCCCCATTCCCACGCTGGCGGGACGCATCCGGAGGTTTCTGGAAATTTACGGGCTGGAGCGGGAAGTGGTGGGTGGTGAGTAGGAAGTGGGAGCGAAACGAACCGCTTTTGCTCTCGCCCCCTTGAGTCGGTTTGTCACAAGATGCCCGGCCCGCCAGCCCCCACTCACCACTTCCCACTTATATGGGTCTGAACTCTATTCCGCCCATTCGGGTGCTGTTCCCGGATGGGCTCCACGCCGTCCAGACCCGTATTTTCTCCTACTCACTCTGTTCAGAAAAAGAGATTGGATGCAATCTATTTTTCGGAGTGGTGTCACCAACCCACTGCCCCCACCGCCGCGCACCCCGCCACCACTGCCCAGGCGGGAACCTTGCCTGCGGTCAGGGCCGCGTAGGCCACGAGGGCCAGCGCCAGGTGACGCGGCCCGTGAATGCCGGACGTGAAGACCGGGTCGTACAGCGCGGCCAGCAGCAGGCCGACCACGCCCGCATTCAGGCCGGCCAGGGCGCGGCGCGTGTCCGGTCGCCCCGACAGGGCCGCCCAGAAGGGCAGGGCACCGATCATCAGCAGCAGGCCCGGCAGGAAGATCATGACCGTGGCGAGGGTTGCGCCCAGGACGGGGTTGATTCTCGTCTGCGCCGCCCCGAGGTAAGAGGCGAACGTGAATAGCGGGCCTGGAACGGCGTTTGCCATGCCGTACCCGGCAATGAAGGTGTCGGCACTCAGGAACCCCGGCACGAACCCGGCCTGCAACAGTGGCAACACCACGTGCCCCCCGCCGAACACCAGCGCCCCGGCGCGGTAGACCGTGTCCATCAACGCGAATTCCGCGCCCAGTGGACGAAGCAGGGGGAGGCCGAGCAGCAGTGCCGCGAAGGCCGCCAGCAAGACCGCACCGCCGCGGCGGGAAATCTGGGCGTTCAATCCCGCTGTTTTCCCGCTTGTAGAGGTCGGGAGGAACCTCCAGCCGATCAATCCGCACAGCACCAGGGCCAGCACCTGCGCCCACGCGCCCGGCCACAGCAGCAGCCCCGCCGCCGTGCCCAGCGCCAGCACGGCTTTCAGGCGGCCCGGCGTGCCATCGGCGTTGACCAGGCTGGCCCACATCCCCGCCACCGCCTGCGCCACCACTGCCACCGCCGCGACCTTCAGGCCAGCCAGCCAGCCCGCGTGCCCCAGGTCGCCCAGGCCAGTGACCAGCCCCGCAAACCCCACCATGATCAGCACACTCGGCAGGGTGAAGCCCGTCCAGGCCGCCAGCGCCCCCGGCCAGCCGCCCAGCATGAACCCCGTGGCAAAGCCCACCTGGGAACTGGCCGGGCCAGGCAGGAACTGCGCCAGGGCCACCGTGTCGGCGTACCCCTCGTCCGAGAGCCACTTTTTTCGCTCCACGAACTCGGCACGGTAGTAGCCCAGGTGCGCCACCGGGCCGCCGAACGAGGTCAGGCCCAGCCGCAGGAAGGTCAGGAAAAGGGTACTCAGGGGAACCTGCACGGGATCAGGTTAAAGATTTTGCGTCAGTTCCGGGTGACCGTCACGGCCTCATCTGCCGGGGGCAGCGGTCTGTTACGCTGAAGCTCGACCCCAAAATGTGGACGCCGCCAGTTCTTCCTCACTTCAGAACGAGGTTCGCATGATGGAAGTCCGTCTTTTCCTGCCGCTCAGCGCCGCCCTGCTGCTTGCCGCCTGCGGTAACGCCCCTCAGTCGTCTCCTCAGGCCACCCTGCATGCCCAGGCCGCGCAGAGCAGCCTGCCCACGCTCTCGACGCTGGCCCCCGGCAAGAAGCAGGAGCTGAACCAGAAACTGAGAATCAACGTGGTGTTCGTGGGGTACGAGAAGGGCACCGGCCCCCGCGACATCAATGAGGCGAAGTTCCGTGAGCAACTGTCGAGCAGTTACCGCACCGTGAGCCGTTACCCCAAGTTCTACGGCCTGCCCGCCGAGCTGGGCGTGAACTTCACCTACGATTACAACCTCGTTTACGCTGACAGCGAGTACGAGAACCGGTTTTTCGGCTTCCTGAAGTCGCAGGCGAAACCCGCCAGCCTGACCCTGTTCCAGCAGGCGTACAACAAGCAGGCTTACCCGCCTGAAGGGCCGGACGCCACCAACATCAGCCGCAGGATCAGCAGTAGCGTGGCTATCGACGCGCCCACCACCGAGAAGTGGCTGGCCAACAATGCCCCGGCGGGCGTGAATACCACCGAGTACACCGTGTACTTCATCAACTGGTACGGGCGCAGCGACTACCAGGATCACGTCTACACCAAACTGGGCGAACCCGACCCGGACACCGGCACCGATTTCGGCACGCGTTCCTCACGCAAACTGATCGCCTGGGGCGGCACCCGCGCCGAGGACGAGGAAACGGGCGCAGGGCAGAAACAGAACGCCCGGGTGTGGTTCCACGACCTGTCCGCCGGGCCGGAATCGTGGACGAGCAACTGGGACATCACGAACGCCGACGTGGATGGGAACGGCGTCATGGACGACCGCCTGCCGCCAGTGTGGGAGTACGGCAGCACGAAAGCCACCTATCGTCCCTTCAACGACCTGTCCGGCGACCTGGGCAAGGTCACGCGCTACGCTGCCGTGAACCTGTTGTTTACCGCCAGCCCGCTGTATAAGCCCGCCATCTCGCCGCCCGCCCTGCCGCGCAGCATCAACCTGGACGTCACCATCTACCAGGGCGAGTCGGGTTTCGATGCCCGCACCATCCTGAATAAAGACCTGTTCGTGAAGGAGGTCGGGGAACTGCAACCCGACACGCAATTCAGCGCCGACATCGACGAGGCCGCGTTCTCGGGCCGCGCCGCCGACATCTACCTGTGCTACATCAACGGGGCTTCGTGCTTCGGCAACAGCATCGACAAGTCCGGGTACGGCGACCTGTTCAAGTACCACCAGAATCACCTGATGCAGTTCCTGGAAGGCGACGCGGACTACGAACTTCCCATTTTCGCGTACCACACCGGCGAGTACCCCATTCCCTTCCTGGGCGTCGCCGACGACAATTACGTGGACGGTACCCAGAGCTTCGTGTTCGGGGCGGACAACCGCGCCACGCGGGCCAGTTACGGCCTGACCACCACCCTGATCCACGAGGTGGGCCACCACCTGGGCATGTCCCACCCGCACGACGGGTACGACTACGAGTCCGACACCGATTACGGCGGTTCCGACGAGTTCGCGTACGCCAACGTGGCCGACGAGGTGAACTCCATGATGAGTTACATCGACCTGAACTGGGATTTCAGTCAGTTCGACCTGGACAACATGAACCGTTACTTGACCAGCGTGTACCTCAACCAGGCGAACAGCCTGCTGGAGAAACTGGCGACCAGCAAGAAGGCCAGCCGCGTTTCCCTGGCCCTGGTGGCCGCCGACGCCAGCGCCCGGAGTGCCCTGAGCGCCTACGGGCAGATGAATTACGTGGCCGCCGTGACCGCCGCGCACCGCGCCTACTTCGGGGTGCTGGACGCCGCCACCCAGGCCGGAATCAAGATCGAACCGCAGGGCTGGCCCGCTGATTACAAGGCCAAATCCAAGAACAGCAAGTTCGTGGATACCGTGTCTTACCTGCGCCAGTTGCCCTGAATCTCTCGACGCTCATCGCTCCTCGACCCCGCCCCGTGCGGGGTTTTTTCATGACCTGTCCGTGAGCCGGCGTTCCCAGGTGACCCACATCTGCTCGGTCACGTAACCCAGGTGGGTGTTGACGCGCAGCATGGGGAGGTTCAGCACTGTACCGCCCGTTCCGGCGTGCGTATAGCCGCCGTTTTGCGCCCAGGCCAGGGCGTGCGCCTTGACCAGCGTCGCCAGTCCCCTGCCGCGGTGCGCCGGGTGCGTCACGGTCAGTTCGCTCTGGACCTCCCTGCCATTCCCCTGGCGATCCCCCAGGGTCAGGCGGGTCAGGGCCACTGGTTCGCCCCGGTAACGCACGACGAACACGCTTTCCTCGCGCCGAATCATGCGCTGGAAGTCAGGCAGCTCAAAGTGGTCGGGCGTGGTAGTGGGGTTGCGCGGTGCATCCCGTTCGCCCTGCTGGTGAAGCTGGTAAAGGGCGTCCCACTCGGCTTCCAGAGCGTTGACGTCCCACGGCTGCGCCTCGTAGCCGGCCAGAAACAGCTTCTCGTCCAGGGCGCGGAACCGCCCGAAATCGAACGTACTCAGATCCAGGTGCGCGCTCCACGACTGCCAGGCATTGCGAAAGCCCGCCGCGTGAAAAAACGCCATCTGCCCAGCGAAGTCCTCCCGCGTGATGCCCAGCAGGCGCGTGAACCCGGCGGGCAGGTCGGCCAGCAGCGCCAGGAACAGCGGCGTGAAGAGGGTGCCTTCCCCGGCCAGGTCGAGGCGCAGGGCGTCCGGCGCAGCGTGACCGAAAGGGGAGAGGTGGGCGGTCGCCACCACTTCGCCGTTCACCTCGGCCACCAGCCGCCTCCTGTGTGGGTCGGTGCTCTCGCGGAAGCGTTCGGGCGAGTAAACCCAGTGGCCGCGCACGCTGTCGGTAACCAGCCGGGCCACGGTGGAGGCGTCGGCGTTCTGGAAGGAGCGTAGTACAGCTGACGTGTTTGCAGGGGTTTTGGAGTGGTCGTGCATGAGGCCATCTTGTTCCGGCGGTGGCTGAAAGGCGAATCTAGCTGCTAGGCCGGATGGCTTACTTTCACCCTATGCACTTGTGAGCAACCTTCACTTGACGATCCTGGCGAGGAAAGACTGCTGACCTCTGTTCTCATAATCATCCCATATTCACAGAAGAGTTGACAGAATTACGCATCAGGCGTATTCTGTTTTTACCGGAATGAGGCTGCCGTTGGTGCAACCGCTGGTCAGACCGGAGTGAACCTTCAGCACAACTATCCTGAAAAGGCCCGCGATTCGTTTCGTGGGCCTTTCGCCTTCTCCTGCTCCTGCCGTAGGACACCACCACCGGCCTCACCCGGCGAGTGGAATGGCCGGAGGTTACGGAAACGGAATGCTAGGCATTTCCCGCTAGACAGATTTGCCTTCCCGCTGATAATGAAGGCAAGGTATGAGTTTCATGGGGAAGGTGTGCCATGGGCGAGGTCACTCCACAGCAAGCGCCGCCAGTCCTGACCGTTCAACTCGTCAAGGACACCTTCACGCTGTACCTGAATCATGAACCGCTGACCCTCCCCCCCAAATGGGTGATTTTCTACACCCTGCTGGCCGTGAACAGCAACCGCCACATCAGCACCGACGAGGTGTGCGACCACCACCCCTGGAGCCGCCTGACCCCCGACATCGCCGGACGTGACCTGTGGCGCTTCACGCGCAAGCACGAGGCTCGCCACTTCGGGCAGCGCATCACGCACAGCCCCAGCAGGCAGGCCACCAAACTGTTCACGCTGTTGCCGGAAGTGACCCGGCACCTGACCTTCCAGCCCGACCAGGCCACGGTCGCCGATCACCTGCGCTCGCTGCGGCAGCACCGCAATCTGGTCGCCATGCAACTCAGCGAATGTACGCTGCTGCTGCAAAGCGGACTGGTGAAACAATCGCACGAACGGCTGCTGGCACTGAAAAACCAACCCCTCAACATCAACGACCTGGCGCACACCGAAACGCTGATCACCATGTGCCTGAACGAGTTTTACGGCCCGGAAGGCACCGCAGAGCAGGTTCCCGTGCTGGAGCACCTGCTGACCCAACCCGGCCTGAACCGGCTGAACCGCGCCCGCCTGCTCATTCGACTGGCTCGGCACGCCACCCTCAGCACCCAATACGACGTGGCCCGCATGTACTTTGAACTGTTACGCTCCAGTCTGCTGCCCGAGGACGGGGTGGAGTACTGCTGGTATCACGTGAACTACGGCCTGTTCCTGCGCCGCACCGGGCAACTGCACGAGGCCATGCACCATCAGCGCCTGGCGCACGACACCGCGCAGGTCGCACAGTGGTGGCACGGTGTGTACGCCGCCAGTTACAACATGGCCCTGATGCACATCACCGCTTCTGAAGAAGCCCCGACGGCAGCAAAAGTCAAACACCTGGCTCAGGCGTATGACTGGGCCATGCGGGCCTACTCCACGGTGGTGCTGACCCGGCAACCCGTCAGTATTGCCGATACTTCCGTGCTCCTGGCGCTGATTGAAGGCAAGCGTGGGCATATTGTGGAAGCCCGCCACTGGCTACGGCACTCGCAGTACCGCGTGCCCGATACCGGGGAGCACTACCCCAGTGATCAGGTCGTCTACGCGGAACTGGCCCGCATCGAGAGCAGCGCCGGGAATCACTTCCTCTCCCACGTGACCCGCGAGGCCGTGGAAGTCGCCCGGCACGGAACCTTCACGCCCCCACCTTTCTTCGAGGTAATACCGTGACGACTCCCCGCCTGCACCTGCGTCTCCTGGGACACCCTGAACTGCGGCACGAACAAGAAATCCTCAAGTGCAACACCTCCAGCTTGCGCCTGCTGGCCGTGCTTGCCTTGGACGGCCCCCAGGATCGCCTGACCCTGGCTGACCTGCTGTGGGATGCCCCCACGACACGCGCCCTGCACAACCTGCGAATGACCCTGTGCAAACTCAGGCGCACCCTGGCCGAGCACGCCGGAATCCTGCAAGAAGACCGGGGCCTGCTGTTCCTTGACCTGCAACGCATGCACGTAGACGCCCTGCAAAACGCCCCACTCCGCGTCAACCCCCCGGAATTCATGGCTGGTCACCGCACACACGGCAGTGAACGCTGGCTGGAATGGGCCGAACAGCAAGACCAGCAGCGCCGCCAGTCCCGACCCCGCCACGCCCAGCCCTTTCAGCAACTGGACACCTCGCACCACCTGCAACTACAGGCGCGTGAAGCCCTGGAAAACGACCAATTGAACCTGGCCCAGGGGTACATCGAGCAGGCCATGCAAGGCCACATTACCTCGGAAGTGCTGTACACCGCCGCTTACCTGACTGACCTGCAAGGACACGCCCAGCAGGCCGAACTGCTGGCCCGTGAAAGCCTGGCGCAACTTCACCCGACCCAGTCTCCCGCTTGCATTTACGCCCTGATCGGCGGCACTTACGACACGCGAGGCGAACACCAGGCCGCCCGACTCTGGCACGAACTGGCCCTGGAAGCCGCCCGGCGAGTCAGGCAACCCGAAGTGTTCTGCGAAATGGCTTCCTTCTTCATCTGGCACCTGAACGTCACCGGAAACCACGAACGGGCCGCTGCACTTGGCA
>ERZ501016.504-NODE-504-length-10630-cov-17.011726_pt1 | contig 10630 bp, 11 predicted proteins | sample MGYA00248889_ERZ501016 | MGnify/ENA primary metagenome ERZ501016 (study PRJEB25958, sample SAMN03398594) | human skin metagenome | study: EMG produced TPA metagenomics assembly of the Human Skin Microbiome Metagenome (human skin metagenome) data set. | reverse complement strand
TGGCCGAGCCGACCCTGGCGCACGCCATCGAGATCCTCAAGGGTCTGCGCGACCGTTACGAGGCACACCACCGCGTCACGATCACCGACGCCGCGCTGGTGGCCGCCGCCGACACCCTCGGACGCGTGGTCCTGCCGCCGTCGGAGGTGCAGGTGGGGATCATGACCGCGATGGTCGGCCTGCCCGGCTTCGTGTGGGCCCTGCGACGGGGGCGGCTGTGAGCACCCTCGCCGTGCGGGAGGCGGCGACCCGCGACGCGCGCCGGACCCTGAGCCGAAGCGCCCACCACCGCCTGCTCGTCGGCGCCCTCGCCGTCCTCGCGCTCGGCCTGGCCGTCACGCGAGCCCTGCTGGGGGACATGGTGATCCCCGTCGCCGACGCCGTCGCGATCCTGCGCGGCGAGGTCATCCCGGGGGCGAGCTTCATCCTGATGGAGAGCAGCCTGCCGCGCGCCGTCCTCGGCCTGCTCGCCGGCGCCGCGTTCGGCGCGGCCGGCGCGATCTCCCAGACCGTCCTGCGCAACCCGCTCGCCAGCCCCGACATCGTGGGCGTCGGCATGGGCGCCTCCGCCGCCGCGGTCGTCGGCATCGTCGTCCTCGGCGTCAGCGGGCCTGCGCTGTCCCTCCTCGCGGTGGCGGGCGCCCTGGTCGTGGCCGTGCTCGTGCGGGTCGTCGCGCAGTCCACCGGCGAGCGCCTCGTGCTCGTCGGCGTCGGCGTCTCCTCGGTCCTGTCGTCGGTGGTCCACTACCTGTTCACCCGCGCCGACGAGCACGACACCCAGCTCGTGCTCCGCTGGCTGACCGGCAGCCTCGGCCAGGCCGACTGGTCGACGATCCGGTGGCTCGTGATGACGTCGGTCGCGGCATACGTGCTGCTGTGGCTCGCGAGCCGGGACCTGCCCGCCCTGCAGCTCGGCGACGACCTGGCCCTCGGGCTCGGGGGACGTCGGCACGCGGCAGACCTGCTCCTCGCCGTCGCCGTCGTCGTGCTGGCGCTCGCGGTAGCGGCGGTGGGGCCCATGGCCTTCGTGGCCTTCCTGGCCGGGCCGATCGCGCGGGCCCTGGACCGCGGTCGCCCGACGATCGTCGGCGCCGCCCTCGTCGGCGCCGTCGTGGTGGTCGCGGCCGACCTCGTCGGCGGCCACGTCATCCCCGACGTCCACCTGCCCGCCGGCGTCGTCACCGGCCTCACCGGCGCCCCCGTCCTGCTCTGGCTGCTGACCCGCGGCCGCACCGAAGGAAGCCTCCGATGACCCGACTCGCCACCCGCGACCTCACGCTCGGCTACGGCGGGGAGCCGGTCGTGCGCGACCTCACGCTCGCCATCCCCGACGGCCGCGTCACCGTCGTCGTCGGCCCCAACGCCTGCGGCAAGTCGACGCTGCTGCGCGGCCTCGCCCGGCTGCTGCGCCCGCGCTCGGGCGCCGTGCTGCTCGACGGTCGCCCGATCCACGAGCAACCCACCCGGACCGTGGCCCGCGCTCTCGCCCTGCTGCCCCAGCACCCCGTCGCCCCCGACGGCGTCACCGTCGCCGAGCTGGTCGCCCGTGGCCGCCACCCGCACCAGGGGCTGTGGCGCCGGCACACGGCCCACGATGCCGAGGCCGTCGAGCGGGCCCTCGCCGAGACCGGCACCACCGCGCTCGCCGACACCCCCGTCGTCGAGCTGTCCGGCGGCCAGCGCCAGCGCGTGTGGATCGCCATGGCCCTCGCGCAGGAGACCGACCTGCTGCTGCTCGACGAGCCCACGACCTACCTCGACCTCACCCACCAGCTCGAGATGCTCGACCTGGTCGCCGCCCTCGACGCCGAGCGGGGCACCACCGTCGTCATGGTGCTGCACGACCTCGGCCTGGCGGCGCGGTATGCCGACCACCTCGTCGCCATGCGCGGCGGCGTGGTCGCGGCGCAGGGCGCACCCGCCGACGTGCTGACCGAGGAGCTGGTCCGCGACGTGTTCGCCCTGGACGCGCGCGTGATCGCCGACCCCGAGTCCGGGACCCCGCTCGTGGTGCCCCGCTGCTCGCCCCACCGCCCGTCCTGGACGGCGTCCGACCCGCGTTCCGGGCGTTCCCGGCATACGACCGGTTGGTCGCCGAGGGCCACGGGCAATGAGAGGGTGAGTGCATGGTCAACCGGCCGCGAGGCCAGGAAGGGGAGCACATGCCCACCACCGTCAAGGGAGTGATCTCCCGAGCCAAGGGCGAGCCGGTCGAGCTCGTCGACATCGTGATCCCCGACCCAGGGCCGGGCGAGGCCGTCGTCGACGTCCAGGCCTGCGGCGTCTGCCACACCGACTACCACTACCAGCAGGGCGGGATCAACGACGAGTTCCCCTTCCTGCTCGGGCACGAGGCCGCCGGCCGCGTCTCGGCCGTCGGGGAGGGCGTGACCGAGGTCGCCGTCGGGGACTTCGTGATCCTCAACTGGCGCGCCGTGTGCGGGGAGTGCCGGGCCTGCCGCCGCGGGCGTCCGTGGTACTGCTTCGCCACGCACAACGCCAAGCAGCGGATGACCCTCACCGACGGCACCGAGCTGACCCCTGCGCTGGGGATCGGGGCCTTCGCGGAGAAGACGCTGGTCGCGGCCGGTCAGTGCACGCGCGTGGACGAGCGCGCCGGCGCCGAGGCGGCGGGTCTGCTGGGCTGCGGCGTCATGGCCGGGCTGGGCGCCGCGATCAACACCGGCGGCGTCGGTCGTGGCGACTCCGTGGCCGTCATCGGCCTCGGGGGCGTCGGTATGGCGGCCGTCGTCGGCTCGCATCTCGCGGGCGCGGCCAAGATCATCGGCATCGACCTGGACCCCCGCAAGCGTGAGAAGGGGCGCTCGATGGGGGCGACGCACACCATCGACCCGGCCGACGGCGACGTCGTCGAGGCGGTGCGCGCGCTGACGGACGGCAACGGCGCGGACGTCGTCATCGATGCGGTGGGTCGCCCCGAGACCTACGAGCAGGCGTTCTACGCACGCGATCTCGCGGGGACCGTGGTGCTCGTGGGGGTGCCGACACCGGAGATGCGGATCGAGCTGCCGCTGCTCGACGTCTTCGGTCGTGGCGGGTCGCTCAAGTCCAGCTGGTATGGCGACTGCCTGCCCTCTCGCGACTTCCCCATGCTCATCGACCTCTACCTGCAGGGGCGTCTCGACCTGGACGCGTTCGTGTCCGAGACGATCGGGCTGGGCGACGTCGAGGAGGCCTTCGCCACCATGAAGCGCGGTGACGTCCTCCGCTCGGTGGTGACGCTCTGATGGCCGGCGACGTGCAGGTCCAGCAGCTCGTCACGTCGGGGACGTTCTCCCTCGACGGGGGCACCTGGGACGTCGACAACAACGTGTGGATCGTCGGCGACGATGACGAGTGCGTGGTCTTCGACGCCCCGCATGACGCCTCGGCCATCGCCGCCGCCGTCGGCGAGCGTCGGCTGGCGGCGATCGTGTGCACGCACGCGCACGACGACCACGTCAACCAGGCGGCCGCTCTCGCGGAGGCCACCGGCGCCCCGATCTGGCTCAACCCGCACGACCTCGAGCTGTGGCAGCAGACCTATGACACGCGCCAGCCCGACGAGGACATCGTCGACGGCACCGAGATCACCGTGGGCGGGGTGACGCTGCGGGCGATCGCGACGCCGGGGCACACGCCGGGCGGCACCTGCTTCTACAGCGAGGAGCTGGGGTGCGTGTTCAGCGGTGACACCCTCTTCCAGGGAGGCCCGGGCGCCACGGGACGGTCGTTCTCGTCATACGACACCATCGTCGACTCGATCCGCACCAGGCTCTTTGCGCTGCCCGACGACACGATCGTGCACACCGGGCACGGCCCGGACACGACCATCGGCGCGGAGCGGGCCGGCGCCGACGGGTGGGAGGACCCCAGCGCCGCCTAGGGTGGGGCCATGGCCTACTACGCAGTCCGCTACTCCTACTCCGACGACCCCCGCCTCGACGAGATCCGGCCCGAGCACCGCGCGTTCCTCGGCCGGCTCGCCGAGGCGGGGTCGCTGCAGGCGTCCGGTCCCTACGTCGACGTGAAGCCGGCGTCGGCGCTGCTGATCCTCCGCGCCGACAGCGCCGACGAGGTGCGCTCGCTGCTGGAGGACGATCCCTTCCAGCAGCACGGCCTCGTCGCGGGGATCGACGTCACCGAGTGGAACCCCGTCATCGGCGTCTTCGCCGCCCAGCCCTGACCCGCCGGGGGCCGAGGCATCGGCCGGCCCTCGTTCGCCAGGCTGATGCCTCGGCCCCCGGTAGGTTCTGGCCATGAGCGAGCCGCAGGGCACCGACGTCGACGTCGACTGGGCCGTCGCCCGGGACGCCAACCGCGCCAACTGGGACGAGCGGGCGGGCCTGCACGAGGTCGCCTACGGGATCGAGCGCTGCGCCGAGGACCCGGCATACCTCTCCACCGTGGTCAGCGACGACCTGCCCGTCCTCGCCGCCCACCTGCCGCAGGGCTCGCTGCGCGGCCTCGACGTCGTGCACCTGCAGTGCCACATCGGCACCGACACCATCAGCAAGCCCTGACGCGCCTGTTGGCCCCACCCCGCGGCATCGGGTGAGTCTGCTGCGGGTAGGCGAGCAGTGAAGTCACCCGATCGCGACCGGGAAGGTCAGGGTCGGAGGGCGGGTAGGACGGCAGCGGCCTTGAGCAGCATCTCGTCGGTCTCGGCCTGCGGGTCCGAGTCCAGGACGATCGCCCCGCCCGCGCCGATCTCGACCTGCCCGTGATGCATGACGGCGGTGCGGATCACGACGGACAGGTCAACCGCGCCGCTACGGTCGACGAAACCCAGTGCCCCTGAGTAGATCCCGCGCGCCCGCGTCTCGAGCTCGTCGATGATCTGCATGGTGCGGTGCTTGGGGGCGCCCGTCATCGACCCGCCGGGGAAGCACGCCTCGACGGCGTCGATCGCGGTGCGGCCCTCGGCAAGCCGCCCGCGCACGGTCGTCACGAGCTGGTGCACGGTCGCGTAGGACTCGACGTGCATGAGGCGAGGCACGTGGATCGTCGCCGGGTCGCAGACGCGTGACAGGTCGTTGCGCAGCAGGTCGGCGATCATGAGGTTCTCGGCACGGGTCTTGGCGTCGGCGGCGAGATCGGCTGCGGCACGGGCATCGTGGGTGGGGTCGGTATGACGCCTTGCCGTCCCCTTGATCGGCTTGGTGGACACCTCGCCGTCACGCGTCACGCGCAGGAACAGCTCGGGGCTGGCCGACAGGACGTGCCGGTCCCCGAGGCGGAGGTAGGCCGCGTGCGGGGCCGGGTTGAGCCGGCGCAGCCGCAGATAGATGTCGAACGGGTCGTCGTGCGACTCCGCGAGAACCGTGTCGGTCAGGCAGATCTCGTAGGACTCGCCGCGCCGCAGCGCGTCGAGGCAGGCCTCGACGTCCTGGCGGTACTGCTCCACGCTGCGCACGAGAAGCGTTGCTGCGCGACGGGACCCGTCGGGCGGGGTGTGCGGCCATCCGGGCCGCGGCGGGTGATGCGGGCGAGGCGGACGAGCAGCGTTGATGCGCAACGTCTCCCGCGCCCACGCCAGCCATGCTGCGGCGCCCGGGCCGTGCGCGACGAGCCATGCGGCACCGGTCGCGTGGTCGATGACGAGCAGCCGGTCACAGCGCATCCACACGGCGTCGGGGTGCTGCGACACGTGGCGGTTGGTGGATCCGAGGTCCCCCTTGAGCTCGTAGCCGAGGTAGCCCACCCACCCGTCGACGAGCTCGAACGGCAGCCCCTCGCCTCCACCCGGCGACTGGGGACGTTCGTGCCCGGATCTCGGGCACGAACGTGCCCGTTCCGTGGCGGGCGCGAGGCGTCGGCGCAGCGCCTCCAGGATCGTCCCGTCCTCGCGGTGCTCCCGGCCACCGGCGGTGACCACGACCTGCCCCTGGCCGACGGCATACGTCAGCACCTCGCCATCGGCCCCCGGCGACCCGAGGTAGGAGAAGCGAGCCAGCCCAGGCTCGGCGCGGGCGCTGTCCAACCAGCAGGCCCAACGGGATTCGCCGAAGAGCCCGGCAAAGGCGGAGCCGACGTCCCCGGGCGGCGGGACCCGCTCGACGATCACGTGGTGAGCTGCTCGGGCAGCGGCCCGGTCGTCTCCTCGAGGGCGTCGCACAGCAACGAGGTGAGTCCCGCGGTCAGGGCGCCGTGGGGGGAGTGGCGGGGTCCGCCATCGGGCAGCACCCAGCTGCTCACCTGCTGGATCCCCCTGGCGGCGTTGACCGCCCACACCGGCTTGTCGAGCAGCGCGTCCACGGTGACCCGGCCGCGCCGCAGCGGGTGCGGGGTGTCGGTCAGGGAGATCTCGAGGCACTCGATGGTCACGGACGGCAGCGACAGGTCGTCGTCGGGACGCGTCACGAAGGCCTCGCCGTCCCACCACACCAGCGCCGAGTAGGTCGCCTCCATGGCTTCGGGCAGCTGCTCCTCGACCCGCCACAGCAGCGCGTCCTCGGCGCCGAGCTCGCGCGCCCGCCCCTGCAGCTGGCCTTGCACGACGAGGTCGGGGCCCTTGATGTGCGGCCACTTGCGGGGGTCCGGGACGTCGGCGACCCACAACGCGATCTCGGTGTGGGCGTCGCCGGCAGGCCGCAGCCACAGCGCGACGGCGTCGTTGTAGGCCTCCAGCCGGGGAAACCACCTGCCGGCGCGGGGGACTCGGGCGAGGACCTCGTCGACGACGACGTGCAGGTCCTGGAAGTGAACGAACAGCTCGGCCGTCGCTGCGAACCGCTGGATGTGACGCTCCGGCCGCCGCGACCGCCCCTCCTGGACGAGCCAGGAGTCGATCACCTGCGGGGGATGGTCGCCGGGGGGTTGGGGGCCCCACCACCAGCGCTCGCCGTCACGGACGGCCTCGGTCTTGTCCACCGGCGCATCGTGCCACGTATGCCGCGCCCGCCCCGCACGTGGTCACCGCTGCTCACGTCCTTCCCGCCCTGGAGAGGCGACCTCCAGCCCGGCATCCGTCGCGAAGTCGATCATCCGCTGGTCATGGCTGACCACTGCGCTGACGTCCTCGCCGAGGGCTAGTCGTAGAGGTCGGGGCGCTCGTCGATGGGGGGCAGTGTCATGGCGGCTACTTCGTCGGTGGCTGCTCAGGCCGACGGGCGGGGCTTGAGGGCGCGCGACCGCCCCCGGAAGTGCGCGATCAGCTCGCCGTCGCCCTCGCGCGTGACGGTGACGTCGGTGATCCCGTTGCGGCCGTAGCGGGTCCGCTCGACGCCTTCGGCGAGCAGCACGTCACCGAGGGCTGCCGACCGCACGAAGTCGATGTCGCAGCCCGCCGCGACGGTCAGCTCGCCGCCGGCGTTGCAGACGAGGGCGAAGGTCGAGTCGGCGAACGTGAAGATGTAGCCGCCGTGCATGATCCGGTGGCCGTTGACCATGGTCTCGGTGACGGCCATGCGGGTGCGGGCCCGGCCGAGGCGACCGTCGTGGTCGACCGAGACGAGCTCGATGCCGAGGTGGCGCGAGGCGCCGTCGTCGTCCCACATCGTGCGGACGTGGGACAGGTCGGGATCCGGCATGCGACTCCTTCGTCGAGACCTACCGGGGGTAGGGGCATCAGCCTGGGGGACGGAGGCCGGTCGATGCCCCTACCCCCGGTAGGTCCTGGCTGAGGGCCTTGGAGGGACGGTAGCGGCCACCAGGGTAGATCTCGGCCAGCTCCTCCAGCTGCGCCTTGATCACGTCGAAGCCGATCTCGCGACCCCACTCGATCGGCCCGCGCGGGTAGTTGGCGCCGAGGCGCATGGCGGTGTCCACGTCCTCGGCGGTCGCCCCACCACGCACCACGACCGCCAGTGCCTCGTTGACCAGCATGGCCAGCGTCCGCGCGACCGGGTCCGTCCGCACCGGGCCGCCCACGAGCCGCTCCACCGCGGCCTCGTCCGGCGACGCGTCCAGCGCCTGGTCGCTCTCGTCATACCGATAGACGCCGTGACCGGTCTTGCGCCCCAACGCTCCTCGAGCCACGAGGTCCTGCTGGTATGCCGTGGGCTCGTAGCGCGCGTCGTGGTCGGTCTGCTCCCACACGGACGTCCCGACGGCAAGGTTGACGTCCTGCCCGATCAGGTCCGTGAGCTCCAGCGGCCCCATCCTGAAGCCGGCCCCGCGCAGGGCCGCGTCGATGGTGGCCGCGTCCGCGACGCCCTCGGCGACCATCCGCTGGGCCTCGCCGTAGAACGGCCGCGCGACCCGGTTGACGATGAATCCCGGTGTGCTGGCGCAGCGCACGGGCGTCTTGCCCCACGCGCGCACGAGCTCGCAGGCGTCGTCGACCGAGTCGGTCCCGGAGCGGGCTCCGCGCACGACCTCGACCAGCCTCATCAGGGGCGGGGGGTTGAAGAAGTGCAGGCCGATGATCCGCTCGGGGTGAGCGATCCCCTCGGCGATCGCCGTGATCGACAGCGAGGAGGTGTTGGACGCGAGGATGGTGTCGGCGTCCTGCCGTGCCGCGAGAGCGGCAAAGATCTCACGCTTGACCTCGAGGTCCTCGACGACCGCCTCGATCACGAGCCGGCAGGAGGGCAGCGTCCGCAGGTCCTCGGCGACCCCCAGGCGGCCGCCCGCCGCATCGGCCTCGTCGGCGCCGATCCGGCCCTTGTCGGCGAGGCGGCCCAGCGTCGACCGCAGCCGCTCGACCGCCTCCTGAGCAGCACCGTCGCGGGCGTCGACGAGCACGACCTCGTGCCCCGCCTGCGCGGCCACCTGGGCGATCCCCGACCCCATCGCACCGGCCCCGACGACCGCGACCATCCCCGGTGCGGGCGTGGTGCCGGACTGCTCGCTCGCGTGGTCACTCATGCACGCATCGTGGCACGTCGGCAGCCTCGCGGCGAGGTGAACCCCTCGTTACGATCGGCACGTGACCACCCAGGCAACGACGCCCAGCCACCCACTCCTCGACGCCCACGCGGCCACCCTCGACGAGGCCGCCGAGGCCCTGCGCACCCGCACCTTCTACTCCCGCTACCCCGCCTCGCCCAGTCCCCGCGTCTACGGCGAGGGCTCCGCGGAGGCAGGGCAGAGCGCCTACGAGGCGCGGCTCGGCGCGGCCTTCACCGAGCTCGACGACCAGCCCACCACGGGCGAGCGGGTGGGCGACGAGGTCTCGCCATACGGCCCGACCCTCGGGATCACCTATCCCGTCCTCGACCTCGACGAGGCCCTGCCGGCAGCGCGCGCCGCGGTGCGGGCCTGGCGCGACGCGGGCCCCCGCGTCCGCGCCGCCGTCTGCGTCGAGATCATCGACCGGCTCAACACGCGGTCCTTCGAGATGGCGGGCGCCGTGATGCACACGAGCGGCCAGCCGTTCGTGATGAGCTTCCAGGCCGGCGGGCCCGAGGCGCAGGACCGCGCCCTCGAGGCCGTCACCGCGGCCCTCGTCGAGCAGGAGCGCCTCCCCTCCTGCGTCATCTGGGAGAAGCCCGCCAAGGGCGAGCCCCTGCGCCTGCAGAAGGACTACAAGGTCGTCGGCCGCGGCGTCGGCCTGGTCATCGGCTGCAACACCTTCCCGACCTGGAACGCCTACCCCGGCATCTTCGCCTCGCTGGCGACCGCCAACGCCGTGGTCGTCAAGCCCCACCCGCGCGCCATCCTGCCCCTCGCCATCACGGTCGCCGTGTGCCGCGAGGTGCTGGCCGAGGCCGGCTTCGACAAGGCCCTCGTGCAGCTGGCGGCCGACCGCGACGGCGGCACGCTCGCCAAGGATCTCGCCGAGCGCGACGAGATCGCGATCATCGACTACACGGGTGGGCCGGCCTTCGGCGCCTGGCTGGAGACCGAGGCGGCCGCGCGCGGCAAGCTCGTCTACACCGAGAAGGCCGGCGTCAACACGATCGTGGTCGACTCCACCGACTCGCTGAGGTCGACCCTCGGCAACCTCGCGTTCTCCCTGTCCCTCTACTCCGGGCAGATGTGCACCGCCCCGCAGAACATCTACGTCCCCAAGACCGGCATCGACACCGACGAGGGCCACCTGTCCGCCGACGAGTTCGCCGACCGGCTCGGTGCGGCGGTCGCGCGCTTCAACGGCGACGACGCCAAGGCCGTCGAGATCCTCGGCGCCACCGTCAACGACCAGGTGCGCTCCAACGTCGGGTCCCTCGCCGAGATCGCCGCCGAGGGGGAGGGGCGGGTAGTGCTCGACACGCGTCCCGTCACCCACCCGAGCTGGCCGGACGCGGTCGTGCGGACGCCCGGGATCGTGCAGCTCGACGTCAGGCACGAGGACGTCTACACGCAGGAGTACTTCGGGCCCGTCTCCTTCGTGATCGCCACCGAGTCGACCGAGCAGTCGCTCGCCCAGCTCTCCGACACGGTGGCCGAGCACGGCGCGATGACGGCGGCGGTCTACTCGACGTCGCAGGCCGTGCTGGAGGAGGCGCGGGAGGCGGCGGCCGACGGTGGCGTCGCGCTGTCGGAGAACCTCAACGGTCAGGTCTTCGTCAACCAGACCTCGGCGTTCTCGGACTACCACGGGACGGGCGCCAACCCGGCGGCCAACGCGGCCTACTCCGACGCGGCGTTCGTGGCCAACCGGTTCCGCGTCATCACGAGCCGCCGCCACGTCTGACAGTGATGATGTGAGTGAGCCCCGCAGCGGTCGTCCTGACTCAGCGTC
>ERZ501016.503-NODE-503-length-10637-cov-4.136175_pt1 | contig 10637 bp, 10 predicted proteins | sample MGYA00248889_ERZ501016 | MGnify/ENA primary metagenome ERZ501016 (study PRJEB25958, sample SAMN03398594) | human skin metagenome | study: EMG produced TPA metagenomics assembly of the Human Skin Microbiome Metagenome (human skin metagenome) data set. | reverse complement strand
GTCCGGCTCGAACAGCCACGCGGCCCGCGCTGTGGCCAGGTCACCGTGCAGGTCAGCCACTGCCAGGCCCGCCTCGGCGAAGGCGCTGCGGTTCAGGTTCAGTCGCCCGTCCACCCGCAGCGTCCCCGGCCCCAGCAGGGCCGCCATCTGCCGCGCCAGGGCCGCCTCACCGGAGAACAGCAGGCCCCAGTCGGCTTCCTCCAGCGCCGCCAGGGCCTGCGCCAGTTGCCGCAGCGGGTCGCCACGTTCGGCGTGCAGTTGCACGAGCCTGGCATCGGGCCGCAGAGAACGTGATTCAGTCATGACCTTACTATGCCGCACGGGCGGGCAAACTGGGGAATCATCGTTCAGTTCAGGGCGTACCGTGAAGGCATGAGAAGAATGATGCTCGTTTCTCTGGGCCTGCTTTCCCTGGCCGCAGCGCAAACCACCATGCCCGCCCCTCCCGCCACGCTGCAACTCACGGCCCCCGTGGGCACCAGCGTGGAACTCCGCACCGTGAGCACGTCCCGCATGACCGTTTCGGATATTCAGGTCACGGCCAAACCCGGCGGAAAGGCCACGCCCGCCCAGGTCGAGGAAGCCCGCAAGGCCATGCAGGAGGGCCTGAACGTCATGAACAGGGCCGCAACCACCGTGAACGGCAAGGCGTTCTTCAAGGTCACCAGCCGGGATGCCGCTGGAAACACCACCCTGCTCAACAGCATTGTGCAGAGCCTGCCCGCCACGCCCGGAAAGAAAGCGGAGACCATGACCATTCGCGTCACGCAGGTCATCGCGCCCGACGGGAAAGTCAGCGGCCTGAAACTGGAGAGTGACCAGCCACAAGTCAACGCCATGTTCCAGACCCTCACGCCCGAGAAACTCCAGCAACTCACCAGGGACTTCAGTAGTGACGCCGCCGGGCCGTACACCGTGCCCCTGCAACCGGGACAGCTGCACACCACCACCGTGTCCCTGGACATGCAAGACCTCATGAGCACCCTGGTTGGGTCGCTGGCGGGGCCGCGAGCCACAGCCCTTTTCGGTGACTTCAAATCCACGCCGCTGACCGTCACGACCACCACCACCTCCCAGGGCCGAACCAGCGCAGGACAGCACACTTTCCACACCAGCAGCGAGTACGCCGACTGGAAATTCAGCCTGACCAGCCAGGACGCCCGCCGGCCGCTCACCATGAGCGCCGAACTGCTGAACGTGCAGGCCAGCGGCACCAGCACCTACACGCCAGCGGGCCTCCCCAGCCACGTCAACCAGAAAACCAACATGACCATGAAAATGACCATGGAGATGGACGACATTCAGGTCAGCATGATCATGACCATCGATCAGACCGTGACCATGCAACCCCGCTAAGTGGAGGGCGAGAACCGCTCAGGAATGCATTCTCCTGGGCGCTCTTTTTTCACTTCCCGAATCTTCTGTCCCGGCCCTGGAAGTCCCGCAGGGCACGCAGGAAATCCACGCGGCGGAAGCCGGGCCAGTACACGTCGCAGAAGTAGTACTCGCTGTACACGCTCTGCCACAGCATGAACCCGGAGAGGCGAATTTCGCCGCTGGTGCGGATGATGAAGTCCGGGTCGGGAATGTCGGCGGCGTACAGGTGGCGACTGATGTCGTCGGGTTGCAAGCTCTCGATGACCTGCTCAAGCGTTTTGCCGGCCTGCTGCTGCGTTTGCAGGTGGGCTTTCACGGCGTCCACGATTTCCTCGCGCCCGCCGTACCCCACCGCGATGTTCAGGCGCATCCCGGTGTAGTGGGCGGTCTTGCGTTCCAGTTCCGCCAGGGCTTCCAGCACGTTCGGCGGGAAGTTCTCGTGCTGCCCGATGGCGCGGACGCGCACGCCGTTGGCGTGAATGCGCGGGTCGGTTGCCAGGTTCCGGGCCTCCTGCTCCAGCAACTTCAGGATGTGTGCCAGTTCCTCCGGGTCACGGCTCTTGTTGTCGGTGGACAGCACCCAGATGGTCGCGGCGGGAATGCCCAGTTCCAGGCACCATTGCAGCACTTCATGGGCCTTGTCGGCCCCGAAGGAGTGCCCCATTTCCCGCTGCATGCCGGCGGCCCTGGCGAAACGGCGGTTGCCGTCCAGGATCAGGCCCAGGTGCCTGGGGAGTTTCCCGTGGCTTTTCACTTCGCGGGCCAGGCGTTGCTCGTAGCCCCACAGCAGTGCGCCGCGTGCCGCCGTGCGGGTCTTCTGCGCGGTACGAAGGGCGTTCTTCAGGGGCTTGGCGGGCATATACGGCGCAGTTTAGCGCGAGCACGCGCACTGGCACGAGAGCCAAAAGGTGGAGGAGGGAAAGCGTCTCAAGGTCTGAACGTCCACCTGTCGAACACCAGAATGCGCACGGGCACAGCTTTTTTCACGTTCGGCCTTTCATCGTTTCGACGTTTAGAGCTACGAGAGGCGCAACGAAAAATCCCCCGCATTGCACGGGGGACGAACGTTCAGTTCTGAAGTCAGACGGCGAGCACCTGGCGTCCGTCATAGTACCCGCAACTGGGGCAGATGTGGTGGGACAGTTTCTTGGCCTGGCAGTGGGGGCAGGCGGTCAGGTTGGGGGCGCTCAGGGCGTGGTGGCTGCGGCGCATGTCGCGCTTGCTCTTGCTGGTCTTCTTCTTGGGAACGGGGTGCTTGGCCATGATTTTTTCTCCTCGTGGAGCCACTCGGCGCGGTGTTGAATTTGCTGCCGGGGCAACTGCTCAACCGTGGCCCAGGGGGGGACGCCGGCGAGACAACAGCGGAAAGTATAACACAACCCAGGGCAACTGGAAGCGGGGCGAATCGCCCGCTCGTCTGGTCACCTGCCTCGTCTGGCCTGCTGCTGCCGTCCGCGAGCGTCCCGGCGGGATAGCCCATTAAAGTGAGGAGCGTGGCACCGTTCGTCGAACTGTCTCCCGTGACCTTGCAGGAGGGCCTGCACTGGGTGGATTTGCTGGGCATCCTGGCCTTTGCCATGTCGGGCGCTCTGCTGGGCGTCCGGAAGAGATTCGACCTGTTCGGCGTGGTGGTGCTGGGGTGCGTGACCGCCGTGGGGGGCGGGGCCATCCGGGACACCCTGACCGGGCAGACACCGCCGCTGTTTTTGCGGGACGAAACGTACCTGTGGGTGGCCCTGGCCGGTTCGTTACTGGGCTTCGGGTTCGGCGAGCGCCTGGCGAAATTCGAGCGTACCATGAGTTTCTTCGACACGGCGGGCCTGGCGCTGTTCGCGGCGTCCGGGGCACTGGGGGCCATCAAGATCGGCCTGGGGCCGCTGGGCGTGATTTTTGCCGGGACGCTCAGCGGGGTGGGGGGCGGCATCGTGCGTGACCTGATCGCCAACGAGGTGCCGGAAGTGATGTACCGCCGGGATCAGTTGTACGCCACGGCAGCGGCAGCGGGCGCGTGGGCCACCCTGCTGCTGTACCCGCGTGTGCCGCTGTGGCAGGCGCAACTGGGCGGGGCGCTGGTGGTGGTGGTGCTGCGCTGGATTTCCCGGCGCGGCTGGGTCAAGTTGCCCGTGCGCCGCCTGCCCTCCGAGAGACCAAAATAAAAAACCCGCCTTCTTCGGCGGTGATAGAAACACTATAGCCCGGTATTCGCCCGAAGTCAAATTTATGCGCATCGGTATCTTTTTAATGTCTGGGACGGAACTTTTCTGCCCCCTTGCGTGTGGCTATACAAAAAAGAGCAGCGTCCCGACCCGGATAACGCTGCTCCCTTCTTTCAAGCGGGATTTGGATGTCCTGCTCCTATTTTCCCACTCACCACTTTCCACTCACCTCCTACCGCGTGACGCTGCCGAAACTCTGCAAGGCACGGAATTTCATGTCCTCCACGGCTGACCAGTCGGGGGTGACGCGCTCGTACACCTGCGTGGTGAGGATCTGCACGTCCGGCTTGGTGTCGTGAACGGGTGCGCCGGCGTCCTCGCAGAAGCCGCGCACTTTCGGGTCGTAACTGATGCCCGCGAACGGCACGCCCGCCGCTGCCGCCAGGATGACCGCGTGCAGGCGCACGCCCACCACGAAGCCACTGCTGGCGATGACGTCCAGGGCTGCCTGCGGGTCGTGGGTGCTGACCACCTGGTCGGCGTCCAGGGCGCGGGCGGCCTCGTCGTCCTGCTCGGGCATCAGGCTCAGGGCGATCACGTGACGGCCCTGCTCGCGCAGGCGGGCCACCGTCTGTTTCAACGGGCTGAGGGCCTGCGCCACGTCGCCGCGCGGGGCAATGACGACCGCGTGGGGGTTGCGCATCAGTTCCGGCGAGGGTTCCAGCAGCAGGGCCGGGTCGCCGCCCAGTTCCCCATGAACGCCCATGCGCCGCAGGGTGTCCAGGCTGCCCCGGTCACGCACGATGACCTTCACGCCTGACAGGGTGGCGGCGACCTTCTTCTCCCCGGCGGGACTCAGCGGCCCGATGCTCTGGTTGAACACCACCACGCGCTTGCGCAGCAGTTTCGCCATGCGGATGATGCCCAGGTAATATGAGAGGGTGCGGCTGCTGGTCTTGTCCTGAAGCAGGCCGCCCCCGCCGGAAAGCACCACGTCCGCCCCGGCGATGGTTTTCAGCAGGTCGGCGGGTCTCATGCGCGGGACGCTGGGCACGCCGTACAGTGCGGCACTTTCCTCGGGGGTGTTGGACAGCAGGATGGGCGTGTGGCCCTGCTTCTTCAGTTCGCGCGTAATGGCCAGGGCAATGGCTTCATCGCCGGTGTTCGCAAAGCCGTAGTACCCGCTGATGACGACTTTCATGCTTTCACCTGCGCGGCACCGGGCTGCCCGTAGTTCAGCCACAGTCTAATGGCAATCTCGACGGCCTTCACCAGCACCAGGCCGATGATCAGGCCCAGGCCCAGGCCCAGGAAGCAGCGCGTGGCACTGATCAGAAACGGCGTGTGAAAGTGAGAGAAGGTGTTCAGGATGCTGGCCTGCCCCATGACGCCCGCCAGCAGCAGCAGGGTGCTGAAGTACCCCGGCAGGCGGCGGCTCAGGCCTAAGATGGCCAGCGGATGCGCCCCCACCTCCTTGAAACGCGGGCGCACAATGCTGTCCTGCACGTCCCGGCGCAGCGAAGCCTCGAAGTCACTGACGCTGCCGCCAGTGGCGTTGCCGCGCCGCTCGAACACCGTCATCAGGAGCAGCAGGCCCACGCCCATCACGGCAATTTCACCCAGGCGAATGGGCGAGGCGTACAGGTCGGACACGGTCTTGCGAATGTCCTGTTTCGGCAGGAAACTCGCGGCCACCAGCGCCAGCGGCAGCAGCAGCGTCAGGCCCACGCCCCGGAACGGTTCCAGGCCCATGGTGCTGTACTGACTGGCCCCCAGCGCCGACACGAACACCACGCCCAGCAGGCTCAGGCCCGTCGCCAGGAACCAGTCCGTGACCCTGCTGCGCCGCAACACCAGGCCCAGCGCCGGGAAGGTCACGGCGGCCACCAGCGCCCCGCCCTCGAAGGGACTGAATTTGTTCAGGCCGAAGCACAGCAGCAGTGTCAGGCCCGCCGCTAGCAGCCCCAGGCGACGCAGCGGGAAGTTCAGGCCCAGCATCAGCAGCGCCGCCAGTGGCCCCAGGACACTCAGCACCCGCAGCAGCGTGCTCGGCTGGTAAGACCCGACGACGGGCGCGGTGACCTGCACCCCGGATTTCTTCAGCAGTTCCGACGTGCGCGTCAGCATGTCCTCGGTCTCGTTGAGGGTCGGGTAGGGGCGCAGGTACAGCAGGCGCTGACCGCGTTCCCGCGCCGCCAGGTTGTACTTGCTCGCCACGTCCAGCGGGTCGAGGGTGTTCTGCCAACTGGGCGCGACCGCAAACAGGCGCACCCCGCCGTGGTTCATGACCAGTTTCTCCAGGCCCTTCTGAATGTTCCCCTCGATGATCGCGGGCTTGCGTGTCCCCAGGGCTTTGTCCACCTGAGTCAGCAGTTCGGGCGTCCTGGCCCCGATCACCTCATCCCCGTTGAACACGATGAAAGGCACGTCCGGCCAGTCCGTGCCCACCCTGTTCACGGGAATGGATTCGTCGTTGTAAGGGCGGTAAGCCAGCACCAGCCCCTGCTTCTTCAGGTCGTCCACCAGTGCCGTGTTCGGCCCGGCAGGCAGGTAACGCGGGTCACTGGGCCACTCGATCCACTTCTCCCCGCCGACCGTGACCTCCCGCGTAGGAATGGTGAAGCGTTTCGTCAAGGCTTCGGCCACCGCCAGGTTGTTCGCCCGCATGTAAACGGCGTTCGTTTTCACGTTCTGCCGCGGGAAGTCCGCCGCCAGGTCAGCCCCACTTTTCAGGTACACGTCCCCGCGCTGCTCCAGGCTGGCAATGGTGTCCTCGTACAGCGCCACGCCGTTCACGCCCAGCGCCCTGTACTTGTCCAGCAGCGCCTGCGGTTCCAGGCCGTAACGCCGGGCCTGTGTGACCAGCGCCGGGTAATCCATGACCAGCGCCGTGGTCTTCTGCGCCCGCTCGTAAGCAATGCGCTGGAACGTCAGGATCAGGGCCGGAATGAACGACAGCAGCACCAGCCCCAGCAGCGGCAGCGTCAACGGGTGATGATTTCTGGCCTCAGGCACGCCGGGAAACACGGGCGCTCCACCGGCAGGGGGAGAAGAAACAGGTCGCGGGGACGGGTCGGCATTCGTCACGCCCTACATCCTAAAGCCATGGCCTAAGAACAGCATTGAACGCCAGAACAGCCAGACACTCAAAACAGGTACGAAGCTCTTAAACTGCCGTGTGAATGCGGGCCGCCAGCATGTCCAGCGCGGGTTCGTTCATGCCGCCGTGGGGAATGATCACGTCCGCGTACCGTTTGGTGGGTTCCACGAAGGCCAGGTGCATGGGGCGCACGAATTCCAGGTACTGCTCGATGATGCTCTCCTGGGTGCGCCCGCGCTCCTGGGTGTCGCGCAGCAGGCGGCGGATGAAACGCACGTCCGCGTCGGCGTCCACGAACACCTTCAGGTTCATGCGGCTGCGAAGTTCCTCGTCGTACAGCGCGAAGAAACCCTCCAGCACCACCACCCGCCCCGGCATGATCCGCGTCGTCTGGCTGGAACGGGTGTGCTGCGTGAAATCGTACTCCGGCATCTCGATCGGCACGCCCGCCAGCAGCGCGTCCAGGTGCTCGCGCAAAAGCGCCCAGTCGAAGGCCGCCGGGTGATCGTAATTCGTCCCCAGCCGCGCCTCGAAGGGAATATCCGACTGATCGCGGTAGTAATTGTCCTGGTTGAGCACCGCCACCCGCTCCGACCCCACCGTCTCGATCACGCGCCGCGTCACGGTCGTTTTCCCGCTGCCGGAACCGCCTGCCACGCCGATCACGAAGGGCGAGGTCATGGGGTAAACCCGCGTGTAGCGTGTGACGGGTGGCATGTGGAAAAAACCTCTAGAAGCCACTCGCTACGAGCTACAGGCCCCCTCACGCCCGCCCCAGCGACCCGATCAGCTCGATGCGCCGCGCGGCCATCTTGCGGGCGACCACGTGCGGGGGTTTGTGGTACTGCTCGGCGACCGCCATGATGCGCCCCACCGTCTGGTACACCTTCTCTGCCGCCTGATCCATTGGCAGCGCGGTGGCCGAGGCGATCAGGCCCGCCGCGTTGATGGCGAAATCGGGAATGTAAGTGATTCCGGCTTCCTTCACGGCTTCCTCACCGTGCAGCGTCAGCGGGTGGTGTTCGCCCCCGGCGATCATGCGGCACTGCAAACGGGGCACGTCCTCACTGTGGATGCTGTGCCCGAACCCGCACGGGGCCAGAATGTCGCACGGGGTGTCCAGCGCCTCCTGGCACGGCACCACGCTCGACCCTTCCAGTTCGTGCGCCAGGGCCTGCGCTTTGTCCAGCCGGAAGTCCGACAGGATCAGTTTCGCGCCCTCGCGGTGCAGGTGTCCGGCCAGTGCCCGGCCCACCACGCCCACACCCATGATCACGATTTTTACGCCGCGCATGCTCTCGGTGCCCAGGGCGTACTTCGCGGCGGCCTTCATGCCGCGGTACACGCCGTAGGCCGTGATGGTGCCGGTGTCGGTGTTCTTGCCCAGGGTGGCGGGGGTTTCCTGCCCCACGAACTCGATGTCCGCCGGAGTCACGCCCAGGTCTTCAGTCAGTACCACCCGCGAGGCCAGCGGGGCCACCTGCCGCCCCAGCGCCCGGAACAGCGCCTCTCGCGCGTGCGGGTCGTCCACGCCCGCTTCCGGAATCATGACCACGCACGCCCCACCGCCGAAATTCAGGCCCGCCAGGGCCGCCTTCAGGGTCAGGCTCTCGGACAGGGCCAGAGCGCTGCGCACCGCCAGTTCCTCGGTCTGCTCACGCAGGCGCACCCCCGCGATGGCCGGGCCGAGCACCGTCGAGTGAACCGCAAGGGCCGCCTTCAGGCCGCTGGGCGCGTGGTGCAGCAAGGTCAGGTTCTCGTGCCCCCGCGCCTCCATTTCATCCATGATCAACATGCGTCAAACCTCCAGGGGAGCCACACCGGACTCCAATTGAGGGCAGGGTAGCACCACGCCCACCTGTGAAAGAGGGTTCCTTCCCCCGTTCGGTCAGCAGGTCGTCACGGTGCTCCGAACACCTGCGCCCAGTACGTGGGAAACAGGGTGGAAGCCGTGCCGTTCGCCACCGACGCGCCGAACAGTGTCCAGCGGGCGTCCATCAGGTTCTCGCAGTGCAGGGGGCTGGCCAGCAGGCTCTGCACGGCGTCCTGCGGGGTCAGCATGCCGTAGGCCAGGTTCTCGCCCACGCTGCCCCGGAAGCCTGCCGCCAGGGCGCGTTGCCACGGTTCGCTGCCGGTCTGCGGGTTCACGTGACCCCGGAAGTTCAGGCGGATCATGTCCTGCGCGTGCTGCGCCGCCGCCGCTTCCAGCCGCGCGTCCCAGCGCAGCGGCCCGGCGGCGTTCAGGCGTCTGGTGCCGCACGTCCTGGCCTGCGCCCGCGCCCGGTTGGTCAGGGTCAGGAATTCACTCATCCAGCGGGCCTTCTGCGTCAGGTCGACCACGGCGGCCCGCGCCACGATCACCACCAGCTCCTTCCCGTCGGTGGACAGGCCGTACTGATCCAGGTCGTCCAGTTTCCCGCACTGGCCCGCCAGCGTGCTGGACACCCAGTTCACGTTACCGTTGAACGTCAACTCCCACTCCTGCGCCCTGAACACCGCGAACCCCTGGGCCTTGATGGCCGCCTTCAACTCCTGGCCCGTCAGCACGTCCCGCGCGGCGCGGCTCAGCGCGTCACTGAGCGTCAGGCTTCGCCCGCACTTCTTGAACGCGCCCTGCACGACTGGCACTAGTTGATCCGCGTTGACGGACTGCGCCGCCCCCGAACCACTGAAACTGAGGCCCATGAACACCAGCAAAGGCAGGACGGGAAAACGGGAACGCATCCGCGTCAGCGTAGTGCAGCGTCCCTGACGGAGTCCTGACCGGAATCACGATTCCGTCAACGACCGGGGGTCATGAATTCTGCCATTGCCCGACCAGTTGCACGTCCCCGGCATGAATGGTCTGCACGGTGCCCGCGTCGTCCTGCACGATCAACCCGCCCTGGGCGTCCAGGTCAACGGCGGTAAAGTGTTGCCTTCCGGCTGGGGCGGTGATCTGCACGCGCTGCCCCAGCGTGACGTTCCGTTCCCGCCAGGCGGCCAGGACTTCCACTGCCGGGGCGACCAGCCAGTGTTCCAGCGCGGCCAGCACGTCCGAGAGCACCTGCGCCCTGGTCAGGCCGGGCTGCCACTCCTGCAAGAACGACGCTCCGGGCGGGGCGGTGCTCACGTTCACACCGATGCCCAGCACCGCCCGCCGCACCTCCTCGCCGCGCAGGTCGGCGTCCAGCAGAATCCCCGCCATCTTGCGGCCGTCCGGTGACAGCAGGTCGTTGGGCCACTTCAGCCCGCCCGCGCCTCCCGTCGCCTGGTGCAGCGCCACGCCCGCCGCCAGGGGCATCAGGGCCACTTCCGGCAGCGTCAAAGCCCGTCCCGCCCCGTCCCCGCGCAGCAGCACGCTGAAGGCCAGGGCACCCGCCGCCGTGTCCCACACCCGCCCGCGCCGCCCGCGCCCCAGCGTCTGCCGTTCGGCCACGCACACCGCCCCGTGAGGCGCGGGATTCACCGCGTCGTCTGCCCAGTGGCGAATCTCGTCCTGCGTGCTGCCCACCGTGCCCGCGTAGCGCATGGCCCGCCCGAATTGACCCGTCACCTTCACCAGGCCCGGCGCAGGCGTGCCCGCTTCCAGCGCGTACCCGCCCCGCGAGATCACCACCGGCACGCCGTCCTCGGCCAGTTTCCGCGCCAGGGTGTTCACCGTCACGCGGCCCACCCCCAGCCGGGCACCCAGCTCATCACCAGATTGCGGTTCAGTCGTTAACAGGGGCAGCAGGCGTTCCGGCATGACACCCTCAAGTGTGCCTCCCCCGGTGCCCTTTGTCACCATTCCGTCAGATACGCCCCTTAGAATCCGGGTGGCAAGTGGTACGCTGAAAGAACGAAGGAGACGAGCTTCAATGACGATGGTGCGGCAGACCAAACAGAGAACGGCAGTGATCGAGGTGCTTCAGGCCTCGCGTACACACCCGGACGCCGCGCAGGTGCACGCGCAGGTCAGGGAGAAACTGCCCAGCATCAGCCTGGGCACGGTGTACCGCACCCTGGACGCCCTGGTGCGCGAC
>ERZ501016.502-NODE-502-length-10669-cov-4.945544_pt1 | contig 10669 bp, 8 predicted proteins | sample MGYA00248889_ERZ501016 | MGnify/ENA primary metagenome ERZ501016 (study PRJEB25958, sample SAMN03398594) | human skin metagenome | study: EMG produced TPA metagenomics assembly of the Human Skin Microbiome Metagenome (human skin metagenome) data set. | reverse complement strand
GATCGTCCTCATCGGTGCAAACGATCCCACCGCCATGAACTCCCACACCGCGGAGTGCCGCGAGCTCATCACGCAGCTCGCCCATCTCCTGCGCGTGCTGGTCGCGGTCGGCCTGCACGATCTGACCGAGCTTCGCCACTAGCCCTTCGAGGCGCGCGACCGGGTCCGCTTCGTCAGCCGACACTGCTGGCACCTTCCTGCCGGGCCGCCCACGCGGCTTGGCCGCGTTCGGCCCGGGCCTGCGCCTCCCGCTTCGCGGCGGCGCTCAACTCCGCTCCTCCACGGCGTTCCCACCACGGGATCGTCTTGACCATGAAGGGCGCGACGTTGCGGTACACGACGAGGCCGGTCCCGTCGGGCATCTGGCGGATCTCGTCGGACCGCATCACCGGACGCGTCTGCGTGGACAGGCCGACGCTCTTGCCGCCGCCGCCGCTGTACGAGTTTGCCAGGTAGTAGTCGCTGATGGGCGGGCGCAGAAAACGCACGCTGGAGAGCGTGAGCAGCGTGGCCCCCGCGCCCATACCCAGGGCCAGCGCGCCGTCCAGCAGGCTGCGCCCCCGCGTGCGTGGCAGCGCCCGCACGCCCGGCAGGTAGCGGAAGGCCAGCAGGAACAGGATGACCGTGACCGCCTCCACCAGCAGTTGCGTCAGCGCCAGGTCCGGGGCGCGCAGGGCCAGAAAACTGGCGGCGCTGCCGAAGCCGGTCAGCCCGGTGACCACCACGGCAGTCAGGCGGTTGCGTGAGAGCAGCACGCCCACGGCCCCCGCCACCAGCAGCGCCGCAATGGGCAGGATGTACAGTGGCAGTTCCCCGACCGCGTGAAACACCTGCGGCGCGCGCCACACGGCGTATCCGGCGATCAATGCGGCGGCCCCCAGGGTCAGGCGCAGCTGGTCGGGCAGCGCGCGCCCCTGCGTCCGCGCGATCAGCCACGAGGCGTACACGTTCACGCCCTGCACCAGCGAGTAATACACGGTGTTCGCGTTCGTGCGCGGGGTCAGCCGCCGTTGCAGCGCGCCCAGCGGCGCGGCCTGCCACACCAGCAGTGCCGCCAGCGCCCAGGTCACGAAGGTCGCCAGCAGCGCCGGAGTCAGCCCGTGCCACAGCCCCAGGTGGGTCTCGACCCCGGAAAACCCGAGCGCGCTCTGCGCCGTGCGGGTCAGCGTTTCCACCCCGTGCGGCCACACCCCGAACAGGAGCGCCGCGCCCGCGAGCAGCAGCGGCGGCAGCGTCAGGCCGGGGCCGCCCTCGTGGACGTCGGTTTTCAGTTCGGCGCGCGCCTTTTCCTGCTCCGGCGTCAGGGGAAAGCGCCGGGGCAGGAACACGCCCAGCAGCCGCGCAGAGTACGCCAGGGTCAGCGCGCTACCCAGGACCGCCGCCGTCAGGTACAGCGGCCCCCGGTGCAACATCTCCTCGTAAAACAGTTCCTTGCTGATAAAGCCCCCCAGCGGCGGCAGCCCCGCCATGCTCAGGGTCGCCAGCGCTGCCGCCGCGAAGGTGAGCGGCAGGGCGCGGCGCAGCCCCGAGAGCAGCGGCAGCTCACGCGTACCCGTCTCGTGGTCGATGATGCCCACCACGAAAAACAGCGCCGCCTTGAACGCCGCGTGGTTGAGCAGGTGCGCCGTCCCGGCAAAGTTTCCGTTTGCGTCCGCCGCGCCGTACAGGCTCATCAGCAGGCCCAGTTGCGAGATGGTCGAGAAGGCCAGCAGCGCCTTCAGGTCGGATTGCCGCAACGCCAGCCACGACCCCAGGAACATGGTCGCCAGGCCCAGCGGCACCAGGATGCCGCCCCACAGGGCCGACGTGCCGAAAATCAGGCCGAACTTGGCGACCAGCAGCACGCCCGCCTTCACCATCGTGGCCGAGTGCAGGAACGCCGAGATGGGCGTGGGGGCCTCCATGGCGGTGGGCAGCCACAGGTGAAAGGGAAGCTGCGCGGACTTGGTGGCCGCCGCCAGAATGGTGCACAGCAGCGCCGGAACGAACAGGGGAGAGGCCCGCACCGCCTCCAGGTCGAGTTGCGACAGGGTGGTGGTGCCCCCGGCGATACTTAGCATGGCGACCGCCGCCAGCAGCGCCAGCCCGCCCAGCGCACTGATCAAGAAGGCCTTCACCGCGCCGTCCCGCGCCGCGCCGCGCGTGTGCCACAGGCCGATCAGGAGGAAACTGGTGACGCTGGTCATCTCCCAGAACATGAACAGTACCGGCAGGTTGTCGCTCAGTACCAGGCCCAGCATCGAGCCGCCGAAGGCCAGCAGGTACGGGTAGAAGCGCCCGAACTTCTCGGACGCCGACAGGTAGGAGATCGAGTAAACCGTCGCCAGCGTGCCGATCACCCCGATCAGCACCGCGAACAGCAGTGAGAACCCGTCCCCCCTGAAGCGCAGGTGTAGGTCGATTTCGCCCACCCAGCGCGTGAGTTCCGAGGTGGGCGCGGCAGCAGGCATCCCCAGCAGGGGCAGCGTCAGCAGCAGTGCGGGCAGGAAGCCCAGCATGGCCACCAGGCCTGTCCATTTCTTCAGGTTCGGGGCGGCCAGGGCGCAGATAAAAGCAATTAGGAACGGAAAAAAAACGGCGAGCGTTAACATCCTCGCCTCAGGTCAGCAGTGCGCGTGGTGTTCGTCACGGTGTGGCAGGCTCCGTTTCTTGCGGCTGGCGCAGTTCCCGCAGGGTGGCTTGCAGCCAGTCGCGGTCGGCGCGGGTGAGGTGGTGGATGCGGCGCAGGGCGAGGCCCACGCCGGGCGTGCAGGGCGTGCTGAAGGAATCGTGGAGTCGCACGCGGGCCTCGAGTTTAGCGAGCCGCTCCTGGAGGCTGCTGAGCAACTCTTCACGGTTCATGTTCTCACTGAACATCACCGGGACGTTCCCGGTCAGGATCAGCGGTTCTTCCTGACGCAGTTGCGTGGTCAGCATGACTTCGAACCTGGCCTGCCCCGCTGCGGTGAGGTGGTACACCTTGCGGCTGGGGCGGTGCCCGTGCTGCTCGATGCGGCTTTCGACCAGGCCGTGCTGTTCCAGACGTTCCAGCAGTTGGTACGCGGTGGCTTTTTTAAGGGCGATGACGTTTTGCAGGTTGTGTTCAATAAAGTCGTTGATCTCATAGCCGTGCCTGTCCTGCGCGGTCAGCAGGCCCAGCAGCAGCAGCGTGCGCTCGTCCTCCGGCAGAGGGGGAATGCCAGTCGCGGCAGTCGCTCCGGGCGGGTTGTTCAAAGGTTCATGGGGCATGACGCTCATTTTAAACTAGTCAGGATTGACTAAGCTGTTGGGTGTCATGACCGCCCGTCCACTCCCGCACTGATCCCGTGAGGTTCACCTATGAAACTGAAAAAACTTGCCATTGGCATCATCGCCCTGACCAGCGCCGCCCTGATCCTCACCTCCTGCACGCCGGCCACCCAGGCTCCCGGCGCGGACGGCTTCACCCTGCGCCCCGCCGTGAACGGGGAACGCCGCTCCCTGAATGTCCCCGGCTTCGGCAAGGTCAATTACTACGCCAGCACAGCGGGTACAGGCCGCCCCCTCGTCCTGACGCACTCCATCAACGCCGCCGGCAGCGCCTACGAGATGAAACCCCTGTGGGACACCTACGCCGGCACGCGCCCCATTTACGCCCTGGAATGGCCCGGTTTCGGCAGCAGCGACCGCCCCGACACCACCTACACCCCCGAACTCATGGCCAGCGCCCTGAAAGCACTGGTCACCGAACTGAACACCGATGTGGACGTGGTTTCCCTCTCGCTCGGCAGCGAATTCGCCGCCCGCGCCGCCCTGCAAGAGCCGCGCATCAAATCCCTGGCCCTGATCAGCCCCAGCGGCATGGGCGCGGCCCGCAACGGCACGCAACGCGCCACTGACAGTGACCGCGGCGAGCGCCTGTACAACACCCTCAACAGCTTCGGCAACACCCTGTACGCCACCCTGCGCACCCGCCCCAGCATCCACTACTTCCTGAGCCGCAGCTTCCGTGGGCCGGTCGACCAGGGCCTGATCGAGTACGCCATGGACACCACCCGCCAGCCCGGCGCGAAATACGCTCCGCTGTACTTCGTCAGCGGACGCCTCTTCACGCCCGACGCTTACGGCGACCTGTACAGCAAACTGACCACGCCCACCCTCGTCCTGTACGACAAAGACGGCTTCGTCAGCTTCGACCACCTGCCCCTCTTCGCGCAGCAACCGGGCGTCATCGTCGTCCGTATCCCCGACACCGACGGCCTCCCCCACTTCGAGAAGATGCCCCAGGTGAAAGCCGCGCTCGACAGCTTCTGGAGCGGACTGAAGTAACGAATCAGCGCGTGCGGGTCACCTTGCTGAGCAGCGGCGGCTGATCCGGGTTAAGGCCCCTGTGCAGCGCCAGGTGCGCCGCGAACAGGTAGAAGGTCATGGCGCAGGCCACCGGGTCGGTCAGCCGGTGCCCGGTTTCCGGCGTCTGCAAGGTGCTTTCCGGGGCCGGGCCGATGGTTCGCAGGTCAGCCCGCGCCCCGCTCAGGTCGGCGTAAGCCTCCTGTACCGCCGGCCACGCCGCGTCCGCCGACGTGAAGCCCAGCAGCGGCACGCCCTCCACCAGCAGGCGCTTGGGACCGTGACTGAACTCGGCGGCACTGTACGCCTCGGCGTGAACGCCGCTGGTTTCCTTCAGCTTCAGGGCCGCCTCGTGCGCCACCCCGTAATTCATGCCGCGGGCCAGCACGATCAGGTTCTCCGCGAAAATGTACCGCTCCGCCAGTTCGGCTGCCGCGCCCTCCAGCGCCAGGGCAGCCGTCAGTTTTTCAGGAAGACCTTCTAGAGCCGTGGTCAGTTGCGGATCGTCGCGCAGGCCCGCAATCACGGGCAGCAGGGCCGTGAGGCTCGCCAGGAAACTCTTCGTGGCCGCCACCGCCTTCTCTTCACCGCACCGCAAGGGCAGGGTAAATTCCGCCGCGTGCGCCAGGTCACTGTCCTCCACATTGACCAGCGCCACCGTCAGGGCACCCTGCTCGCGGGCCATACGGACGTTTTCCACCACATCCGGGCTGGCTCCACTCTGCGAAACGGCAATGACCAGCGCACCTTGCAGATTCAGGCGCGTGCCGTACAGCGTCAGCACGCTCGGGCCGAGGCTGGCGACGGGCAGGCCCAATTGCGTTTCCAACGCGTACTTGATGACCGTGCAGGCGTGGTCACTGCTGCCCCGCGCCACCGTGACCGCGTAGGCGGGCTGGCGCTCGCGGATGGCCCGCACCAGTCCCTCCACAAGGGCAGCGTTCTCGTGCAACTGCCGGGCGATCACCTGCGGCGCTTCGCGCGTTTCCAGCAGCATCAGCGGGTCACCCGACCTATTCACGTTCGACTGGTTCACTCGGTTCACTTCGGGCCTCCTGCACGATTATTCGGGATGGGGTTCTTGCTCACTGTCATGTCTCGTTCTCCTGTTCACCTTCGCACATCCGGGTTCTGGGCGCGTCACGCTTCACCGCAGGGCGTCCGCGAACCAGCCTGTCACCACGTCCGGGCGCGTGATCGCGCTCCCTACCACCACCGCGAAAGCACCGTGTTTCAGCGCCTGCGCGGCCTCGGCGGGACTGTTCAGGCGGCCCTCGGCAATGAACGGCAGCCCGGCCTCCCGCAGTTCATCCATCAGTGCCCAGTCGGGCGTATCGAGGGGCCGACTTTGCGGCGTGTACCCGGCCAGTGTCGTGCCCACGATGTCGGCCCCCAGTACGTAGGCGTTCTGCGCTTCGGCCAGCGTGCTGATGTCCGCCATCACCAGCGCCCCCGCCGCGTGAATGGCGCGGAACATGTCCGGCAGCGGTTCGGGACGCGGGCGCAGGGTGGCGTCCAGGGCCACGACCTGACACCCCAGCGCCGCCAGCTTGACTGCCTCCGCACTGGTCGGCGTGATGTGCACGTCCGTGTCGTCCCGGTCTGTTTTCGTCAGGCCAATGATGGGCAGGTCAGTCACGGCCCGCACCGCCTGCACGTCCTCGAAGCCCTGAATGCGCAGGGCCGCCGCGCCGCCCTTCACCGCCGCCAGGCTCATTCGGCTGATGATGTAAGAATCCCGCAGCGGACTGTCCGGGCTGGCCTGGCACGACACGATCAACTTTCCCCGGAACGCTTCCAACACGGGATTCATGGGCGTCCCCCGGTCAAAACGACGAAGGCGAGCAAAACGTCATTCAACTCAAACATTTGAAAACCTCAAGGCAGAGCTTAGAGCAGGTTGGGATTAGGGCAGTTTTGCGTCGGTGCGGTTATTGATAACTGGGTAAGTTGCTGGCGAGGTATAGACTGCTGGTATGTCCGAGGTTTGGCGACCAAAGCGATTAACCCGACAGCAAATGGAAGAACGGCGACTGGCTGCACTTCCATACCTTGCTGATCTATCCCTATCATCCACCACCCTGGCTCGTCGCTTTGGTGTTGCTTCAAGTGCCATTCGAGATTGGCGGCAACGCTTACAACGAGGGGAGTCCCTCGAAGCAACCCGTTCGACTGGACGCCCACGATTCCTCACGGATCACCAGACGGCGGAGGTCATCGACACCATTCGAGCCGGGCCGGATCTCGAGCGTTATCCCGATGGGCGCTGGACAACAGCGCGAATCCGTGAGCACATTGGGGTGAAGTATGGCGTCTGGTATGACCCTGATTGGCTGGGGACACTGCTTCGGAGATGGGGATTTTCGTGGCAGAAAGCGGAGAAGCGCCCACTGGAACGCAAAATTGAGCAGTTGGATGCGTGGCTGGAAGCAGAGCTTCCAGCGTTGGAAAAAAAAGATAGATGACGGTGAAATCGTCGTCTGGGCCGATGAAGTCGGAATCAGCATGAAGCCCGTCGTCGGTAACACCTGGGCAACACGCGGTCAAACCCCGGTCATCTTCGCCAAGACCAACTGGAAAAAGCTCTCCGTCATCGGTGGCATCACGTCTGACGGCCAGTTCTTTCAGCAGACCCATGAAGGCTCCATCAAAGCCCCTGGATTCATCGCGTTCCTCTCCCACCTGCTCCGTCATCTGAAGGGAAAAATCACGGTGGTCGTTGACAACGCGTCCATTCACAAGGCGAAGTCCGTTTCGGACTTCCTCGCCAAGCATGATCGCCTCAGCATCACGTATTTACCCCCGTATTGTCCTGAACTCAATCCGGTTGAACTCGTGTGGGCCTACCTTAAGCGCCACCTTCTTGCCAATTATTGCCCTGGCACACTGGAGCAACTCAAAGCGTACCTTCGTACAGCTTGGCCTAAAATTCGCTATCGCCAGCTCCCCGCCAAATTGCTTGGCATCCAACTAGACTCGACACCGACTTAGCACGGAATCAATATTGCGCAGCGTGGTGCACCAGGATTCATCCGCAGCGACAACGGTTCCGAATTCATTGCCCGTGATCTGGGGGTCTGGCTCGCCGTTCAGGACATCGGAACCAGGTTCATCGAACCTGGCAAACCCTGGCAGAACGGCTATGCCGAGAGTTTTCATTCCCGCCTGCGGGTCGAATGTCTCAACCAGGAGGTGTTTTATTCCGCTAAACACGCCCAAGTCCTACTTGATGATTGGCGGAACTTCTATAACGCCCGCAGACCCCACTCGTCACTTGGCTACCGAACCCCAGACGAATTTGCTGAACAGGCCAGGGGGCGGCCTGCCGACCCCCTTTGCGGAAACCCCACCGCAAATGTGGCCGTCAGACCGTTCCCTGGGCAGGAAGAGAAAGCCAATGTTGTACCCTTGACCTGAGCCGAGTCTTTACTCGAAATCGTCCAACTTTTGGGGCCAGCCCACCTGATCCAATAGCTTTTTTGGCTTTCATGCTTCACCCCCTTTTTTCTTTGATTTCGTCGTGGTTTTACGCTTTCTGGACTTGCCAGGCGGTGCCGCGCCGCGCTCACGCGGTTTGACCGTTTCCCCGTTCAGGATGCGCCCGAGCAGCTCCGGGGTGAGGGTATCCGGCACGATGTCCAGGCCGAGCGGGACGGCCTGACCATCCCGTACCATGACGACCTGTTCATGCCGGGTGGTGACGGTGACGCCGGGGAAGCGGGCGAGGGCCAGCGCCGGAGGCGCGTGTTTCGCGGCCTGAATCGTTTTCTCAAGGCCGTTCGTCCAGAAGCCCGTCAGGTACTCCTCACGCTTCATTTCACCCGCTGCGATGCGGTCTAAATCTTCTTCCATCCTGACGGTGAACGCCAGATCTACCAGAGAGGGGAACTGCTCACCCAAGTACCCGGCCACCAGCAGGCCCAGCCAGGTGACATACAACTGATCTTTGACCAGAGCCGTGTACTGGCGGGCCTTGAGAACTTCGATGATGCTGGCGTAGGTGGCCGGACGGCCCACCCCTGCCGATTCCAGTGCCTTGATCAGTGCCGCCTCACTGAAGCGTCCAGGTGCAGGCGTTTTTTTGGTCTCGCATTTGGCCTCTGTAACGGCCAGGGCTTCACCTTCCTGGACGTTCGGCAGTTCCTGTTCATCCTTCTGGTCATCGTCAGCATAGAGACGCGTGAATCCGGGGTCGGTCACCACCCGGCCCGACGACTGGAGGCCCACCGCGCCGCACGTCAGGCTCAGCACGGTCTTGTTCCCTTGCAGGTCTACCATCTGGCTTGCCACTGTGCGGTTAAAGACCAGTTCGTACAGTGCCAGTTCATCTCCCACAAGGCCCGTCTGGTCAGGCGGGGTAAAGGCCGTGCCAGTCGGCCTGATGGCCTCGTGCGCTTCCTGCGCGTTGCCTTTCGCTTTGAACACTCTTGGGGAGGCCGGGATACTCACAGGCCCGAACAGACCAGCGGCCACCGCCCGCGCCGCAGCGGTTGCCTCATCCGACAGGGCCGGGCTGTCCGTTCGCATGTAGGTAATTTTCCCGTTCTCGTAAAGTTTCTGGGCGATTTCCATTGTCTTTTTCGGCCCCATCTTGAGGGCTTTACTCGCGGCCTGCTGGAGCGTCGAGGTGGTAAAGGGCGGGGGCGGCTTCGTCGAGTAGGGGGAGACCTCGCGGGCCTTCACCTTGACGCCCCGCTCCTTCAGGAAGTCCACGATCTGCGCCGCCTGCTCTGCGGTCAAGACCAGCGCCGGGGAATCTGCCTTTAACTGCCCGTCACTGCCGTAGTCTTTCGGCCCCGCCAGCGGTTGCCCCCTGATGCTGACCACTGTGGCAACGAAGGGTTCACCCCCGGTCACACCCGGCATGATTCGAGCCGCGATGCGCCAGTAATCCGCCGCGACGTGATTCATGCGGGCGAGTTCGCGCCGTGCCAGGGATGCCAGCGCCGCCGACTGTACGCGGCCCGCCGAGAGGCCGGGGCCGATGCTCTGCCACAGGGCAGGCGACACCCCGTACCCGGCGAGGCGGTCAATCATGCGCCGGGATTCCTGAGCGCCCACCAGGTTGTAATCGAGTTGCCGGGTGTTCTGAACGGCCTTCTGTATCGCCTCTTTCGTGATCTCGTGAAAGACCATGCGCTTGAAATTTTGCTTCAGTCCCAGCGCCCGGATGAGGTGCCACGCTATCGCCTCACCCTCTCTGTCCCCGTCCGTGGCGAGGAGAACTTCATCCGCTTCTCCGGCGAGCTTCCGCAACTCCGCGACGAGCTTCTTTTTGTCAGTAGGCACGATGTAGAGGGGCTGAAAGCCGCCAGCGACATCAATGCCGAGCCGTGCCCAGGGTTCAGCGGCATACTTCGCGGGTACATCTTCCTTCCTGGCCGGGAGGTCTCGGATGTGACCGAAACAGGCCCGCACTTTATACCCAGACCCCAAGTAACCTTGAATCTTTTCACCCTTGGTTTTTGATTCCACGATAACAAGTGTTTTCACGGATTAACCTTTCCCTTGCATGTTAGGAAAAGAATACTTGTGCTAGAGATGAAAACTGTGTAATTCTAAGTCGTGCCGTATAGAAAGTTAAGTGAATTGGTCTCAACTCTGGAAAATCCCCAGCATTCGGAAGTTCTCGTGAAGCTGTTCAAGGCAGCGGTGCGTGAAGGCAAGATTGAAGCGATGGACTTACCGGAACGCTTCACGATGCCGAAGGTCTATGTCCGCCGGGGCGCGGAAGGCAGCTACCAGCGCGACACCCGCGACATGCTGTATGACGCCACCGCTGAGGCCGAAACTTGGTTTAAGGCCACCGCCGAAAGCCTTTCCAAAACCACCACCAGGCCGCGCCGGGTCAAGCCCAGCTTGGAGGCCGTCGAATCCGGGTCACTCGATTTCACAGCCCTCGCTGCTGAAACCCGCCGCAAGATGCAGGCCAAGTACGAGAAGGGCCAGGAACTTGGCCGCAGTCGCAGCCGGAAGAAAAAGTAACGTCGCGCCGATAAGTCCTGTCTAGGCGGGGCTTTTTTTTGGTCAGCCCAGGGGCAGAGTAGACACCGCCAGGGCGTCGAGGGAGACCGGGCTGTGGGAGGCCGTCAATGTCACGTCGAGGGGAAGCAGGCGGGGGAAGTCTCCCCCTGAGAAAAACCTAACGGCGCGTCCAGTTTCAATGCGGCGTGCGCCGCTCCGCTCTGCACGCTGAACCTGGACACAACGGTTTTTCTACCCCCTCCTGGGAACCATCGAGCGGCAACGTGGGCAGGGTGGTGATGGAGAAGCGGAGCGGCCAGCGGGCCGCACGGCCACTTGAACAGACCACCCCCAACCCCGCCCAGGCGGGGCTTCTCCCCCCCGCCCCTCCGGGGTGCGC
>ERZ501016.501-NODE-501-length-10797-cov-3.494973_pt1 | contig 10797 bp, 8 predicted proteins | sample MGYA00248889_ERZ501016 | MGnify/ENA primary metagenome ERZ501016 (study PRJEB25958, sample SAMN03398594) | human skin metagenome | study: EMG produced TPA metagenomics assembly of the Human Skin Microbiome Metagenome (human skin metagenome) data set. | reverse complement strand
ACTTCCTTCACTGGAATCTTTTACCGCTTGACTTTCAAGACGGAATCTTCGCTCGGTTTCTCTGGAATCGAAACGCAGTGTACTTAAGGTTGTGGCGTTTTCGGCAGGGGTTTCTCTGCGCCCTTCACGGCGGCAGCTTTGGCTTTCGCGGAGTCCGTGCCGGGTTTCGATGACCTGGCTTCCTGCGGTACCGGGGGGGTCTTCGGTCGGGGGTTCTGCACGCCGATCACCGCGTCGATCCCGGCGTTGATCCAGGCGAAGGCGCGGCGGGTGTTCGGCATGGTGTACGTCTCGTCCGCGCCGTGCTGCATGAAGGCGTAAACGACGTGCCTGCCGTCTTTCGTCTGAAAGTACCCGCTGTACGTCAGGATGCGCCACCCGTTCCCGCCCTTCCCGCCGAACCAGGCGATGTTATCTGCCGCCTGTGCTTTCAGGGCGTAGCGCCCGAAGCCCTTCTGCGCCACGTCCCGTTGCCATTTCACGGCCCGCGCTGACAGGCCGGGGTTCAGGTACTCGTGCGCCAGCAGGGTACTGAACTCGTAAGGCGTGCTGAGGTTGTGCGCTTTCAGATCGTCTTTCGGGTCGTAACTATTGTCGAAGTAACTGTCCAGTTTGCGTTGAATGTAATCGTAACGGTACTTGCGGGCGTCCTCGTCGATCAGGGCAGCCAGCCGGGCGCGTTCCTTCCCGGTGGCGTTGGCCCACCTGCTGGTGTTGTTGAAGGTGTCCGACAAGCCCGCTTCCATGACCCACCAGTTGCGCGTGGGCATGATCAGGCGGGTCTTGCACAGGCCCAGGCTGTCCGCGATGTCCTGCACGCTTTGCAGGCCCACCCGGCGGTGAATGATGTCCGTGGCGGTGTTGTCACTCCACTGAATCATGCGGGTGGACAGGTCGCGGACGGTCATGCCGTCGAAGGGGTACGCGCCCAGGCTCTGGTTGCTGCGCGTCACGTCAAACCGCTCGGTGGGCGAGACTTCACCCTGATCGAATTTCTTCAGCAGTGCCCACAGTACCGCCTGCTTGTACGTGCTGGCCAGTGGAAAGTCACTGTTCGGGTTGGTGCCCACGGCCTTCATGACCTTCAGGGTCACCGGGTCGACCTGCGCCACCCACAACCCCAGGCGACCACTCAGTGCAAAAGGGGGCGGCGGGGCCTTGGGAAATTCGGGTGCGTCCGGCAGGCAGGCGTCCGGTTCCTTGCCTTCAGACGTGATGGACTCGGATGGTGCCTTTTCAGGTGCAGGCGCATTGATCTGCGGTACAGACGCCGGCTTCAATGTCACGTCCGCCCCCGCTGCGGGCGAACTCACTTGACCGCCCGTTTTTTCCTTGCAGGCCACCAGCCCCACGCTCAGCAGCAGCCCCAGCAGCACAGCACGCGCTGTCATTTACACGCTCAGTGGCTCCAGCGCCACGCCCGCCGCGCCCGGCCCCGCGTGCGTCGCCACGACCGCCCCGATCTGGTAACTGCCGAAATCCTCGAAGTTCACGCCACTCAATCCGGCGCGAATTTCCTCCATCAGCGGTTCGCCTTCCACCGTGCTCAGGAACGCCACCCGCGCCCCGCCGTGCTCCTCCACGAACTTGCGCGTGTGCTCCACGATGTCCTGCACGGCCTTCTTCGACCCGCGTGCGCGACCTCCCGCTTCCACCCGGCCATTCTTCACGACCAGAATGGGCTTGATGTTCAGCAGGCCGCCCAGCAGCGCCGCGGCCCCGCCGATGCGCCCGTTAGCTTTCAGGAACTCCAGCGTGCCCACCGTGAACCGCAGGTCGTTCCGCCCGCTGACCTGCTCCAGTTCCCTCACGATCTCGGCGGCACTTTTGCCCGCCTGCGCCAGTTTCGCCGCGCGAACCGCCATCATGCCCAGGCTCAGGCTCACGGTGCGGCTGTCCACCACGACCACCCGGTCACCGAACTCCTGCGCCGCCAGCCGCGCACTGCCCACCGTCCCGGACAACTGCCCGCTGATGTTCACGGAAACCACCTGATCCGCACCCCTGAGCGCCTCGCGGAACACGGAAGCGAACTCCGCCGGACTGGGCTGAGACGTGCTGGGCAGTTTCTTCCCGGCCTTGATGCCCTGAATGAGCTGCGTGGCCGTGATCTCCAGCCCGTCCCGGTGCATTTTCCCGTCGAACAGAACATAAAGCGGAACAACCGTGATGTTGTACTGAGCGGCAACTTCCGGACTCAGATCACTGGTGGAGTCCGTGACGATGGCGATGGTCATTGAGGAATAATACCCTGCACACCGCACAACTGTTCGTCCAGTCAACTGCGCTTCGGTGGAAAACCACAAAAAACCCCGCCATAAAGGCAGGGCCGGGAGAGGGCGTAAAGGTTACGAGGGTTTTTTGGGCGTCCACTTCTTGCGCCCCGTCTCGGCATTGGTCGGGGACTCGGCGGGCGGCGCGGCGGGATCGGCGGTGGCGGTGCCCTGCTCCAGCGCGTTCTCGCCCACCTGCTCCAGGTGAACGTGCTCGGTGATGGGAGGCGGCTCGTGGCGCGTGGCCTGTGGCTCGTGGGGTGCGGGAGCCTCGGCACTCACGGCTTTTTTCGGTTGCCATCTGGGGCGTTCGCCTGGTGTCGTGGGGGCCGGGGCAGCGGGCGCGGTTGGCGGGACAGCCTCACTCGCGGGTTCCACCGACACTGATTCTGCTGGCACTGGTTCTGCCTGGACGGGTGCGGATTCGCTGGCTGGGGTCGAGGTGGCCTCCACCTTCGCTTTCGGGTTCCAGGCCTTGCGGGCCGGGGCCTCACCTGTGGCGGGTGCAGCCGGGGCCGCCGGCGCTTGCGCTTCCGCCACGGGGGCGGGGTTCACGTCGTCCGTCCTGGCCTTCGGGTTCCAGGCCTTGCGGGCGGGCGCATCGGTGGTCGCGGCGGGTGCCGGGGGTGCTTCCTGCGTCACTGGTGCGGCGCTGACGTCATCTCCGCCTTTTGGCTTCCAGGTCTTGCGGGCCGGGGCAGCGTCCGTTGCAGCGGGAGCGGCGGTTTCCGTGACGGGCGCGGTGCTCACATCATCTGTGGCCCTGGGTTTCCAGGCCTTACGCTGCGTGACTTCTTCGGGGTGCTCGGCCTGCGCCTCGTGACTGGTGCCGCTGCCCAGGGGACTGCCGGGCTGCTGGTTGATCACGTCGGCATTCGTCTGCCCAACCACGGCGCCGGGTGCGCCCGTGCTGGCCTGCGTTCCGGTGACGTGCATGGGCATCTGCGCGTTGGGGGCGCTGGCGTACTCCGGCTGGTGAATGGGGGAGACGGGTTCCGGCCCGGTGGGAACGACTTCCTCCCCGGTCGCCAGCATCACGCTTTCCAGCATGATCTCCGCCACGTCCTTCACGATGATGTCGTCGCGCTTCTGCTTCTCGGGCGTGCTGTTCATCATGGCCTTGCAGAAGGGGCACCCCACCGCCAGCACCTTCTCGCCGGAGCCATCTGGTACAGTGCCGTTCTTCTGGTAGTCGGCGCTGCGCTGCGCTGCGTCGTCCAACCGGGCCTGAATTTCGCGGAAACGGTTGTCCGAGACGCGCTCGCGGCCCTCCTCCTCCTCCTTCCAGAACTGTGCGCCGCCCGCACCACAGCAAAAGCTGTTCTCGCGTTTGCGTTCCAGATCCAGGATTTCCCCGGCCATTTTCGTAATGAGAGTACGCGGTGCGTCGTACACGCCGTTGTGGCGGCCCAGGTAGCAGGGGTCGTGGTAGGTCACGTGGTCGCCGATATTGGCCAGCGGCAATTTCCCGGCAGCGACCAGCGTTTCCAGGTACTCGGTGTGGTGGATGGTGCGGTAATCCCCGCCGAGCTGCTTGTACTCGTTCCCGATGGCGTTCATGCAGTGCGGGCAGGTCGCCACGATCAGTTTCGGCGCGACGGTGTTCAGCGTCTCCACGTTCTCCTGCGCCAGTTGCTGGTACAGGAACTCGTTTCCGGCGCGGCGGGCGCTGTCCCCGGTGCAGGCTTCCTTCTTGCCCAGCACCGCGTAATTCACCCCGGCCTTGTCCAGCAGTTGCACGAAACTGCGCGCCACCTTCTGAGCACCGGGGTCGTAAGCGGCAGCACAACCCACCCAGTAGATCACGTCCGGTTCGGGGTTCTCGTCAATGGTGGGGACTTTCAGGCCCTCAGCCCACTCCATTCTCTTGTCACGGGAAATGCCCCAGGGGTTGCTGGCCCGCTCCATACCCCGGAAGGCCGTCTGAAGCTGCTGCGGGAACTCGCCCGCCACCATCACCTGATGCCTGCGGATGTCCACGATGTCCAGCATCTGCTCGTCCTGCACGGGGCACACCTGCATGCACGCGCCGCAGGTGGTGCAGGCCCACACGCTTTCCTCGTTGATGGCGTACTCCAGCAGCGGGTGCGCGGTGCTGGCCCCCGCCTCGAAGGGCACGGGTTTCAGCACGAACGGGCTGTGCCCCGACGCGATCACGTTCAGTTCCATGCGCTTGTTGATCTCCAGCGCGGCAGGACTCAGCGCTTTGCCGGTGGCGTTGGCCGGGCACACGTCCTGGCAGCGGTTGCACTGAATACAGGCGTAGGCGTCCAGCAGGCGCGGCCACTCCAGTTCCTCCAGTTTCTCCACGCCCAGGTGCGGTTCCTCGGATTCCATCGCTTCTTCAAGGCCCTTCATGGGCGGCAGGACGCCGCTGCCCACCGGGCGCTTGAGCGCGTAATTCAGCGGGGCCATGAAGATGTGGATGTGTTTGGTGAACGGGAAGTACGCCAGGAACGCCAGAATGCTGCCCAGGCCGCCCCAGAACCCGAAAATACGAATGGCGTTGATGGCGTTGTCGCTCAGGCCCCCGAACAGCAGGCTGCCCGCGCCCGAGGCGAAGGGCTGGAAGGCGTCGTAATGCCCGTGCAACCTGGCTTCCTCGACCATCTTGGCGGCGTTCCCCACGAAGCGGCTGCCGATGTGAAACAGAATGAACAGGGAAACGATCAGGCTGTCCCGCTTGATGTAATTGTCCTTTACCAGCGGGTGCAGCAGCGTTTTCTCGGTGAAGCGGAAGTCGCGTTTACTGGGCGTCCAGAGGCGGCGGATGACCAGCCCGATCACGCCCACGTACACCAGGAAACTCATGAGGTCGGCCAGGAAGTTGTACGCCGCGCCGAGGATGTTGCTACTCAGGATCGAGAAGTGAAAGTACCCTTCCAGCCCGTCAATGACATTCACCAGCAGGTAGTACGTGAACCCGTAGAAAATGAAGCTGTGCAGGATGCTGATTCCGGTGCGGCGGCGGAAGGTGCGTTCCTGCGTCAGGGCGGTGGTCAGGGCGTAGCCGATGCGGCCCGGCAGATCGTTCGTGCGCGACTCGCTGGCAGGTGCGCCGCGGGCCACGCGCAGGTAGAGTCGGTAGAAGCCGTACACGCCGATACCGCCGGCGATCAGGGCGAAAATCAGGAAGGCAATCTGGTGAAAGAGGGGCAGCAAGTCGGGAACCTCCAGGGCGCTGTTGGGCAACAGACAGCGGGATTATTGAACTCAGTTCAAAGAACTTGGGGAAGTATAACGAAAAGCATCGGATACAGCACAGCATAAACGTTCCTAGCTCGCTAAAGTGCCTGCCATGCCCCTCGGATGCCTCGCCTCGTTGTTCGGAGTCAAAGAAAAAGCCGCTCCCACCAGTGAAACTGTTCCAGAATCAGCAGTCAACAGCGTGCCAGACCACATCCCAGTCAGTACGAAACGCTATTTCTTCAGTCAGGACGAAAATACCTTCTTCCGCTCCCTTGAAGAAAGCCTCCAGGGAACCTCCTACCGCGTGTTCCCAAACGTGCGGCTGGAAGACCTTTTCATCATTACCGACCACGCTCAGCGGGCCTCCGTGCGCGGACGCCTGAAAGCTAAGCACGTGGACTTCCTGATCGTGGATGCCAGTCAGGATTTCAAACCTGTCATGGCTATAGAACTCGATGGCAGGTCGCACCAGCGCGAACGCCAGCAGTACAACGATCAGGTCAAGGATGTCATCTTCCGCTCGGCAGGACTTCCCCTGTACCGCCTGGAATCCCGCCGTTACCGACCTGGGGAAATCATCGAGAAGGTCAAACAGGCCGCCGCGAGCGGTTAAACGCCCAGCGGCACATCCACGCCCAGTTCGGCGAGCACCGTGCGGATGGCGGCGGTGTCGATGCCGGTGCGGGCGTGTACGCTCTCGATGGTGGCGTGCTCCTGGAACTCGTCGGGAATGCCCAGCACGCGCACGGGAACGTCCAGTTGCAGGCGATTCAGGCTCTCCAGCACGGCGCTGCCGAAGCCCCCCACGACGGTGTTGTCCTCCACGGTGATGATGGCGCGGGCCGTCTGCGCGACCTCGCGCAGCATGTCCTCGTCGAGGGGTTTGACGAAGCGGGCATTCACCACGCCGACGCCCGGGAGGTTCCAGGCGGCCTTCTCGGCGTACTCCAGGGCCTTGCCGCCCGCCAGGATGACCACGTCATCGCCTTCTTTCACGCGCTCCCACTGGCCCCAGGGAATGACGGGCCAGGTGCCGTCCTTGACTTTCTCGGTGTTGCCGCGCGGGTAGCGAATGGCGTAGGGGCCGTCGTGTTCCTGCGCCCACTTCAGCATGCCGCGCAGCTCGGCGGCGTCTTTCGGCAGGCCAATGTGCAGGTTGGGGATGCTGCGCAGGAAACTCAGGTCGAACACGCCGTTGTGCGTCGCGCCGTCCGCGCCGACAATTCCGGCCCGGTCGATGGCGAAGGTCACGTTCAGGTTCTCGATGGCGACATCGTGCAGCACCTGATCGTAAGCGCGTTGCAGGAAACTGCTGTAAATCGCCACGATGGGCCGTAACCCCTGGAGGGCCATGCCGGCGGCGGTCGTCACGGCCACCTCCTCGGCAATGCCCACGTCCAGGTAACGGTGCGGGTGAACGCGGCTGTACTCGACCAGGCCGCTGCCCTCGCGCATGGCGGGCGTGATCACGAAGGTGCGGGGATCTTGTTTTGCCAGTTCCGTCACGGCGTCCCCGAACGCGGCGCTCCACGAGTACGCGCTGCTGGGCTTGAACTCCCCGGTGTCCGGGTCGAACTTGGCCGGGCCGTGCCAGTAGATCGGGTCGGCCTCAGCGTAGGCCAGGCCCTTGCCCTTGCGCGTCACCACGTGCAGGATGGTGGGGCCGTCCAGGTCGACCAGTCGCTCGATCAGCCACACCAGTTCCTCGACGTTGTGCCCGTCCACCGGGCCGACGTACCGCACGCCCATGGTGGCAAACGGGTTGACGCTGGCCGGATCGAAGAAATGCCGGGTGCTGTTCTTCGCACGGCTCATGAAGTTCGCCAGCGGTTTGCTGATGGTCTCCACCGCCTTCTTCCCGGCTCCCTCGCCCTCCTGAAACCACTTCTGCACTTGCAGGCCGCGCATGAATTTGTTCATGGCCCCGACGTTCTCGCTGATGCTCATCTCGTTGTCATTCAGAATGATCAGCATCCTGCGCTGCATGTCGCCAATAGTGTTCAGGGCCGCCAGGGCCATGCCGCCCGTCAACGACCCGTCCCCGATCACGGCGGCCACCTCCGGTGGAGACAAGAAGCTGATGGCCCAGGGCATGGACCAAGCCCAACTGGATCAGGTGCTGCACGCCCCCAAGCAGTTGGCCCCCGAGCCGGGGCATATGAAGGCCAACACCCATGATTTCCCAGGCATGCGCAGCGGCGACACCGTGACCGTGTTTGGTGATACGGGTTCCCTGCCTGTGGCCTTGGACCTATCCGACAAGGGCGAAAACGGGGCGGTTGCCTTGAACCAGGCCGACCTGGCCAAGCTCAGCACCAAATTGCACACCAACCAAATGTATATGAAGGTGGATTCTGGTTTGTCGGCGCAGCAGATTCAAACCATTGTGTCCGACCTGAATTCTCTGAACCCCCACTTCCAGGTTGGCGGCGGGGCCCAGGAGCGGGCCGACTACATCAAGATTTTGGATACGGTGCTGGTGGTGATGATTTCCCTGCTGGCAGTAGCCATTATCATTGCGATCGTGGGGATCGGTAACACCACCGCCTTGTCGATCATTGAGCGGCGCCGGGAGTCGGCCATGCTGCGGGCGGTGGGCCTGGAACGCCGCCAGCTGGTGGTGATGGTGATGATTGAGGCCGCCCTGACCGCGGTGGTTGCGGCGATCTGCGGCACGATCCTGGGCGTGGCGTTCGGCTGGTCGGGCATTCTGTCCATCAGCGCTAGCATGGCGAAGCTGCCCCTGCACCTGTATGTGCCGTGGTCGCAGATTGGGTTGATCGTGGTTGGTGCCGGCGTGGCCGGGCTGATTGCGGCCGCGTTGCCCGCCCTGGGAGCTTCTCGACGCCGACCCATCCAGGACCTGGCCACCATCTAAGACCTCCCACAATTCCCCGGCGATTGCCGGGGAATTTTTGCCCCAATATCGGGGTTTTCGCTGGTGCCGACAGAACACTATTGCTAAAATAGGTGAAATATTCATATGAAATTGAAGGCGGGTCATCATGTCAACACTGTTCGATTCTTCCACCAAACCCACGCTCAACATTGCCCTCAAGCGGCTGGCGTTCTACGGGATTGTGCTGGGTTTGGTGTCGCAAATCATGTCCGTCATCATCAGCTTCTTGACAGGTAGCGGCCGGTTATCATATGAAAGCCTCACCACCGGCCTGGGCCTGGCCCTTGGCTGTTCCATAGCGCTTCTGTTGGACGGCAAGGTCAATAACCACATCCGCACAGCAATAGCGATAGTTTTTTCCATTGCTGCCATGGTGGGACTTACCTACGGTGCGAGTACGCTTTTCCATTCTTAAGGTTTGATCCCAACTACCTCTTATGGGGGCGTGCGACACGCGCATTGGTCACGAAAGCATGGCTCATTTTTAAAAAGTAGATAATACTTTAAAACGTGAAAACCATAAATATCCGCGCAACACTATTATGCGCATTCCTGCTCCTCGCCATCCCCATGGCGACGACCACTGTCGCCGGAGCGACTGACCTCTATGATGGCCCGCTCACCCCCATTGGATTTAAGATCGTGAACGGCAAAAGCACGGGAAACCCAATAACAATAAAAACCGAAGACCTCGTGAAGAGCCCGGGTTACACGCACACGGAATCCTCCCCCGGCACCTACACCACCCCCGAGGCTGTTATCGAAACGGATGACCGGGAACAGATTATCGACACCACCAAAACCCCCTACCGATGGCTGGGAAGGGTGGGTTTCACTATGGAGGATGGGCGCAAGAACCACTGCACCGGCTTCCTTGTCAGCAGCGATACGGTCGTCACCGCCGGTCACTGCGTGTCAGGGAAAGTGTCCGATATCACCTTCACTCCCGGTGTCAATAGTGACGCCACCCCCTTCCCCACGGCGAAAGCCACCCAAATTTGGTACGACAACAAGGTTTTTCTGCCTAACCCCCAACAAGACTGGGGCGTTATCAAATTAGACACCCCAATAGGTGACAAGGTTGGGTGGTTCGGGATGGCTATCCCCAACGACGAGGACCTCATTGGCCGCCAAGCCACAGTGATTGGCTATCCAACCACTTACCCCGGCAAGCCGGAGGCAACCCTGTGGAAGGATCGCAATACCATCACGGGTATCACCCCGATAGAGATCACCCACATCATTGACACCACCCGGGGCCAATCCGGGGGACCAATTCTAAGCGACACCAATACCGTGTATGGTATCCACAAGGGCGGCTCCGCCCACGCCAATGTGGGCAACCGCATGACTACCGAGCTGTTCAATCTGATTGTCAACGTATCCAAGATGTAGACAACCACCCGGGCGGGCGTCGTCAAGCATCCACCACCATATGGCGGTAGCAGAAACCCGCCATGAGCTTGTAGTTTACCGCCCCAAACCGGATATTACTGGTTTTCCGCTCGTTTCCACCCCAACGCACGTACAATTATAGTCGCAACCAATGTTATCTATGTTGAAGCGGGAGACGTGTGTGATTATCTCGGCGTGGAATCAAGCGGGATTACGACCACATCCAGGCAGCCTATGCCTGGTAAAAACTGACTACGGGTATATTCCCGCCGGCGTGGTGCTCACGGACTCATACCTGGGTATGTGCCACCTGGTGCATTTTTACCGCACCATCATCACCAATCCTAAAGACACCTCCTATTTCCCGCTGGTGGAATCCAACGACCTATTGATACCGCCCATGGATATTCCCCGGCAGGCCTTTGACGCCTCCGGTTTCCTGGTAGTCAATAATCTAGAGGACGCCCCTGTGGCCCGGGTGCTGGACCACTACTATTTTTACGCCAACGGCGACAAATGGAACGTGGACGAGCGTGCCTTCGTCCCCATGGATAAGCCCGACGCCACCGGCACCCAATCCCCCATACCGCTCAAGCAACGGCTCATCTACGAAAAACTGCCCGGCGAGGACCGCAGCATTGGCGTGCACGAAATCCCCGCCGGCGCCTGGGTTTCCCCCAGTAGAACCGCTAACCTGGCCATGCTGGAGGAGGCGCTGGGCGAATCGCTCCGCTACTACGGTCTCCTGCGTGGCGCGGCCTCCCCACAGCTGGGGATTTCTTCCTCCCCCTATGAGCGTGCCGCCCAGGCGAAAGCGATCGACACGGCCTCCAGGGTGCACCTGGTCAGCACCGGTGGCGTTACCGCGCTGTATTTTGAGGCTCCGGGCCCGGAGTCGGTAGCACAGATTATCCGTAATGCCGGGTTTGTGGGTAATGGTTATTTTTGGCATTCCCTCATTAAGTTTTATGCCGACCAGCGCGGTTTCTCCGACAAGGTGATTTTCGACCCCGAGGCCGGCATGTTCTCCGTAATTGGTAC
>ERZ501016.500-NODE-500-length-10797-cov-6.408769_pt1 | contig 10797 bp, 11 predicted proteins | sample MGYA00248889_ERZ501016 | MGnify/ENA primary metagenome ERZ501016 (study PRJEB25958, sample SAMN03398594) | human skin metagenome | study: EMG produced TPA metagenomics assembly of the Human Skin Microbiome Metagenome (human skin metagenome) data set. | reverse complement strand
GTCGGGCATCCCGCCGACGACCATGCGGGCGCCGGAGCGCTGGCGGCGGCGGGGGCGGCGATCGCGCTGCACAACAGCGCCGCGCGCTGGAACCGAGCGCTGATCGACAACGCCGCGCGGCCGTCCGGCGCTCTGGTCCACGAAGCGGGCGGCGGCGTCCCCCTCGCCGACGCGCAGTTCGAGCGGCTGAAGGCGGAGATGGCCGCGCAGTTCCAAGGCAGCGCAAACGCGGGGCGGCCGATGCTGCTCGACGGCGGGCTGCGTTGGCAGCCGATCAGCCTGACCCCGGCGGAGATGGACTTCGCCGCATTGAAGGATGCGGCCGCGCGCGACATCGCCTGCGCCTTTGGGGTGCCACCGATGCTGCTCGGGGTGCCCGGCGACGCCACCTACGCCAATTATGCGCAGGCGATGAAGGCGCTGTGGCGCCACAGCCTGCTGCCGATGGCGGCGCGGATCCTGGGCGGCATCAACGAGGCGCTGGCCCCGTGGGGGCACGACGCGCGGGTGTCGGTCGACCTCGATGCGGTGCCGGAATTGAGCGAAGACCGCGCGCGGCTGTGGGAAATGGTCGCGGGAGCGGACTTCCTCTCGGCGGCGGAAAAGCGCGTCGCGGTGGGAATTGGCGCGCTCGTGGACGAACCGCAACGGTGATGGATGGAGCACTAAGGATGACCGATCGGGATATGGAGCGCTTGTGCGAGAGCGCGGCGGAGGCGGGCGCCGCGCGCGCGCTCGAAACTTTGGGGCTGGGCGATGAAGCGGCGCGAGACGATGTGCGCGAACTGCGCGAACTGCTCAGTGCGTGGCGCGACGCCAAGCAGAGCGCGTGGAAGGCGACAATCGACTGGCTGGTGCGCGGCACGCTCGCGCTGCTGCTGGTTGGCATCGCGATCAAGCTGGGCTTCGGCGCTTGGTTGCGCTGAGCGCGGCGCTGGCCGCGGGAGGGCAAGCGGCGCTCGGTTTCGAGCCTCAAGCGGCTTGCTCCGATGGCTCATCCGGGCACGCCCCGCTGCGCTTTGCCGGATATGCGGCGCTGTTCGACCGGCGCGACCGCGGCGGTGACGTGATCCGCCCCGGCGCCTTCGCCGACGCCGCCGCACCGTTGCCGTTACTGTGGCAGCACGATCCCACGCGGTGCATCGGCACGGTCGAGGCGGTCGCGGAGGACGCCATGGGCCTCGCGGTGGTGGCGCAGGTCGATGCCGCCAGCGCCTCCGCGCGGGAGGTCGCGGCGCTACTGCGATCGCGCGCGATCGACGGGCTGAGCTTTGGCTACCGCGTGCTGGACGCGCAGACCGGCACCGCCCCCGGCCCCGCCGGCACCCCCACCCGCGACCTCCACCGGCTGGCGCTGGTCGAGGTCAGCGTGGTCACCCACCCGATGCAGCCCGGCGCACGGGTGGAGACGCTGCTCGGGTGAATGGGTCAGGCCGCCTCCCCTCCCCCTCGTGGGGAGGGGCCGGGGGGGGGGGCCGAGCCGCGTTTGCGGCTCGCGAAGACTCGGAGCGCAACGCTGCAACCAGGCCCTTCCGCTCGCAGACGCGAGCGGGCCCCACCCCTGCCCCTCCCCACAGGGGGGAGGGGAAATTGCCAGCCGATCCTCCACCCGCCCTTTCCTACACCTGCCGAATCGAACCAGATCGGCACAACAGTCAACGGAGAATCGCATCCATGCTCGAAGTCAAAGCCGCCGGTGTCGGTGCCGTCACCACCCCCGCCTCGCGTGGCGTGTCCGCCGCGTTCGGGGATGAGCTCGCCGCGCTGCGTACGCGGGTCGATGCGCTCCAGGCCAAGGGCGCGCGCCTGCCGCTCGACGGCGTGAAGGCCGCGGGCAACGTCGCTCGCGACGCGTTCGTCAATCGCTACCTGCGTCATGGCATCGACGCCGGGGTGGAGCTCAAGAGCGTCACCGGCACCACCGGCGCGGACGGCGGCTTTGCCATCCCGCGGGAGATCGACGCGGTCATCGGCGCGACGCTCAAGGCCATCTCGCCGATCCGCGCTATCGCCAATGTGGTTCAAACGGGCAGCGCCGGCTATCGCAAGCTGGTGACCGTAGGAGGAACCCCGTCGGGCTGGGCGAGCGAGGTGGCGCCGCGCCCGCTGACCAACACGCCGAGCTTTGTCGAGGTCGCGCCGCCGACCGGCGACCTCTACGCCAACCCCGCGGCGAGCCAGGCGATGCTCGACGACGCCGCGTTCGACGTCGAAGCCTGGCTCGCCGACGAGATCGCGCGTGAGTTCGCTCGCGCGGAAGGGGCCGCGTTTGTGGCGGGGACCGGCGTCAACCAGCCCAAGGGCTTCGTCACCTACGCGACTTCGGCTGACGGCGATGCGACCCGCGCGTTCGGCACGCTCCAGCACATTGCGTCGGGGGCGAGCGGCAATTTCGGCAGCGGCAGCCCGCAGGACCGGCTGGTCGACCTGGTCCACAGCCTAAAGGCGCCGTACCGCCAGGGCGCGGTGTTCGTGATGGCCAGCGACACGCTCGCCCGCGTGCGCAAGATGAAGACGAGCGATGGGCAGTCGCTGTGGGCCCCGAGCCTCGCCGCGGACCGGCCCGATACGCTGCTTGGCTTCCCGGTGGTCGAGGCGGAGGACATGCCCGCGGTGGCGCCCGACAGCCTGTCGATCGCCTTCGGCAACTTCGCCGCGGGCTACGTCATCGCCGACCGCGGGGAGACCGCGATCCTGCGCGATCCCTACACCAACAAGCCGTTCGTCCACTTCTACGCGACGCGGCGCGTCGGCGGCGCAGTGGTCAACAGCGAGGCGATCAAGCTGATGCGCTTTAGCGCCAGCTGATGCGCGGGGGAGGGGGCGGCGCCGTCGCTCCCTCCCTCCTGACGCGACACCCCGCTCACCTCCGAAAGGCCGATCATGAGCTTCACCGCCCCGGTGCCGATCGCGGCGCCGATCGACGAACTGCGCGCCTGGCTGCGCGCGCCTGCGGGGGATGCGAGCCCCGCCGACAGCGCCGACGCGAGCGCGCTCAACGCCGCGCTGGCTGCCGCGAGCGAGCAGGTGGAGGCGGTTACCGGCCTCGCGCTGGTGCAGCGCACGATCACCGAAACGCGCGGCGTGACCGGCGGTTGGCAGCGGCTCGATGCTCGCCCGGTCGTGGCGATCACGCTGGTCGAGCGGGTGCGTGGCGACGGTTCGACCGAGCCGATCCCCTCGGCGAGCTACGCGGTGGAGATCGACGATAGGCGGGCCGGCTGGCTGCGCGTGCCCGACACCAGCGTTGCCGGGCGGGTGCGCGTGACGCTGCTAGCCGGGCTGGCGGAGAGCGCCGCCGACCTCCCTGCCGCGCTGCGCCAGGCAGTGGTGCTGCAGGCGGCGGCGCTGCTCGCGCGGCGCAATGGCGCAGAGGGGGCGAGCGCGCTCGACCCGCAGGCCGAGGCACTGCTTGCGCCGTGGCGCGGGGTGCGGCTGTGATGACGGCGGAGGCGCTGGCGGCGGCGTGGAGCGCGCTGATCCGCGAAACCTTACGCCGAGCGCCGGGCGTTGCGGGACGCGTGGTCTTTGCCGACGAAGCGGGACGCGCGGGGCTTCCCGTGCTAACCGTCGGCGCGATCGAGGCCAAGAGCTGGAACGCCGCCGAGCGCCCCGGACGCGAGCTGTTCGCCAGCGTCACGCTCACCGATCGCGGCGCTCCAGGACGGCTCGAGGTGCTGGTGGCGGCCGTCGAGGCTGCGCTGGCAGCCGCGCCGCGCGGCGGAGCGGGGTGGGAGATGAGCGGCACGCGCCTCCTCGCCTCGCGCATGGGCGCACGGCGGGACGGCGCCCGCGAAGCACGGCTCGACCTCAGCACGCGGGCGTGGGTGGTGTGACAACGCCGCCGCCCGCGCCCCCTGCCTAACGGATGTGCACCGACGCAGGCCGGAGCGGCGACGACAGGGCGCAGCATTGTTGAGCGGGCGCGTCCAGCTTTCGCGAGAGAGAGCGGGCTGCGGCCTGCCAACGTTCCGGCCTGTGCCGGAGAACAGTTTGGCAACCGAGAGGAACCTTTATGGCGATGGAAAAGGGCAGCGGTTTCCTGCTGCGGATCGGCGATACGGACGGCAGCTATGCCACCGTCGCAGGGCTGCGCACGACGCAGCTGAGCATTAACGGTGAGGCGGTCAACGTCACGACCAAGGCTTCGGGCGGCTGGCGCGAACTGTTGTCGGGCGCGGGGGTGCGCTCGGTCAGCGTCGCGGGGGCGGGGGTGTTCACCGGCTCCAATGCGGAAGCGGCAATGCAGGGCCACGCGCTCGCCGGGACCATCGCGCCCTATGAAATTTTATTCGAAAGCGGCGCCAAACTGCGCGGCGGCTTCCTGGTGGCGCGGCTCGACCACGCGGGCGATTTCAACGGCGAGCGGCAATATACGCTGAGCCTCGAGAGCTCCGGCGCAGTGGTGAGCGCGTGAGTCTGCGTGCCAATCCGGTTCGCGACGAGGCGCAGGTCGCGGGCGTGCTGCTGCGACCGACCTACGCCGCGCTGGTGGCTGCGGAGAGCGAGCTTGGGTCGCTGTTCGCGCTCGTCGAACGGGTCGCGGAGGGGCGGCTGACGCTGCACGAGGGCGTGACGCTCGCCTGGGCGTGCCGGGTGGAGCCGGTCGCTTTTGCCGGTCGCGATGCCTTTGCGGAGGCGGTCCGCGCGGAGGGGCTTTCGGCGCTGTCGCGTGCGCTGGCGCCGCTGGTGGCGGCGATCGTGCGCGGTGGCTGACGCGACGCGGGAGGGTTTCGCCGCTGGCGCGGCGCGGCTCGCGGGGCTGATGGGAGCGCTGTTCGGCTGGCGTCCGGCGGACTTCTGGAGCGCTACCCCCGCGGACGTCGCGACGTTGCTCGCGGCCTTGCGACCCGAGGGGGAGGGCGGCGCGATGGACCGTGCGGGGCTGGCCGCGCTGGAGGCGCAACTGAGGGGAGCGGACAATGAACGATGAGGTGATCCGCGTGAACCTCGACCGCGATGGCTTTGCGGCGGAGGTGGCATCGATGCGCGGCACGCTCGAAAGCGCTCTCGGCGGCGCTGCGGACCGCGCGGGACGCGGCATAGAAGCCGCATTGGTTCGCGCAGCCCGGGGCGGAGCGATCGGCTTCGAAGATTTGCGCAAGGTGGCGTTGGGGGTGCTCGACGACATCGCCCGCGCCGCCTTGCGGCAGGGGTTGAGCGCGCTTGGGCTCGGTGGCCTGGGCAAGGGCCTGGGCGGCGGGTCGGGCGGCTTGCTTGGCATGGCCACGGGCTTGCTGGGCGGCCTCGTCGGGGTCGGCGGGCGCGCGACCGGCGGGCCGGTGGCGCCGGGTCAAGCCTATCGCGTGGGCGAGCGCGGACCGGAATGGTTCGTCCCGACATCAAGCGGGCGGGTAGAGACCGCGCTTCCCTCGGGCGGCGGTGCACGTGACGTCCGCATTATCGTCAATGTCGGCGGAGAGGCGTCGCGCGACCCGCAACGCTTCGCGGCCAGCGGGCGGCAGGTGGCGCTGGCGGTCAAGCGGGCGCTGGAGGGGGTTTGAGGGCGCCTCGAGCGGAGGAAACTCATCGCGGATGTCGCGCTGCTGATTCTTCACGAGCCGCAGACGCGGCTCGGCCCCCACCCCCGGCCCCTCTCCCGGGGGGAGAGGGGAGTTGGAAGGAATGCTTTATGCCTTGGTATTTGGCGCCGCGTGCGGGCGCTGACGTTGCGCTTGATCGCGCGCGGGCGTCGCGGTCGGTGAAGCGCTTTGGCGTGCGCGACTGGACGGTGGACTTCCCGCGTCCCGCGACCGCGAGCGTGGTGGGGACCGCGGCCGATGCGCTGCGGGTGGATGCGGCCTTCACTTCGCCCGAACAGCTCGTCGGGCTGATTTGGGAGAGCGTCGATCGCTGGGACCACCCGCTCACCGCGCGGGCGACGTCGCGCGATTATCGCGGGTGCGTGCTGCGGTTTCGCTGGCGCTCGGGCGGGCTGACGCCACTCGATGCGGTCAACGGTCCGGTGCTCACCATCGAAGGGCGCGATGCGAGCGGGGCGGCGCGCACCTGGTATGTGCGGCTGTGGAACTACGCGAGCGGGACGCCCGAGGACGCGGCGGTGACGCTCGATTTCGATACGCTTGCGGGCGGCTTCGCGCATCCGGCGGAGGCGGACCCGCTGTTCGCGGGCGACATCGACCGCATGTTCATCAGCCTCACCCCGCCACCAGGCGCAGAGTTTACGGCGCACCCCCACCTCGGCTGGGCGGAGCTGATGGGGCTCGCCTGCGACGGGCCGGGATCGGTGATCGCCGCAGGCGATGCGCTGGTGCCGGAGAGCGCGCGCGGGCTCGCGACGGGCTACGACGACCTCTACCAGCTCACCCCCGGCCGCGTGTGGGATATGATCGAGGCGCTCGGCTACGCCGGGCCCACGGTGCATTACGTCGGCATGAGCCACTTTCCCGCGCTTACCCGAGTGGGCGATGCGTGGCTTGGCGGCGGCGCGGGGGAGGTACTGACGCCGCCTGCGCGCGCCTGGCACGACGCCTTCGCTCGCGAGGCCGCGGCGCGCGGGCGCGAGGTCATTTTTTCGCTGAGCTTCGAGCTGTTCGCGGCGATGTGCCCGCCCGCGTGGATGCAGCGTGCGGCCGACGGCGCCCCCGCGCTGACCGGGTGGGAGCCGCCCTCGGCGCTGCTCTCCCCCGCCAACGCGGAGGCGGTGGCGTGGCTCGGGCGCGTGATGGCGGCGTTCGCGCAGATCGCGCGCGACGCGGGGCTGGCGGTCAAGCTGCAGGTGGGTGAGCCATGGTGGTGGGTGCAGCCGCAGACGGGCGCGCTGTGCGCCTATGATGCGGCGACGCGCGCGGCGCTGGGGGAGGCGCTGGTGCCGATCCCCGACCTGTCGGCGTCACTCTCCGCAGCGCAGACGGCGATGCTCGACCGATTGGGCGAGCTGCTGAGCGATGCGACCGCGACGGTGCTGGCGGCGGCGAAGGCGGCAGTGGCGCCCGCGCCGGTGGAGACGCACCTCCTCGCCTACCTCCCCAGCATCGTCGATGCGCGTCGGCCCGAGCTGATCCGCGCCAATCTCCCGACGGGTTGGGCGAGCCCGGCGTTCGATGTGCTGCAGCTCGAGGACTATGACGACGCCGCGCTGGGACGCTTTGGTGCGAGCGCGGCGAACCTCGCGGCGGCGGAGGCGCGGCTCGGCTATCCGCGGACGCGCCAGCATTATTTCGCGGGCTTCGTGCTGAGGCCCAAGGACACCGAACAATGGGCGGCGATTGAGGAAGCTGCGGCGCGGGCCGAGGCGCGCGGGGTGGCGGCGACGATCGTCTGGGCGCTGCCACAGGTGGCACGCGACGGCTTCACCGCCTGGCCCGCTCCCACCCCCGACCCGATGCTGGAGGATGACGTGCTGCCCTTTGCCGATGTCGATTTCCCCCTCGCGCTCGGTCGCGAAGCGAGCGTCACCACCGAATTCTCCACCGCGATCGTCAGCGGGCGATCGGGCGCGGAGCAGCGCGGGGTGGAGTGGGACTCGCCGCGGCTGTCGTTCGACGTGGGCGCGGGCGTACGCGACGAAGCGGACGTGGCGGCGCTGGTCGCCTTTTACCGGGCACGGCGCGGCCCCGCGCAGGCCTTTCGCTTCCGCGACCCGCTCGACTGGGAGAGCGCGGCGGCGGGGGAGGTGCTGGGCATCGGCGACGGATCGCGCACCGACTTCGCGCTGGTGAAGCACTACCCCGGCGATGCCACCCGGCGGATCACCCGGCCGGTCGCGGCGAGTCTGCGCGTGTGGCTCGGCGGGACCGAGCGGCGCAACGGCTGGACGCTGGCGCCGGGCGGGGTGGTGGCGTTCGCCGTCGCTCCCGCGGCGGGGATGGAGGTGCGCGCGACGTTCGCCTTCGACGTGCCCGTGCGCTTCGCCGAGGACCGGCTCGAGGTCAGCCGCGCGACATTCTTGGCGGGCGCCATCCCTGCGGTGCCGCTGATCGAGGTGCGCGAGTGAACGCGGCCTCCCTCCCCACAAGGGGAGGAGAGATGCACGAACAAGCTGACCGGGAGCAATCCACGATGACCGCATGGCTTTCGGCGCCGCTGGTGCACCTCGCCTGGTGCTGGCGGCTGGTCCGGGGAGATGGCGTGGTGGTGGGGATGACCACGTACGATGCGCCGCTGCGCTTCGGCGGGCTGACCTATCGCCCCGAGCCCGGGATCAAGCCCTCCGCCATTCGCCAGCGACGCGGGTTGGCGGGCGACAGCCTCGATGTCGAGGGCGCGCTGTCGAGTGCGGCGATCGCGGCCGCGGACCTCGTCGCGGGGCGGTGGAGCGGGGCTTCGGCGACGCTGTTCGTCGCCGACTGGAGCGATCCCGCGGCCCCGCCGCTGCGCATCCTCGATGCGGTCGTCGGTGCGGTGAGCGTGGCGGGGGCGCGCTTCACCGCGGAGCTCGACGCCGACCGAAGCGCGCTTGACGCGCCCGCTGTGCCGCTGACCGCCAGCGGCTGCCGTGCGGAACTGGGCGATGCGCGCTGCCGCGTCGACCTCACCCCGCGCACGCATCGCGCGGCGGTGGCGTCGGTCGAGGTGGGCGCAGTGACGCTCGGTGGCGCGGTGCCGGAGGGCCTCGCCCACGGGCGGTTGCGGGTGTTGAGCGGCGCCGCGCGCGGGCTCGAAGCGCGCATCGTCGCGCAGCACAATGTGCGACTGTCGTTGAGCGCGGACCTGACTGGGCTCAACGTCGGCGACCGCGTGCGGCTGACCGAGGGATGCGATCGCACCGCGCCGACCTGCTCCGCGCGCTTCGCCAACATCGCCAATTTTCGCGGCGAGCCGCACCTGCCGGGGATCGACCTCCTCACCCGGTTCCCCGGCGCGTGAGCCGGGCGGAGCGGATCGTCGCGGCGGCGCTGGCGCTGGTGGGCGCGCGGTTTCGGCTGAACGGGCGCGATCCAGCGCACGGGCTCGACTGCATCGGCGTGGCGCTGCTCGCGCTGCAGGCGGGCGGGGTGGAGGCGGAGGTGCCGCCGCGCCAGCGTCTTGGCGGGCCCGGCCTCGCGCAGGCGGAAAGGCTGGCGGCGGCGGCGGGGCTGGAGCGGGTCGGTGAAGTTTCGCCCGGTGACCTGCTGCTCGGCGAGCTGGTGCCGGGGCGCCTCCACTGCGCGGTGGCAGTGCCGGGCGGTCGCGTCGAAGCCCACGCCCTCCTCCGCCGCGTGGTGCTGACGCCGGGAGGTGCGCCAGCCGAGCTGTCGGCGTGGCGGGCCGGGTAAGAGCGCGCCTCCCTCCGAGCACAGCAGCATCCTCCCCACCCTCCCCCTCATGGAGAGGGGGCAAGCCCCTCTCACCACCTATTGGAGACATGACGCATGGCAACGCTGGTTCTGGGTGGCATCGGGACGCTGATCGGGGGGCCGGTCGGAGGTGCGATCGGGTCGATGCTCGGGCGCGCGGTGGATGGGGCACTGTTCGCGCCGCCGCCGCGCGAGGGGCCACGGCTCGATGAACTGCGCGTCCAGACATCGAGCTACGGGACGCCGATCCCCGCCATCTGGGGCCGCGCGCGCGTTGCGGGCACCGTCATCTGGGCCAGCGACCTCCACGAACATCGGGAGAAGAGCGGCGGGGGCAAGGGGCGTCCGGCGCAGATCGACTATCGCTACAGCGTGTCGCTGGCGGTGGCGCTGTCGTCGCGTCCGCTCAGCGCCATCCGCCGCGTGTGGGCGGAAGGGCAGCTGTTCGTCGGCGCCGACGGCCAGCCGACCAGCCCGGTAACGCTGCGGCTCCACCATGGCGACGAAGCGCAGGACGTCGACCCGCTGATCGCCGCCGCGGTCGGCGCCGACGGCTGCCCCGCCTACCGCGGCATCGCCTATGTCGTGCTGGAGGACATGGACCTCTCCCCCTTCGGCAATCGCGTGCCGTCGCTGACTTTCGAGGTCGAGGGGGAAGGCGCGGCGCCGACGCTGGCGACGCCCTTCGCCGATCGGCTGGGCGCGGGCGGCAGCGGGGTTGCGGTCGACGGCCTCGTCCTCGCGCAGTCGAGCCTTGCCGACTATGCCGAGCTGGTGGCGCCCTTTGCCCCGCTCGATGGCGTCGGATCGCGCTGGCAGGTGGGCGACGACGGCGTCGCGCCGCTGCCGCTCGGTGAGCCCGCCGGCGCCGTCGAGCGGCGCATTGCCGGCTCGCCGCAACGCCCGCGTGAGGTGGCGGTGGAGATCTACGAGCCCGCGCGCGATTATCAGGCGGCGCGCACCTCAGCTCCCGTGGTCGGCGGGGAGGGCGCGGCGGTGCGCATCGCGCTCCCCGTGACGATGTCCGTCGGCGCCGCGCGCGCGCTGGCGGAGGGTGAGGCGGCCCGGCGCGCGGCGGCGACTCCGGTCGAAAGCTGGCCGCAGGGCTTCGCCGCACTAGGGATGCCCCCTGCGGCCGCCGTGCGCCTCAGCGACGGCAGCATCCGCCGCGTGCGCGAACGCAACATCGAGGGCGACGGGGTCAAGCTCACACTCGAGGGGGAGCCGCCGCGCCCGCTCCCCGAGCTCGACGCCGACGCAGGGGCGGTGTGGGCTGCGCCCGACGTGAGCGTCGGCGAGACCCACGTTGCGATGGTGCGCGTGCCCGCGGGGCTGGGCGCGGGCGCCATTTCCATGACGGCAGGCGCCTTTGGCGGCGCAGTGCTGGCCTTCACGCTGGTGGCGCTGCTGGCGCACGCCGCCGGCGGCGGCGCCGGTCGCACCGACGTCCACACCCACCTCGGTGTTGCCGTCAAGCAGGTAGGCCACGCCGGTCACGTTGGTCAGCGTCAGGTTGCTGGTGATGGCGTTGGGGATGCGGCAGAGGCGGACGTTGGTG
>ERZ501016.499-NODE-499-length-10825-cov-4.841040_pt1 | contig 10825 bp, 13 predicted proteins | sample MGYA00248889_ERZ501016 | MGnify/ENA primary metagenome ERZ501016 (study PRJEB25958, sample SAMN03398594) | human skin metagenome | study: EMG produced TPA metagenomics assembly of the Human Skin Microbiome Metagenome (human skin metagenome) data set. | reverse complement strand
TGCAGGTTCAGCGAGGCCAGCACCGCGCGGGTCTGCCGTTTATTGAAGATAAATTCCTTGCTGACGGTGGCGTCGGGCGGGGCGTCGGCGGGCGTGGTGGGGCTGGTCGGCGTGGTTGTCGGGGCTGGTGTGGACGGACTGCCGCACGCACTGAGCAGGATTAAACCCGCGCCTAGCAGTAGTTTTTTCATGTTGACCTCTCAGCAGATCAACAAAAAGGCGGCATAAAGCCGCCCTTTTGCTCTCTCGGAAGAAGTGAAGTACGCGGCTTATTTGAAGCGGATGGTTCGCAGTCCCCCGACGCCCCAGCCGTTCAGGCCGAGAATCACGATGTCCTCGCGCCCGGCGCTGGTCGCCACGGTGTACACCGTCGCAGAACGGTAGTAGTAGCCGAACTGCTTTTCCAGGGCCGCGTACTTGCGGGCCAGGGACGCCTGGGCTTTCTGTTCGGTCGTCCAGTCCTTGCTGTCCCCGGCAGGCAGCACCTTCAGCGGCGCGAAGAACTCCGCGAGGGTGGACGTGGTGACGGTGGCGGCGGGGTCGGTGCCCACGGCAGCCGCGAGGCTGGCCGCGTCGGTGGGTAGCGTGGTCACGCCGTCCTTGCTGACAAAGGTGAAGGGCGCAGAGGCGAGGCTCTGATAGTCGAACATCAGGTTATTACTGGCTTTCTCCAGGGCGACCTTCTCGGCTTCGCGTTCGGCCACGCCTTCGCACACTTCCAGCGGCGCGGCGCTGTTGTTGAAGGCCAGCGGCGTGTAGTTCGGGATGCTGCCAGCGGCGTTTTCCTTCGTGGTGAAGTTGAAGCTGAGCTTGGCGCACATGGGGCCGCTGTCGTTCACGTACACGCCGGAGCGGGTGGTCTTGGCCTGGAAGTCCGGGTAAGTGACCTGCATCTCCAGGTTGCCGTCATACCGCTGGTAAAGGTTGGGCGCGGACTCCGGGTAAATGTCCAGGGTGATGCCCTTGGTGTCCTTATCGATGGGGATGATCTGCTCCTGGTCATTCCCCCACACGAACGTGGCGACCGCCCGTTTTTTCCCGGCGTTGTCGCCGGATTTGCTGCGGGTGACGGCCAGCAGCACGCGCATTTCGTCCGTGGTGGCCTGGGCCTGCATGGTGCCAGCGCGGGCCATGACGTTCTGTGCCTGGCCCACATCCACGCCCAGGGACTGAGCGAGTTGTTTGGCACGAATGCCAGTCACGATGAATTCATTGGCGGCGGTGGCATCGGCAGGTTTGGCGATGGTGCCGCCCGTGACCGGGGAAGTGGTGCCGCTGTCCGGCGTAGGGTTGGGGTTCGTGCCCTTATCGGGCGTGCTGGGGCCACCACAGGACGCCAGGATCAGAGAAGCGGTGATGCATAGGGCCGACAGTTTTAACGTGGTACGCATGAGTAAAGTCCTCCGGGACTTGATTTACTCGCGCACCGCTCGGCCTCCCTTGACCTCCCGCTGACGTGGGCTGTAAGGCTCAGTGTACATTGACCCCGCTTCCGCGTGACCTACTCCCCGCTCTGAAGAGCGGGGCATCCGTGGGGATGCCGGAGGGTACTCTCTCCGAGGTTCTGCGGGGACGGTGGACGTCAGGCGCGGCAGCAGCAGCAGGGAAGGCGGCAGGATCGACGACACAGCCGACGGGGACAGCCGAACAGCCGACCGACGTCACCGACCAGGCAGGCAGTGAGAGCCGCACCGGGAAGGGCAAAGGAGAGGGGGGAAGCACGCGTGCCTCCCCCCCCTCGCTGCTGCATGCTTCAGGGCTTCATCGAGCTCATGTACGCCGCCAGATCCTTGAGGTCGGCGTTGGTCAGGGGCTTGACCGCCACGCGCATGGTCTCGGCGGTCACTACCCCGCCGAAGCTCGGGGCGTCGTGGAACTCCTTGAGGACCGCATAGGCGTAGGCAGGCGGCAGGTTGGTGACGCTGGCGATACCGCGCGAGGCCAGGCCGCGCCCGTCGGCACCGTGACACATGGCACAGGCGATCACGTTGCGCTTCGGATCCCCGGCGGTGAAGAGAACCTGCCCACGTTTCCTGGCCGCCGCGTCGGCCTTCCAGGCCGGGCCGGGCTTCTGAGCGTTGAAGTAGGCCGCCAGGTCCACGATGTTCTGGTCGCTCAGCCCGGCGGCGATCGGCTGCATCACCGCGCTGGGGCGCATCTTGGCGCGGAAGTTGACCATCTGGTCGCGCAGATAGGGCACCTGCTGGGCGGCCAGGCTGGGGACGCTCGAGTTCTTGCTGACGCCGGTGGCACCGTGGCAGCTGGCGCAGGTGGCGGCCAGCTTGGCCCCGGCCGCCACCGAGGGTGTCTTGAAGGTCAGCGCGTAGGGGTTGGTCGGCGCGGCCGCCAGGGCGAGACCGGTCGCCAGGGCCCCCGCAACAGCCAGGCCGCAAGCGGGCAGAGACAGCTTCTTCATCGCGTCCTTCATCTCTCCTCCTATTGATGCCCCCGCAGCCTAGCGCACGCGGGGGGTAGCACGCGACTGGATAAAAGACGGACCAGAGCCACGGCCTGAGCCCGGGGGAGCTGTGAGCGAGCACGCTGCCTCTCCCGCACACTATCGTAAATCTGGGAGATGTTCCCGCCCGGCACAAAGTCAAGTCCAGGTGAAAACCCGTTTCAGCAACCAGGCCCTGGCCTGACCTGGCCTGACCTGGCCTGACCTGGCCTGGCCTGACCTGACTGGGCCTTTCGCATAATACGGAGCATGCACAGCACCGAGCAGCGGGTCATGGCTCTGGAGGGTGCCCTTGCCTGCCACTCGGTTCTGTACCTGGTGGGCTGCGCGGGCATAGGAAAGTCATGGCTGGTGAACGAGTGGCTGAAAGGTGCGCCCTATACGGATTCCGCTTAATTCCTGCACAGGCGGGAAAGCGCCGCCTGTGCATCCATATCGCGGAATCCGTATTCTTTCCTACTCGCATCCGCTCGGATTGAATCTGAAACTACCAGATTCAATCGGAATCCGTATTATTCGCACTGGCCGGTCCGGGCGGGTGGAGGTGTGGCGGCGGCACTCGCTCAATTTCTTCCCGGCGAGAGTGCTGGTCAGGCCAGGGCCCAGGCGGTTCAGGCGGTGGCGCAGGTGATCCGGCGGGCGGCCCCCACGCTGCTGGTCATTGACCACCTGCACGAGGCCAGTGCTGACGAACTGGCCTTCTGGGCGCAGGTGCGCGGCCAGCTGCAATCGGCGCGTGGCGTCCGGATCGTGGCGCTGTCGCGCCGTCACTTGCCGCTGTCCTGGCCTGTGCATGACATCCTGCCCAAAAGTCCGCGATGCCCAGCGGGTGCTGGATCTGCTGAATGATGATCCAACCGAGTACGAAGCTGACCTGCTTAACGTCCTGGGGCTGGCCCTGCATGATCTAGGCCGCCTGGAGGAGGCTGCAGGAAAAGGTTAATCAGACCTGGCCTTGACAACCGCCATCACATTCGTGAGTATGGACTTACTAATGGCGAGGCCACGTACCATATCCGATGCCCAGCTGCTCAGCGCTGCCCGTGAGGTCTTCGTGGAGCAGGGCTTTGCCGCCACGACTGCCAGCATTGCCGTGCGTGCCGGGGTGTCCGAGGGCACACTGTTCAAACGCTTCTCGACCAAGGAAGACCTGTTCGCCGCTGCCCTGGGCCTCACCGATTACGGTGTCTGGCGTGCCGGGTTACTGGATTCTGTAGGCCAGGGCGAAGTGCAGCGCAACCTGGAACGCGCCGCCCTGGCCCTGCTGGACGAAGCGAACGAACGCATTCAGAACCTGATGGCGGTCTTCTCGCGCGGCACGGATCCCAGCCACAATCCCATGATGCAAAAACTGAACGACCCAGGTCAGGGTGACGAGAATACCTTCATGCGTTACCTCCAGGCCGAGATGGAACTGGGCCGCATTCGACCGCTGGATGCCGGGGTCAGCGCTGTCGTCCTGGCGGGAGCGCTGGCGGCTTTCACTCACCGTGAATGCATGCCGCGTCCCTTGCAGGAACAGACGGTTCGCATCGACCGGGGGCGTTTCGTGCGTGGCCTGATGGACGTGCTGTGGCCGGGCATGAAGCCCTGAACCCCATTGAAGATGACCCTCCCGATCTCCTGATCTGCCGTGCCTGAAATTTGTAAGTCACTACTCACTAATCTGAGCCGAAAGGAATACTGATGACTGTCTTTCACTCTCGCCCGCCCATCCTGCTGCTGTGCGCCCTGCTGTCCCTGGGAACCGCGCAGGCGCAGGACAACACGTCCGCCTCGCCCCCGTTCACAGCGGCGCTCAACGCACCTGTGCAGGCGGCCACTCTGCCGGAGGTGCTGGCCTGGCTGCGTTCCGCGCCGGGCTGGCAGGCCGCCGATTACGCTTACCGCGCCTCAGAAGGCCTGACCTGAGAATCGGAACCAAAACCTGCGCTAAGGAATCCGGTTGATGTACTCCTCCAGGGAATCCGGGTCACGCAAGGGCCGGAGCTGCCCCTGAGCGACGGCATCGTGGTAGTGCTTAGCTAAGGAAGTTTTACAACTTTTGGCGGATACTCAGGCATGAGTCAGCATCTCAGGGTGTATCTCACAGCCAGCGAGCGCGACGACCTTCGACGGTTTATTCGTCGTGGTCGGAGTTCAGCCCGGTCACTCAGCCGCGCACGCATTCTATTGATGGCTGACCGTAACCAGAGTGATTATGCGACCCAGGAACAGATCGCCCGGGCGCTCGACTGCTCCAAAGATCGCGTCAGCCAGGTCTGTCGGCGATTCGTCACAAATGGATTGAATGACGCGCTGTACGAGAAACCTCGTACTGGCGCACCACCAAGGATCACCGGAGACATTGAAGCGAAGCTGGTGTTGTTGGCGTGTAGTGAGCCACCAGAAGGACGAAAACGCTGGACACTGCGGTTACTGGCTGAGCAGATGGTGGTTCTTGGTTACGTTGACCAGATCAGCAATGTGACCGTGTATGACCGACTAAAAAAAATGAAGTGAAGCCCTGGCAGGTAAAATCTTGGTGTCTACCGAAGAAAAGTGCAAGCTTTGTCGCCAAGATGGAAGATGTCCTGGACGTATACGCTCGCCCATATGAGGCGCTACGGCCGGTCATCTGTGTGGACGAAACCAACAAGGAACTGCACAGCACCCCGCGCGGGGTGCTGCCGGTCACCACGGGTCAACCTGTGCGCGAGGACTACGTGTATGGCCGTCATGGCACTCTGAACATCTTCGTCAGCGTTGAACCATTAATTGGACGACGACGCTTACGGGTGACGGATCGTCACACCAAGCTGGAATTTGCCGAAGAAATTAGGACGATTCTGGAAGAAGATTACCCAGAGGCCGAAAAAGTGGTCTTGGTGACGGATAATCTCAACACACATGGAATTCATGCACTGTACGAGGCCTTTGAGCCTGAACATGCCAATCGCCTAGCCCGGCGGCTGGAATGGCACTTCACGCCTGAGCACGCCAGTTGGCTCAACATTGCTGAAATCGAGCTTTCAGCGTTATCGACGCAATACCTGGGGAAACGCATCCCAAACCGAGAGGAACTGGAATGTGGTGTGGCCCGCTGGGAAAAAGAACGGAATGCCCGTCAGGTTCGCATTGACTGGCAATTCCGATCAGAAGATGCCCGCATTAAACTCAGACGCCTGTACCCACGCTATAAACCCGCAAAACTTCCTTAGCTAAGCACTACCACGATGCCGTGTTGCAGGAACACCAGCAGCGTCGCCAGTCGGCGGTCTTCCCTAAGTCGCTCGATCAGTTGCACCCTTACCGTCTGGGCGTGCCTGACCAGTACCGCCTGTCGGGACTCCGGCACGTCGGAGAGATCAATCTGACGCCCACCGCCCGAATCTGTTCAATGCGGTGTAGAGCGTGGTACAGCGACATGGCCCCTACCCGTGAAGGTGGCGTTCGCAGGGCTTCCAGAGGGGTCTGCCACTTGCCCTCCGGTAAGACCAGTAGCGCTTCAAGAGAATTCTGCTGCTCAGCACTCAGTTTTTTGCTGAGACCTTCAAAAGTGCGAGCGGTATGCCGCTCGCGGACACGGGCAATCAGTCGGGCGAGGCCACTGACTCCAGGCAGCACAATTTTCTGGGCCAGCAGGTGAGCTGTAGCAAGGTCGAACAGCACGCTGGGGCGCATGGCACTGACCGCGAGGTGGGCGTAAATCCAGCGCACCAGCCGGAAAACCTGAAAGTCGTCGAACTCCCGATACCCCAGATAGGCGATGATGTCACGGCGATGGGTGTAGCGGGTTTCCTCACGAAGGGCGTAGCGCAGAAAGACATCTGGGTCAATCTCAAGCTGCTGCGCAACATGCTGTACCACGACTTTCGGCACCTGGATAGGATTGGGCAGAAAAGTCCCTAAATACCTCAACGTGCCGAGCTGGACGGCAAAACCGAGTTTATTGTGGTCACGGCGGCGCTCTGCAACAAGCGCCAGGTCGGCTTCGTTGAGGAAGAAGTAACGGGTGAGTTGCTCCGGCGTGGGGTCAACAGCAAACCGCCCGTAACGGGCGGCTTGCTCATCAGAAAGGAATTCGACAGGCAAAAGGCAACCTATCCCTTATAGAGAACAGTTTAAAGGTTTAAAAGATCGCGCATCGCTTCTTTCAACTGAGGATGTCGGAACTGATACCCCGTGGCTAGCGCCCGTTGCGGGATGACGTGCCGCATATGGGTGGTGGCTTGCGCCCCTAGGCCCATGTGTTGTTCCAGTTGCTCCGCTGAGACCATCGGCCCAAGGGTCACTCCCAACACTTCAGCAAGAGTCTGAGCATACTCAATCTGCCGGACTACACCGGGTGAAACACCGTTGACGGGACCATGGATATCATGTTCCAGCAAATGAATCAGCAGACCAACGATGTCATCGATATGAATCCAGGGCATCCACTGATTCCCTGGGGCAACGGCTCCACCATAACCGGCTCGAAACTGACCTACCTGAGCTTCCAGCATTCCAGCATCACGTTCTAATGCCACGCCGATCCGTAACGCGGCAACCCTGACTTTGTCCTGTTCAGCGCGGTAAGCCTCTATCTCCCAGCGTTCAGTATCCTTGCTCCAATGATCCAGTCTGGGGGCAGGGGCTTCCTCGGTGATCTCTGTGTCACTGACTTCAGTAAAACCATAAATCCCTGTCGCGGAGGCATTGACTAGCACTTTTGGCTTCACGGCAGCCTGGGAGATGGCATTCACGAGCCCACGCGTTCCAATCACGCGACCTTTACCCGCTCGAATCAGCTTCTCCTCCGTCAGGTAACCATCGAACAGGCTTTCCCCCGCGAGGTTGATGACACCGTGAACGCCGTCTATCGCCGACGCCCAGGGGCCACTTAGGGACGCATCCCATTGCACGTAGTCCTGGGCACCCGGAACTTTCTCGGGTGCCCTATCGGGTGAACGCGTGAACACGACGATCTGATAACCGCGCTCGAGCAGAGCTTGGCTGAGAGGGCGTCCGACATTACCTGTAGCGCCAGTGATAAGGATGGTTTTGGTCATAGGTTCCTCACAAGGGGTAGACGTACCCGCCATCGGCTGGTGACCGACGGTGAAAAGGGCAGATATTGTTTGATAAGCGGTGGTGTACTACTGAAGGAGCATCTCAATCCAGGTCAGATCGGCCTTGTTAAGTTGAAGGCGGTGGTCAAGCGCCAGCAGCACAAAACGCTGCTCTGGAGAAGGAATTGAAGTGTTGCCTGCGACATAGTGGCGGCTGGCTTGGAGTTGTTCTCCCACGAAACGCACATAACCCTGATAGTGCTGCAAAATGATCCGCTGCTCTTCGGGCGTCAAATGATCGAAATTGACGAGCTTGATATGGAAGAGATCGGGATAATCACTGTCATAGTCTGCGGGTTGTCTCATGAGATCAAAGAAGCGGGTGCGTCCCTTTGGGGTAAGACGATAGACCTTGCGCAGCCTTCCGGTCGTACCTGCTTCTTGTAGTTGCTCAATCAACTCGTCTTCTTGCATCTTGCGGAGCAGAGGATAAAGTGCGCCCCAGCTAAGCTGCCGCGTTGGGCCAATGGTACGGTTAATGATGTCACGCAGAAGATAACCATGAAGATCCTGATCGAGTAGTTCGCCAAGAATGAAGAGTTCGTACATCTAGATACTATTCTGACTTCTGAACTTCGATTCGGATTCTTACCAGGATGTGGCTTGAAGCGATGTGTTGTGAAAGGCTGCGAAGCGCCACTGATCCGCTTGTTTGGAGGCCAGCAGGGTTTGAATACTCAGGTGTTGATTTTCTTCCTGACCGGGTAAGCGGAAAAAACCTATGCGGTGAACAAGGGCTGTCTCCGGGCTGAGAAGTTGACCATCAATCAGATGACCCTGGAGCTGCGAGCCTTTCATGTGGGTGGCGAAGAGTTCACGGTGACTCTGTTCAATGGCTTGCCGTCCATGATGGTAAGTGCCATCTACCGCGATATAAGGGGCATCCGACGTAAAGAGCTGAGCGTACCCCGCAGCGTCTCCGTGATTCCAGGTGATGTTCAGTTCATCTGCAAGCTGACTGATCAGAACAAGATCGGGTTGCTCGGGAATGAATTTGGGTGGCAGTTCGGTCATGTCATCTCCTTTAGGGTGAAATAGGTGTCAAGGGAATCTCCCTGAGACATCCTCTATATATCATATTGATACATCGAATTGATATATAGAGGATTCCCCTTCCCGCAGCAACAGAGTTGCACAGTCAAATTTCCTGATATAATTATTCTTATCACAGGAAAGTTCAATGCTGCTTACGAATCTAACGGCGAGAACCGCTATCGGTTTCAGGGAGTCAAAGTACACTTATCACAGGAATGAATGCTGACGACTTCCAGAGAGCGATTGAGCAGTTCCTGAAGGGGCTGAAACGCAGCGCCACTACCCTGCGGGCTTACCGGGCTGACTTGAATCACCTTGGGCGGTGGTTGCGGGAGCAGCAGAAAGAACTGGATGTCCCGGCACTGGAAGCCTACTTTGCAGCCCACCCGTGGGCTGCCTCTACGCAGAACCGCAAACAGACCGCCATTGAACGCTTTTGCCGCTGGGCCAGACAGCACGGGAAGCTGGAAATTGACCCGACGCTGCATCTGGAACGGCCTACCGTGCCACCACCACATCCGCGAGGACTGCGCCGTGAAGAAATTGAGGGCATCTTTGCGGTGATTCCAGGGCAACAGACCAGAGATGCGTTGCTATTCCGCCTAGTATTCGAGACGGGACTTCGCATCAGCGAAGCCCTGAACATCCATCTGGACGACCTTGACCTCACCAAAAGCGACGAGCACCTGACCGTGCTGGGCAAAGGGGGGCAGCGCCGGACGGTGCTGCTCGATGACCCTAAACTGGTCAATGCGCTGCGGAAGTATCTGCTTTTACTGGAGTACGAGCATGGGCCGCTGTTCCAGGCGCAAAAGAATGGACGTGGTGGCCCGTTGCGGTATCAGAGCGTCCAGGAGCGCTGGCAGCATTACACAGCTCTGGCAGGCGTAGCCTGCACACTGCATCAGTTGCGCCATAGCCACGCTACTGAACTGGTCAATGGCGGCGTCAGTCTGGGAACTATCAGGAAACGCCTCGGTCACCGCCACATTCAGTCCACCTTGCGTTACGCCGAGGTCAGTGACGCCTCAGCAGACGTGGAACTTCGAAAATGGCGTCGGAGTCGGAAATAATTCCTTAGCGCAGGTTTTGGTTCCGATTCTCAGGTGAGGCCCAGAACTGCAAGTCCAGGCGGCCCAGATTCGTGCTGGCCTCTCCCTGAGCGTCGGGGGAAACGCCTCCGCCGCGAAAATCCCCTGGGATACGGGCGAGTGGACAGGCAGCGGCAGCCTGAACGCGACCCTGAGCGCCAGCGTGCTGCCCTGGTCGCCCGCCCGTGAAGCCCTGCGCAGCGCCCAGCGCAGCCACCAGGCTGCCGCCACCGAACTGCGCCGTACGCGGGCCGACCTGACCGTGCAGGCGGTGCGGGCCTATGCCGGAGCAAGTCAGGCGGCCACTGGCCTGAGTCTGGCCCGCGCCCAGCGGGAACTGGCAGCGCAGGTGCTCGCGGTCGCGCAGGCCCAGCGCAGCGCCGGAGTCATTCCCAGCGAGGTGCTGCTGGAACGCCAGACCGCCCTGCAAAACGCCGAGGCCGGGCAGGCCCAGGCCGAGCGGGAGGTGACCCTGGCCGTGAACGGGCTGCGCCGCCTGCTGGGCCGCGACGTGCCGTTGCCGGGCGACCCGGCGGCCTACGCCCCGGTGACGTTCCAGGTGGCGAATACCGACGAGACCGCGCTGGTCGCCCGCGCCCTGACCGCCCGGTCCGAGGTGGCCCGCGCCCAGGTGGCGGTGCTGGACGCCGGGGCGAACCTGCGCACGGCCGAACTGGACACCCGCCTGCCTGACCTGAGTGCCGCCGCTCAGTTCGGTCAGATCGGCACCACCGACAGCACCTCGGGAAAGCGCGTGGCCGCGAACTTCAACCTGAAAACGGGCGTGGCCAGCGCCCAGGCTACCCTGCCCCTCAACGACACCAGCAAGCTCCCCACGGGCGCGGTGCTGAGCCTCACGGCCAACCTGCCCGTCCTGGGACGCACGCAGGGCACCGCCCTCGCGCAGGCGCGACTGGGGGCCGAGCAGGCCGCGCTGGCACTGGAGAACGCCCGCCAGAGCGTCACCCTGGATGTCCGCACGCGCCTCTCCGAATACCTGGACGAGCAGAGCAGCCTGCTGGCCCTGCAAACCGGCGTGACCCGCGCCCAGACCATTCTGGACGCCACCCGCGCCCGCCAGGCGGCAGGCACCGCGGCCCCGCTGGACGTGCGGCAGGCCGAACTGGGCCTGACCCAGGCGCAAAGCGCCA
>ERZ501016.498-NODE-498-length-10863-cov-7.338731_pt1 | contig 10863 bp, 10 predicted proteins | sample MGYA00248889_ERZ501016 | MGnify/ENA primary metagenome ERZ501016 (study PRJEB25958, sample SAMN03398594) | human skin metagenome | study: EMG produced TPA metagenomics assembly of the Human Skin Microbiome Metagenome (human skin metagenome) data set. | reverse complement strand
CGGCTCCGGCACCCGCCGGTGGGTCGGGCAGCCCGACCGCCGCCGCCAGCCTGGCGAGGGCGGCGTCCAGCGCGAGCACCTCGGCACGGTCCTGACCAGTCTCGAAGCCGGCCGTCGCGGCCACGCCCCGCACGCCCAGGAGCGGAGCTGTCTCCGTCCCTGCCGCCACGACGGCGACCAGCCTGGCCGGCAGGGACGGCAGCCGCACCTGCCCGAGATCGCCGAAGACCGGGCCCTCGTCGAGAGGAGCCGCGGCGGTCGCGCCCAGCGCCGCGAGCAGCCCCGCTCCCCCATCCACGGGCAGGGGCTGGGTGAGGTCGAGCAGCACGGTGCTGGCCCCGGCCGCGATCGCCCGCGCCGCCGCCTCGCCCAAGGGCCCCGTGGTGGTGCCCCCCGTCTGCCTCACCACGGTGGCCCGGCCAGGGCCGAGCGCTGCCACGGCGTCGTCGAGACCGTTCCCGTCGGCGGTCATCGGCACCACGGCCACCGCGTGCCCGGCCGCCGCCCAGGGCGACGCCACGACCCGGCCGGCCTGCGCCGGTGAGAGGTCTCCGACAGCCCCGGTCAGCACGAGCACCCGCATGAGCGGTGAGCGTATCGGGATAGCATGCAGGCACTTCCAGCAAGCGACAGCGAGGACGAGCGTGGGACTGTTCCGCCCGTACGACCCCCAGGCCAAGGACCAGGCCACCGAGTCGGAGACGACCAGCGCCCGCGTCGGCACTGGCACGAAGACCGGCTCCACCGCGGTGCGGGCTGGCGGCGCGAAGACCGCCCCCACGAGCACCCCAGCCCCCGTCAGGGCCGGCGGCAAGGGCGCCCCGACCCCGACCCGCAAGGAGGCTGAGGCGGCGCGGCGGCAGCGGCTGAACCCGGTGCTGAGCCCGAAGGAGGCCAAGGCGCGCGACCGGGAGGCGCGGTACGAGGCCCGTACGAAGTCGATGGCGGCAGCGGAGGGGACCCCGGAGCGGGTGCTGCTGCGCGACTACATCGACTCCCGGTGGACCATCGCGGAGTTCCTGCTCCCGGTGATGCTGGTGGTGCTGGCCCTGTCGTTCCTGGCCGGCCGCTTCCCTGTGCTGATGCTGGTGTCGACCGTGGCGGCGTACGTGCTGATGATCCTGGCCATCATCGACATCTGGCGGCTGTGGCGCGGGTACAAGCGTCTGCTCGCCGAGCGCCACCCCTCGGCCAGCCCCCGCGGTCTGCTGATGGTGGCGGTCAACCGTGCCATGTCGATCCGCCGCTTCCGCGTCCCGCCGCCCCGCATCAGCCGCGGCGACTCCTTCTGACCCACCACAGACATCGAAAGGCACCGACATGGAGTTTCGTCACCTCGGCTCGAGCGGCCTCAAGGTCTCCGCGATCTCGTACGGCAACTGGCTCACGCACGGCTCGCAGGTGGAGAAGGAGGCCGCGCAGGAGTGCGTGAAGGCCGCGCTCGATGCGGGCATCACCACCTTCGACACCGCCGACGTGTACGCCAACACGAAGGCCGAGAGCATCCTCGGCAAGGCGCTGAAGGGCGAGCGGCGTGAGAGCGTCGAGATCCTCACCAAGGTGTACTGGCCGGTCGGCCCGCACGGCCCCAACGACGTGGGCCTGTCGCGCAAGCACATCCACGAGGGCATCAACGGGTCGCTCACCCGGCTGAAGACCGACTACGTCGACCTCTACCAGTGCCACCGCTACGACTACGAGACGCCGCTGGAGGAGACGATGGAGGCGCTCGCCGACGTCGTGCGCCAGGGCAAGGCGCTCTACAGCGGTGTCTCGGAGTGGTCGGCCGAGCAGATTCGGCAGGGTCACGCCATGGCGCGGGAGCTGAAGATCCCGTTCGTCTCCAACCAGCCGCAGTACAACATGCTGTGGCGGGTGATCGAGCCCGAGGTGGTGCCCACCTGCCGCGAGCTCGGCGTGGGCCAGATCGTGTTCTCGCCGATGGCGCAGGGCGTGCTCACCGGCAAGTACGTGCCCGGGGGCGACCTGCCCAAGGGCTCCCGCGCCACCGACACCAAGGGTGGGGCCACGATGATCAAGCGGTGGCTCGACAACGACGACGTGCTGACGCGTGTCCAGGACCTCAGGCCCATCGCGGAGGACGAGGGCCTCACCATGGGCCAGCTCGCGCTCGCCTGGGTGCTCCACAACGACAACGTCGCCTCGGCGATCGCGGGCGCCTCCCGCCCCGAGCAGATCGCCGAGAGCGCTGCCGTGGCCGGCCGCAAGCTGACGAAGGAGACCATCACCCGCATCGACAAGGTGCTGGGCAAGGTCCCGAACACCGACGGCTCCGTCGCCGGGTCGGCCTCGCCGCAGCAGCGCCCGGCCTGACGTGGCGTGGTCCTGGCGTACGCCTGACGACACCGACCTGGCCGGGATCGGCGGGTCGGGGTTCCCGACGCGGGCCGATGCGGAGGCGTGGTTGACCGAGACGTACCAGCAGCTCCGCGCTGCCGGCCTGGTCGAGGTCGCCCTGTACGACGAGGGGCGGCTCGTCTACGGGCCGGTGCCGCTCACGTCCTGACGCCGCCACGCTCCCCGGACGAGCACCAGCCCGAACACCGCCACCAGGGCCCCCACGGCCCCGATCACCGGCCTCGCCCCGTACGCGGCCTGCCGCCGCTCCTCGTACGTCTGCTCCTTGTCAGCCGGGCCGCCGCCGAGCGGGCTGTGCCTGCAGACGGCGCCCGGCTGCATCACCTCGCCACGACAGGTGACCGTCGGCTCCCCCGCGAGCACCGCCCACCCCAACGCCAGCAGCCCCACCGCCACGACCACCAGGTGGGCGACCAGCGCCCCCCGGCCGTCACGCGTCACGGACACCGGCCACCACGAACGGAGGCCGCACGACCTCGAACCGTTCGGTGCGCGTGCGCACCACCACACCGACCTCAGCGCCCAGGGGCACGTCGGGCGGCAGCAGGGCCAGTGCGATGCCGGTGCGCAGCGTGGGCGAGAACGTGCCAGACGTGACGCGCCCCATCACCTCGCCGTCGGCGCCCACCACGTCCATGCCGTGCCTCGGGATGCCGCGCCCGACGGCCCGCAGCCCTCGCAGCACACGCGTCGGAGCCCGCCGTTCCTCCCGCAACGCCGCGTCGCCGCCGAACCTCTCCTTCTTCCACGCGACCGCCCACCCGGCGCCGCCCGCGACGGGCGAGATGTCCGGGCCGAGGTCGTTGCCGTGGAGCGGGTAGCCCATCTCCTGGCGCAGCGTGTCGCGGGCCCCGAGACCGCACCGGGCGATCCCGTACGCCTCTCCTGCCGCGAGGACCGCGTCCCACACCACGCCTGCCCGGTCGGCCGGGCACACCAGCTCGTACCCCCGCTCGCCCGTGTACCCGGTGCGGCACACCGTCAGCGCCACGCCGTCGAGGGCCGCGTCGACGAAGCCCATGTAGTCGTGCCCCACGGGCAGCCCCAGGGCGGCGAGCGTCTCGTCCGACGCCGGGCCCTGCACCGCCAGCACCGCGTGCTCGCGGTGCTGGTCCTCGACCCGTACCCCAGCGGGCATCCCCGCGGTGAGCCGGCGCACCACCTCGGCCGCGTTGGCCGCGTTGGGCACCAGGAACACCTCGTCGTCGCTGCGCACGTACGCGATGAGGTCGTCGACCGTGCCCCCGCGCTCGTCGCACAGCAGGGTGTACTGCGCCTGCCCCGGCCCGACCTTGCGCAGGTCGTTGGTGAGCCGCTCGTTGAGCGCGTCCACGGCGCCGGGGCCGGTCACCAGCGCCTTGCCGAGATGGCTGACGTCGAACAGACCGACCCGTTCGCGTACGGCGGTGTGCTCGGCCACCACCCCGGCGTACTCCAGCGGCATCGACCAGCCACCGAACGGGGCCATCTTGGCCCCGGCGGCGACGTGCCGCTCGTGCAGAGGCGAGTGCCACAGCTGTTCGGTGCCCACCGTGTCCTCCGTCCGGCGCCGTCGTCCGCGCACCTGCGGAGACGACAAGTGACGATACTCTGGCGGACCGGGGCGATGCCCCTCCCAGCGTCACAGCGAAAGGTGCACCCGTGGTCTCCGTCTCCCTCGCCAAGAAGCTGCCCGGCGACGTCGACGCCGTCATCGTCGGCCTCACCGAGGTGTCCGGCACCCCGGCCCTGGTCGACGTCCCCGCCGATCTCGCGAGGGATCTCACCAAGCGCTTTGGCTCCCCCCTCTCGGTGGCCCTTGACCTCGGCGCCAAGGCGACCATCGGCACCGCCACCTTGCTGCCCACCGCCGGCCCCCGGCTGGTGGTCGTCGGCCTCGGCGACGTCGACGTGACCCCCGAGCAGGTGCGTCGCGCCGTGGGCAACGGCATCCGTCGCCTCGCGGCGCTCGAGCCGGCCAAGCCGCTCCACGTCGCGGTGAGCATGGACCTCGTCGAGCCCGAGGTCATCAAGGGCGCCGCCGAGGGCGCGCTGCTCGGTGCGTACACGTTCACCAAGATCGGCAGCGAGCCGACCACGCTGCTGCGGGCCCTGACCCTGGTCTCGCCCCGCGGGGAGGCGCGCGACGCCCTCACCGCCGCCCAGGCGGTCGCCGACGGCGTCAACCAGGCCCGCGACTGGATCAACCTGCCGGCGAACCGTCTCTACCCCGAGACCTTCGCCGACGCCGCCTCCACCATGGCCAAGCAGGCCAAGCTGTCGTGCGAGGTGCTCGACGAGAAGGCCCTGGCCCGCGACGGCTACGGCGGCATCCTCGCCGTCGGCGGCGGCTCGGTGCGACCGCCACGGCTGGTGCGCCTCTCGTACGCTCCTCGCGGCGCCCGCACCCACCTCGCGCTGGTCGGCAAGGGCATCACCTTCGACACCGGCGGCATCAACATCAAGCCCGGTGAGTCCATGGCCACCATGAAGAACGACATGTCCGGTGCGGCCGCGGTCCTGGCCGCCACCAAGGTGATCGCCGACCTGGGTCTGAAGGTGCGCGTCACCACGTACGCGGCGATGGCCGAGAACATGCCGTCGGGCTCGGCCTACCGGCCTTCGGACGTGCTCACGATGTTCGGCGGCAAGACCGTGGAGAACTACAACTCCGACGCCGAGGGCCGCCTGGTCATGGCCGACGCCCTGGTCCGCGCTGTGCGCGACGAGCCCGACCTGGTCATCGACGTGGCGACCCTCACCGGCGCCTGCGTGGTCGCCCTCGGCGAGAAGACTGCGGGCCTGATGGCGACCGACGACCAGACGGCCGACCTGGTGCTCGACGCCGCGGAGGCGGCGGGTGAGGCGTTCTGGCAGCTGCCGATCACCGACGAGGCCAAGGACGTGCTGAAGTCGAAGGTGGCCGACATCCGCTCCGGCGGCAAGCGCTGGGGCGGGGCGCTCTCGGCGGCCGCGTTCCTTCGGGAGTTCGTCGGGGAGGACACCGCCTGGGCCCACCTGGACATCGCCGGTCCGGCCTTCAACGAGCACGAGGCGTACGACTACGTGCCGTCCGGTGGCACCGGCGTCGCCGTGCGTACCCTCGTGGCCCTCGCCCAGTCGCTCCAGGGCTGATCGTGGCCGCCCGGTCGGTCGAGACCGACGTCGTCGTCGTCGGCGGCGGCCCCGCCGGGCTGATGGCCGCCGTGACGGCTCGCCGCCGGGGTCTGGAGGTGCTGCTGCTGGAGGCCGACGAGGTGCTCGGCGGAAGCGGAGGTGCCGACGACGGAGTGCTCTGGCTGCCGGGGGTGGCCGTGGGCGAGCGCGGCCCGGGGATGGCCGGGGAGGCCTACCTCAAGGCCCTGTACGGCACCGACGACGACCGTCGCTCCGCGTTCCTGAGCACGGCCCCGACGCTCCACCGTGAGCTGGCCAGCCTGGGCGCCCCGCTGGACCTGGTGCGGGGCGAGCCCGACTCCCACCCGGAGGAGGCTGGAGGACGGCGGTCGGGCCGAGTCTTCCAGCCCCGCGCGACGGTGCGTCGCCGGCTGGGGCGGCGCGCCGACCAGGTGCGGCTGGGTTCAGGGACCACGACGTTCTCCGAGCGCCGCCGGCTCTTCACGATGAGCCGCAACCTCCGCAGCGTCGCCACCACGGTGAAGGCGGTGGGCGGGCGCGGCTTCCTGGGCCGGCTGGTGGGGTGTGAGCCGGCGGTGGGTGGATCCGCCCTCCTGGTCGCGCTGGCCGCCCGTGCCACCTCCTCCGGGGTGACCGTCTGGCGGCACTGCCCGCTGGTCCGGCTCGAGGAGGGCACCCCGCCCCGGGTCGTGGTGCACCGCGACAGCGCTGATCTCACGGTCGTGGCCCGGCGCGGCGTCGTGCTCGCGACGGGGGGGTTCTCCCGCGACGACGCACTGCGACGTCGGCACCTCGGCGCGGCGGCCGACCCGGCGTGGAGCCTCGCCGCGCCCCTGGTGGCGGGCCGGGGCCTGTCCGCGGCCGAGGCACTCGGCGCGGGCACCACCGGGTTCGGTGGCGCCGAGTGGCGCGTCGGCATGCGCCTGAAGGACGGGTCCTTCCACCCGGTGGACCTGGAGCGGTGCCAGCCGTGGTCGATCATCGTCGACGCCACCGGTACCCGTTTCACCAACGAGGCACTCCCCGCGGTCGAGCTGGGCCGGGTGATGCTCGCCCGCACCCAGCAGGTGCCGGCCACCCCGGCGTACCTGATCATCGACAGCTCGCACCGCAGCCGGTTCCCCCTGGGGCCGTGGCCGCCGCAGCTGCTCCCGGCGACGGCGCTGCCGGACGGGGACATCGCCAGGGCCGACACCGTGATGGACCTCGCGGGCGAGCTCGGCATCGACAAGGCCGGTCTCGTGGGCACCGTCGCCCGGTTCAACTCCTTCGCCAAGAAGGGCAAGGACGACGACTTCCGCCGCGGCGCCTCGGCCAGGGACAAGGCCCACGGCCTCCCCTTCCACCGCCGCAACCGCTCGCTTGGGCCCGTGGAGACTCCGCCCTACTACGGCGTCCGCCTCTACCCGGCGGACCTCTCCACCCGTGGAGGCCTGCTCACCGACGGCGACGGCCGGGTGCTGACCGACGACGACACCCCGATCGAGGGCCTGTACGCCGTGGGCTCGGTCGCCGCCTCTCCCTGGGGGGACCTGGAGCCCGGCCCGGGGGCGGGGCTCGCCGCCGCCCTCGTCGCGGCGTACCGGGCCGCCAGTCACCTGGGCGGCTGAGCCCTCACCGCCTGCCGGCGCCGGCGCTCACCTCGCTCCCCCCAGCCACCGGTCTGACCCCTCCGGCTGGGGCATCGGTACGCCCGACGGGCGCCGAGCCTCCTGCTCCCGCGCGCCAACCGGCGAGCGAGGCACTAGGCTGACGACGACCGTCCTGCCAGGCCTGCAAAGGAGCTATCCATGTCGACCAACGTCACGCTTCCCGCCCTCGGTGAGTCGGTGTCGGAAGGGACCGTCTCACGCTGGCTCAAGCAGGTGGGAGACACCGTCGAGGTCGACGAGGCCCTGGTCGAGATCTCGACCGACAAGGTCGACACCGAGATCCCCTCCCCGGTCGCCGGCACCGTGCTGGAGATCAAGGTCGAGGCAGACGAGACCGCCGCCGTGGGCGCCGTCCTCGCCGTCATCGGTGAGGCCGGCGAGTCCGCCGGTGGCAGCGACGCCGCTCCGGCCGAGCAGGACGCGGTCGACGCTTCCGACGCCGAGGCCGCCTCCGTCCCGCAGCCGGACGCCGAGACGCCGCAGGAGCAGGCGACCACGCAGCAGGAGACGGCTCCCCAGGAGAGCGCCCCGGCCGCGGCCTCCGCCCCGGCGGCAGACACTGAGGGCACCGAGGTCACGCTGCCGGCCCTGGGTGAGAGCGTCAGCGAGGGTACGGTCTCGCGCTGGCTCAAGCAGGTCGGCGAGCAGGTCGAGGCCGACGAGGCGCTCGTCGAGATCTCCACCGACAAGGTCGACACCGAGATCCCCTCCCCCGTGAGCGGCACGCTGCTCGAGATCAAGGTCGCGGAGGACCAGACCGCCCCCGTGGGGGCCGTGCTGGCGATCGTCGGCGAGGCCGGGTCCGCCGCCCCTGCCGGTGGCGACACCGGCAACGACGCGCAGCAGCAGTCCGGCGGCGCGCAGGAGCCCAGCGGGCCCGACGCCCAGGCCGGGGCGACCCCGCCCAGCCCGGAGCCGGAGCCCGAGGGCAAGCCGCTCGAGGCCGAGGTCCCCTCCACCGAGGCGCCCGCGTCCGCGGAGGAGCCGGCGCCGGCCGACCAGAAGCAGGAGGGCGAGAAGCAGCCCGCCACGCAGGAGCCCGCCCAGCAGGCGCCCGCAGCCCAGCCCGCACCGGCCCAGCCCGCGCCGAAGGCGCAGCCGGCCGGGGCGTCGGAGTCGCAGGCCAACGCCGTCGCCCCTCGCCGCGGCGGGGAGGAGGGTGACAGCTACGTGACGCCCTTGGTGCGCAAGCTCGCCGCCCAGAACGGCGTCGACCTGGCGTCGATCACCGGCACAGGCGTGGGTGGCCGCATCCGCAAGCAGGACGTCCTGGATGCGGCCGAGGCGGCGAAGAAGGCTGCCGCCGCTCCCGCGGCCCAGGCCGGCGCTGCGCCGCAGGCAGCCTCGGCCGCCACGGCCGATGCCTCGTCGGTGCGCGGCACCAGCGAGAAGATCTCCCGCCTGCGCAGCACGATCGCGCGCCGCATGGTGGAGTCGCTGCAGGTCTCCGCGCAGCTGACCGCCACGGTCGAGGTCGACCTGACCCTCATCTCGCGGCTGCGGGCCAAGGTGAAGGACGACTTCAAGAAGCGGGAGGGCGCCTCGCTGTCGTACCTGCCCTTCATCACGAAGGCGGCCATCGAGGCCCTCAAGCAGTTCCCGAAGGTCAACGCGACCATCGACACCGAGGCCGGCACCATCACCTACCCCGACGGCGAGCACATCGGCATCGCGGTGGACACGGAGAAGGGCCTCCTGGTGCCGGTCATCAAGGACGCGGGCGACCTCAACGTCGCCGGGCTCGCCAAGAAGATCGGTGACCTGGCCTCGCGTACGCGTTCGAACAAGGTGACCCCCGACGAGCTGACCGGCGGCACCTTCACCATCACCAACTACGGCTCGGCCGGCACGCTGTTCGACACGCCGATCGTCAACCAGCCGCAGGTGGCCATCCTCGGCACCGGCGCGCTCGTGAAGCGGCCCGTGGTGCTCGAGGACGAGCAGCTCGGCGAGATCATCGCGGTGCGCGACATGATGTACCTGTCGATGAGCTACGACCACCGGCTGGTCGACGGCGCCGACGCGGCCCGCTTCCTGTCGGCGGTGAAGGCCCGCCTCGAGGGCGGCGACTTCGGGGCCGAGCTCGGCCTCTGAGACACGCGACGACGGCCGTCCCGAGCGATCGGGGCGGCCGTCGACGTGCATCTACTCGAGCCAGAAGAACGACGTGTGGCGGCAGGCGGTGCAGATCATGGCCTGGAAGACGAACGAGCTGAAGCCGTGCCTGCCCTGCGCCCGCACCTCCTCGGCGCGGAAGGCGGTGCCCGCGCAGACTGGGCACACCAGCGTCACGCTGCCGCCGACCGCTGGTGGCGGCATCATCGCCTCGCCCTCACCCGGCGCGGGGTAGTTGTCGTAGGTCATGGGTGCCTCCTTGGTGTCGACGTCCCATGGTGCCAAAGGGCGGGCGCCCCATGACCGGTCTGCTTCGTGGGCGTACGGTCGCAGGGTGAGCGACCTGGAGATCCTGCGCGTGGGGCTGGACGAGCAGCCCCCCCGTCTCGTCGACTTCTCGGCGGCGTGGGACGAGCAGCGCCGCATCCATGCCGAGGTGGCCGACGGTTCCCGCCCGGCGACGGTGCTGCTGCTGCAGCATGCCGACGTGTACACGGCGGGCCGGCGCACGGAGCCCCACGAGCGACCCCAGGACGGCACCCCCGTGGTGGACGTGGACCGCGGCGGCAAGATCACCTGGCACGGCCCCGGGCAGCTCGTGGGCTACCCCATCATCGGTCTGCCTGACGGCGTGTACGTGGTCGACTACGTACGGCGCCTGGAGGAGGCGCTGATCCGGGCCATGCTGACGGAAGCGGGCGTAGACCCGGCCCGGCTGCGCTTCGTGGCCGTGCGAGATCACCTGTACGACGAGGGGCGCTGGCTCGCGGAGGTGCGATCCGGCGTGCAGGCGCACACGGGGGGAAGCGCGGACGTGGCGCTGATCGGGCACATCAAGGACGGGAGCAGCTATTACCTGCGCTCCTTCCCGGACTGGGACTTTCTGCCGACGCACGTGATCAGCGGCCTGAGCGCCACGGCGGTGCGCCGCGCCCTGTTCGAACGCCGCCTGCACGACCTGGGCGGCATGGTGCCCCCGGCGGTGGAGGCGTTTCTGCGCGAGTTTTACCCGTCGGCGGACTACGCCGCGCTGCGTGCCGAATACGAACACCTGCTGGCGTGCCAGGCCGCGCTGGACCCGGCCCGTACGCCGCCCATAGCTGTTACCGCACACGCCGCCGTGACCCGCGCCGGGCGGGTCCTGCTGCTGCGCCGGGGTGTCCATCCCGGACAGGGAAATCTGGCGCTGCCGGGGCGTGAGCTCCTGCCCGACGAGACGCTGGTCGCCTGCGCCGCGCGGGCCGCACAGCTGGACACTGGCCTGGACGTGCGCGAATTCATGGGCGCGGACGCCACGAGCACCGGCCTGCACGCCGCCTGGCTGGCCGGGCAGGTGTTCGATGCCCCCGACCGCAGCCCGCGGGGCCGGGTGGTCGCGCACGCCTTCCCCTTTAACCTGGGAAGCGGGCCGCTGCCGGACCTGCGCCCTGGCGGGGACGCGGCGCAGGCCCTGTGGCTGCCGGTCCCGGAAGCACTCGGCTCACCCGAACTGTTCTTTGAGGACCACCACGCGATCCTTGAAGAGTTGCTCGCGCGCGCCTGAATCCCGCCTAGTTCAGGCTCAGTTCAGGCGGGCGTACTCGGCGGCGACCTGCGCAGC
>ERZ501016.496-NODE-496-length-10893-cov-8.934951_pt1 | contig 10893 bp, 13 predicted proteins | sample MGYA00248889_ERZ501016 | MGnify/ENA primary metagenome ERZ501016 (study PRJEB25958, sample SAMN03398594) | human skin metagenome | study: EMG produced TPA metagenomics assembly of the Human Skin Microbiome Metagenome (human skin metagenome) data set. | reverse complement strand
GCCGACGTGCGCGCCCGAGCATCGGGCCCTGGGTCACTGCTGAGGCGGCGTCTGGTGGTCCGGGTGGCCGGTGGCGTGGAGCCGTCGGACGGCCGGACCCGTCCGGCCCGCGCTGGCTGGGCCGTGGCGCCGTCAGCCCCTCTTCGCGCCGCGCCACCGGAAGATGGCGTAAAATTGCCTCCTGGTGCGGAAGGTCCCGCTTTCGACATGCTCCCACCCGGCGCGCGAGCGGATCATCTGCTCGTGGTTGGAGTGAAGATAGAGTAGCACGAGGTCAGCGGTCGCCTCCCGGTGGCTGCGCTCCGCGTTGTCGAGCACCTTGCCCAGGAGCGGCTCGTCGAATGGGTTGTTGAGGAATAGGACCGTCGGAGCGGACGGGAACTGGAACTGCGTCGCATCGCCGTTCACCTGCGTGAACTCCACGTCCGGATGGCGGCGGCCGAACACGTCGATGTTGCGACGGGCCGTGGCGTCGAGGAGAGGGTCCAGTTCGACGCCGACCACCTTCCTGAAGCCCGCCCTCGCCGCCAGGAGGAGGCCGCGGCCCTTTCCCGACCCAAGATCTATGAAGAGCGTCTTCGAACGATCGGCGATGGACGCGCGCTCGACCACGTGGTCGAAGAAGTCGGGCTCGACCGGCTCATCCCGCACGGCGCCCCTCTTCAGCCCATCCGGGACGTCGAACTCCTCCGGCGGAACCGTTCCGGACGTGTCGACGCCGTGCTCCCGGTCGAATGAGCGGTCATAGGCATAGCGGTGCTCCCCGTAGCGGCCGGACACGAGGAGCCGGAGGTTGGCGACCAGGAGCGCCACGAAGCCGCCTGGACCGAGGCGTCGCAGCGCGCGCAGGGCACGTGACATGATGGAGCCCGGAGGAGCGGAACGCCTCCTGCTCATTCGCCATCCAGGATCTGGCGGGTCGTGCGGCGTGTCGCCGCGCTGACCAGCCGTGCCCGGGTCCGGAGCCGGCCGCAGTGACGCTCGTGCAGGATCATCCGTGCCCCCTTCGCCCATGATAAGCAGCGGGCGGCGGCGCCCCTCGCGACGGCCGAAGCGCTGCCGAGGATGAGCTGCGGACCTAACCCGGGCGACGCGCCGGGCTCGCGCCGGTTCTCCGTCTATTGCCTGGCCAGGGTCAGCGTGGTCAGGTCGAGGGTGAACCGCCCTCCATCCGCCGGCGGCGTCATCACCGCCGCGAACAGCATGGTGGGACCTCGCGCGTCGGCCGGCACGTGAACGACGCCGGCGCGGTCCGTGGCCATGTGGCGCCTTTGTCCGTCCGAGGTAACGACGTCGACGGGATAGTCCGGCAGCGGACGCCCCATGCCGAGGAGCCGGTAGCGGTCGGGTCCACTCCCGGTCGCCACGAACTCCAGCGCCACTCCGACAGGTTGCGCCGCCTCCGAGCTCCTCTTGCAGGTGCGCACGCACATGATCGTCTTGGCGAACCGGCGGGACAGGACGCGCAGCGTCCTCGGGCGCGACAGCGCCTCGACCGCGGCCTGCGCGTCGCGGCTGACGCGATACTCCTCGAGGATCAGCGGGATGCGGTCCTCGCCATATTCGACCTCGCGGTCGCGCACCTTGACCGCGGCGACGACGGTGCCTGGCCTAGCCCCCGTCAACGTCAGGTTGAGCGCGTTCGCGCCCACGGCCCCCGCCTGCAGGCGCGGTGCGCCCGGGCCGCGCGCGTAGAGCCGCTCGATGCGGTCGACAGTCAAGGCTGTCTCTCCCGCCGGAAAGGAGGAGCCGACCGTCGCCTGGATCGTCGGAACGCGCGTTCCGGTCGTCACGAAGCTGCCGGGAAGGAGGAAAAAGTCGTGTGCATCGACGGCCGGTGCCCACGAGACCACTCCCGCCAGCAGGGCGAGGCGGACTCGCCTGCCAGGAAACCTCCAGCTCGAAGTCCGCACCCGTCCTGCAACAGCCATCTTCCATCCTCCATGTCAGTCCAGGCGAGCCAAGATGCCCTTCATCTGCTCGATCTCGGTGCGCTGCGCCTCGACGATCTCGCCGCACAATTGGCGAAGCTCGGCGTCTTCCAGCCGTGCCTCCTGACACATCAGGATGGCGCCGGAATGGTGGGGGATCATGGATCGCACGAACTGGACGTCGCCGACTGCGGCCTGCGTCCGGATCGCCATGAACGCGGCGACGAACAGGACGGCGAAGCCGGCGTGCAGGACGAGGTTCAGCCGCTTGTTGCCATACATGCTACCCATCATCAGCAGCATGAGGATCGCCATCGGCGCGACCATCGTCAGCGCCATGTAGAACATGTTGATGTTGTGGAAGAAGCTCCCCGTCCCGTCGATCATGCTGAACATCACAAAATACATGATGATCGTGCTGATCGTGAGGTTGATGCCGAGCATCACGTAGTGCCTGCCCATGGCCTTGTGGCCGCCGTGGCGGTGCGGCGTCGGCGTATCGGTCATCTGGTGATCTCCTCTTGGTCGCGGAGGCAAGTCGCCTTTAACACCGTGTCAGGGTCAAGCGGGTCCGCCACTCGGCGGCGAAGATGCGTAGACGGCCGTCCGGCCGTCAGCGAAGAAGGCCATGACCTGGAACGGATCGCGCCGGCCGTCAGAGGTCTCCATGCCGGGCGAGCCGGCCGGCATGCCGGGAACGGCGATCCCGCGCAGACCCTGTGGACGCTCGCGAAGCATCCGCTCGACGGCCTCAATGGGGACGTGCCCCTCGACGGTCAGCCCGGCCACCTCCGTCGTGTGGCATGAACCGAGCTCCTCCGGGACGCCGAGCCGCGCCTTCACGGCCGCCATGTCCACCTCGTTCACGACCTCAACCGGATAGCCGGCGCGCCGGGCGATGTCCGCCCAGCTGTGGCAGCATCCGCAGTTCGGGTCCTTGTGCACGACCATCGCCGGACGCGCGGCGGCGGTCGCCCGTTCCGGAGCAGCAGGCTGTTCGCTCTCGCCCGGCGCGTCGCGGGAGCACCCGGCGACGAGCAGGCCGGCGAAGGCGCAGCCGCCCGCGAGCACGCTCCGACGGCTCAGGCTTCCGACGTGGACGTCGCGCATGGATCGGACGTCCTCCTCCCCTGCCGATACGCAGGCGACCGCGCCTTCCCTCAGCATCGGGGCGATTCACCCGAAATGGCCGGAGCATCGTGAAGGGAAAGGTGGTCCGCGTGCGTAGAGATCCAGGAGCGGGGGCATCACGACACCGACCACGGAGACCCGATATGCACCACTTGCGAGACATGATCGCCGCACATCCCGACGTCCGCGGCAACACCAACGATTCGCTCATCCGCTGCATCGAGGAGTGCTTCAGCTGCGCCCAGAGCTGCACGTCCTGCGCCGACGCATGCCTCGCGGAGGAGATGGTCGCCGACCTGCGTCAGTGCATCCGGCTGAACCTCGACTGCGCCGACATCTGCCTGGCCTCGGGCACCATCGGCACCCGCAGGACCGGCAGCAACGAGCAGGTGATCCTCGCCACCCTGGAGGCGTGCGCGCAGGCCTGCGCGCTCTGCGCCGAGGAGTGCGAGCACCATGCGAGCATGCACGAGCACTGCCGCATCTGCGCCGAATCCTGCCGCCGCTGCGAGCAGGCCTGCCGCGAGGCGATCCAGTCGATCGGCACCGGAGCCCGCTCGGGAACCGAGAGCCTGATCCAGCCAGCGTGAACCGGAGCGCGTGGCGGGAGCCGTCAGGACCCGCCACGCGGCTTCTCCCCGCCGGCTTGCGGGCGAGTGGCTTCCGCGCTCATCATGAGGGCTGGCCGCACCTGCCGCGTATATCGGCACGCGGGGAGGAGAGGGAAATGCCTGATCTCGATCATCTGTTGCGGCGCCTCGGCGAGGAGCAAGCGCCGGACCGGCTCTCAACCTTGGAGGACAAGGTCCTCGACAGGGTCCGTGGCCACAGCTTCGAGCAGGAGCCGCTCCGCTACCGTGCCGGCGCGATAGCGTTGGCGCTCCTGATGGGCCTCGCCGGCGGGATGCTGCCGCAGGGGGGCGATCGCGGAAGTGCCCGCGTCGCTCCCTTCGGCGAGCCCGCGGACCTTGCGCCGTCGACGCTGCTGGTCGGCCGCCCGTGAGGCCGGCACTCCGCCGTCTCCTCGTCCTCGCCGCGGTCGCCTTCCTCGCAGCGCTGGCGGGGGTGCTCATCGGGCGCGGAATATCGGAACGGGCGCCGGAGCAGTCGAGCGCGCTGCATGAGCTCCTGCACGAAGAGATCGGGCTCGACGAGCGGCAGCTCGCGCAGATCGAGGAGCTGGAGGCGACCTTCGCGGCCAGACGCCGAGCGCTCGAAGCCGAAATCCGCGCCGAGAACGCCCGCCTCGCCGCCGCCATCCAGGCGGAGCGCGGCTACGGCCCGCGCGTCACCGCCGAGATCGAGCGGTCCCACCAGATCATGGGCGAGCTCCAGAAGGCGACGCTGGAGCACATCTTCGCCATGCGGACGGTGCTGCGGCCGGATCAGGCCGAGAGGTTCGACCAGGCGGTGGTGAGGACCCTGACCGCTGAGGCGGAATGAGGTGCGTTCCGGCGGAATGCAGCGACGGCGAGCTGGCCGCCCTCACCATCGCGGGGAAGCAGGAGGCGTTCACCGAGATCATGAGGCGCCACCAGGCGCCGCTCTACCGGATGATCAGGGGCCATGTCGGGAACCCGGAGGACGCGCTCGACCTCGTCCAGGAGAGCTTCGTGTCCGCCTACAGGCGGCTCGACAGCTACGACCAGTCGCGGCCGCTGCGCGCCTGGCTGGCCCGCATCGCGATCAACAAGTGCCGAGACTGGGCGCGTCGGCGCGCCGTCCGCCGCTACCTGTTCTCCTCGGATCCGATGCCGGATCAGGACGGGGTTCCCGACCTGGCGCCCCTCCTCGACAAGGCCGCGGCCGACAAGCAGGATCTGGAGCGGCTGTGGCAGGCCATCGCGGCGCTGCCGCGCAGCCTCAAGGAGCCGCTGATCCTCAGGACGATCGACGGACTGTCGCAGGCCGAGGTCGCGTCGGTCCTCCGGATCAGCGAGAAGGCGGTGGAGACGAGAGTCTATCGGGCGCGCAGGCAGCTGGCGGGTTCGCGCGAACCGGATGTGGACTAACGGGCGAGCAAAGGGCCCACGACGCCGTTGCTCGGGCGCAGGAGCCGGGTCCAGGAGCGAACATGCGATCGGGCTGCGCGCGGAAGGGGGACGCGAGTTGAAGACCAGGTTGCCGCTTCTCGCGCGGCGTCTGCACAAGTGGCTCGCCCTCGTGGTGGGCGTTCAGGCGATGGTCTGGACGCTGTCAGGCTTCTACATGGTCGCCATCGACCTGGACTTCATCCACGGCGACCATCTCGTCCGCGAGGAGCCGCCTCGGTCGCTGGACGCGGCCGCGCTGGGCGACCCGCTGCTGGCGGCGCGCGCCGTGCCGGGCACGACCGGCGTGCGGATGCAGCACGTGCTTGGGCGCGACGTCTACATCGCAGCCGGTGCGCAGGGGGAGGTGGCGCTGGACGCCCGCAGCCTCGAGCGCCTCCCGAGGCCGACCGAAGCGGACATCCGCCGCATCGCGCAGGAGCGGTTCAACGGTCCCCGGCCGATCGTCACCGTCGAGCTGCTCGACGAGGTTCCCTTCGAGATCAGGGGGCGACCTCAATGTCGCGCTCACCCAGTTGTCATTTCGACTGGCAAATGCCCTTGACGAGACCAACCGTGAGCTTGCCGGTCTGCTTCGCGGACAAGCAACGGAAATCGGACGCGCCGAACGCGGTACGGCGTCGCGCGAGGGCGGCGCGACCCCGGTCATGGCCCTGCTGCAGCAGGCATGGGGCGAGCTCGACACGGGTGTGAGGTAGGAAATCCGTGACGAGGGCAAAACCTCGGGCGATATCTCGTGACGGAGGTGGGGCCGATGTCCTCCGGCGTGATGACCAGGCGGCTGTCCTCGCCGAACTCGGCGTTCAGCCGCTCCGACGGCAGCTCGCGGCGGTAACCGCTGACCCGCGGGAAGCGGATTTCCAGATCGGCGCGTTCGGCGATGGCGTGGACGCGGGTGACCGGCTTTGGCGGCTTAGGATCGACCTTCTGCGGCGAACGCGCGAAGTCGAACGGGATGCCCATGATGTCGGCGTACTCGACGTCGAACAGGCCATCCTTGTTGAGCTCGTATGACTGGCGGCGCAGCCCGCGGCCGACGACCTGCTCGCACAGCAGCTGGGTGCCGAAGGCGCGGACGCCCAGGATGTGCGTGACCGTGTTGGTATCCCAACCCTCCGTCAGCATGGATACAGACACCACACAGCGGATCTGCTCGCCGAGCCGGCCGGGGCGGCCGACCGTGTTCATCACCTCGCGCAGCAGGTCACCTTCGCCAACGTCACCCTTGAGCGCGCCGGCGCCTTCACGGGCGGCGAGCTCGCGCTTGAACTGCTCGATCTCGGCGAAAGCAGCCTCCTTGAACCCCTTGTCGAGCGCCTCGCCCGCTTCGAGCTGACGGGAATCGATTAGCAAGGTACGCGGTTTGGGCAGGCGGCCGCCATGCTCGTCGTAATTGCGAAACAGCTCGAGATGGCCGGCGTGGAAGGCGGCGCGCTCGCCCGCCTCGGCGTCGCCGCGCTCGAAGCCGGCGATCCATTCGAATACCAGCTTGGAGATGGCGGTGTTTTGGCACACGACGATGAATACCGGCGGCACGCCAATGCCGACCTTCTGCCAACGGTCAAACTCGCTGGCATAGTGGCTGTAGAGCGAGTTGAGGGCCGTCAGCAGGAGCGGGTTGAGGTCGAACGGGCTGAGCTTGTTCGCGCTCGCGGTCGACTTCGGCATCGACTTGCCGATGTGTTTCCACAGGTCACGGTAGACGACCGTGTCGGTCTGGACGAGGTTGTCGGTGACCGGCACCCGCGGCAGCTTGACGATGCCGCTCTCGATCGCGTCCATCAGGCTGAAGTCGGACACGACCCAGGGGAACAGCGTCCCCTCCTGATAGCCTGAGCCGCGCAAGAAGAAGGGGGTGGCGGAGAGATCATAGACCGCGCGCACGCCGTCGGTGCGCTTGCCCTTTCTCAGCTGGCGGTCGAGCGCCTCGATGCCGTTGATCCACAGCCGGGCCGCCTCCTCGTTCGCTTCCGCTTCCTTCTTCTCGTCGCCGGTCAGCGCGCCCTCGGCATCACCACCCACCTTGTGGCGGTAGCAATGGTGCGCCTCGTCGTTGATCACGTTGACGCGCTCGAACCGCAGCAGCTTGCCGCACGCCCGGTCCAGCATCTGTGCGTCGGTCTCGATCGTCCGGACCGGCTCGGGATCGTTGCCCTGGAGGAAGCTGCGGGCCGCCTTCGGCATCGCCAGCGTCTCGCGGTGCTGGAAGCTGTGATAGTTGGTGATGACGATCTCGGCCCGGCGGATCTCGGGCAGCATCTCGGGCGGCACGATCTCGCGGGTGTCGTAGTAGTTGCCCGGTTCGCTCGGCTGAAGCACCCGCAACCGGTCCTTGATCGTGATGCCGGGCGCGACGATCAGGAACGCGGGTGAGAGGTCCTTGGTCTCCTTGCGGCCTGCGTTGATCGCCTGCCAGGCGATCAGCATCGCCATCACGGTCGTCTTGCCGCTGCCCGTCGCCATCTTCATGGCAAGGCGGAACAGCGCCGGATTTGCCTCCTCGTTGTCCCTGGCGATCTGATCGAGCAGTCCCCGCGTCGCCGCCCTGCGGGGCGCGACCTCGGTCAGCCAGATCATCGTCTCGACCGCCTCGATCTGGCAGAAGAAGGGGCGGGGCCCGGCCCATTGCTCCTTCGGCCGTCGCCAGTGTTCCAGCAGCCGCTGCGTTGCCGGAGTCACGCCCCAGTCGGTCGGATTAGGCACACCACGCCACGCATCCACGTAGCCGCGGATTTCGTTGATCTTCGCATTCTCGGTGTAGGTCTCGAGATCGAGAGACGCCTGTGTGGCGGCGGCCTTCTTCCGCGACGCTGGCACCGGCACGATGAACTTGGACGGGCGCCGTCCCCTGATCGGCTCTCCTTCGACCGGCTGCCCTGTGTCGTCGAGCCGATGATACAAAGACGGCGGCGCGTAGGGCGAGTTCAGAATCGGCCGTCCGTAAAAGCTCGTACTCAAGCGCCCCATCTCCCCTGAACGTCTTCATGTTCGACGCGCTGCCGCTTTGTCAAAGGGTGGCAGGTTTGAAGATTAGTTCGGCTGTGGTGTCGCGCGGTGCCCCCAGCCCCAGCCGGCCCGTAAGCCAGCATCACGCGACCCGGTCTGGCACTCCAAGCCTTACATCGGACATCCAGAGGCGGTACGATAATATTTGCGCGCGGTCAGGCCGCGTTGCCGCCGCCTTTGAGCGTGCCAGTGAGATGCAGGTCGAGATCGATCCTCACCGCGGCCGCTCGGCGCTTGAGCTTCCTGCGAAGCGACGCCAGCTTCAGTTCGCTCACCCCCAACCCGCAGCGAAGGGCCGACCCGCACAGCCCCTTGCCGATACCATCGATCAGCGCTGTCATGAGGGGATCACCGCCCGCGAGTTCCTCCAGGGCTTCTGCGGCGGCAGCGCGCCGCGCCTCGTGCTCGAGCTCCTGCTCTGCGTTTCGGGAGACCGGCGCCCAGCGATCTAGGACAGTTTCATCGTTCGCGGGAACGATGATGATGCCAGCGGCGCGACGCCGCGCGCGTGCGCGGTTGATGCCGGAAGCGGCGCTGGAGAGGACACCCTCAAGCCGGCTGTCGACGCCATGCGACCAGTTGGGCAAACGCAGCGCGCGTACCATCGCGTCGCTCAACAGGTCATCGGCGTCGGCACCGCAACGGCGTGCGTGATGGTTCGCCATCGCTCGCAAGCCCGTCGGATCGCGAAAGCGCTGTTCGAGCACAGCCAGCGTTGCTTGATCGTTTCGTGCGGCAGCATCGGCTTCATTAGCACAATGCGCCGTGGCGCTCATATTCGGACACGATGTCCGAATTTTCTTGCTGTGGCGCATTGGTGGATTGGTACGATCGGACATGTCAGCCGCCCTTGCGTTGTGATCGCCCGCTGTCCGTTGGACTTCGCGTTCGGTCGTCAGATTGTTGTTGGGGGGCCGAATCCGTGGCTCGTCCACTCTCGGCAGGAACGCCCGTAGACCGGGGCCGCAGACGCTGGATCGAGGATCCACGCTTTGTACGCTCGCCACGTGCACTCGCAGGCAGCGATGGATAAAGCGTTGAGAGATACGGTGTGTTGTCGGTTAAACGTCTCTAGGGTTACCGTCCGCTGATCGCACACACTCCCTTACGCCCGCACGCTCGGAACGGTGTTACTACTCCCGCGCCTTCGCGCCCTTTCGGGTCGGAAATTCCGGCCCCCGCACGGTCATCCGCGCGGCGTTGTAGGGTCGCTGGAGCGCGATGACGTCGTCTAAGCCACCGGTCATCCAGCGTTCGTGATCGGCGCGCTCGAGCACGGTGATCATCGCCTTGGGGTGGATCGGAGCGACGAGCTCGTTGGGGTCGCAGGTGACCATGGCGAAGCCGCGTTTGCCGTCGGCGAGCGGCTGATCAGCTTTGAGCGCGGTCGTGACTTCATCACGCCGCCTTCCGCTGCAAGTCGTGCTTGGCCTTGAAAAGGTTCGTCGCCCACGGCTGGAACGTCTGCGCGACGAATTTGCTGTGCGGCATCGCTGCAGCTGCGCCGTCGGCGACCTCAGCGGTCGAAGCAGTCGGTTGCCAGGCCACCTCACCCGTCATGGAGAGGGTTTCCAGCGCGACGACGGTGGTGGTGAGCACGTCCGCCAGCACCTGTTCGCGCACCCGGCCCCACTCGCCGTTCTCGACCAGGCGGCCGATGCTGGTCGACGGGCTGGGCTTGCACGGGATCGACAGTGCCGCCGCAAGCTCGGGCAAATGCACCGTCCCGGCCTTCACCGAAAGCGCGTGGCACAGGTCGAGCTTGCGGGGAGCGAAGGGCACCAGGCTCCGCAACTGCGGCGGCAGCAGCAGGCCGTGACGCATCGCTGCCCGCCGCAGCACGGCATGGTCGCGCGCTTCACCGCCCCAGGTGGTGGCGATGGAGCGGTGTTCGACAAGCGCATCGAACAGCGCCGAAACCATGGCGCGTTCGTCGTGCTGCTCCGCGGTCATGACCACCGGCGGCATGACGATCGGCAGCGCACTTCCCGGCTGCTCGGTCAGGGTGAGCCAAGCGATCGCGGCGACCCGGTCGAAGGGCCAGCGCGGATTGCCGGGTTGAGCCGAGGCGCCCTCGGCAATCGAGTAGGCCTCATGCGCCGCTCGATCCCAGGCGAACTCGAGATCGAAGATGGTCCACGAGCGCAGCCCGTCGCTTGGCGCACGGCCTGGTTCACGGAAAAACTCGGCGGCGTCGCGCTCAAGCTGCTGGTAGACGTCGTCGAAGAGGTTGTTGTCGTTCATATCACTGCTCCTGAAACGAAGCAGCCCGCCGGTAAGGGCGGGCCGCTTCGAGGTTGGTTGTGTTGATGTGGTGGGGTTCGATTAGTCGAACCGGGGTGCGGGGACGCGCAGGCTGTCGAACTCGTCGACGCGCAGCTCGCGGTAGCGGTGGCAGGCGGTGAGCTCGAACACCGCCGGGTCGCGCGATCCGGCGTTGATCGCGCGGGCCACGAAAGGTTCGAGCCCATGCTTCTCGCACAGCGCGAACCACACGCGGCGATGGGCGTCCCAGCGGTAGCCGCCGAGGCGCAGCGCGTCCTTCTTTGCGTACGGCGCCCCGACCGCCTCGACGCGGTAGCTGGGCTTCTCGGCTCGGGCGAGGAGCTCGGGCCAGGCCTGGGTGTCCCAGAGCAGATGCATCAGCGCCCAGACGTCATCACCGGCGCGGTGGGTGTTGGTGAAGTATCCAACCTGGGCGAGAAGGTCGCCGAGGCGGCGACCCTCTAGCCCTCGCCGCGACCAGTCGATCGAGGTCATCGAGCAGGCCCAGG
>ERZ501016.494-NODE-494-length-10973-cov-5.010899_pt1 | contig 10973 bp, 8 predicted proteins | sample MGYA00248889_ERZ501016 | MGnify/ENA primary metagenome ERZ501016 (study PRJEB25958, sample SAMN03398594) | human skin metagenome | study: EMG produced TPA metagenomics assembly of the Human Skin Microbiome Metagenome (human skin metagenome) data set. | reverse complement strand
GTAAGGATCATGGGCCTTGCTGGCTGAAACGGCGGCCGTGTCGGCCGCATCCGGCATGAGCCCCATTCGCCGTAGATGCCGATCGATGTGCCGCATCCTGCGCTTCTGACGCTCCAGCATGCGACGCTGCTGCCGTTTCAGCCGCCGGTCGGCGGCAGCGGTGGTGTTGTCGGCGTTGGAGGGAAAGACGTGGGAGTGCGCGCGAACCAGGCGGCAAGGCTCTCCTTTCTCATCCAGCGCGTAGATTGCAAATCCGATCGATTGCGCTCCGATGTCGAGGGCAAGCTTCCATGGTCCGATCGTCATGCGTATTCCCTCGTCTTTTCTTGATTATGTTGCCGGCGTTGTTCTGGATCAGAGGCGTTGACAAGTCATCTCCATGGGCATATCAGAGCAACGAATCTAGTCGATTCGATTTTGTGGTCGAGCCGATGATAAGTGTCTTGCTTGTCAAAAAGCTTGAACGCGTTACATGACCGGACCCGTCGCAGCATGCTGTGGCGGGTCTCGGTTTTTCAGGCGTAGCTTTGCTGCCTTCAACTGGCCAGGTTTAGACCGGTGGTGGCGGGTTGGTAATGTAAGCCCCCCACTTTTGACGAACCACCGACGGCTGATTCCGTTTTCGGATGGGCGCCCATTTTATGGCGTTGAGACGTCCAAGCAGCTATTCCGGGACGACATCCACGAGGTGCTCGACGACGGTCTTATCGTTGCTGGCATGGATCATGTAGATGGCATTGTTGCCGTGGACGAGCGCGGTCGCTTCCTCGGTGTGCGGATTGCTGGCCAGTGCTTCGAGCCGTTGGGCGATTAGCGCATAGGGTAGGGTGATGGGCTGCAGCGCGCAGTTTGGAGTTCCCCCCACGCTTTGCTCGATGTCTCCTGCAACAGGCATGGTCATGCTCATGGCGCGGCGGATGTCTTTCACGCCCAATCCGGCTTTTCGAGGGCGCACGAACAGGTTCTGGAGCGTGAGAGGCTCATCGCCGTATGGGACCTCGACCAGTCGACGGGCCATAACGCCTTCTCCCGTCATAACGCGAGACATGGCGCTGCCGACGATGGCGGCGGGGTCCATGATGCCCTGAATGCGTTCGACGGCCTCGGCGTTCTGCTTTTCAGTGGTTTCGGGCGTCAGATCGACGCCGGCCGCGATGAGCATTTGCCGTTCCGCCTCGTATCGCGCGATGGCCGCTTCGCGCATTTCAAGGCTGACCTCGGTCGGGTCCCGACCGGTTTCGCGTTTGTTCGCCCAGGTGGCGTAGTCGATCGACAGCAGTATTTCGATCAGCGTGTTGGTGACCTCGATATTGAGCTTTTCGAGCCATGTTTCCCCGTAGCGCATGAATGGCATGGCGCATGGCGTGATCGCAACGCGCGCGAGATCGTCGCGGATGTTCCTGCCCGTCATGGCCCCGTGGTACACCGGCCCCAGATGCTTCCTGTACGGGTAGTAGATGCTGTCCTCCGGCGTCTTGAGGCACTGTGCTGCGGTGAGCATCCAGGCGCTTGCGTACAAGGTGTTCCAGGCCGGAATGCCGGGCTTGGTCAGAATCGTCCGGAGCATATCGCTTGCGGCTCTGATCTGGACCGAGCGGCTGAAGACGGTTTTTGGCTTCCAGCCCTTATCTTCATCCCAGCTTTTGTAGATGGTGTATTCGTTTTCGTTCTCGACATTGTCGTCGCCGGATGCCGCCAGGCGGACCATTTCTTCGATGTCGACCTGCTGGTACATCTGCCGGATGGTGTTGCGCAGCTTTGCGTACGAGCGGTTGGACGTGAGCGGCTGTCGCATCTCGTCGGACCTGTCGTTGAAATAGGGCAGGCTGTCGAGCATTCCGGTGAAGTTCTCGAGATAGTGCGCGAGGATCTGATCGTGCTCCTCGCGTTCGCCCTCGGTCAGGGCTTTTGCTGCTCCTCGGGTTTTGGCGCGCTCTTCGCAGTGGGCATTGGCTTCCGGATCGAGACGGAAGTGCGAGAAGTAGTGAATGGCGCCGCGGTCGTGCTGGCGGACGCTCTTGAAGACATATTCACGGCATTCGCGGCAGACGATGTGAAACGTCTCACAGTCGCCGTATTCGACCTCGGATGCATCGATGACGAGGCCATAGATATTGCTGTAGGCCTGTTTCATAGGTGCCTCCTGGTGCTGGTGCGTTTTACGTTGTATGTCTGTTTACTTTACTTGTTTTTTTGTTTCGAGTGGCCTTCCATTCCATGAGATAGCCATCCTAAACGTTCAGCGCCGCCGGCACTGGGCTTGTCTGCGACACAGGTGGGATTGTGGAGGTCAGGGAGTATGGCTGATTGACGATTGCGAAGTCGGCCTGTCGGCAGAGCTCGCGGGTGCTTTTTGATGAGCATAATGACGCGGCGCTGGGTGTCAGCCAATGGCGCTCCACAGCGACATTATCATGGGCACGGTGCGCCACGGGCTAATATTCATGGAAAAAATATTAAATGTTGACGCAGATCTACAGCGGCTTAACGGAAAAACCACTCTGAAATAAATTCAGATTGATCTACGTCATGTTCCATATCATACGTCGATTAGCAGTCTTCCGTGTAGTTTACGAAGGTTGCCGGCATTATCTGTAAATTCTGAAATCATCTTCAGTTCTTCGCCAGCATATCCGCAAGGAAGACATCTGACTGGTATGCTTTTAACGTCCGTATAGATCCAAGTGGTAACGGAATCCCTTGACTGCCGGTATCGTCCGGGTGGACGTTCTTCCACCCGACGTCGGGCGTCAAGTGTAAGAGGTATATGGCAGCGAGGGCATTGCTCGGTGGGTTTTAAGTTGGCGTTTCCCGCAGTTGCAGTGTCGGCGTTGATCACCTTACCCTCCCAAACATCCAACTCAGCCGTTCCGCGTCATCGCGAAACGAGCGCCCGATGCACATCGCCTCGTACTCGGCGTCGAGTGCTTGATGGGCTGCGTGCAACGCTGCCGGCATATCGGGGCCGTACATTTGCGCAAGCGTCATGCCTTGATCGAGCAGCGGCTGCCGCGCCATGAGGATATCTTCAGCGCAGGCGGTGAGGAGAGCTTTGCGCGCGTCGGTGAGCTCAGGCGTGGGGAAGGTGTTGTAGACGAGTGTGCTGGAAAAGCGCGTGTCTGTTTTAAGCTTCCCGCCGACGGCCATGAGCCACTCCCGCATCATGCGCGTTGAGAGGATTCCTAGCAGCCATTCGGGCGCATTGGGGATCTGGAATGCGCTGTCATTGATGACGGTGCTCTTGACGAGTCCGATCACCAGATGTTTACGGTTTTCGGAGGTCACGCGAGGTGTGACTAGCGTCTTTCCAAACAGCATGTGCTCGCGGAACTGGTGCGGGCGTTTTGCCATTTCACGCGCCTGCGCATCGCTGCTGTTTAGCCGCGTGGTCCGCACCGCCTCGATTCGTTTGGCGATCGTCGGAATAGCTTTTGCTTCTTCGATCTCGTCATCATCGATCCAAAGGCAGTAGCGTTCAATGCCGTGTAGCAGTTCCTTGGCGCCCATGATCGGCTTGATGAACTTTGCAGAGGCGGGATTTTCGGTGATCAGCGCGTCACGCTCGTCGCGCGTCATGAGCAGATGGCCGCCGTCACAGGGCTTGTTGCCGTAGATCATTTCCGGCAACCCGTTGCTTGGCTTGGACGCTTTCTCGATGATGACGTTCGGCCCGTCGATCAGGTAGGCATTGATGTTTTTGGCGGCCCGTTTTTCGACGCCGAGATCGACGCCATCCTTACGGCCTAGATCGACGTAGAGCGTCTTGTCCTGCGCCCCGCCATAGGCTTGGCGCCGCAATGCGACGATCGCGCAGGAGACGCCGGCGTTTTGGGCTGCTGAGTTGCGCCATTTGAAGCTGGTATGCGCGCTTTTGATCTCTACGCCCTGCTCGAACATCCAAGGCCAAAGCGTCGGCACGCTTTCCCCCTGGCAGAGTGAGTTGGTGGTAACGAGCGCGCCTTCGCTGCCGTGATCCCGGATGTGGTCGGCAAGGAGCTTGAACCAGGCGGCGACGAAGTCGAGGTTGCGCCAGTTCTTGAGGTAGCCCTTGAAGATCCGATCCATGTCGGCCTTCTGCTCGGCTGTTTGGTAGGTCGACCCCAGGTACGGCGGGTTGCCGACGATGTATGTCTCTGTTCCGTCGGTGGCGGGACCTTTGACGATCGTGCTCCACGGCACCTCGAGCGCGGATCCATGGTGAATGTCGCCGGTGTCGTGAATCGGCAGGATGGCCGGCGGCGTGAGGCCGATCTCGGCCATCAGCTGGTCGGCCTGGATTTGACTGATCCACAGGCTCAGCCGCGCCGTGCGACAGGCGAAATCGTTGGGGTCGATGCCGTGAAAATGGTCGAGCCGGATGCGCGAGCCGGTAAACAGCGCACGATTGTCTCCGACGAGCGCTTTCAGGGCCGCTCGCTCGAGTCGGCGCAATTCGCGATAGGCGATGATCAGGAAGTTGCCCGACCCGCTTGCCGGGTCGAAGATGTGGATGTTGGCGAGTCGCTCGATGAAGGCTTCGATCTTGGCAGGCTTGCCGCTGGCGAGCGCTTGAGTCAGTGCCTCCTCGAGGTTGTCGAGGAACAGCGGCCGCAACACCTTCATGATGTTGGTGACGCTGGTGAAATGCATGCCAAATTCTGAGCGCTCTGCCGATCCGGCGATCGACTGGATCATCGAACCGAAGATGTCGGCGTTGATGCCCTTCCAATCGATGGCGATTGCATCCTTGAGCGCGAGCTTGGCGCCGCGGTTGAAGCGTGGGATCAGCTCGTTGCGAGCGAACAGATCGCCGTTGACGTAGGGCAGTCGACGGAAGGCCGGCGGGTATTGGTCGCGCGCGGCATCGTCGGCCTGGAGGTTGAGCACCTCGAAAGCGCGGCCGATCGCGCTGGCCGTATCGCTACCGTCCTTCTGCACCGCGTGCCGCGCGATGACGTCCGCAAACGGCTGTCGCGGTGGTGTAGCAGATCCAGCCTTCCAGTCGGGATCGTAGATGCCGGCGTCGTCGGCATAGAGGCAGAAGATCAGCCGGGTCATGAAGGTGTTGAGCGCAGCCGCACGATCCTCTTCGCGCCAGGCCGGGTCGTTGGCGCGGATGGCGTCGATCATTTGCCGCATGACGCGCGCTGCGTTCACGTCGTCCTTCTGTTCGGCCGGCGGCTGGTAGCGTTCCCGGCCGGCGAGCGGCAGCAGGACGTCGTAGTCGGCGATCAGGTCTTCGATGAGTTCGCCACGCCAGGTTTCGTTGAGCTTGCCATCGTGGATGCGCAGATCGACGCCGTTGCTGGTGATCAGGAATCGCGGTGCGTTCTTCCCTGGGACCGCTTTCGGTTTCTGCTCGGCTTTCAATTCATCGAGCAGGCCGGCGGCATCACCGCGCCAGGTGCCGCGATATTGGAACAGGCGATCGGCGATCAGGTCGTTGACGCCCTGCAGATCGGTCGGCGCATATTTCTGTTCGATGCGGCGGATCTGGGTGGGCGAGACTTGATATGCTTCTAGAAGCTTCAGCGGCAGCGCCCGTACAAAGGCGGTATGGTCGTTGGCGTTCGACGAGAGAGCCGTAAGCGTCGCGTTCCTTGAGAGTTCGATGAGCGCCTGTTCAAGCGCGTGCTCGTTGAATGCGATGCCAACCATATCTGTCCCTTTTGTGGAATGCTTTTAGAACGCCGGCCCTGTTTTTGCCACATTGGCGCTCATGCTGATGTCAGCTCAGCGCTTTCGCGCATCCTTGACCGTGACGTACGGATGCCCGTCGCCGGCGAGAATTTCTTTGAGATTCCTGCGATAGATCCTGTCGGTCTTGGCGATCAGATCTTCGGATCGCCAGTCGGCCTGCTTGAGTCGCTCGTCGTATGGCCGGTCGATCACGATATAGCGGGTGAACACCCCCTCAGGTACGTTTTCGAGTACCCGCGCGCGATCGTTGGCATCAAGATTGGTGGCGTCGAGCACGGTGATGATTCCGTTTTCGAGCCGCGCCCGGATCATGCCGTGAACGTATCTCCATACGCGTGCGAGCGTCTTGGGGCTGTGCCCGAGATTGCCGTAGAGTTCCAGCCGAACGGCGTCGGTCGACACGATGTTATGCGGTTCGTAGTTGGCGGCCGCGTAGGTCGATTTGCCGGCGCCCGACGGACCGATCAGCATATGCAGCAGCGTTTTCCCAGCATAGGGACTGGCGGGTTTTTCGCTGGGTGCACACTGCAGTGTCACGATCCCGTGGTCGCGCCACATTGCCACCACCTGTGGCCGATCGTCGACGACGAGCACAGGGCTGTAGCCATCGTCGAGAATACGCTGGAGGATCTCGCTTTTGACGACCTGGTCGGGCCGACGGTCATCCTCGGCACGCATATAGAGGCGGTCATAGACGATCCCGTGACGCTCTAGCCATGCCTTGGTGATCTTTCCCCAGGCAGCCGAGGCCGGCCGCGCGCTGACGACGAGGACGGCTTCGATACCGCTTTTGTGCCGCGTGGTGGCGATATGCCGGGCGAGGGTTGCCACTGGCTCGATGACAGGGTCATCGCCCATATCGTTGAAGAAGGCGTGCCAGTTCTTTTCGCCGTCGAGGTGATGCAGGCGATGGCGGACGTCGGCGAGTGTCCCGTCGATGTCGAAAATGATGGCGTTCATGGATGTGATCTTTCTTGCGAAGGGATGCCTGCGATCGCCGGTCTGGCGTTACTCGGGATGCAGCTGGCATCCTTCTGCGGTTGCTCAGGTGGATGCGAGCTTTGGCCTTTGTCTGCTGGTCGTGTCGCTAGGAATCGATTTCATTGGGAATGACGGGCCCGTGCATCCAGTGCTGGTCGGTCTGCACGTGGCCGCGGCGCACCCATTTCGCGACGCCCTGAAAAAACTGTCCGTAGGGCGGCGTTCCGGTAGGATAGGCCAGTTCGTCGGCGAGCCGCATGACGAACCCTTCCTGCCGATCGGTATCGAGTGTTGCAGCGATCTGCTCGATGATCTTCCTATCGTAGACACCATCGTAGAGGATCGGCACCGGCGTAATGTCGAGCGCTTGAAAATGCTCGAGCGTTTCATCCCAGCAGAGCGCGACGTTGCGCTCGTCCCAGATGGCAAATCCGAGAAACCAGTCGCGTAGCGCGTTGCCGTTGGCCTTGGTGTAGGCGACCGAGTGCAGCGCGTATGCGTATTCACCCGATACCCGCCATCCTTCGGGGATGCGGTGCGCTCGCGCTGCGTGATTGGCTTTCATGAGATCGCGCGAGGGATGGTAGCGTGCGTCCGGCGAACGTGGGTATGTGCGCTCCGCGGTCATCGTCGTGCCTTCGCCGTCGATCTTCTCGGTGATGATGATCCGTTGATCCTGGAAGACCGACTCATCAGGGTGCCGGCGATCGTCGTTCTGGAGCCCGGGCGAGCAGCTTAGATGAAAGGTTCTCGGGTATTTGAGGCTTTCAGCGCGGCTCACTGCGGCCTTCCTCGGCCTGCTTCTTGGCCTCGCGCTTGAGGATGGCGCGCACGGCGGTGCCATCCTTCTTGTGATAGGTCGAACTGTTGTGCGTGCCATCGTTGAGCTTGCGATAGTGCGCGTGCATATTTTCCCCTCCCTGGTGACGTATCGGCTCTTCCTCTTCCTTGTTACTTTCCTTGTATGTGATGGTTCTAGCGGTGGGTGGCTTTGACGATATAGCCCTTTTCAACGAACCCATGACCGGGGTTGACGATTGTTTCGTTCACCCAGGTTGTTCGGTTTTCGCCCAAGCGGCGGATGTGCCCGCGCCTCAAATGCGTGCGTGGCCCGGCATGCGTTCCACTGCCCTCCGAGCTTGATCCCCCAGCCCCTCGTCGACCGAGTGTGAGCAGGTGATAGTCGAATAACGGCAGCTTTTTTCGACGTCGCCGTTCACTTTGTAGGAGCTTTGGTGGGCTGATCCGCTCGCTCGACACGTTTTGGCAGGCGAGCGCCGTGGTCAGCTGATGCATCCAGTCGGCTTCATTGCCGACGTCGTTGCCGATGGAGTTGTGCCAGGTTTCTTCTGGGCGTTGACTGTAATCGTCGCGGAAGAATCCTGGCATTATGATGGCGACGCCGCGCTTTTTGCCATCGACCGGTCGATATCCGTGAGCGATCTGGCGCCGGCGCAGTTCCCGATCTGGTTCGCGGGCTTCCGCCATGCTCATGTCGACGTCTACGTAATAATCGACCAATGCGGTGGGGTCGATGATCCATCGACCCACTGCTTCGATGTAGCTGATCGCCATGGTGACGCGTGCCATTGGCTGTTCAAGCCTTTCGGCGGTGAGAATGTCCACCACCGATGGTTGGTCCATGAGACTGCGCCCTACTATTTCGATGTGATCTTCCCCATGCTGGATTTCGACGCCAACCGCGATACGTCGCGGCGAGATGAGATAACTGACGTTTTTGCCGCCCATGCTTTCCGGTGCTTCATTATCGGTGGACCGGATGTTCCAATTGACCTCGGCGGCGGTGACGGGGAACGGCAGGCGCAAGGTGGGCTCGTGATCGGGCGTCTCTCCCCACCCGTGCACGATATGTCCGTTGTCGGGCAGCTGGAAGATCTGCGCATTCGTGAGCAGATCGATGACTCGATTGATGTGTTTTTCGCTATCATGGCGTCGGTTGGGGTGGTCGGCCCGAGCAAGATCGTCGAGCGCCCTGTTGAGATAGCTGTAGCGCTTCATAGCCTGATTTTTCCGATCATATTGAGATTGGCTTAATGGTATTTGTAGCCTCCGGCTGCTTGCTCTTACAGCACCGATCTCGTTTTTCGGCTTATCCACGCGACGATCGCTTTCTGGGCGGCGTTGATGTTTCCGTATTTTTGCACGGCCCGTACCATCGAGTCTGGCATGGTCATCAGACGCAGAGCGAAGGCCAGGTCGTCCGAGTGGATTTCCTGTCTCGCGACCAATCGCATCAATGGAGTGATATTGTCGATTGATGCTTTTTGGAGGTCTTTTGCCTTGAGTTGGCTGAGGATCTCCTTGCTAGGTTCTGGTTCTGTCGGGTCGAGCAGCACCAAGGTATGGTAATATATTTGCCCGTCGTCGCTGCCGTTGTAGTGGAAGTCCAGCCTCTCTTCATAGTCCGGCAAAGCAAAGTTTGATCCGTTGGGAAGGGTGACAAAAACATCATTATTGTTGGTCGTCCAACTGATGTTGGAAAGCTTCCCATTGATGATGGCGCGGCCGCTTCCGCTGGGTGTGGAAATCTTCATATCTATCGCCTTCATTTTTGCTTCTGAACTCTTCCTCCGCGGACGATATATCGAAGGATGTCGCGGAGCTCGATCAGCGTGATGCCTTCAGATGGTGTGCGATGGGCGGATCAATTGGTGAACCGATCCGCCCATCTCTTGTCATGCGCGCGGAGTTAGCTGTCGCGCACACCGCACAGCGCGCAAGCCACCGTCTTTGTGCCGGTATGCGAATCGACGTCGATCATCTCCCACCGATGCTCGTGGCGGTCTTCCGGCGCGAGCAGATACGCTCCTGCCTCAATCGCCTTGAGGTCGGCGATCAGCGTGGCGATCGGCACGAAGAGATGCACCTCGAACGGGCCCTGCCACTCGCTCACCCAGGTTGGCGCGGTGTCGACGCCGGCGAACTGGTCGTTGTCCCCAATGGCGTCGAGGTAGGCTTCGATCGTCTCGCTGTTGTTGTCGAGCGTGTAGGCGATGGCGGCGACGGTGATGTCGTAGCTGGTATCGCCATCGGCATCGACGGTGATGGCGTTGTCGTTCATCCAGGCCTGGGGCTCGAACTCCGCTTCGATTGGTTCGAGGTGTTCCGCCAGCGCGATCGCGCGATGGACGAGTTCGGCCCCGAACAACTGCGTGAGGATCGGGTAACGATCGGGTTCGGTGCCCTGGTGGTTGACCTTTTGCCAGATGGGTTTGCTGCCGCGCGTCATCGGTGAGTGCCCGATCTCGGCAAAGCGTGTCGCGCTGGCGTAGTCGACCCAGCCGTCTTCGTTGTTCCAGTAGAGTCTTTCGCCCTCGATCCAGCTGGCGACGACATAGGCATCGCCCAAGCTGCCTTCAGTCGGCCGAACCGGCGTGGGACGCGATGTCGGCTGGTCGAGCAGGTCGTTCACGTCGATGAGGTGACCGTAGGGTGTCGGCAGCCAGGTCTCTGCGCGTTCCTCGGCGCTCACCTGCTCGAGGTAAGACTCGTCGACGCCGAACAACGAGCCTGACAGGGGATCGCGCGCGATGGTGATCGCTTCCCCACTGCAGTCGATCGTCTCCACATACTGCGCCATTGGCGGCACGGTGGCTTCGATTCCTGCGGTATAGGCGTTGCTGGAGCGAAAGCCGAAGGCGGCCGCTGCGACCTCGAGCAGCTGATGCCGCTTGAAGTCGACGCCCTGCGCCTTGAGGGCCTTGTCGAGCCGGTCGATCTGGATTGCGACCGGCCGGTTGGCTTTCCCCTTGGATGTCTTGCCGTTCATATCTTTTGTCCTTGTTGGCGAGGCAGGTTTGAGGCGGGACGGGCTCCATGTTGGTCCCGGTCCTGCCGCGGCCTTCAAGGCTGATGGTTGCGATACGGATGCGGGTTTGTCCCGAGTCTTCGCCTGGCCGATTCTTCATCATGGAAGGATCGGCCTCCCGCTTGATGCGGGTGGAGCCGGCCGGTGGTTTCGGGGACCGTTTCTCGTGCAAGTGCGCCACATGCTCCGGCTGGGCCGTGCGAAAGGCGCGTTGATCTGATGGGCGCGACCGGCAATGTCGATGCCAGGTCGCGCGAATGTCATTTTAAGGGGCGTTTATCCCCTTGACGCAGTTGGTCCGATTATCCACCCAATGTTCCATGGGTATTACGATCCAGCGAGCGAGTAAGGGACAGATCGTCAATCTGTCCCACGATGCCGCTGGGGCGATCGAGTTTCATCTGCGCGATCAGCGACGCGTGTGGAATCTGGCGCTGCGCCTGAACGAGATGTTCTATCGGAGCACCGGCCAGTTCGTCTTCTA
>ERZ501016.492-NODE-492-length-11007-cov-3.250913_pt1 | contig 11007 bp, 11 predicted proteins | sample MGYA00248889_ERZ501016 | MGnify/ENA primary metagenome ERZ501016 (study PRJEB25958, sample SAMN03398594) | human skin metagenome | study: EMG produced TPA metagenomics assembly of the Human Skin Microbiome Metagenome (human skin metagenome) data set. | reverse complement strand
TTCCCTGACTGTTCACCAGTCTCAGTGGCTGCGCTCCAGCCAGCGCGGGACTCTGGTTTTCCACCTGCTGCTGACCCTTCAGGTAAGTCTGCGTTCCCAGTCCGCCCAGCAGCAGGCCCAGGCCCACGGCAGCCACCAGCGGCCACAACGGAACAGACCGTCTGGAAAGAACGGTTGGCCTATCCGTTCCAGCATTCCGGCGGGCTTGCAGGCGCTCCCACGCGCCTTCCGGCACGGGAGCGGTCGGCAATGTGTCCGGCAGGCTGAACAGCGCGTCACGCAGGGCCGCCACTTCCGCCCGGCACTGCGAGCAGGTGAGTAAATGAACTTCCACGAGTTCGCGCTCGTGAACGTCCAGGTCACCAAGCACGAACCCAGCCAGCAACGGGGTGGGGTGAGCAGCCATTATGATTCCATCCTTTCTTTCAGTTTCAGCAGGGCGCGGCGCAACCGGCTTTTCACCGTTCCCAGCGGTAAGCCCGTGCGGGCGGTAATTTCGGAGTGAGTGTACCCGTCGAAGAACATGGCCTCCAGGAGCGTCTGATCCAGTTCCGGCAGGTCACGCAGGGCCGCCTCCACCAGCGCCCGATCCAGCGGATCACGGGCAGGAGCAGGGGCGGCCAGTTGCAGGAACCCTTCCTCACCCAGCGCGTCACTGGCCTGCGGGCGGGAACGACGCGCCCGCAGGCGCTCCAGGCACAGGTGATGAGCAATGGTCAGAATGAAAGTCTGCACCGTACCACGCGCCGAGTCATACTTCTCCGCCTGCGCTTCCAGTCTCAGGAAGGTGTCCTGAAGGGTTTCCTCCGCATCATGCGGGGTTTGCAACATGCGCAGGCACAGGCGGTACACCATGCCAGAGAACTCGTCGTACAGCACGCGCAGGGCGTCCCCTTGACCATGCCGGAGTTGCACCATTAAACGGTAATGCTGGGTCACGTCCGGCACGTCCGCAGTGTGCCACGCCTCACCCACATTTGAATTGGTGGCCTGAACCAACTTCAGGCGCGGAACAGGAGTCATACCCCCCGTATGCCCGAACAGGGGGATTTGGATGCACGACGTTCCCATACAACTTCACGGGCGGGAGTACACTTCCCCGCAATGACCAGCACGCAGCCCCTCACCACCCAGAGTTTGCTGCTGGCGCTTCTCATCACTTTTATCTGGGGCGTGAACTTCGTGGTCATCAAGTGGAGCGTGGGCGAAACCTCACCGCTGCTGGTCGCCGCGCTGCGCTTTCTGCTCGCCGCCGTGCCCGCCGTGTTTTTCGTGTCGCGCCCCGACATCGCGCCCCGGCTGCTGTGGGGGTACGGCCTGGCGGTGGGCGTGGTGCAGTTCGGGCTGCTGTACCTCGCCATTCAACTGGGCATGAGTGCCGGGATGGGCAGCCTGCTCATGCAGACGCAGGCCTTTTTTACAGCTCTGCTGGCCGCGCGCGTCTTCGGGGAGCGGATTCAGCCGTGGCAGGCCACCGGCATGACCCTGGCGTTTGGCGGCATGGCCGTCATTGGGGCGCTGGCGGGCGCAGACGTTCCCCTGGTGCCGCTGCTGATCACGCTGGTGGCCGCACTGGGCTGGTCGATCAGCAACCTGCTGGTGCGGGCCGCCGGGAACGTCAACGTGTTTTCCCTGGTGATCTGGAGCGCCCTGATTCCGCCCATTCCGCTGACGATCATGGCAGGCCTCACACGCGGCTGGGGTAGCGTGGCGCACACCCTCACGCACAGCGGCTGGCCCTTCTGGGCCGCCATCGTGTTCATGGGTCTTTTCAACACGGTGCTAGGCTTCGGCATCTGGTCAAGCCTGATTCAGAAGCACGGCGCGGCCAGGGTCGCGCCCCTGTCGCTGCTCGTTCCGGTGTTCGGGATGCTGTCCAGCGCGATTATCTTCCACGAGACTTTCCCAGCGGGCAAGGTCATCGGGGCGCTGCTGGTGTCGGTGGGAATCGTGCTGCATGTCTTCGGCGGAAAGTGGTGGCGCAAAGGCCAGGGGCCAGGGGGAAAACCTCATGGCCCCTAGCCCCTGGCTCATGGCCGATCTCTTCACCCTTCCAGCGTGGTCAAATCTCCTGGGTCTTGTCCCATTGCCTGCGCCCTCAACACGCGGCGCATGATCTTGCCGCTGCGGGTCTTGGGCAGGGTTTCGACGACCTCGATGGCGGCGGGGGTGCCGATGGGGCCGAGGGTGTGGCGCACGTGCTCGATGATGGAGGCCTGCAGCCCGCGTCCGACCTGTCCCTCGAAGCCTTGCCGCAGGATGACGTAGGCGTGAATAGCTTCGCCCTTGATGGCGTCCGGCACGCCGATCACGGCGGCTTCGGCCACGGCGGGGTGCGACACCAGGGCGTCTTCCACGTCCGCCGAGCCGATGCGGTGCCCGGCGACCGACAGCACGTCGTCACTGCGGCCCAGGATGCTGATGTACCCGTGCTCGTCCTTCATGGCGAGGTCGCCCGAGGTGTACCCGGCGGGGTTTTCGTTCCAGACTTCGGCGTACTTCTCAGGGTTGCCGTGGATGCCACGCATCATGCTGGGGAAGGGTTTGCGAATGACCAGGTAACCCTGCTGTCCGACTGGTACGGGGTTACCGAGTTCGTCGACCACGTCGGCGTCCACGCCCGCAAGCGGTTTCCCGGCGTAACCGGGTCTGGCGTCCCAGCGGGGGTGTGTGCCGATGGTGGGCGCGCCCAGTTCGGTCTGCCACCAGTTGTCGATGACCACGGCGTGTGCGCCTTCATTGGTGCCGCCACCGAGGTGTTCCTGCGCCCAGCGCCACGCCTCGGGGTTCAGGGCCTCGCCCGCGCAGGAGATGACGCGCAGGGTCGAGAGGTCGTAGGGTTTCAGCACCTGTTCGCCCAGTTTCATGAACATCCTGAGGGTGGTGGGCGCGGTGAACAGCACGTTCACGCCGAATTTCTCGATGAGTCGCCACAGCACGCCGGTGTCGGGGAAGTCGGGGGCACCCTCGCGGAACATGATGGTACTGCCCGATACCAGCGGCCCGTACACGATGTAACTGTGCCCCACGATCCAGCCGATGTCGCTGGTGCAGAAGAACACGTCGCCGGGGTGAACGTCGTACAGCGCCTTCATGTGGTAACTGGTGCCGACCATGTACCCGCCGTGCGTGTGAACCACGCCCTTGGGTTTCCCGGTGCTGCCGGAGGTGTACAGGATGAACAGGGGATCCTCGGCGCTCACGGGCACGGCCTCGGCCTTGCCCTGCTTCATCAGTTCGTCCCAGGACACGGTGCGGATGTCGCGTTCGCGGTGCATCCCGCCGCCGCGTTCCAGCAGCACCAGGTAATCCACCTGCACGAGGTCCTGGATGGCCTCCGCGGCAATGCCGTACAGGTCGACGACCTTGCCCCGCCGGTAGCCCTGGTTGGCGGTGATCACGACTTTCGCCCCGGCGTCCTGAATGCGGTCACGCAGTGCGCCCGCCCCCAGGCCCGCGTACACCACGCTGTGAACTGCGCCGATGCGGGCGCAGGCCAGCATGGCGATGATGCCCTCGGGCGTGAGGGGCATGTAGATGATGACCCGGTCGCCTTTTTTGACGCCGATGGATTGCAGCCCGGCAGCGAAGCGTTCCACCCGGTCGTGCAGCGTGCCGTAGGTGTAGATGTGGGCCTGTTCGTCCTCGGTGATCCAGATCAGGGCCGCGCGGGTGCGTGCTTCGCCTCTGGCGTACCTGTCCAGCGCGTTCAGGGTGATGTTCGTCTCACCGTCCGCGAACCAGGTGTGGTTGGGCCTGTCCCACTTCAGGGCCTGGGTGGGTTCCTTCGTCCACACGAAGTTCCTGGCCTGTGCCAGCCAGAACCCGTCGGCGTCCTGCGAGGCGTGGTCGATGTCGACCTGCGGGTCGTACTGGAGGCGCTCCACGACGCTTTTAGGGGTGGGGATGCGCTGGGGCTGGGCGGGTTGAGGGGCTTGAGGTTCGGTCATGGCGTTCCTCCTGTTGGGTTGTGCGTTAAGTGGAGTTTAATCCCGTGCGGGCGGGACGTGCAGCCGTTGTCCCTCACAGGGAAACGCACCCGGTTCAGGGAAGAAGGAGGCAGATAGCAGATGGCGGATGGCAGATGGCTAAAGGAGCAAAACATGGAGCAAACCACTAGGACACACTCACTCATCAGATTTCGCCAGAGACTAAATTAACTGCCATCGGCAAGCCGCCATCAAAAGGGAGGGAAAGGAGTTAAAATCCCATCTCTTCCGCCGTCTGCCATCAGCCATCAGCCATTAGCCTATTACGCTTTTAGCGTAATTCATGCTATACTCTTGCCATGACGAACCTTCCATTGACCCTGGAATTTGGCCCGGTTCGCCTGCCCGCCAGTGCGGACGGGCAACTGTACGCCCCGACCGCCCTGCTGACCCTCGGCATCGACATGCCCGGCGACTGGCAGAGCTTCGCCGACCTGAACGACATCACCCTGCAAACGCGCGACTTCGGCGCTGGCCCGGAACCCAGCCTCAGCGTGCCGGAATTCGTGCGCCTGGCCTTCACCTTCGACACCACCGAGGCGCGGCGCTGGCGCAAGCGTGCCCAGGATCTCCTGGCCCGCGCCCTGACCGGCGACATCAAACTGGCCGCGCAGATCGCGGAAGCCAACCCCGACCCGGAAGCCCGCCGCTGGCTGGCCGCCCGCCTGGAAAGCACGGGTGCACGCCGCGAACTGATGAGCACCGTCGCCCGGCACGGCGGTCAGGGCCGCGTGTACGGGCAACTGGGCAGCATCAGCAACCGCAGCGTGCTGGGCACCGACAGCGCCACCATTCGCCGCGAGCGCGGCGTGAAACAGACCCGCGACGGCCTCAGCAGCACCGAACTGCTGCGCCTGGCGTACCTGGACACCGTCACCGCCAGGGCCATTCAGGAGCGGGGCGCACACGGCAACGCGGCCATCCTGCAACTGCACGAGCATGTGGCCCGCAAGGAACGCCTGAACTGGGTCACTCCCCCGCAGGCCGGTTGATTCTCACTTTCCCGCACAGCAGCTCGAACTGAACCATCGGCACCACGGCACCCTGGTACTCCCCGGTGCCGTTTTTGCTGACCTCCCGCAGGCCCAGCCGGCGCATCAGCGCCAGCGAGCGGGCGTTGGGTTCGTGTACCTCGGCCCACACGCGCCGCAGCCCCAGCTCACCAAAAGCCCAGGCCAGCATTTGCCTCCCCGCCTGCGTCCCTACCCCCTGGCCCCACAGGCCACTGTCCCCGATGGCGATCCCCAGTTCGGCCTCGCCGCCTTGCACGTCCTGCCACTCGGCATAGCCCACCAGCCCACCGTCCACCTCGATCATTCGCAGGTACTTGGCCTGCTCACCGCGCTCACGCCACCACTCGCGCACCTGCTGCGCCGACAGCTCGGGCGTCCAGCCGTTCGCCTGGCAAAAGGCCCGGTCACGGCTCCAGCGCACCGCCGCTGCCTCATCCCCGGTTTGCCACTCGCGCAAAGTCACCTGCATCCTGGCAGGATAACGGCAGGCCAGGCCGCCTGAACCGGGAGTCACCCGGCGTGGCCCCGGTTCCCACCGCACTCCTCCGCTGTATTCCTCATCTGTGCCCGCTAGAATTCGGCGCGTGCCCAGAACCCTGCCCCTGTACGTCATGCGTGAAATCCTGCAAATGTACGCGGTGGGCCTGGCCCTGTTCATGATCCTGCAAATGACGGATGTCATCAGCGCCACGGTGGGCCGCGCCCTGACCGCCCACGCGACCCCCTTGCAGTTCGGCACGGCCCTCCTGGCGTACTCGCCCACCCTGCTGAGCAAGACGCTGGTGGTGGCGGTGCCGTTCTCGATCCTGCTGGCCCTGTCACGCCTTCAGAAGGACAGCGAAATCAAGGCCATGGCAGCGGCGGGCGTGCGGCCCCTGAACCTGATCTGGCCGCTGATGCTGCCCTTTGCGCTGGTGGGGGCGCTGGTGTTCTGGAACGCCGGGACGCTGATGCCCGCCGGGCTGGACAGGTGGGAGGCCACCTGGCGCACCATTTACAACATGGGGCAACCCATTCCCAGTCAGGACAGGTACACCTACGCCCCGCAGGGCGGCCTGTACTACGCGGGCCGGGTGCAAAGCGACGCGCAGGGCCGCACCGCGCAACTGTACGGCGTGATGGTGCAGCGCGGCACCGAGACCCTGACCGCACAGTCCGGCACCTGGGACGCCCAGACGCGTACCTGGCGGCTGGACGCCCCGTGGCGCACCGTGCCGGGCGAGCACCCCCGCCAGATCACGGAAGGCGTGACCGTGCCGCAGAACGACACCCTGAAACTCCCGCCGCCCGACCCGAAGAAAATCAGCAACGCGAACCTGCGGGCCGAGTTGCAGGGCGGCAACCTGAGCGGCGAGACGAAACGCGTGTACCAGTACACCCTGGCCAGCCGCTTCGCGGACTCGTTCACGCCGCTGGCCTTCGCGCTGGCAGCCGGTGCACTGGGCCTGCTGTTCCGCAACCGCGTGGCCGCACTGGGCGGACTGATCATATTCGTGGCGCTGTTCTACGTCCTGTGGTTCTACCTGATGCCGCAACTGGCCCGCGTGGGGGCCGTGAACCCCACCCTGGCCGCCTGGACGCCCAGCCTGCTGTTCCTGCTGATCGGCGCGGGGCTGGCCTGGAGGCTGAAGTGAGCGGTCTAAGGGTCGAAGGGTCGAAGGGTCTAAGGAACACCATCCCACCCCTGTTTTTCCACGAGCCACGAGCCACGAGCCACGAGCCTTTCCCCCACTCCCAGCGGAGCCGTCCATGAAGCGTTTCGAGCGGTACGTGCTGGACGAGATCATTCCGGCGCTGCTGGGGGCGCTGGCGGTGGTGATCCTGCTGTTTCTGCTGGTGGCGTTGCAGGAGGTGCTGGCCCCGCTGCTGGCGAAGGGCGCTAACCCGCTGCTGGTGGGGAAACTGCTGGCGCTGAACATTCCGTGGGCCATCTCGCAGGCGTTGCCGCTGGGACTCATGTTCGCCACGCTGCTGGGGTTGTCGCGCCTGGCGTCCGATTCGGAGATCAAGGGCGCACTGGCGGGCGGCGTGCCGATCACGCGCCTGATGTGGCCGGTGCTGGCGCTGGCGCTGGGCGTGGCGGCTCTGGCCTTCGCCATCGGGGAGGGCATCACGCCCCGCACCCGGGTGGCCGAGCAGACGGTGCAGCGCCAGATCATCTTCGATAACCCGCGCGTGATCGGCCTGGGCACGAAGGACGCGCAGGGCCGCAACCTGGTGCTGACGGACTCGCTGGGCCGCGCCATCAGTGTGGGGGGCCTCGAACCGGACGGCACCATGCGCGACCTGCGAATCGTGACCATGCAGGTCGGGCAACCACCCCGCGAGGTGATTACCGCCCGCACGGGGCAACTCAGGGGGAACGTCCTGAGCCTTCAGGACGGCGAACGCATCACGTACCAGGCGGCGCGGCCCGTGACGGTGCTGACCTTCAAGACCGGGACGCTGCCGGTGCAGGACGTGCAGGCGAACTTCGACCAGAACGCCACCGCCAGCGGCACCCTGAAACCCATCGACCTGCCGCTGAGAACCTTGATCGAGCGCACCAACACCTACCGCGTGCAAAAGACCAGCGCTCCCGCCGAGTTCACCGCGCTGCACCGCAAGTTCGCCGAGCCGCTGGCGGCCATTGCGCTGACCTTCTTCGCCGTGAGCCTGGCGGTGTACACCTTCCGCAGCAGCATCAACCTGGGCTTCACCTGGGCCATCCTGCTGGCCTTCGCGTACTACGCCACCTGGAGCGTCTTCCGCATCATGGGCGAGCAGGGCGCACTGCCCCCGGTCGTCGCGGCCTACGCGCCCGACACCATCGCCGTGCTGGCGGGTGGGCTGCTGCTGTGGCTGGCGAATAGACGCTGAAAAAACAGACGCTGAAGAACAGGAATTCAGTCTTGCAGTTTTTCCTCTGCCAGGGCGTCCCCCAGGCGCGTGAGCCGCTGGCGCAATGCCACGATGTAAATGTCTAGCGGGACTTCCTCGCCGAACGTCCAGGCTTTCACGCCCGGCGTATTCAGCAGTTCGTCCAGCAGGGACAGCGTGACCTGGCGCGTCTCGGCGTACTCGGCCTGAAGTTCCGGCAGGGGCATGTCGGAGAGGCTTTTCGTGTAACGCACGAACTTCTGCCCCGCCTCACCGAGGGCCACGCGCATTTCTAGCCCAGCCTTGCGCTCCATGCCGATCACCTGCCGGAAGGTTTCCTCGGCGGCGGCTGACCAGCCCGCACCCAGGGCCAGGGCGGTCTGCCGGGCAGTCAGGTCATTCAAGTCCGTCCGCACCTGGGCAGCCGTCGTGCGGGCGGCCTCCTGGCGCACCCCGTCCAGCGGGTGCGGTTGCTGTCCTTCCTGGAGCTGGGAATCTGATGCCATGCCAGAGTGTACGGTGTGTTCAGGCGTGTACGGCGTTCAGGTCAGCCCGAAGGCGTCCCGCAGGGCCAGCGCGAACACCTGGAAACTGAGGCTGGGACTGGCGTAGGCTTCCAGCGCCTCCTGCAACGCATTCAGGGCCGTGTCGGCCTTCGCCCGTTCGTGCGCGGGGCGCTCGCGCCACACGAAACGCAGCGCCTCGGGGTGCCACGCGGCGTCCCAGCGTTTCTCCAGTCCCTCGGCGGTCTCCAGGGTGGTCAGGAGGCCGGTGTTCAGAGCTTCATCTAGCAGTTTCGCGTCGGTCAGGGCGGCCTTCACCGCCCCGGCGGCGTCCAGCACCCCGGCCCGGCCCGCCGCGAAGGCGATCAGTTCCTGGTCGGCGTCCAGGCCGGACTGCACCAGGGCGCGGGCCACCTCGCGGTCAGGCACGGGCGCGACGTTCAGGCGGGCCGAGCGGCTCACGATGGTGGGCAGCACCGCCCGCAAGTCCTCGGCAATGAAAATGAACATGGCCCGGTGCGGGGGTTCCTCCACCAGTTTCAACAGGGCGTTGGCGGCCTCCTGGCCCAGGAATTCCGCGCCGTTCACGATCACCACCCGCCGGGTGAAGGTCGGCCTGACCTCCAGGAACTCGAACACGTGCGTCTCGTAATCGCGGTTCCTGTCGCGGCCCTCAAGAATTGCACCAATGGGAATCAGTTTGCGCCGCGCCGCCTTCCCCGTCGTGGTGGTCGCCCGCGGCTCGACGGTCAGGATGTCCGGGTGCGCCCCCGCCGCCACCGCATGACAAGACGCGCACGCCCCGCACGCCTCGCCGTACATGCCGCGCGGCCCGGTGCAGTTCTGCGCCGCCGCCATGCCCCGCGCCGCCGCCAGCTTCCCCACCCGCGCCGGGCCAGTCAGCAAGAGCGCATTCCCCCGGAACTGCCCCGCCTGCTCCAGCAGGGGGCCGTGGAGGAGGGTCATGGAAGGCTTGTGGCGCGTGGCGCGTGGCCTGTAGAAAAAACCTCCACAAGCCACAGGCCACAAGCTACAAGCCCTTTCATTTCCCTATCGCCAGCCGCGCTGCCAGCACCTGCGGCAGTCCGGCTTCCATGATGGCGTCCTGCGTGCGCTGAATGTTGTATGGCACGCGGAAGATCTCGAAACTGTGGCGGGTGGTGTCGAAGACGGAGTAACTGGCGTCGGGGTTGCCGTCGCGGGGTTGCCCGACACTGCCGGGGTTCAGGATCACGCGGGCGGCGGGGGGGATCATGTACGTGCCACTGTCACTGAGTTTCTGTTCCTTGATCCACTCGCCTACCGGGGCGTTCAGGGTGGCGTACACGGCGGGCGTGTGGGTGTGCCCCACGAATCCGATGCGGCCCTGCCACTGCTGGAAGGCCTCGCGGGCGGCAGTCACGGAGTCCATGTAATCGTCCAGGCTGGTGGGCGTGCCGTGCCGGTAACGCGCCCCGACATCCGGGTCGTCGATGCCGTCGCGCCAGGTGCGCATCCACTTCAGGTCGCGTTCGGTCAGGCGGCCCATCTGCCATTTCAGGGCGGCGGCCACGACGCTTTCCTTGTACTCGCGCTGACCGCTGTCCAGTTCCAGCATCATTTGGTCGTGGTTGCCCATGATGCACACGGCGTCGATGTCGCGCAGGGTCTCCAGCACCTCGCGCGGGTGCGGGCCGTACCCGACGGCGTCGCCGAGGTGCATGACCTGGTCGTACTTGCGTTTCTCGGCGTCGGCAAGGACGGCCTGCAACGCGACGTTGTTGGCGTGAATGTCGGAAAGCAGCAGCAGCCGCACGCCCCACATCATAACGTCTGAGACGCAATGCGTGAAAAGCCTTCGTGCAACAGGCCCCGCCTGGCCGGCCCGTTCCCGAGGGCTGCGGTGACACACCCGCTAAACTACGCAACGTGAACCAGGGCACAAACGTGGAAAACCGCCCCGGGCACTTCACGCACAACCCGGAACGGGCCATGAAAGAACGCTGTCAGAAGCCACAGGGCACATTTGAGGACGTGAAGGTCAAAGACCACCCAATCCGGCTGACCGTCCAGGCGGCCAACGTGACGCCCCTCACAGGCGTACGAAGGGAGAAGTAAATGGAACGCATTGCGCCCCTGGCGAAAATCCTTGCAGAAGCGAACGGTATCGAATGGGAACACCTGCACGGCACCGGCCCCGGCGGGCAGATTGTCGAGCAGGACATCCTGGATTACCTGACTCGCGTCATGAGCGGTGAGGCCGAGCCACCCTCCACCCCCGTGGACGCCCCGCCGCCCGACTGGGAAGGCAACGACGTGCCCGGCGCAGGTATGTTCGACGTTGCCGCCCTGAGCAAGGCCGGCGTGGAGAGCGACATTGCCGAGTTCGTGTCGCAGGGCCGCCCGGCTGGCCCGCAGATTCCCGGCACCGCCGCCCCCGCCCTGGAAACCAGTGACTTCGAGCTGGACGACCAGGAACCCGCGCCCACCCCGGCTCCGGTTCAACCTGCCGCGCCTGCTCCTGCCGTGGAGAACCCCAGTGGCAGCATGATCAGTGCGCCCGCCGCCCCCGCCGCCGCGACCGCTGGTGGCCTGGGCAGCCTGCTCTCGCGCCTGTACCACAAGGACGAACCCGCACCCGTCGTGGAGGCCCCGGCCCCCGCT
>ERZ501016.491-NODE-491-length-11015-cov-4.257755_pt1 | contig 11015 bp, 6 predicted proteins | sample MGYA00248889_ERZ501016 | MGnify/ENA primary metagenome ERZ501016 (study PRJEB25958, sample SAMN03398594) | human skin metagenome | study: EMG produced TPA metagenomics assembly of the Human Skin Microbiome Metagenome (human skin metagenome) data set. | reverse complement strand
GACCAGCCGGATGCCCTCCAGCGCGTAGCGGATCACGATCTCATACAGCGGCATCTGCGCGGTCTGAAGTTCGGCGGGCGGGGCCACCCGGAACCGCTCGTCTGTGGCCGCCAGCATGCGCAGCAGCAGCGCCCGGCTGCGCTCCAGGGAGCCGGGCCGCGCCCGCTCCCCGGGGCGCTCGTGGGTTTTCGGGAGAATCTCCACCGCCGTGCCGTCCGGGAGGCGCAGCACGCCCACCCACGGGCCGAGTTTCAGCGCGGCCCTTCCCTCGAAGCGAGTCGCAGTGGCCACCGGGTTGAGCTCATAACGCGGGTCCAGCAGAACCGTCTGAAGGGCATCAAGGGTGCCTTCGGGGAGGGCTGTTACGTTTGGCTTCCAGCTGTCCTTGCGGTCGCCGGCCACCAGCAGGTCGTGCTCGCGGACCTCAATGCATTCACTCACGCCGCTCATCACGCCGCTCATCACGCATCGAACGGGAAATCTTTGTCACTGACCTGCGCATACACTCCGGTGAACGCCTCGATGTTCTCGAAGGCACCCAGGTTGAGCCGGTAGCGCACTTCGCTCCCGGAGCCTGTCCGGTGGATGAATTGCGCCGCTTCCGGTTTGCTGTCGTCGCCGAGCACTTCCCGGATTTTGCTCCAGTCCTCGAAGAAGTACTCCTCGAGCAGGGGCAGGACGCGTTCCCGAACGGCGCTGGCCACGCCCTCCAGGGTGGCGGGCAGGCCCAGCAGGTACGCGTGACCGATCACCTGCTCGCGGCTCAGAAGGCGCTCGATCCGGTCGTTGATGACATGCAGGAACTTCCGCAGATCCAGGGCCGTGCCGCCGATGTCCAGCACTGGGAGCACCTGAGGTTCAGGCCAGACCGGGCGGAACACGAAGCGGCGCCGGAGGGCCGCGTCGAGCAGCGTGAGGCTGCGGTCGGCGGTGTTCATGGTGCCGATGACATAAAGACTCTGCGGGATGCTCAGGGGCCGGCGGCTGAGCGGCAGGGTGGCGCTCAGCGCTTCCGGGGCGCCGGCCCGCTTGCCGCTTTCCAGCAGGGTGATCAGTTCCCCGAAGATTTTGGAGATGTTCCCGCGGTTGATCTCGTCGATGATCAGCACGTGCGGCCGCTGGGCAGAAGAGGACGCTGGTGGCGTTTGGGCATGGGCCGGGAGACCGAGCGCGGCGAGGACTTGCTCGGGGTTGAGTCCGGTCACGCGTTGCAGGCTGGGCGTGGCGAAAGACTTTCCGATCGTGTCGGTCGCACTGAGGTTCAACCCGGTCGCCAGCCAGTGAACCGAGCGGCTGTGGGCGTAGTCCGTGGCGAACGCCGGGTCGCTGTGGGGGTCGAACCGGTACTCGCCTGTGACGATGCCGACCGCACCGATCCGGTCTGCGCCGGTGGCGAGGAGCACAAGGTCTCCAGTACGCATGCTGTCTTTGAACAGCAGTTGACGCCCGCTCAACTCTTCCACCCCGAGGTGGGTGAGGTCTCGCGGCGCACGGTTGAAGCTGCCCATTCTCAGCTCTCCCCGCGCGAGGCTCAGGTCGCGGATGCGGCTGACAGGCGCGGAGCCGTCGATGTACATGCGCCACACCTGGGCGTCCGGGCGCACGAGTGCCGCCGGTTCCGCAGGTGGTTCTGTGGGCGTTGCCGGGGCCAACTTCCCGCCTGCCGCGCGCACCGCATTCAGGAAAACGCCGTCCTGCAACTCGTACGAGAGTGCGCCGCCGGTCATCACGGGCTTGATCCCCTCGATGAAGTCCTCGTATCCGAAGGACTGGTGGAACGTGACAAAGGAGATCAGCCCCTGCGCGCTCAGTTCGTCGTAGCGCGCCTTACGCGCGGCGCGGCCCTCACTGCCGGGATGACTGGTCAGGAACTCAGGATCCAGAACGGCCAGGGCCTCGTCCACCACCCGGTACGTTTTCCCCGTGCCGGGCGGGCCGTACAGGATCTGGTTGAGGGGCACGCCCGGCACGGGGATGAACCCGGCGGGAGGCGTTGCCTCGGTGCCTGGAACTTCAATGTCTGGACTGGGCTGGCTGGGCTGGCTGTCGCCGTGCCGCATCAGCTGATCGAGCAGGCCGACCAGGTCGTCGAGGTAGGCCAGCGCGGCGTTCAGATACTCGGGGAAGGCAATGGCCTCCAGGTGCTGCGGATGAAGGCTCAGCCCCACCCGCAGGCGGCGACTGAGGCCCACGCCGTCCCGGTAGCGCTCCAGCAGGGTCGCAGAGTCGTCCTCACGTCCTGATCCGAGGGGCAGCAGGGACAGCGGCCCGAAGTCAGTGTTAAGGGTCAGGGTCGCTTGCAGGCCCTCTGGCAGCGGGGCATTAAGAGTGGACAGCAACTGTTCCCAGACGTCAGGGTGGTGCAGCACCTGCCTTGGGCCGTCCCCCCGCCCATCCGGGAGCCCCGCTTCCAGGGTGAGGCCGGCCGGGAAGGAGACGTACTCGAAGCCGCTGTCATCTGCGAACAGGAGGGCCCGTGCGAACGCCCCACCATCCGTCTTGACGCCGCCGCCTAAACCTACCTTCACGGCCAGCTGCTCACGGCCGCTGTAGGGCGACCGGGAGGGTTTCAGGGCCGTCCAGTCTCCATCCAGCAAGTCCAGCAAGAGGGGGGCATACTTGCGGTCAAGGACAAGGTTGCCTTTCACGCGGTCGTTCGAGAACTGGGCCACGTCCGCCTGATATTGCGCGAACGGGAAATGATCACCGTCCAGGACGGCGGCCTGGCCGGTCTTCTGACCTTGCAGCCAGGCCGCGTGCGACAGTGCTGCGAGGTCGGGATTGAGTTGCCGGGCCGCGTCCAGCACCGCGCGGTACTCTGCCAGGGTCTGCACCTGCCCGGCCTGAGCCACACCCCGGCCCTGAAGGTAAGGCACGTTCACGCCGTTCAGCGCGAGGTAGCGGTTCGGGTTGAGCCAGAACAGCCCCTGCGTCAGCTTGGGCAGCGCCACTTTCCTGATCTTCAGCGCGGCCTCAAAGGTGCCTGCGTCCAGGTCGCCTGCCACTGTCTGCCGCGCCAATTGCCAGAGGGTAGGGATGTCCCCGGGCTGGCGGTTGCTGCGGTAAGCGAAGAACCACGCATTCATGGGATTGCCCCACGGCACGCCTTTCAAATCCGTGGGAACTTCCGCCTGAACGCCGAGCGCAGCCCCCACCTTCGAGAAGAGGTTCAGGGCGGACTTATCCGAGGTGTGCTTGAGGATCAGGGAGAAGAAGGTGAACGGATCGATTTCCCTGAGCGGTTCACCCTCATCGTGATTGATCGAGATGCCCGCATCTTGGAGCATCTGAATCAGTTCGGGCTGCCGGTCTTCATAGTCCAGGAGCCGTGTGGCCAACTCGCGGAAGAACGGCTTCCAGGTCATGGGAGTTGCCGAATCGGAAGGCCGCCGGGGTGTGGTTCCTTCCATAGCTTCCCAGGCCTCCGGCGAAAAGCGGTTGGTTTCGCCTCTGCTCATCCTTCCGCCTTCGCCCCGCGCGGCTTTCTGGCCGGAGCCTTTTTCCTGGCGGCAAGCGCGTCGGCGCTCTGCGCACTCACGTCGCCTTGACCTCCACTGCTTTCACCCGTCTCGCCGGAAGCCGGAATAAAGAAGCTGGGCAGCACGAATCCCGTCCAGCCGAAGCGCTGCGTGAGGTTCAGCACCAGTTCCCGCATGAACGGCCAGACGTGAACCGGTGCGTTCCGGCGGGTGAACTGGTCAAGCAGGGTGTCGTCCAGGGCCTGCGCCGAGTGGTACGAAAGGTGGTAAAGGCAGCCGAACTGACCCACCTCGACGCCCTTTTCCGTCAGGAACTGCATGTGCAGGCGCGCTTCAATCTCGAAGGTGCTGGCCTGGGTGTCACGCTGCATGCAGCCCATGGTGAAGTTGGACTCGACCCGAACGTTCACTTCCTGAAGGGTGGACGGCCGGGCACTGGCATTCACGTCGCCCAACTCGATCCGTGTGGGCTGCACGCCCGCCACGAAACGGCTATAAGTGGCGGGGTCCACGACAGGCGGCGTTTCAGTTTCACTGCGTTTGCGCGGCATCAGCCGCCCCGGACTTTCGCCAGCGGAGGACACGGCGCAGAGACGACCTGAACCTGGATGGGCGGAATGAAGGGAATGTTCGGAGGCGACCGGCGGAGGACGTTCTCTATGGATGAGGAAATTTCGAACTGCACGCCGCTGCGTTTGGGCTTCACGATCACTTCGACTTCGCAGTCCAGGAGGCCGAGCAGGCGCGTGAGGCGCTCGATGGAAAAGCCCTTGAGCTTGCCGCGCACGATGTTCGACACGTCGGACTGGGAGACGCCCATGACAGTCGCCGCCTGCGCTTGAGTCCAGGCGCGTTCACGGACTTCACGGGCAATTGCTAGGGCCAGGTCGGCCTGGATGCGCGCTTCTTCAGGTTGTGGGATGCCGAGATCGGCGAACACGTTGCCGCTGCTGCGTTCGATGGCAATGTTTGAAACTGAATTTGTCGTCATGTATCAGCCCTTTCGTCTGTCCTGCCCCTTCGCGGGGGTTTTGCTGGTTTGCTCGGCCGCTTCCTGCTGTGCCCTGAGCGCTTCCCTGTTGTGATCCCTGGCGGCTTCCAGGCAGTCCTTCACCATGTCCCTGTCGCGCTGAGAGGTGCTGATTCCCGACGTGGACTTCTTCTGAAAGGCGTGCAGGACGTAAATACCGGTGGGAAGATTCGCGACGTAGACCGTGCGGAAGGTGGAGTCGGAGTCGCTGACACGGATTTCGTACACGCCAGCCGCCCCTGTCCAGGATTTGATTGCAGGGTGATCCTCGCCATTTTGAACTGCCCATAGGACGAATCCGAACTCACGAACGACCTCCTCCGGCATGTTCCGCAGAGCCTTCTTGCTTGAGCCAACCCAGATCAAGTCACGGCTCAACGGGTCATCACCCTACCAGGGAATATAGCAGATTTACGATAAGCGCTTCGGCTCATGCCGGCATCCACCCCCCCGCCACCGGCCCGCCCGGCACGCGGCTGCGGTACTCGGGCAGGCGCTCCAGCCCCAGCGCGGTCAGGTCGTCGAAGACGCTCAAGATCGCTTCCTTCGTGCGGTACGACCCGTGCGCGGCCACGTCCTTGCGCTTCACGATGGGGAACGTCTCCATGATGTACTCCACGTCCTCCCGCTCTATGCCGTACAGGATGAAGTACAGCGCGTCCAGTTCGGCCCGCATCCAGAAGCGGCGCTCGTCGTCCCAGGTGAACGGCCCGCCCGCGTAGCCCAGGTCACGGGCAAAGGCGGTCAGGTCGTGCGCCGTGAAGGTCAGCTCCAGCACACGCGGCGTGATGAAGGAGAGCCGGGGAGGAGTGAAGGCGGAAGGGGGGAGGACGGGAATCTGCTTGAGATAGTTGTACGTGAGATGGGTACCGCCAACTTTCTGTCTTGCACTGTAGTCAAGGATGAAGCTATCCATCACGGATTGAAGGCCTGCAATCTTGTCGAGTCCTGCGCTGGGAAACATGAAGGGCATTGTGTTTCCCGACCCCAGGCGCGGCAGTACACTAAATATTGAAGTTCGTTCATCAGTGACTCGCGCAATATCCCGAAACCCCATCAGCCAGCTCTGCGGCCACGCCCAGGTGATGTTGCCATCCCGGTCACGCTGAATCAGCCGGTCTTCCACTTCTCCCCCCGCCACCCAGTACCTCGGCAGCGGCAGGGAGTCCGGGTCGGCCTTCTCCGCGCTCGTCATGTCGCGGGTGTCGCCTTCTGGCGTGTAGGTGGCGTAGCGGTGGTCAAACTGGTGCATCAGTTTCGCTTCGTACAGCGGGAGCATTTCTTGTTCGCCTTGGCGGTAGCGGTTGCCGTCCAGCGTCCAGCCGTCCGCTTCCAGTTGCGCGGCGGTGCGGAACAGGCCCGAGTCGCTGGTCATATTGAACAGCCCCTGCTTGAAGCTGACGCCCCAGGGGTTCTCGCCTGTTCGCTCGTTGAGCAGCACGGGTACACGCTGGTAAATGCCTTTGGTAATCGCGGCGTCGCGGCTGCTGCGGAACACGGGCGCGGTGCGGGTGTTGGGGTTGAGCAGGGCGATTTCTTCCGGGGACAGGGTGAAGACCTTGCCGGGGTCGCGGGCCTCTTCGGCATTCAGGGCAAAAAAGGCGAACTGCGCGGCGTGGTTGGGCCGATCCTTGCCGCTGACCGACAACATGCAGAACTTCATACGGCTGTCCACGGCAGGGAAGATCTTTTCCCGGTTCTCGAAGTCGTAAAGGCTCGCCAGACTCCGCCCGTCCATCAGGCTCTGGAAGAAGAACTTGGTGGTGTCGTCGGTGGCAATGCCGGTCGGCACGATGATGCCCATGCGCCCGGCGTCGTTCAGGCTATCGCGGCACAACTCGCTGAAAATGGCGTAGGTGTTGATTCTGCCGCGTGCCGTCAGCGGATAGCGCCCGCTGGCCGAGACGAAATGACTCACGGCGTCGGCCTCACGCCGGGCAAACAGGAAATCTTCGTGCAATTTTGGGTTGCTGTCGGCCAGTTCGGAAATCATGCGCTTGCGAATTGCGCCGGTCGCCGCGTCCGCGATCTCCGGTGAACGCTGCGCGAACCACTCCTTTTCCTTAAGCTCCGTGTGTTCCCACGGCGGGTTGCCCAGCACGCAGTCGAAGCCGCCTTTGTGCTCGTCTCCAAACACATCGGGGAATTCAATGTGCGGGTGCAGGAAGCGGTACTGCGCGGCCAGGGTCTCCACGGCGGCCTTCACGGGGGCCAGGGCGGGGGCGTCGGGCGTGCGTTTCAGGGCGTGCAGGGTGGCGGTGGTCAGGATGGGCTGGCCGGGGGCTTTCGGGGCAACGAAGGCGGCGCACCACGTGTCGGCCAGTTGCTTCTGCGCTTGCAGTCGGACGTTTCGCCGGATGGCGTGGTAGGTGCTTTCCTGCGCCTGGACGTTCTCGGCGTTGTCGGGTTCGATGTTGCCCAGCGCGCGAACCATCGCGGTAAGGGGCGCGAGGTCGCCGCTGGCGTCGAAGAGACTCTGCTCGCCGTGCGCGCCCCGGATCAGGGCTTCGCGCTCGGCCTTGTTGCGCTTCTTCAATTCACTGACGGTTTTCTTGTCGTCGCCTTCCAGCACGCTGAAGGCGTCGTCGGGAAGGTGCAGGGTGTGGGCTTTCACGGCGCGGCTGGTGACGCCCCGCGTGGTCTTCTCGGGAATCTCGTCCTCGGCGTTCATCAGCTCCGGCGTGGTGCCCAGCAGGCTGTTGCCCACGCGCAGGCGGTGATCCAGGAAGGCCAGGGGTTTCCCGGCGTCCTGGCTTTCCAGCCACAGGGCCACTTTTGCCAGTTCAATGGCCATGGGGTTGATGTCCGCGCCGTAGATGCAGTGGGCAATAACGGTGCGGGTGGCGCGGCGCAGGGCGCGGGGGCTGGGGACGCTGGTTTCCTCCTCCAGTTCCGCCAGGCGCGCGCCAATGCGGCGTGCAGCGGCGATCAGGAAGTGCCCGCTGCCGCACGCCGGGTCAATGACCTTCAGGCGCTTCAGGGCGGTCATGGCGTCTTCCGGGAGCTTGTCCCGCACGGCGTCGTCAATCACGGGGTTCAGGGCGCTGTCCAGCAGCAGGTTAATCAGGCTGCTGGGCGTGTAGTAGCTGCCCGTGCTCTTGCGTTCGTTGCCGGGCAGTACCGTCAGCGAGAAGCGCGGCCCGGGTTCTATGCGCGGCACGAGTTCCAGTAGGCTCTCGTAGATGCTGCCCAGTTCCTCGGAGTCCAGCCCGGCGTAGTTCACGGGGCGCAGGCTGCCGTTCACGCTGATCTCGCTCAGGGCGCGCACCGCGTTGTAAAAGGCTTCGTTGCCCAGCTTCAGGCCGCTCAGGAGGTTCGGCGCGAACAGCAGGCTGCCCAGCGCCGGAAGGCCCAGCGGGGCAAACCCAGTGCGGAGGTGGCCCAGCAGCCGTTCCCAGCCCGCGTAGGCGTCAGTGTGCGTGGGGCTGCCGTGCAGCGCTCCGGCCTTGTGCCGCAGGGCGCGGGTCAGGTAGTGCGCGGCGCGGGCGCGGGTCTGCGCGTCTGGGACGTAATCGCCTTTGTCATCGCGGGCGAACAGCAGGTCGCGGTCCTCGGTGACGAACAGGAACACCATCTGGTACACGGTGGTCAGCGCGGCGCGGTAAAGGGCCTGCGCGGTCACTTCACCGCTGCGGGTGCGTTCCAGCAGTTCCGGGTTACGGGCCAGGAACCCGGTTCCCAGGTGTTCAATGGCGAGTTGCACGCCGTCGCGCAGGGTGTCGTTGGCCCGCTGGCCCAGTTCCTTGCTGGCCTCGTTCCAGCCTTCCAGCGGGCTAGCCTTGCCGCCGCGCAGCCGGGTGCGGTGCAGCAGCAGCCACAGCACCCGGAACGCGCGGGCGTCCTCGGTGCGCAGCATCTCGCCAATCTGAAATTCCACGTAGGCGGGGCGCGTGACCTGCGCGTTGTCCCGCAGCAGGCGCAGCGTCTCGCCGTTGGTGACCAGACCCCACAGGTGCTCGGGCGTGGCGTTCAGGTAGCCCTGCATCAGGCCGTGCGGGCTGACGCGCAGGCCGGTCTCGTCGGTCACGCGGTCCAGGTCGGCCTGCCGGGTAAAGTGCAGCGGCGCGTCCCCGGTTTCGCTGAGGTGGTTCACGGCGTACTTTCCGCCCCCCACTCCACCCGCAGAGGCCCCGCCGCCGGGGAAGTTGTAGTCCAGCGCCCTGAGCAGCGGCCGCACCCACCCGGCCCAGGTGTCCGTGCCGTGCTGCTGCGACTTCAGCCAGGCCTTGCGGGCGTCGTCCCAGGCGTCCTGAATGGCTTCCTCCAGGCTGGTGCGGGGCGGAAGGTCGTAACTGGCCGGCGCTGAGCCTTCGAGCCTGGCCGTCTGCGCCCGGTCGGACAGTTGCAGCAGGAAGTCGTCGGTCAGGCCCAGGCCGTGCACGCGGACGTGCTGAAGTTGCGTGGCGCTCATGCCAGCCCCCCCAGACCAGCAGCCAGTCTGGGCATGGGCAGGAACACGTACACGCCCAGGAGGTCCGGCGGCCCCGGCGGTTCCACGGTGTACGTCACACCCTGGCCTCTCGCGGCCCCGCGCACCCGTTCGTGGGCGTCGAGCAGGGCGGCGGCGCGGTCTCGGGCGCGGGTCATCAGCATGTCGCCCATGCCGTCCAGGTCACTCAGGGCGCGGGTCAGTCGGTCTTCCTTTTGCACGGGGTCCAGGTTCCCTTCCGGCATCAGGTTCAGCAGCGAGCGGGCCTGCTCAGCACTCAGCCACTGCGGGTCGTCCGCACGGCCGGCGTAGGCCATCAGGTCCAGTTCCTCGGCAAGGGTCTGCCAGGTGCGGTTCCCCTTGCGGCCGGTGAGGTGGAAGCGGTGACGCAGGAGTAGCAGGGTGGTCTGCGTGCCCACCTGCGAGGTGCGGATCACGCCGACACGCTTGGCGGCGGCCTCGTCCGGCGTGTCGAGCGCCTGCCCGAGCACGGTGCTGGCGAGCTGCTCCACCAGGGGGTGGTTGCGGGCCAGGGGCGTCACGCCCCGCTCGGTGCGGGCGTCGAAGCGGAAGCGGCGCGCGCCGCGCAGGAAATCCCGGAATTCGGGGCGCACGTCCGCCTGTGCGGGGTCGGCCTCGAAGCTGCCGCCTTGGCGCGGCGTCACGCTCACGCCCGCGCCGTTCAGGGCGTCCATCACGAAGTGCTGCGCGGCGTCCGCGTCCCCAAGGGCCTCGCGCACGGCCCTAAGCTCAGCGGCGACCTCCTCGGGGCGGATGCTGTTCTGCGCGAAGCGGCTGCGGGACTTCTTCTCACTTTCCGCGGCGTCGCGCCACTTCAGGTCGAAGGCCTGCACGTCCCCAAACAGCAGGGGCTGGATGGTCTCCCGGCGGTCGGTGTTCAGCACGCGGGTCAGCAGCACGTCCAGCAGGCTCTCGGCTTCCTCGGGGGCGGGGATGCTGGTTCCGAGGGTCGCTCGAATGAGGCGGTGCTTGCGGACGAGCACGTCGAGGATCAGGGTGTCGATGCGGTTGTCCTCGCCGTACAGGGTGAGCACCCGCACTTCCGGGCTGGCCTGCCCGTACCGGTCCACGCGGCCTTCGCGCTGGTCGAGGCGCGTGGGGTTCCACGGCAGGTCGTAGTGCACGACGGCACTGAAGGCCTGCTGCAGGTTGATCCCCTCCGAGAGGCAGTCCGTGGCCACCAGGACGCGCTTCTCGGCCTGGGCGAGTTCTTCGACGCGCGTCACCCGCTCGTCCGGCGTGAGCCGGCCGGTCACCGCCGCCACCTCCACGCCTTTCAGAACGCCCCGGAGGTGCTCGGCGACCGCTTCAGCCGTGGCGATAAAGCGGCAGAACACGATGGGCGCGAGGCCAGCCCCCACGAGTTCCTGCACCTGCGCCGTGAGCAGGGCCAGCTTGCGGTCCTTGCCGCCTGCCAGGGCGTCCGCCCGCCCCGCCAGGGCCAGCAGGCGCCGGGTCGTCTCGCTGTGCTCAGCGTCCACCTGCGCGCCCGGCGTGATGTCCAGCATGCCTTCCGCACTTTCTTCCGGGTCAAACACCAGTTCGCGGCCCAGGCGCTCGATCACGGCCTCATCGGTTTCCCCTTCTGTCCCGGCCCGCTCGCGCAGGGTGGCGGCGGCGGCCAGCACGCCCGGCAGGGTGCCGGGGGCCAGCGGAAGCCGGAAGGAACGCAGGCGGTCTCTCATGCGCGTTCCATTGTGCACGCCGGGGCACGCCGGAGGGGAGCGGAATCGTGAGAGTGCGGGCAGCCGCCTTTGCTACCCTGACGCGATGCCCGAATTCTCGGTGGTGATCCCGGCCCGCAACGAGGAAAAGTTTCTGCCGCTGACCCTGGCCGCGCTGGAGCGTCAGGAGAAGATGGCGGCGGAGGTCCTGGTGGTGGACAACGACCCCGCCGCCAGCGCCCGCGCCCAGGCCACCGGTGGACCGGTGCGCTACGTGGTGGAGCAGGTCCCGGGGGTGGCGGCGGTGCGCAACCGGGCGCTGGACGAGGCCCGCGCCCACGACCTGCTGGTCTTTATCGACGACGACGAGGAGCCCGAGCCCGGCTGGCTGG
>ERZ501016.490-NODE-490-length-11051-cov-3.441433_pt1 | contig 11051 bp, 13 predicted proteins | sample MGYA00248889_ERZ501016 | MGnify/ENA primary metagenome ERZ501016 (study PRJEB25958, sample SAMN03398594) | human skin metagenome | study: EMG produced TPA metagenomics assembly of the Human Skin Microbiome Metagenome (human skin metagenome) data set. | reverse complement strand
AACGCGGGGTTGACGCGCGTCGGCCTGCTGGCGACGGCTTTCACGATGGAACAGGAGTTCTACACGGGTCGCCTGCGCGACCGCTTCGGCATTGCGACCATCGTTCCTGACGACGCAGGGCGATCGGACGTTCACCGCATCATTTACGACGAGTTGTGCCGCAACGAGATCCGCGCCGATTCGCGTGAACGCTACCGCGAGGTCATGGCTGAACTGGTCGGGCAGGGCGCACAGGGCATCATCCTGGGTTGCACCGAGATCACGCTGCTGGTCGGCCCACACGACACCACCGTTCCCGTATTCGATACCACCCGCCTGCACGCCGAGGCCGCCGTGAACTGGCTCCTGGAGTAGAGAACACCCACTGCCCTTCCTCTTTTGCGCTGGTCACAGTTCGTTGATTTCGGGTTTGAAGCCCACCTGGCGGATGTAATCGAGGTACTCGGTTTCGCTCAGGGCGTGTTTCTTGCCGCTCATGGCGACGAACATAGCCTCAAGGACGTTGGTGGCGAAGTTGCGGCTGCCCATGCGCGGGGTGGTGGTGATCAGGCGGGCCACGCCGCGTTCCCTCATCCAGTCGCGGTCGGCGGCGGTGATGGTCTGGGTCAGGATGGTTTTGCCTTGCAGGTTGCGGGGCGCGTAGCGTTTGGCGTAGTGGGTGTCGCCGGCGATCACGTCGGCCCAGGCGTAGTACTTGGTGCCTTTGCCCTCGACGCTGCTCTCCTGTTTCTCGCCGGTGGGGTAAAACCAGTCCTGCGGGAGTTTGGTAATGGCGGGCAGGGCCAGTTTCGCCACGGTACGCAGGGTGCCGATGGTGCGAATGGGTCTGTCGATGTTCAGGCCGAAGATCAGGTCGCCGTACACGACGTCGGCGTGATGCTCGGCCAGGGCCTCGGCCATGCCGAAGCGGTCAACGGCGCTGACCATCAGGACGCGCTTGCTGCGCCAGCCCAGCACCGGATCAAGTTGCGCAATGGCGTCGCGTTCCAGGGTGTTCTTGAGGCCGCTGCCGTCCAGCACGGGCGTGGTTCTGGCGTTGGCCACCAGTTTGCGCACGTTGTTAAACATGTAGCGTTTCCCGTCGGCAATCACGTACAGGTCGGCACCGCCCAGCCCGAAGGCGTCGACTTTGCCGTCCAGTTCGCGGAACAGCTCGGCGGCCCTGGCGCTGTCGCCGTCGGTGCCGAGGCGTTCCAGGATGAAAGGCTGGCCCAGCAGCGTGAAGGTTTCGCGGGCGTTGCGTTTGCTGTTGCCCAGGGAGACGCTGACCACGTGCTTGTGCCCGGCAGGCGCGGGCTGCCAGTCCTTCAGGAGGTCGCTCATGAGGTGCATTCTAGGCGCTTCAAAAGGCCATTTCTCACCGTATGATGAGAACAGGCCTGGTGGATTGAAAGGGGGTGGGCGCGTGCCGGAGAAGAAAGCAGAATCGCGGAGCACAGAGGCGAGGGCCACGCCCGAGCGCGTCAGCGAACGCCTGGTGGCTGACCGCAAGGTGCGGGCGGTGGCGCACGCCGGCAGCTACGACACCGAGAACGCCTGGGCAGGCAGCCAGCCGTTGTTCGTGACCTTCGAGCGCGACCTGACTTTTCCCGCCTCGGAAACGCGGGCGGGCGTGACCATCCAGCGTTACCCTTACGAGAACCTGGAAGCGTGGCGCGAGTGGGACCGGGCCAGGCACGAGGCCCCGCTGGCGCTGCTGGCGACCAGCCGCGTGGCTTACGACCCCACCGGCTTCTACGGGCGTATTCAGCGCATGCTGTGGAACCTGTCGGAAGGGCAACTGGCGGCGCACCGCAGCGAACTGCTGTTTCAGGCCGGGGAGGCCCTGCGGGACACGGTGAAGTCGTACACCGGGCCTGGGCACGGGGCGCAGGAGCAACTGCTGGCCCTGACTGAGGCGCGGGACATTGCCCTGAAGGTGCTGTACCCGGCGCTGCTGACGCACCTGCACGCCTGGCCGGAGTTCGAGATCCGCCTGCCGCATGCGTGGCGGGCCTCGGCGGGCCTGAAGTTCCCGAAGGCGGTGTACCACCTGGAGAACCTGTACGGGTTCGGGGGTGAGACCGAGGCGCGGCGGGTGCTGCTGGCCACGCGTGGGCTGGGCCTGGTGGAGGAGGAACGGCGTGCCCGCACGGCCTTTCAGGCGGGGTACTACGACGGCGCGGTGCGTTACCTGCGGGACGAGGCGGCCCGCATGCACCGCCATGACCTGGAACGCTGGGCCTTTATCAGCAGTGCGCGGCGCGACAGGCTGAGCACGCTCCTGGGCGTGACCCGTTCGCCGCTCGGCCCGGCGGCGCTGGACATCGTGACCGCGTTGATCGAGGACGTGCGCGAGGGGCAGTAAGTGCAGTAAGGGCAGTAAGCGGCGCGGCGCACGAGCGTCCAACCCACCCGAACCAGGTCTTTTGTCCCGAGGTGACTCCTTACAGTGAGTCATCTCCACAACACACTCGCCTCACCTCGGTGAGGGCAGGGAATATCATGAACCTGAAGCGCAGCGCACACGAAATCGAATTCCGCGACGGACACGGGCAGGATCACACCCTGCAAGTGGACGTGTGGGCCGATGTCGGCGGCATGCGGGCGGTGCTGGTCATGCGCAACCTGCACCCTGGCGAGCTGCGGCTGCACGATCCGGAACTGCTGGAGCGGGCGCAGGCGGCCTTTCAGGCCATGACGCAGGACTGGCTGCCTTACCTGCTGCGCCCGGAAGCAGAGGTCATCGTGCTGGTGCTGCGCCCACCCCAGGAGAACCGCAAGGCGCGGGCCGTGGTGCTGCCCCTCAGTGCCTGAATAGAGCAGTGCCTGAATAGAGCAGTGCCTGAATAGAGCAGTGCCTGACCCCCGGCTATTCCAGCATGTACTTCACGCCTTCCTCGAAGGCCACGCGCTGCACGTCACCACGGGGGAGAATGACGTTCCTGCGCCACGGCATCCATTCCGTCTGGCCCTCGGCGCTGCGCAGGAACCCGCGCACGCCCACCTCCACGTAACGCACGTGGTCACCCAGCAACGCCTGAAGGCCCGCACGAACTCCGGCAGCGTCGCGCAGTGGCCCGGTCAGGCGGGCGGACGGCACCGCGTCCGGCACCTTCACGGCCTGCGGCATGGCGTTCGGGTGCGGCTGGTACAGGTCGACGCTGAACCCCTCCAGCGCCAGCAGGGTGGATAAGGCCTGTTCATGCGGGAGCAACTGCGCGAAGGCCACGTGGATGTCCAGCTCGAAGCCGCGTTTGCCTTTCTGCGTCTGGCTGGTCACTGCGCGGCGCTCTTTTCCAGCAGTTCACGGTGACCGCGCACGTGCCCGGCCAGCGAACGCAGCCAGTCCACCGCGTCGATCTCACCGAAGTACGGGTGCCACAGCTTACGGCCCGGCGTTTCCCGCAGGCCGGCGGCGAGACCCTCCAGTTGCTGACGGTGCTCGGCCCACGCGCCCGGCCAGGCGTCCCAGGCCAGGCCGGTGGCGCTGGGGCGGGCGAACTCCGGGGACTGCCGTTTCCCGTCCTTCAACTCGCCCGGGACGTGTGGAAACGCCCGGAGTTCCTTGCCGGACAGCAGCAGTTTGGCGGCCATGCTCCCGCCCTTCCCCACCGCGATGATGTGCTCGATGTCCTGCGCGGGCGACCACTCGCGGCCAGGTTGCACCCGCGTCCAGTCGGCTTCACGGGTTTTCAGGTGGGCTTCCAGGGCCTCCAGTTCACGGGTCAGGTTGTGGCGCACGTCCTCCGGCGTCTCACCGAAGGCCCGCAGGATGGCCGGGTCAAACATGGGTTCAGGCATACGCGCAGTGTACGACAGCCCCTAGCGCCCCAGTCCTTGAGTGAAGTCGATCTGCGTGGCCCACTCCGGGTGGTCGATCAAGGGGTTGCGGTTGCCCTGGCGGGTGTGAATGAGGGCGTTGCGGTGCTTCTCCCAGTCGCCGGGGGGTTCGGCAGCGTGCCAGCCGAGCAGGATCTGAAGTTGCGCCGGGCCGTACTGGCGCACCACGCCGGGGTAACGCAGCAGAAAGTACAGGGTGGCGCGGGCCACTGCGCCCTTGCCCCAGTTCGGCTCGAACTGGCCCGGTTCGCGCTTGCCGCACTCGCCGCGCACCACCTCCTGCCTGTCACCGTAATCGGGGAAGTCGAAGTACGGGGTGTTGCCCCGGAAACTGTTGCAGTCCGGCTCGCAGGAGAACAGGTGGTGCAGGTCGCCCCGCATGGGTTCCTGCTTGCCGAACCAGCTTTGCGGGACGACATGCTCGCAGTTGTACGGCAGGGCTTCCTCCAGCGCATCCACGTTCAGGTTCTCCAGCCGGGCCAGGTGTTCCCGGCGCTCCCGCACAGCCCGGTCGGCAGCAATGAATTCCTGCGGGGTGTGCTCGCGGGCGCTGTAGAGGCTGCGGAGTTTCCCGTCGGGCCACACGTCGATTTCCGGGTACAGTTCCCGCGCCGGGTCGTAGCTGGGTGCGGTGGTGTGCGTGGCCTGCACCAGCTTCGAGAGGGTCTGGAAGTTGTCCTGCGGCGTCCCCAGTTTGATAGTTGCGTAGTACGCCTGGGCTTTAGCTTCGTCCTGCGGGTCAAGGTAGGGTTTGCCTGCGTCTGGTCGAGGTGGCGCGGCCTCTCCCCCTTTCACTTTCAGGCGCACGGTCAGAGGCAGGGTGGCGGTGCCGTCGGGGCCGAGCGTGACCGTGCCGAGGTCGATGGATTTCACGGCTTCCAGCGCGGCGGTCTCGGGCGCTCCGACGACCGGGGGGCGGTTGGCGGCCAGCACTTCCGCCACCAGCGGGTGCCCCTGCGCGTCGGCCCGCCCGCGCAGGTCGTCCAGCAGGCGGCTGATGCGCACGCCCTCGTTGGCCAGCCAGTCGATGGCGATGTCCGGGTCGCCCGGCTGGGCGGGCGTGCCGTCGCGTTTCAGCGGGCGGCCCTGCGCGTCGGTGCGCGGCACGCCGCTGTGGTGCAGGGCCACGACCTCCCAGGCGTCGTTGAACACCGGGCTGCCGCTGCTGCCGGGCGCGGTGTCGGTCTCGTAGTGCAGGAAGTCCGGCAAACGGTCGACCAGGCGGTTCTCGCGCAACGCCACCTGCTTCGGCTCGCCGCTGGGGTGCTGCACGATGCTGAGGGACTCGCCCAGCACGTTCTTGTCGGCACTGCCGAAGAGGGGCAGCCAGCCGAAAGCGGACGTCTCGCCTTTGACCGCCACCAGCGAGTAATCCAGTTTCTCCGAGGTCAGGAAAAGCGTGTCCGGGTCGAGGGGAAGCGTGGTGTGTTCGCGTAGCGTTCCGTCGGCTCTCAGTTCGTAATCGAATTCGATGACGCTGTTTTTGGCGGTGGCGGCGGCCTCCAACACATGATGGTTGGTCAGGATGGCGTGCGGACTGCACAGCCAGCCCGTCCCGAAGCCCATAACGCGCCCCCGATTGTCCCGCAGGACGATGCGGCCCACCGCCCGTGAGGCGGCCCGCGCCAGGTCGAGGTAAGCGACGTTCACCAGATCGTTGGCCCCCAACACGCGCTCCACGGTCAGGCGCGTCTCCTCGGGGAGGCGGGCGGTCACGTCCTGAAGGGGCCGGTGGCCCTCCACGATGGCCCTGGCGTCGGGCATGGGCACGCCCACGCGGGTCAGGCGGGCCTCCACGCGCTCGGGCGACTCGGCCGCCAGGGGGCCGCCCACGTTCAGGCGTTGCAGGTGGTCTTCACGTTCGGGGTTGCGGCGCACGAAGCGCGCCTGAGTGTCGGCCAGCACGTCTGAGGGAACGTCCATGCCACAGTGTAGCGCATTCTTCCGCTATAAGAACATGGGTGCGAAATTACGCCTGTAGGCAATCATGGAAATTGAATAGATATTCCCGGGCAATCCAGTCATAGTTAAAGACCATGTCAGCGGACTTGTCTTCACAGCACAGTGAGAACACTCACCGCTGGTTCTGGCTGCCGGAAGACCCCCACACGGCCCCGGATATCATGGACGCCCTGCGCCGACGCCTGTATATTTTTTCTCTGCTGTTCGGCCTGCCCGTCGTGTTGCTGGTGTGGCTGCTGGAATTTCAGAACGCCACCCACAACCCCGCCTTCAACCTGCTTTACCCGGCCCTGCTGATCGTCCTGCTAGGCACCCTGTACTGGCTGAAGAGCAACCGGCCCCTCCCTCCCATTGAACGCACCATGTACGTCGCCAACGCCATCACGTTCACGGTGCAGTTCCTGACCATCCGCAGCACCCCCAGCAGTGAAGTGATTCTGCTGCTGGTCACCGCGTACCTGTTGCTGCTTGCCAACACCACCATCGGTTACCTGATGTTCGGCACGCGCCTGGCCGGTTACCTGAACCTGGGAACGTTCACGCTCAGCACCGTGCTGTGCAGCGTCATAATTACTCAGTCGCACCCGGCAGCCCTGATGATCTCCGCCACGCGCCTGCAACTGTCGGTCGCGGCCCTACTGGTACTGATTCATTCGCTGTCGTGGTACCGCTCGATTTACACCCGCATTTACTCCGAGCGTCTGCAAATGCAACTGGAGCTGTACACCGATCCGCTCACCGAACTGCCCAACCGCCGCGCCGCTTACCGCGCCATCGAGCACCTGCTGACTGAAGCGGGGAACGGCACGTCCGGCAGCATCATTTTGCTGGACATCGATCACTTCAAACGCGTGAATGACCAGTACGGTCACCCCACCGGGGATAGCGTGCTGCACCACTTCGCGCACCTTTTGCGCAGCAGCGCCCGCGTGCAGGACACGCCCAGCCGCTGGGGCGGTGAGGAATTCCTGATCGTGCTGCCCGCCACCACCCTGAGCCAGGCCGCCGCCCTGGCACAGCGCATTCGGCAGACGCTGAACACCACCGAGCACGACACGGTAGGGCGCGTGACCGCCAGTTGCGGCGTGACCACCCTTCACTCAGGCGATGACCTGAGCCGCCTGGTCACCCGCGCGGACGAGGCGTTGTACCGGGCCAAAGCCAACGGCAGGAATCAGGTGGTTACCAGCCAGGATGCCCTGTCAACCGCGCTGGAAGGCCATTACCTGCCGCCCGCCACGTCAATGAACGAACCCGTGACGTAAGACGCCGCGTCCGAGAGCAGCCACAGGATCGCCGCCGCCACTTCCTCCGGCGTGCCGCCGCGCCCCACCGGTTGCGCCGGGCCAAGTCGCTCCACCCGCCCTGGCTCTCCACCCGAAGCGTGAATGTCCGTGTCGATGATGCCGGGGCGCACGGCGTTCATCCGGATGCCCCCTCGGCAGCGACTTCTTTCGCCAGGCCGATGGTCAGGGTGTCGATGGCCCCCTTGCTCATGGCGTAATCCACGTACTCGCCTGGCGAACCCAGCACCGACGCCCTGCTGGACACGTTCACGACCACGCCGCCCGGCCCACCGTGACGGGTGGACATGCGCCTGACCGCCCCCGGCAGCGCACAGGAACGACCCCACCACGTTGGTCTCCAGCACCCGGCGCAAGCGGGCCGCGTCCATGTTCTCCACTCGGGTCTGGGTTTCCAGAATTCCGGCGTTATTGACCAGCGCCGTCACCGGGCCGAAAGTCTCCGGCACGGCGTCGAACATCCACACCACGTCCGATTCGCTGCTGACGTTGCCCGGCACGGCAATGGCTTTTCCGCCTGAAGACGTGATCTGCACCACCACGGTTTCAGCGGCTGAGGCGCGTGAATGAATGAACTTGCAGTGGTTAACGCACGGGTTTCCCGATCACTTCCCTGCCGCCCAGGTACGGGCGCAGCGCGGCGGGAATGCGGACGGTGCCGTCGGCCTGCTGGTGGTTTTCCAGGAACGGCACCAGAATACGGGGCGAGGCGATACCGGTGTTGTTGAGGGTGTGGGCGTACTGCAACTTGCCGTCCCCGTCGCGGTAGCGCAGGCCGGTGCGGCGGGCCTGCCAGTCGCCCAGGTAAGAGCAGCTGTGCGTCTCGCGGTACTTCTCCTCGCTGGGAACCCAGGTTTCGATGTCGTACATCAGAACCTTGCCCGCGCCCATGTCCCCGGTGCAGTTCTGGATGACGCGGTACGGCAGTTCCAGCGCCTGCAAGATGCCCTCGGCGTTGCCCAGCAGCGTGTTAAACCACTTCAGGCCCTCGGCCTGGTCGGCCCGGCACATCACGTACTGCTCGACCTTTCGGAACTCGTGAACACGAATCAGGCCGCGCACGTCCCGCCCGGCACTGCCTGCCTCGCGGCGGAAAGCGGCACTGAGTCCCGCGAAGGTCAGGGGCAAGTCCGTGTGGTTCAGTTGCTCCCCGGCATACAGGCTGTTGATGGGGACTTCCACGGTTCCTGCCAGCATCAGGTCATCGTCCGCGAACCTGTAAACCGATTCCTCATCGCCGGGGAAGTGGCCGGAGTGAACCAGCGTTTCCGGGCGCACCAGTGCCGTGGTGGACAGGGGCGTGAAGTCCCGTCCGGCCAGGAAATCCAGCGCGAACATCAGGATCGCCATTTCCAGCAGGGCCGCCTCGCCTCTGAGCAGGTAACTGCGGCTGCCGGACACGCGGGCCACCCGCTCGAAATCGGCCCAGCCCTGCTTTTCCAGGATCTCGACCTGATCCAGCGGTGTGAAGTCAAACTCTGGCAACTTGCCCTCGCGGCGCAACTCCACGTTCTCGGAGTCGTCCTTGCCGACGGGCACGCCGTCCAGCGGGATGTTCGGGACACGCAGGAGCAGTTGCTTCAGTTGCTCCTCGTGGGCGCGTTGCTGGGGTTCCAGCGCCCTGATGTCCTCGGCCAGGTCCTTGCCTTTCTGGATCAGGGCGGGGCGCTCATCGGCGCTGGCTTTCGGTACGAGTTTCGCGTTGGCGTTGCGCTCGGTCAGCAGGCTCTCCACGCGCTGCTTCAGGGCGACCAGGTCACGGTCGAGTTGCAGCAGTTCGTCGATGTTCAGATCGACGCCCTTCACCTGTACGGCGCGTTTCACGGCGTCCGGGTTTTCCCGGATAAAACGGAGATCCAGCATTACTCGGCCTCCACGGTGCGCGGAATCCTGATCTGCCCGTCCTGCATTTCCGGGGCCAGCGCGGACACCACCGACGGGGAGAAGGCCTGGGCGGGTACGTCCTCGCGCAGGACATTCACGAGGTTCACCGGGCGCTGCATTTCCTCGATGCCGTCGGTGTTCACTTCGTTCAGCTCCGCGAAGTACCCCAGCACGCGCGTCAGGTCTTCCTGCATGGCGGTTTTCTCGTCGGGCGTGAGTTGCAGCCGGGCGAGGCTGGCAAGGTGTTCAATCTGGGCCGCGTCAATCATGAAGGGAAGTATAGGCGCACGGGAAAGAGGCGTCATGCGCCATCTGGACGGGCGCGGGAACCCGAACGCCCGGCACCCCGTAACAGCAAGGTATGAACACGAAAAATGCGGCCCTCACTGCCCTTCTCGCTGCGCCCCTGCTGACCGTCAGTGCCCACGCGCAGGCGATGACCCAGGTAGAGGCCCTGACCCGGCTGTTCAGCGCGGCGGAAATCAAGGCCGAGTGGTTCGCGCCCGAGTTCCTGAAGCAGGCTCCGTTGAGCATCATTCAGGCGCAATTCGATTCCATTCATGCGCAGTTCGGGAAGTTCGTGCGCCTGGACAACGTGGAAGGCAAAGTGCAGGTGGTGTTTGAACGCGGTTCACTGGTGGTCGTGCAAGCTCCGGTGGATGCCCAGGGGCGCTTCACGAATTTTGGCGCGGTGCCCAGCTCCCCTTCAGAACCCGTCGTGAACGCCCCGCTGACCCCAGAAATGCAGACCAGGGGCGTGGACATCCTGACGCGACTGATGGCCAAAGACCCGCTGGATCTGCACCTGTTCAGCCTTGACTTTATGGTGGCCGTGCCGGACACGCAATTGAAAGCGCTGTTCTCGGATTTTCGTGAACGGCTGGGGGCCTTTCAGAACGCCACCGCCACAGACAGCGGCTGGCAACTGAACTTCGAGCAGGGCAGCGTGCCCGTGACGACCCTGTTCCTGAACCCCGAGGGAGAAATAGCGGGCTTGCGCGTCGGCGCACCCAGCGCCACCTTCAAAACCCTGGAGACCGCCCGGACGGCCTTCGAGGCCCTGCCCGGCGACGTGAGCGTGTACGTCAAGGAGACAGGACAGTCGCCCCTGCTGGCGGTGAACGCCACGCGCCCAATGGGAATAGGCTCGACCTTCAAACTCGCCATCCTGGGCGAAGTGCAGGCCCGCGTCAATGCCGGAGCGCTGAAGTGGACGGACGAAGTCACCCTGACCGACGCCATGAAAAGCCTCCCGAGCGGCACCCTTCAGGACGCCCCCGCCGGGTCGAAGTACACCGTAGAGGATCTGGCCACGCGCATGATCCGGGACAGTGACAACACCGCCACGGATCTCCTGCTCGACCTGGCCGGACGCGAGGGTGTGGAAGCCCGCCTGGGCCAGAAAGCCATGCCCAGCACGCGGGAACTGTTCGCCCTGAAGAAACCCGCGAACATTGAACTTCTTCGCGCCTACCGCGCCGCCGGGCTGAACACCACCGCCCGCCGCGAAGTGCTGAAGCAGGCGGGCACCGCGCCGTTACCCACAGCGGCAGATTTCGACGGCACGCGCACCCTGGCCCGTGACGTGGAATGGTTCGTCAGCACCGAGCGCCTGTGCCAGCTCATGACCAGTGTGGCGGCCCTGCCCGCCATGCAACTGAACCCCGGCGTGGCCAGCCGGGACGATTACACCAGCGTCAGTTACAAGGGAGGCAGTGAACCGGGCGTCCTGAACCTGACCACCCAGGTCACCAGCAAGGCCGGAAAAACGTATTGCGTCAGCGCCACCTGGAACGACAGCCAACCCCTCAACGAGGCCACCTTCATGAGCCTGTATAAGGGATTGCTGGACTATCTGCGCTGAACACCACAGTTTCCTTTAGGGTTCCTCACCCGGCGTCAGGCGACACGCGGCAACGTAAAGGCATGAAAAATTACCTTGCCCTGGCCCTCCTGATGGGTGGACTTGCTGCCGCGCAGACCAGCGTCATGAACATTCCCGCCCTGCCCCCCGGTAAAACGGCCCCCGCGACGTCCACGACGCCCGTGACCAGCCCCGTCACGCCCGCCCCTACTCCT
>ERZ501016.486-NODE-486-length-11089-cov-5.935744_pt1 | contig 11089 bp, 9 predicted proteins | sample MGYA00248889_ERZ501016 | MGnify/ENA primary metagenome ERZ501016 (study PRJEB25958, sample SAMN03398594) | human skin metagenome | study: EMG produced TPA metagenomics assembly of the Human Skin Microbiome Metagenome (human skin metagenome) data set. | reverse complement strand
CAGCGTCTCGTCGAGGTCCATCGAGCCCATCACCGTGCGCAGGTTGGTGGTGGTGAGCTGGAGCAGCGCGACATAGAGGTCGCTCACCTCGTAGGCGGCCTTGGCCGCATCCAGCACCTGGAAGAACACCACGCCATCGGTCGAGACGATGGCATTGTCCTTGGTGATGATCTCCTGCCCGGGGATGTCGATCACCTGCTCCATCATGTTCACGCGCCGCCCGATCCGGTCGATGTACGGAATGATCAGGTTCAGGCCTGGTTTCAGGGTGCGTTGAAACTTGCCGAAACGTTCCTGCGTCCACTCGTACCCCTGCGGCACACTCTTGATCCCGGCAAAAATCGTGACGATCACCAGTAACAGCAGTACGCCGACAAAAATCATGAATCCCATCTTGACCTCCTGAAAGGCAGTACGGGGCGAGAAGGCCGAAGGTTCCCAGGCCAGTTTTCATGACAGGCCGTCCACCTGCTGCTGACAGGCAACGCATTGAATCAGAACACGGAATACCTGCTTCAAATCGGGGCTTGTGGCTCAGGCTGTACGCCTGGGTTCCGGCAGTGTTGGGGTGGGAGTTGCAGATTTGAAATCGCTTTCACGTATACTTGGTTCAATATGCAACGTCAAGTGACCCTGGCGGAAGTCGCACGCGAGGCTGGCGTGTCGCCCAGCACGGTGTCACGCATCCTGACTGGCAGTGCCAGGGTCAGAAGTGACAAGGAAATTCAGGTGCGTCAGGCCATTGAGAAACTGGGGTACCGCCCGAACACCTTTGCGCGTGGACTGGTCACCGGTTCATCGGGCAGTGTGGGCGTGCTGACCCAGGATATTGCCAGCCCCTTTTACAACGACGCCCTGAGCGGCATTGAGCGCGGGCTGCTGGGCAGCGGGTACATGCCACTGTTTGCCAGCGGTCACTGGCGGCAAGGGGATGAGGAGCACGTGGTGCAACTGCTGCTGCGCCGCCGCGTTGACGCCCTGATTGTGCTGGGTGGCTGCCTGCCCGATCAGGAACTGCTGCAACTGGCCACTCAGCTTCCCGTGGCCGTGCAGGGCCGCGCGCTTGACCTGTCGGCGCATGGAGGCACCAGCATTGCCCTGAACAACCGCGAGGCCGCGCGTGAACTGGTGCTGTACCTGCTTGAGCGTGGCCACCGTGCGATTGGACACATCATGGGCCGTGCCGATCATGGTGACGCACAGGCGCGCCTGGCCGGGTACAAAGACGCCTTGCAGGAAAAAGACATTCCGTTTGTGCCCAGTCTGGTGGTGCAGGGGGATTTTCTGGAACCCAGTGGACTGATCGGCATGCAGCAACTGCTGGCGGCGCACCCGGAGATGACGGCGGTGTTTTGCAGCAACGACCAGATGGCCTACGGGGCCAGACTGGCGCTCTACCGCCGGGGGATTCGCGTGCCAGAGGACCTTTCCCTGGTGGGATTTGATGACCTGCCGGGGTCTGCCTACACCACTCCACCGCTGACCTCGGTGCGGCAGCCGATGGAGGAACTGGGCTTCTGGCTGGCGCGTTTTGTGCTCTCCAGACTGACGGGCGGCGAGCTTGAACCCTTTGTGCCGCAACTCGAGTTAAAGTTGCGCGAATCGGTGGGTTTTCTGCGCCGCAGTTGATCCACCTGAAAAAACTGAAAACCGTTTCAGGCCTGACCTGCAATAAGGGTCGTCATACGCGGTTTTTCGGGGTTGAACTCAAATGTTCTTGACAACGCTTTCAAAAGGGCCTAATCTCTGGTCACCCACAATCCCAGCCACGACCGGAGGAACTGCCGTTCCCTGACCCTGCCCGGCGTGACACTCCCCTGGAGGAAGTATGCGGAAACTGCTGACCGTCTCACTCGCTCTCGTTGCTGCCGTCACCCTCGGAACGGCCTCGGCCCAGAAGAAAGTCATCACCGTGGGCGTGTTCCCCGACCTTGACAGCGTGGTCAAGGCCGCCCTGCCCGGCTTTTACAAGCTGTACCCCAATGTGGAAGTGAAGATTAACTCGCTGGCCTACGCTGACCACCACACCGCGCTGACCACCGCCCTCTCGACCGGGAAGGGCGCGAATGACGTGGAAGCCATCGACTTCGGCTATGTCGCCAAATTTGCCGAGGGAAACGGCCTGGTCGACCTGAGTAAAGCCCCTTACAACGCTGGGCAGTACCGCAACCTGTTCGTGGCCTACACCTACCCGCAGGCCATGACCCAGGACGGGCGCATGGTCGGCATGCCCACCGACATCGGCCCCGGCAGCATGTTCTACCGCACCGACATGCTCAAGAAAGCGGGCGTCAGTCCTGCGGCCATGAACAAGAGCTGGGAATCCTACATCGAGAACGGCAAGAAAGTGCTGGCCGCCAACCCAGGCAGTTTCCTGATCCCCGATGCAGGCGAGGCCGCACAGATCATTATTCGCGCCGGCCTGAAAGCGGGCGAAGGGGTGTACTTTGACAAGAGCAACAAGGTGCTGGTCAGCCCCAACAACGCCCGTTTTGTCAAAGCCCTGACCATCGCCAAGGCCATCCGCGACGCCAAACTGGACGCCCGTGCAGGCGGCGCGTTCTCGGCAGACTGGACAACCGCCTTCCAGAAAGGCAACCTCGCCACTGAGTTCAGCGGCGCGTGGCTGGTCGGGCACATGCAGAACTGGCTGGCCAAGGACTTCAGCGGCAAGTGGGCCGCGCAGAACCTGCCGGGCGGCACTTACGCCAGTTGGGGCGGTTCCTTCTACGGCATTCCGGCCCAGAGCCAGAACAAGGCCGAAGCCTGGAACCTGATCAAGTACCTGACCACCAACCAGGCCCAGCAAGTCTTGGCGTTCAAGACGACCGGGGCGTTCCCGGCGCTGAGAAGTGCAGCCAATGACCCGGTGTTCAACGAGGGCGTGCCGTATCTGGCCGGACAGAAAGCCCGCATTCTGTGGCGGCAGGCCGCGCTGAAGATTCAGCCGCTGGACGTGAACAAGTACGACCCGATTGCCGACCAGATTTTCGGAGATGCTGTTGCGGCTGTACTGGACGGCAGCAAGGACATCAAGACCGCGCTGACCGAAGCCAACACCCTGATCACCCGCCGCGCCCGCTAATACAGTCAGGGCCGTGAGCTATGGGCCGTGAGTCATGAGGTTTTTGCCCCATAGCTCATGGCCCTTAGCCCTTAGCCCGTTCTTTTCGCCGAGGTTCCGATGTCCGCGACCACCAAACCCCCCAATACACGCCGCCCCTGGACGTGGACGGATTTTCAGCGCAAGTATGCACCGTACATCTTTATCAGCCCGTTTTTCATCCTGTTTTTCATCTTCGGGCTGTTTCCGATCCTGTTTAACATGTACCTGTCGTTTCAGAGCTGGCAACCGGGCACGGGCCTGGGCGACATGCAGTTTGTCGGCTGGCGCAATTACACCGATAACCTGACTGACCCCACCTTCTGGCTTTCGCTGAAGAACACGGCCATTCTGGCGGTGATGTCGGGGCTGCCGCAGCACCTGCTGGCGATTCCGCTGGCCTTCGCGGTGTACGGCGTGCTGAAAAAAATGCAGAACCTGGTGACCGCCGTGTACTTTTTGCCCTACATCACGTCGATTGTGGCCATCTCGGTCATTTTCTTCACGCTGTTCTCGTGGCAGTACGGGGTGATTAACGCCGCGCTGAACGCCCTGCACCACCTGCCCCTGATTGGTGGCCTGTTTCCCGCTGACAAGATCAACTGGCTGGGTGAGAAACAGTACGTGCAGCCCGCTGTAGCGATGGTCGTGATCTGGCGGTACACCGGCTGGAACATGTTGCTTTACCTGGCGGGGTTGCAGGCCATTCCGGGCGACCTGTACGAAGCTGCCGCTGTAGACGGCGCGACCGGCGGGCAGCAATTCCGCTACATCACCCTGCCGCTGCTGCGTCCCACCATGTTTCTGGCCATTACCCTCTCGCTGATTGGCGGGCTGCAACTGTTCGAGGAGCCCTTCATCCTGACCGGAACGGGCGGCGGCGCGGGCCAGCAGGCCCTGACCACCGTGATGTACATGTACCGCACCTACGCCAACTACAGTGACGCCGGGGTGGCCTCGGCCATGTCGTGGTTGCTGTTCCTGGTGATCGGCGTGCTGACCCTGATCAATAACCGGGTGTTCGGGCGCAGCGGCCTGGCGAGTGGAGACTGATATGACCATTCAGACTCAAGACCTTCCTAATCCCGCCCGCGCACGTGGACACCTGCCGCCCCTCTCCCGCATCGCGGCTTACATCCTGATTTTTCTGGGGGCCGTGCTGACCATCGCGCCCTTCTACTTCATGTTCGTGTTTGCCACCCACACCCGCGACCAGATTTTTCAGTTGCCGCCGCCGCTGTGGTTTGGATCGCACCTTCAGGACAATTACACCAGCCTGATGGAGCGCACCCCCTTCTGGCGCAACCTGTGGAACAGCCTGTACCTGGCGGTGCTGACCACCGTGACCACCATGTTCTTCTGCACGCTGGGCGGCTTCGCCTTCGCCATGTACCAGTTCAAGGGCCGCAACTTCCTGTTCGGGCTGCTGCTGGCGACCATGCTGATTCCCGGCACCCTGAACATCGTGCCCTTTGCGCTGATCATGCAGGGCCTGGGCTGGATTGACCAGCCGCGTGCCTTATGGGTGCCAGGGATGGCGAGTGCCTTTGGCATTTTCCTGATGCGGCAGTACATCGGCAGCGCCATTCCCAGGGAACTGGTCGAGGCCGCCCGCATTGACGGGGCCACCGAGTTCGGGATTTTCCGCAAGATCATCCTGCCGCTGACCGGGCCAGCCTCTGCCACGCTGGGCCTGGTGACCTTCGTGCAGTCGTGGAACAGCTTCCTGGGGCCACTCATTATTTTCCGCAGCAGCGAGACCTTCACCGCGCCCCTCGCCATTCGCACCCTCCAGGGCATCGCCAACACCGACTGGGGCGCACTCATGTGCGGTGTGGCCCTCACCGTCGTGCCGCTCCTGATCATCTTCGCGCTGGCCTCCAGGCAACTCATCGAAGGACTCACGGCGGGCGCGACGAAAGGGTAACCCCTCCGCAAGCAGCTCCGTGAGTCACCCTCTGCTCCGCAGCTCTACGAGTCCGGCCCTGCGCTGCTCCCTCCCTCTGCTTCGCAGCTTTGCAAGTCACCCTCTGGGAGAAGGCGTCCGGGGGAACCGCACGACACGTTGCCCGCAGGTTTTTCCACTCACCACCTGCCACTGACCACTCACCATTTGACCGAGGCACCTCACCTGCCTGGGAAGGAGTGTAGACCGTGAAAAAAAGCATGTTGACCTTGTCCGCCCTGACTTGCACGCTGCTGGCCTCCTGTGGCGACACCACCGGGACGGAGGTGAAACCGCTCTGGCAGGACGAATTCAGCGGCCCCGGCCTGGATGCCACGAAGTGGTCGCCCATGATCGGGAACGGGGACGCCTACGGCATTCCCGGCTGGGGGAACAACGAACTGGAGTTCTACACGGGCCGCCCGGAGAACGTGACGGTGAAGGACGGCACGCTGGTGATCACTGCCCGGCAGGAGAATTACATCGCGCCTGCGGGCACGCCCGAGCAGGGCAAGGCGTTCACCTGGACGTCGGGCCGGATTCGTACCGCCGGGAAGTTCAGCCGCACCTACGGCAAGTTCGAGATTCGCGCCAAGATGCCCGTCGGGAAGGGGCTGTGGCCCGCCATCTGGATGCTGCCTGAACCGAACGAGTACGGCACCTGGGCCGCCAACGGCGAGATCGACATCGCCGAGGGCTGGGGCAGCAAACCGGACGTGATCGCGCACACCCTGCATTACGGCGGGCAGTGGCCGAACAACGTGTCCAAGGGCGTCACCGTGCCCTTCCCGAACAGCGGCCCGAACAGCGGGAAGCTGAACGACTGGCACACCTACACCCTGGAGTGGACGTCGGACGAGATGCGCTGGCTGGTGGACGGCGTGGAGACCGCCAAGCAGACCGCCTGGTGGAGCGCCAAGAACAACCCGCCGCAGAGTGACGCTGACCTGAACCCCTGGCCCGCGCCCTTCGACCGGCCCTTCCACCTGCTGCTGAACCTGGCGGTGGGCGGGAACTTCGACGGGAACCCGGACGCCACGACGCCGAATCAGGCGCAGATGCTGGTGGATTACGTGCGCGTTTACGGCATCCAGGGTGAGGCCGACAACCCCGGCTCGCGCCCGGACATGACCTACCCCTGGACGCCCCGGCCCGCCCGCGCCGCGCTGGCGGACGGAAACCTGATCTACAACGGCACCTTCGACTGGGCCGACAACGACGCCCGCGTGCAGCCGGACACCACTGCGCTCGACGGCGTGAACAACTCCAAGTTCTGGACGCTGTACCAGAACGGCGGCGCGTTTACCCTGAGCAACGACGCCACACAGGGGAACGCCCTGAAGACCGTCATCAGCGACGGCGGCACCCTGTCTTACGCCATTCAGGTGCGGCAGGACGGCATCAACATCGTGCAGGGACGCAAGTACGAGGTGAGTTTCGACGCCTGGGCCAGCCAGAACCGCACGCTGATGGTCAAGGTGGGCGGCGGGCAGGATCGCGGCTGGGCGGCCTACTCCGGCGAGAAGACGCTGGACGTGGGCACCACCCGCACACGGAAGTCCTTCACCTTCGACATGACCGCCGTGACCGACGCCGCCGCCCGGCTCGAATTCAACCTGGGGAACCAGGGCGCGAACACCGTGTGGCTGGACAACGTGGTGGTGAAGGATGTCGGCGCGGCGGCTGGCGCGCGTCCGCCCGCTGCCGACGGGAACCTGATCTACAACGCGGGCTTCACGCAGGACTCGCCCGGCGTGCCCGGCATTCAGAGCGGCGGGCAGGACGTGCCCGGCACCGATTACTGGTACACCTGGGAGAACGGCGCGAGCGGCCTGACCAGCAGCGTCGCGGGGGGCGTGATCACCCTGAGCGTCGCGCACGCCGACGTGGGCAACGACTGGCACGTGCAGTTCGGTCAGAAGAACGTGGCGGTCAAAAAAGGGCAGAACTACCAGCTCAGCTTCAAGGCCAGCGCCGACTCGCCCCGCACGGTGGCGGTGGTGGTCGGGCAGGACGGCGGCAGTTACCTGCGTTACCTGAACGCCACGGCGGCCCTGACGACCACCGAGCAGACCTTCACGTACACCTTCACCGCGCCGGAGGACAACGTGGGTGCCCAGTTGCAGATCCTCGGCGCGGTCGGAGCCGCCGGGGACGCCTACAAGCTGAAGTTCAGCGACGTGCGCCTGGTTCCCCTGCCCTGAGCCGCTCGTATGAAACGTTTTCTTCTTCCGGCCCTGCTGCTGGGCTTCGTTTCCGCCCAGGCTCCCACACCAGCGAAACTCACGCTCGGCACGCAGGCCACGCCCATTCAGCCGCTCAGCGTGAACGGCTTCAACCTGGGCTTCAACATGTCCGTCGCGGAGGCGCAGGACGCCGTGAAAAGCGTGGCCCCCAGCTCCCTGCGCTACCCGCCCGGCAACGTCGGGGACGAGAACGACCTGACGAAAAGCGGTTTGCAGTCCTTCCTGTCGCAACTGGAACTGACGGGCGGGGGCGTGCAGGCAACGGTGGAAACCCGCGTGTTTGCCACCCGCCCCGAGGCGAAAAACCGCCCGGAGGACGCCGCGCAGGCCGCCCGAGACGCGCAGGCGCTGGGCCTGAAGGTCACGTACTGGGAAATCGGCAATGAACCCGACCTGTACGCGACCAACCGGGGCAGGCCGGAGTGGACGCCGCAGAAGTATTGCGAGGTGTTCCGCGCCCAGCGTCAGGCCATCCTGAAGGTCGACCCGCAGGCCAGATTCGCCGGGCCAGCCGTCTCCAACGTGAACGGGAACGGCAAAACCTTCCTGACCGAGTTCGTGAAGGGCTGCGGGGACATCGTGGACATCCTGACCTGGCACGAGTACCCGTCCGACGGTTCACTGGACGACGAAACCGCCCTGTCCACCGCGCCGCGCGTGACCGCTCACCTTCAGGAGTTCCGGGCGCTGCTGAAAAGCCAGGACGGCAATCCCCTGGGTTATACCCGCGACATCAAACTGGGCGTGACCGAGTACGGCCTGTCTTACCGCACCGACAGGGCGCATCACCTGTCGGATCAGGTGGCCGCGCTGTGGGCCGCCGAAACCACGCTGCGTCTGGCCGAGGGCGGCGCTGACCTGGCGCAGTATTTCGCGCTGATCGGCAGCGGCAATCACGGCCTGGTGGATCAGGCGGGCTTCCCGCGCCCGACGCTTTACGCTTATCAGCAGACCCGTCACTTTCAGGGCGAGGCTTTGCCGCTGACATCGGATAACCCCGCGCTCTGGACGCACGCCGCCCGCCAGGATCGTCTACTGACGGTGCTGGTCACGAACACCGTGACCTCCGCCCAGCCGCTTTCCCCGGATTTACCCGGTTATGCCCTGATCGGCGGCAAGACCTTCACCGAGAAAACCGTTCACGACGAGGCCAAATTCATCCGGCTGCCGCTCACGGGCACGCTGAACCTGCCTGCCCGTTCCCTCACCCGACTTGTTTACAAGGAGCAACCATGACCCTGACCCGCCAGCATTTCCCCGAAGGTTTCATTTTTGGCACCGCCACCAGCAGTTACCAGATCGAGGGCGCAGTCAAAGAGGACGGGCGCGGCCCCAGCATCTGGGATACGTTTTGCCGCGAACCGGGGCGCATCCGGGACGGCAGTAACGGCGACGTGGCCTGCGACCACTACCACCGCTATGAAAGCGATCTGGATTTGCTGGCTGAACTGGGTGTGGACGCCTACCGCTTCAGCCTGGCCTGGCCGCGCATTCAGCCTGTAGGCAGCGGCGCAGTCAACGAGAAGGGACTGGATTTCTACGAGCGACTCACCCACGGCCTGCTTGAACGCGGCATTCAGCCTTATGCCACGCTGTACCACTGGGATCTGCCGCAGGCCCTTCAGGATGTGGGCGGCTGGGCCAACCGCGAGACCGCCTACCGCTTCAATGACTATGCCCGCATCGTGACCGAGCGCCTGGGTGATCGTCTGGCCAGCATCGCCACGCTGAACGAACCTTGGTGCAGCAGCTTTCTCAGTTACGACATCGGCGAACACGCGCCCGGCCTGAAGAACCGCAAGCTGGCGCTGGCCGCCGCCCACCACCTGATGCTGGCGCACGGCCTCGCCATGCATTCCATGCGCGAACTGAATAAAAAGGCAGCGCTGGGCATTGTGCTGAACCTGTCGCCAGCCTACGCCGCTTCGCTGGCAAAAGAGGATCAGGACGCCAGACAATTTGCCGATGGCTACAGCAACCGCTGGTTCCTTGACCCGATTTTCAAGGGTGGCTATCCGGCGGACATGTGGGACGCTTTCGGTGCAGACATCCCTGAAGTGCGTGACGGTGACCTGAAGATCATTAGCGCGAAGAACGACTTTCTGGGCGTGAATTACTACACACGTTCTTTCGTTTCGGCGGATGGTCAGGCCAAGCCAGAAGGGGCTGAGTACACGCACATGGGCTGGGAAGTTTACCCCGCAGGTCTGACTGAACTGCTGCTGCGCCTCCAGAACGAGTACCACACGCCGCCCATTTACATCACCGAGAACGGCGCGGCCTACCCGGACGAGCGCGGCACGGGCAGCACTGTGCATGACCCGCAGCGGGTGGCCTACTACCAGCGGCACCTGGCCGCTGTGGCCCAGGCCGCCAGGCAGGGTGCAGATGTGCGCGGTTACTTTGCCTGGAGCATGCTGGATAACTTTGAATGGGCCTGGGGGTACGAGCGCCGCTTCGGCCTCTTCTACGTGGACTACGCTACGCAGGAACGCGTCTGGAAGGATTCCGGGCGCTGGTATCAGGCACTGATCGGTCAGGCCGTGACCGCCACCCGTTGAAGGAGGTCAACTGAACTGAACCCGCCTGGCTCGACCCTCACCGCCCCTCTGTTCAGCACAAAGATCAGCACAAAGAGTTGAAGATGTCCCATGCCCCTCACGCCCTGCTGCTCGCCTACCTGACCGCCCCCGCTGCCAGTGCCACCACCCTCGGCCCGAACGTGAAAGTCTTTGACTCCAGCATGCCGGTGGCCGAAATTCAGGCAGCGGTGGACGCTATCGCCGCTGAGCAGGTCGGGAACCAGTCCGGCACAGAGCGACTGAGGGGCATTTTCATTGTTCCGGCAGTTTCAAAGCAGTTTCAATGTGGGCCATTCCCTGGCGGCCTGACAAACTTTATGAGAGAGGACGTAAAACCAGCGTCCAGCCGACTTCCAGCAACGTAATGGGGTCAGAGCATTTCTTCTTCCGTTTGCCCAGAGGTTCTGGATCAGGCCCACCTGGCAGTGCCAGGTGGGTAAACACTTCGAGGCCGCGACTGAGTGCCCAGCGCATGGCCCGTTCCCCAATCTTGAGATAACTCAGCCCACGTTGCCAATGCGGGTCAATCATCCGCCGTCTGCCCTCCGCAACGATTTGCACGCCCTTGGTGATCAGGAAGAGGGTGGCCAGCGCCAGAATCATGACGAGCCTATTCAGGCTCGCGACATCACGCAGGTTCGAGGATTCCAGCCCGTGGAGACCACTTTTATCGTCTAGGAAGCCCTCTTCGATTTGGAAGCGTTCGCCGTACTCAGCGAAGGTTTCCAGGGTCGTCGGCTCGCTGCTCACGACCTGCCACTGCTCGTGGGCGTCTGTCGGTCTGGCGACCGCGACGTGGACTGGGCCAAACGCCTGCCCAGTGATGGCGACGTTGTGGAAACAGCGTGTTTCCCTGGGTTGGAGGCGAATGTCGTCGAGCTTGCACAGGCGCTGACCTGCAAGGTCAGCGAGGATCAGGTTCGACTTGATACGGATGCGGTAATTCCACCCACAGGCCCAGAGCCAATCCATGAGTTCAGTGTCGCAAAAACCTCGATCAGCAAGGAGCCGAACGTCATGGATGCCCAACGCATCGAGGATGCCTTTGACACGAGCGAGCACAGGGAGAAGTTGTCGGGTCGAAACCTGGGCGCTTTCGTGCTGGATGACTTCCTGATGCAGTGGAAGGGATCGTCCCCTGAACGTGACAGCAAAGCGGATCAGGCAGAACTTCCCAAAGAGCATACTGGTGTCCAGAGCGAGCACCAGGCGG
>ERZ501016.485-NODE-485-length-11143-cov-4.209957_pt1 | contig 11143 bp, 10 predicted proteins | sample MGYA00248889_ERZ501016 | MGnify/ENA primary metagenome ERZ501016 (study PRJEB25958, sample SAMN03398594) | human skin metagenome | study: EMG produced TPA metagenomics assembly of the Human Skin Microbiome Metagenome (human skin metagenome) data set. | reverse complement strand
GACGCTCTTCCGATCTACCATGGTGCTCGCGGCCACCGACCCCGCGAACCCGTATGGCGCCGCCCTGCCCTGGCCCGAGCGCACCGATGGCACCGGGCACCAGCCTGGCCGCAAGGCCGGCGCGCTGGTGGTCCTCGTCGACGGAGCCCTGATCCTGTATGTCGAGCGCGGCGGCAAGACCCTGCTCACCTGGCCCGGCCCGCTGGACCTCACCGACGCCGACACCGACCCGATCCAGACCGCGGCCCACGCCCTGGCGCTGGCGGTGCGCGACGGTGCCCTCGGCCGGCTCACCGTGGAAAAGACCGATGGCGAGTCGGTGCTCGGCTCCGAATCCCCCATCGCCGCGGCCCTGGCCCGGGCCGGGTTCACGCTCACCCCCCGCGGCCTACGGCTGCGGCGGTGAGAATCGGCATACGGGGATCGAGTCGATATGCCCGAGGGTGACACCGTCTGGCGCACCGCCGATCGGCTGAACCGCGCCCTGGCCGGTCAGGCGCTGCGCACCCTGGAGATCCGGTGGGGTGAATACGGCGGGCTCGACCTGCTGCCCGCCACCACCCGCCACGTGATCAGCCGCGGCAAACACTTGCTGCACCATCTCGATACCGGGGTGACCCTGCATACGCACCTGCGGATGGAGGGCAGTTGGCGGGTGCACACCACCGCTGCCACCACGGCCCGCGATCGCGCCAACCCACAGATCCGGGTCCTGGCCGCGACCGACGACTGGACCGCGCTGGGCCTTCGCTTGGGCCTGGTCGAGGTGTGGCCTACGGATCAGGCCGAGCACCGGCTCGGCTACCTGGGACCGGACATCCTCGGCCCCGACTGGGATCTGGAGCGCGCGCTGGCCAACCTCACCGCGCTCCCCCAGCGAGCCATCGCCGAGGGTCTGCTCGATCAACGCAACCTCGCCGGGGTCGGCACCTTCTGGGCCAGCGAGGGACTCTTCCTGCAACGACTCTTCCCCTGGGCGCCGGTCGGGGACTGCTCAACCGCCCAGCTCACTGCCCTGCTGGAGCGCACGCAGCGACTCATGCGCCGAGGCGCGGCCACCGGCATTCAGTCCGCCACCGGAAGTGAACGCGCCGATCAGCTCGCCAATGTCCACGCCCGCTCCGGCCGGCCGTGTCGGCGCTGCGGCGAGGCCATCCGGGTCGCTGCGATCGGCCTCGCCCCGACCGAACGGGTCTTCTTCTATTGCCCTCGCTGCCAAGGCGGACTGGCACCGACCGACGACGGACGCCCGCAACGACCGATGGGTTCGCAGCCCCGCGGCCGCCGGGGCGGCAACTTGACGCAGGTCAGGCCGCAGAGGCGGTAACGCCGCGAGCCGAGCGCGCGCGGGGCAGGGTGACGAGCCCGGCCGCCTGCGCCTCGGACACCGAGACGCGCAGGCTCACATCGGCGAGCACCCGCGACAGTGGGACCCCCAGCGCACCGCAAATGGCCGCCAATAGCTCGGACGACGCCTCCTTGGTGCCCCGCTCGATCTCACTGAGATAACCCAGCGACAACGACGCCTGCCTCGACACCTCGCGCAGCGAGCGGCCCTGGGCGATGCGTTCCTCGCGCAACACCGCACCCAACTCCCGTCGCAACAGGATCATGGCCTCTCCTTCATCCGGCTGTCGATCACGTTACCTGGCACGGCCTACAGCGCCGAGGACCGTATGCAGTGCCGCGAGCCCCGCGTCCACGCTGGCCTCCCGGATCTGCTCACGAGAGCCGGTCAGCGCCAAGGGGAACACCTGCGTGCGCTCCCCTTCGGCGACCGCGACATACACCGTGCCGACCGGTTTCCCGTCCGCCGGGTCGGGCCCAGCGACGCCGGTGGTGGCCACCGCGAGGTCTACGCCGAGCACCCGGCACGCCCCGCGCGCCATCTGGGCGGCGACTTCCGGGTCCACTGCCCCGCGTTCAGCCAATAATGTCGCCGAGACACCGAGCAGTTCGCCCTTGAGCGCGCTGGCATAGCTGACGATTCCACCATGGAAGACCACCGAGGCCCCCGGTACCGAGGTCAGCGCCGCAGCTAACAGGCCACCGGTCAACGACTCCGCGCAGCCCAGCGTGCGCCCGGCTTCCCGCGCGGCGGCGATCACCGCGGCCGCGCCCTGCGACGCCGTCACGTTCACCGCTCCGGCCGTTGCTCAGGAGCCGATTCGTACAGAGCCCGCGCTCGTTCACTCTGGGCCTGCGCCCGGAGCGCTCGTTTGCGCTGGGCCCGCTCGCTGGTCTGCCGCAGACGCAGGGCGTTGAGCACGATGTCGATGCCGGTCACCAGCGTCAACACCACCCCGGCGATGAGGATCACCCACGCGATGAACTCCCATACCTCGTGCCCGGGGAGCACCCACAACGGCATACAAAAGAGCGTCAGCGCGAGCGCCTGCAGGGCGGTCTTGGTCTTGCCACCCCGACCGGCGGGCATCACGCCGTGGCGGATCACCACGAAGCGCATCGCGGTGATCCCCCACTCCCGGATCAATACCGGGATGGTGATCCACCACGGGATATCACCGAGGATCGACAGGCCGACGAACGCCATACCGGTCAGGGCCTTGTCGGCGATCGGGTCGGCGACCTTGCCGAAGTCGGTCACCAAGCCCCGCGAGCGCGCCAAGTCGCCATCGATCCGATCGGTCGCCACCGCGACCATGAAAAGCGCCGTCGCCCACCAGCGCAGGCCCACGTCGCTGCCCTCGCGCGCCAGCAACAGCCAGCCGAAGAAGGGCACGACGGCCACCCGCGCCACCGTTAGCGCATTGGGCAGGTTCCAGTTCGAGGCCCGCGTGGGGGCGCTGCTCATAGACGCACGGCCTCCAGGTCCGCGCCCTGGCTGGCGACCACCCGGCCCTGCACCAGGTCGCCAGCACGCAGGTCGGCCCCATCGGCGATCGTGGTGATCCCGTCGATATCCGGACCCTGAATGGCGGCCCGACCGGTGGCGACCTGCGGGTCGTCGTCGTCATGGCCCTCGATGAGGATCTGGATCTGCTCGCCCACGCGCTCGGCCGCTCGGTCGGCGGTCAACTGCTCGACCAGGTCGGTGATCTCGGCGACCCGCTCGGCGATCACGTCCTCAGCCACCTTGCCGGGCATCCCGATGCCCTCGGTGCCGTCCTCGTCGGAGTACCCAAAGACCCCGACGACGTCGAGACGGGCCGCGGTGAGGAAGTCCTGCAATTCGGCGACATCGTCCGGGGTCTCCCCAGGGAAGCCGACGATGACATTGGACCGGATCGCCGCCTGCGGGGACAGGGCGCGCACCCGCTCGATCAGCGCGAGAAAGTCGTCCGTGCCGCCAAAACGCCGCATCCGGCGCAGCAAGGGCCCGGAGGCATGCTGGAAGGAGATATCGAACCAGGGCAACACCTTTTCGGTGGCCACCATGGCCTCCAGCAGCCCGGGCCGGATCTCCGCGGGCTGCAGATAGGACACCCGCACCCAGTCGAGTTCGTCGATCGCGGCCAGCCGCGGCAGCAGGGACTCCAGAGCGGTCAGGTCGCCCAGATCCTTGCCGTATGAGGTGGAGTTCTCGCTCACCAGGAAGACCTCGCGCACCCCGCGCTCGGCGAGCCAGCGCGCCTCGGCGACCACTTCGTCGGGATGCCGGGAAACGAAGGCCCCCCGAAACCGCGGGATCGCGCAGAAGGCGCAGCGCCGGTCGCAGCCACTGGCGATCTTCAATGGCGCCCAGGGCCGATCGTCCAACCGGGCTCGGATGACAGGCGGACCACTGGCCGGGGCCACCGAACCCAGGGCGGCCTCGTCGACCAGCGCGGCCGCCTGACCCATCCCGGGGACGGCGACGGTGTCGCGGACCTCGGCGCGCGCCGCGGGGGTCAACGGCAGCAATCGGCGCCGATCGGTGGGGACGTGACTGGCCGGCCGCTCCCCCTCGAGGATGGCCTGCAGGTGGCCGGACAGATCGGCATACGAATCGAAACCGAGGACCGCATCGGCCTCGGGCAGCTCCTCGGCGAGCTCACGGCCATACCGCTCGGCAAGGCAGCCCACGGCGACCACGGCCTGGGTGCGCCCGGTGGACTTGAGTTCGCTGGCCTCCAGCAGGGTGTCGATGGAGTCCTTCTTGGCCTGCTCGATGAAGCCGCAGGTGTTCACCACCGCGACATCGGCATCGGCAGCGTCCTCGACCAACTCCCAGCCCTGCGCGGCAAGCCGGCCAGCGAGCTCTTCGGAGTCGACCTCGTTGCGGGTGCACCCGAGAGTCACGAGGGCGACCGAGCGCGCGGGGGTCGTCATACGGGCAACTCTACGGCGCCCTACAGTGCGGGTATGCCGGACCAGCCCACCTCCGCCCCGCTCAGTGTTCCCGTCATCGACGGACACAACGACCTGCCGTGGGCGCTGCGTAAGCTAGTCGACTACGACTTGGACCAGATCGACCTGGCCACCCGGGGGGAACGCACCCATACCGACCTGCCGCGGCTGCGCGAGGGCGGGGTCGGCGGGCAGTTCTGGTCGGTCTATGTGCCGGGCACCTATACCCCCGCCGACGCGGTCACCGGCACCCTGGAGCAGATCGCCTGCGTCCGGGAACTCACTGAGCGGTTCAGCGACACCCTGGTGCTCGCCGACACCGCGGACCAGGTCCGCGCGGCGATTGCGCAAGGCCGGGTCGCCTCCCTGCTGGGCGCCGAGGGCGGGCACTGCATCGCCAACTCCCTAGGCACCTTGCGCATGTACCGGGCGCTCGGGGTGCGCTATCTGACCCTCACTCACAATCAGAACAACGACTGGGCCGATTCGGCCACCGACGCCCCGCGGCACGGCGGCCTGACCGATTTCGGGCGGGCCGTGGTGGCGGAGATGAACCGCATCGGGATGCTCGTCGACCTCAGCCATGTCGCGGCCAGCACCATGCACGACGCCCTGGATGTCAGCACCGCACCACCGATCTTTTCGCACTCCGGTGCGCGGTCGGTGTGCAATCACCCGCGCAATGCCCCCGACGACGTGCTCACCCGGCTGGCCGACGCCGGCGGGGTCTGCATGGTCACCTTCGTCCCGCGCTTCGTCTCCCCGACGGTGCGCGCATGGGACCTCGACGTGCATGAGGCGGCACTGGCCGCCGGCATCGATCCGGGGGATCTGGCGGCATACGAGGCGTTCACCGACCGGTATGCCGTGACTCACCCCGCCCCGCAGGCGCAACTCGCGGACGTGGTCGCCCACTGCGAACGGGTGCGTGAGATCGCCGGCATCGATCACGTCGGCCTGGGCGGCGACTACGACGGGGTCGTCGAGCTACCCGAGGGCCTGGCCGATGTCACCGGCTACCCGCGGCTGCTCGCCGCCCTGGCCGAGCGTGGCTGGTCGCCGGCCGACTTGGCGAAGCTGGCCCATGGCAACATCTTGCGCGTCCTGCAGGCCGCGGACGAGGTGGCGGCGGGGGCCAGCCGCATACCGGGGCGGGCGCGGCTGGCACCGCTGCCCGCGGCCGACTGACGCGACCTTGGCCAAGCCCAGAAATTAGCTGCGGCGCATGGCGGTCAGCGCCACCAGGCGCGAGATCACCATGGTCACATAAAGCACCCCGACGAGCTGCTCGACCATCACCAGCCCGCGGGCCTGCGGCAGCACCGGCATCACATCGGAGAGGCCGACGCTGGTGAGGCTGGCCATGGACAGATAGAGCAACTCGTGGAAGCTGCGCTCCCCCGGCCCCTGATAGGCAACGAAGGAGCCCGGCCACAACGCCTGCACGACCAGATAGAAGTACGCGAACGACCAGGCGATCACCGTGAACGCGGCGCCCACCGCGAAGAGTTCGTCCTTGGTCACCCAGTGGTCGGCGAAGACATAGGCGATCAGGGCGCACCCGACATAGAGATAGAACGAGCCCAACAGCAGATGCGCGAGTTCGAAGACCAGGTCGTTGCCCGGGTCGGCGATGGTCCAGATCTCCAGCACCAGTGCCGGGAAGGCGATGAGCGCGGAGAGCCAAGTCAGCGCCGGGGTGCTGCGGACGGTGACGATCGCCAGGACCACGATGATCAGCCCGAGGATCGAGATCGGCGCACGATTGTTCGGGCCCGCGAAGGGCAGGCTGAGCATGGCCAGCATCTGCGCCCCGAGCAGGAAGGCACTTGGGCGCTCGCGTAAGGGCCGCACGATGGCCTGTTTCAGCCGGCTGCGGCGGTTGCCGATCGGCCGATGCAGGTCCGCGCCCTGCTTCCACAGCGTGGTCACGACCGTCCAGCCTAAGCCGTCGGCGAGGTGGTGTCGGCCTGGCTCACATCCGGCCGGTCAACTGCCATGCGTCCTCGGATTCCTCATCGTCCTCGTATGCGGTGTCCGCCTCCGGCGGGTCCTCCCCGCGCATCCGCGCCAAGGTGGACGGCAGATCGTCGGGCCGGATGAGCACATCGCGGGCCTTGGAGCCCTCGGAGGGACCGACGACCCCGCGCGATTCCAGCAGGTCCATGAGCCGTCCAGCCTTGGCAAAGCCGACCCGCAGCTTGCGCTGCAGCATCGAGGTGGAACCGAACTGCGTGGTCACCACGAGTTCGGTCGCCTGCAGCAGCAGGTCGAGGTCGTCACCGATGTCCTCGTCGATCTGCTTCTTGGCCGCCTCGACAGTGACATCGTCGCGGTAGTTGGCCTGCAGCTGACCCTTGACGTGTGCCACCACTTCGTGGATCTCGGTCTCGGTCACCCATGCGCCCTGGACCCGGATCGGCTTGCTGGCCCCCATGGGCAGGAAGAGCGCGTCACCCTGGCCGAGCAGCTTCTCCGCACCGGGCTGGTCGAGCACCACGCGGCTATCGGCCAGGGAGGAGGTGGCGAACGCCATCCGGGAGGGGACATTCGCCTTGATCAGGCCGGTGACCACGTCCACGCTCGGGCGCTGGGTCGCCAGCACTAGGTGGATACCGGCGGCGCGGGCCAGCTGGGTGATCCGCACGATCGAGTCCTCGACATCACGCGGGGCAACCATCATCAGGTCCGCCAGCTCGTCCACGATCACCAGCAGATAGGGATAGGGCTCCAGCACGCGCTGCGATCCCGGCAGCGGCTGCAGCGCCCCGGAGCGTACCGCCTTGTTGAAGTCGTCGACATGCTTGAAACCGAAGGAGGCCAGATCGTCATATCGGACATCCATCTCCTTGACCACCCACTGCAGGGCCTCGGCGGCCTTCTTGGGGTTGGTGATGATCGGGGTCACCAGGTGGGGGATCCCGTCGTATGCGGTGAGTTCCACCCGCTTGGGGTCCACCAGCACCATGCGCACCTCCTCCGGGGTGGCACGCATAAGGATCGAGGTGATCATCGAGTTGACGAAGCTCGACTTGCCCGCACCGGTAGCCCCCGCGACCAGCAGGTGCGGCATCTTGGCGAGGTTCGCGACCACGAAGCCGCCCTCGACGTCCTTGCCCACGCCCATGGTCATCGGATGGGTGCTGCTGGTGGCCACATTGCTGCGCAGCACATCGCCGAGGGAGACCAGTTCCTTGTCGGCGTTGGGGATCTCGATCCCGATCGCCGACTTGCCGGGGATCGGCGAGAGGATGCGCACATCGGCGGAGGCGACGGCATACGCGATGTTCTTGGACAAGGCGGTGACCCGCTCCACCTTGACGCCTGGGCCGAGCTCCACCTCATACCGGGTGACGGTCGGGCCCCGGGTGAAGCCGGTGACCTGGGCATCGATCCCGAACTCGTCCAGGACCGTGGTCAATGACGCGACGACCTGGTCGTTGGCGGCCGAGCGAGCCTTGGGCCGGCTGCCCTCCTTGAGCACCTCGGAGTCGGGCAATGTGTAGGCGACATCCCCGGCCAGCGCGAGCTGCTCGACCCGCGCCGGCGGTGGGCTGACCGGCGGGGGCGTCAGGTCCACTCGGGTGCGGTCGATGTCGTTCGCGACGAGCGCGGAGGCACCGGCGGCGGGGCGGGCCTGCGCCGGCATGCTGCGGCTCGGGGCGGGCGGCGCGCCCGTGACTGGACTGTCGGAGTCGCTCGCCTCGCCGGAGTCGAAGTCGGAGCCGAAGTCCTGCACGGGCTCGCTGCGCGGGCGGCGACGGCGGCCGGGCGGCTCGATGACTGCGGCCTGGTCATATGCCTCGTCCCCGGCGTACTCGTCGAGTTGGGGCTCCGGCTCGCTCCGGCGCGGCTTGCGGCGGGAGCGCCCGGACGCCTCGTCGGAACCGTCCCGACCCTCGGCAGAGTCGCGGTCGTCGCCGCGGCCAGCGGCGCCGGGATGTCCGGACATCCGGTCCTGCAAGGCGCGCAGCCGCGCGGGGATCGCGTGGATGGGGGTGGCGGTGAGCACCAGCAGCGCGATGAACCCGAGGAGCAGCAGCACGGCGACCGCGCCATAGACGGTGATCCCGGCGGTCAGCGGGCTCGACGCCAGGAAGCCGATGACGCCACCGGCGCCGCGGATGCCCGCCGCCCCCTGCTGCGGAGTCGGTATGCCGTGCGCCACGTGCACCAGACCGGTCGCCGAGAGCGTCAGCGCGGTCAGGCCCACCACCAGCCGGGTATTGCTTGCCTCATCACCCGAGCCGCGCAGGAGCCGGATCCCGAGGAAGAGCAGGACCAGCGGGACGACGAAGGCCACCAAGCCCACGGTGCCGGCGACGATCGCGTGGACGGCGTTGCCCACCCAGCCGGACAGTCCCCACCATTCGCGGGCCGCGACGAGCACGGCCAAGGCGATGAGCAGCAGGCCGATCCCGTCGCGGCGGTGTTCCGGCTCCAGATCGACGCCACTGACCTTGCGCACGCCCTTGCCGACCAGGTGCGCGACGCCGCCGACAAACCGCCCGATACCCCGCACGACCTGGCCACCGGCGGACGGGCGCTGCTGCACCGCGGTGCTTCCCGAGCCCTTACCGGCTGCGGGACGGCTGCGCCCCGGGGCGCGGGAGGCCCCGGCATCGGCGCGGGAACCACCGGCGCGCGCGGGAGCGGAAGACGGACGAGTCGCCATGGTCGCCCAGGCTACGCGATCGCCCCAGCTTTCCCACCCGTCACACGCGGAACACAGCCGTCCCTCTCGCGGGCCGCCTCGTCACACCTCGGGCCCAATGACTCAGGGCATCGCCAGCAGGGCGGGCACAGCACGGGCGGCGCTCTCGCGCCATACGGCATCGGCGACCGGGGACAACTCGGTGGCGGCCGGATTGATCTCGATGACGCGCGCGCCGCTCGCGGCGGCGAGCTCGGCCAGCCCGGCGGCGGGATAGACCAGGCCCGAGGTGCCGACAACCAGCACCAGATCGGCGCAGGTGACCACCTCGACCGCCCGGTTCCAGGCTGCGCGCGGCAGCGCCTCCCCGAACCACACCACCCCGGGACGGATCAGCCCGCCGCAGCGCGGGCAGGTCGGCGGCGTCAGGCGCTCCACCGGCTCGGACGGGACGGCGACCGGATCGGCATACGGGCGCTCACAATCCGCGCACCGAAAGGAGTTGATCCGGCCATGGACGTGCACGACCTCGGGGCTGCCGGCGCGTTCGTGCAGGTCGTCGACGTTCTGGGTGACCACGGGCAAGCCGTGCGCCAGCGCCCAGGCCGCCAGCGCGCGGTGGCCGGCATTGGGGTGCACATCCGCGATCCGCTCGAAGCGCCAGAGGTACCAGGCCCACACCAGTTCCGGATCCGCCGCCCAGGCGTCGGCGGAGGCCAGATCCTCCGGCGAAAACCGCGCCCACAAGCCGGTATGCGGATCGCGGAAGGTCGCCAGGCCGCTCTCAGCCGACATACCGGCCCCGGTGAGGGCGACGATGCGCTCCGCCGCGGAAGCGAGTTCGGCGATCTGCGCAGGGACGACGACGGGCGCGCTCACGAGTCCAGGCCGAGGAAATGCTCCAGGCCCACGGTGACCCCGGGATGTGAGGCAACCTCCCGGATCCCGGTGAGCACCCCCGGCATGAAGGAGGCCCGATCAAAGCTGTCGTGCCGGATGGTCAGCATCTCCCCCGCATTGCCCAGCAGCACCTCCTGGTGCGCGACTAGCCCGCGCAGCCGCACTGAGTGCACCGGTATGCCGTGCACCCGCGCCCCTCGGGCGCCACCGGGGTCGGACGTCGTGGCATCGGGGACCTCGGCCACCCCCGCGTCGTCGCGCGCGGCGCCGATCAGCTCGGCGGTGCGGGCGGCCGTGCCGGAGGGGGCATCGACCTTGGCGGGATGGTGCATTTCCACCAACTCGACCGACTCGAAGAAGCGCGCGGCCTGCTGCGCAAAGCGCATCATCAGGATCGCGCCGATCGCGAAATTGGGGGCGATGAGCACGCCGACCTGCGGGTGGGCGTCGGTGACTTCGCGCAGCCGGGCCAGCCGCTCCTCATCCCAGCCGGTGGTGCCCACCACGACGTGCACGCCGCGTTCCACGCAGTGCCGCACATTGTTGAAGCTGGAGTCGGGCACGGTGAGTTCGACCGCCACCGCGGCGCCATCGAGGTCACCCAGGTCGTCGCCCCGGCCATACCGGCCCACGAGTTCCAGGTCGGCGGCGTCGTTCACCGCCTGGGCGGCTGCGGTGCCCATCCGTCCGCTCGCACCGATCACGGCTACCGCAATGGCCTGGTCACTCTGCATCTGCCGGAGCCTAATCGGCGCGCGCCTACACTGCCCCGGTGTCCGCTCTGATCGTCGCTCCCCTGCTCCTGGCCGGCGTGCTGGTGTTGGCCGCGCTGGCCAAGTGGGGCGATCGAGAATCTCTGGTCTCCGCGACCCGCGCCCTGCGCCTGCCGGGGGCGCTCACCCGCGTCGTTCATCTGCTGCCGCCGCTGGAGGCCGCCCTGGCGCTGGGCTTGCTCGTGCTCCCCTGGCCGGCGGCGTTCACCGGCGTTGCCGCGCTGGTGCTGGCGCTGATGCTCGCCTACACCGTGGTCGTTGCGCGTGGACTGGGTATGTCGCCGCGCCCAGCCTGCGGCTGTTTTGGCCGGGTGGGCAGCCCGATCACCCCGCTGACCCTGGTCCGCAATCTCGTCTTGACCACCCTGGCCGCCGCCGCCTTGCTGGCCGGCTGCTACGTCGTGCCCATGGGGCCGGACGGCAAACCCGTGACCGTGCAGCCCGCCACCGTGCAACCGGCCCCGCCGCCCGCCGCGCAATTCACCGCGCGCCTGTACCCGCAAAACGAAGCGGCCCGCCGCTACGG
>ERZ501016.482-NODE-482-length-11181-cov-4.455689_pt1 | contig 11181 bp, 13 predicted proteins | sample MGYA00248889_ERZ501016 | MGnify/ENA primary metagenome ERZ501016 (study PRJEB25958, sample SAMN03398594) | human skin metagenome | study: EMG produced TPA metagenomics assembly of the Human Skin Microbiome Metagenome (human skin metagenome) data set. | reverse complement strand
AGGCTCGAGCGGGTCGGTGACCAGGCCGAGGGACCGCATACGGCGGGCGGTGACAAATACCCGCGACTCCAACGCTCCGACCATGGCGTTGTAGGACTCCACCGAACTGGTCAAGCTGCGGCCCAGCTTGGCGGTATGGGCGCCCAGGGTCGCCAAGCGCCGGTACAACTCCGCACCGAGCTCCAGGAGTTCGCCGGCGCTCGCCGCCACGGTTTCCTGCTGCCAGGTGAAGGCCACCGTGCGCAGCAGGGCCAGCAGCGAAGCCGGCCCGACCAGGGCGACCTTGCGGCCCAGCGCGTGCTCATGCAGGCCCGGGCGGGCGGCCAAGGCTGCGGCGAGCATCGCGTCGCTGGGCACGAAGCAGACGACGAACTCGGGGCTGGCGGTGAAGGCCGACCAATAGTCCTTGGCCGCCAGCGCATCGACATGGCGTTGCAGGCGGGTCGCATGCTTGCGCAGCAAGTCGGTGCGTTCGGCCTCGTCAATGTCGTCGGCCTGGGCGTCCAGGAAGGCATCCATCGGCGCTTTGGCATCGATGATCAGCACCTTCTCCCCGGGCAGGCGGACCACGACATCCGGGCGCACGGTCTGTCCGTGCCGCGACACCGCGCCTACTTGCTCGTCGAGATCGCAGCGGGACAGCAGTCCGGATACCTCCAGCACGCGTCGCAACTGGACCTCACCCCAGGCCCCGCGGACGGTCGAAGAACGCAGCGAACCCGCCAGCGAGGCCGTGGCCCTGCCCAGATCGTGAGTCTCCCCCTCGACCCGTGCCAGCACCGCCCGCAGCGAGCCGAACTGCTCGACGCGGTCGCGTTCCAGCACCCCCACCTGCCGCTCCACCCGCCCCAGGGCGTCGCGTAGCGGTGCCAGGACGGCAGCGGTCTGGGCATCCTCGCTCACCGCCGCTTCCAGATCGATCACCCGCTCGCGCAAGAGATCCCGCTCGGTGCCGATCGCGGCGGCGCGACCGGCATACCGGGCCCAAACGAGCGCGCCGGCCAGCAGCGCGCCGACGATCAGGCCCGCGAGCCCCCACCACCATCCGTCCATACCGGGCAGCCTGCCAGCGGCCACTGACAGCCCTGCTGACCAGCCCGTTCGCCCGGCGTCCACGAGGCTCGGGCACCGCCCGGTTAGCCTCGGGGTATGCCCGAGTCGATCGAGGAATTCCATGCGCGCGTACTGGCGGCACAGGAGGCCGCGGGCGGGCGACTCCCGCTGGATCCCGAAGGATTCACCGCGTGGGAGGCATTCCCCTTCGACGGAGAACTGACGGCCAAGGCGGTCGCGCAGCTACAGGATATCGAGGCGAGGTTCGGTGAGGATCCCGCCGACTGCTGGTGTGCCGCATCCCCGCCGGCGGACGATCAGTGGCCGACCGTCTGGCGAGACCAGCATTGGCGTCTCAAACTGGCTCCGCCCTCGGGCTCCCCCCTGGTCCTCATGCTGCAGCCCAATGCCCATCACGACCTCAACGAGCTGCCCCGGGAGCGCGCCGCCGAACTCGGCATTCTCACCGTGTTGCTGACCGGGGCCATGGAAGCGCTGCCCAGCGTCGGCCGCGCACACATGGCCCGCTGGGGTGACGGCGGTGCGCACGCCCATATTTGGTTCCTGGCCCGGCCCGCGCGAATGCCGCAGATGCGGGGAACCTTCAACGCCCTCTGGGACGACATCCTCCCGCCCGTCCCTGCCGAGGTGGCCAGGGACAATGCGGCCGCGGTCGTCGCGGCGCTGATCGCGACCTACGGCGGGCAACGCGGCGATGGCTGAGCGCGAGGTCGACGAGGCCGCTCGTCGCGCGTTCATCGCCACGCTCAACGCGCGGCTGCCCACCAAGCGGGTCATCGCCCAAGGGGTACTGCGCAACGAGCGCGGCGAGGTGCTGCTGGCCGAACTCACCTACAAAAAGGACTGGGATCTGCCCGGCGGAGTTGTCGACGGTTTCGAGTCGCCGGCGACCTGCGTGGCCCGCGAACTGCGCGAGGAACTCGGTCTCGAACTGCCGGTCGGTGACCTGCTCACTACCTCGTGGCTGCCGCCATACCGCGGCTGGGATGACGCGGTGATTTTCCTCTTCGACCTTGGGGTCCTGCCGGCCGATCGGGCGGCGAGCTTCGTCCTCGAACCGCGCGAGATCGCGGCCGTCCACTGGGTGGCGCCGGCGGATCTGGACGCCTGCGCCGCCCCGTATGCCGCCCGCCTGGTCCGCGCCGCACTCGACCCGGGCCGCCCGGCATACCTGGAGGACGGTCGCCCACGTCCCTGAATCGGCACCTGATCGACCTCGGAAGCGTCGGTGTGGCGCGTCGGAATTGGCGGTCGACGAGGGTTGTCGGCGCTCCTCGCTAGGTTGTCCCCGTGCCGCTGATCCATCTGCGTACCGAGTCCGTTTCCTTCGTCGCCGTGAGCGAGGAGGACGGGCGATTGCCCTTGGTATTGCACTGGGGTGCCCGGCTGCCGGAGACGATCACCGAGAGCGAACTGCGGCTCGCCACCCGGCCGGTGGTCCCACACTCCTCGCCCGACCAGCCGATGCCGCGCCGCCTGCTGCCCATGGGGGTCGACGGCTGGCGGCTGCGTCCCGCCCTGTCCGGTTCGGGGGTCGATGGCCTGCGTTTCGCGCCGCAGTTCGAGCACGCCGAGGTGAGCTCGGACGAGGGCCCCCTGCGAGTGAGCGCGCGCGACGGCGATGCCGGTCTGGCAGTAGCGACGAACTATGTCCTCCATCCCGACGGGCTGCTTGAGATCACCACCGAGATCACCAACACCGGCGCTGACGATTACCGCGTGGACGCGGCGGAAACCGCCCTGCCGCTGCCGATGGACGCCACCGAGGTGCTCGACCTGACCGGCCGCTGGTGCGGCGAGCGCGCTCCCCAGCGGATCGCCCTGCCGATGGGCACCTGGATGCGGGAAGGCCGGCGCGGTCGGACCGGGCACGACGCGCCCCTGGCGCTGTGCGTCGGACGGCCGGGCTATGGCTTCCGTCACGGCCAGGTGTGGGCCATCCACCTCGGCTGGAGTGGCGACTCGCGGGTCTTTGCCGAGCGCAGCCCCGGCCTGCGGGCTCAGCTCGGCGCCGGGGAACTGCTCGGCTCGGGTGAGGTCGTGCTCGCCCCCGGGCAGACGTATGCCGTTCCACCGCTGTTTGCCGCGTTCAGTGACCGCGGTCTGGATGGGATCAGCGCCGCCTTCCACGGGTATGTGCGTTCCCGCCCCACCCACCCCACGACCCCTCGCCCGGTGCTGCTCAATACCTGGGAGGCGGTCTACTTCAACCACCGCCTCGACGTGCTCACCGAACTGGCGGACCGGGCCGCGGACGCGGGGATGGAGCGCTTCGTCCTGGACGACGGCTGGTTCGGCGGGCGCCGGCACGACGGGCGCGGGCTGGGGGACTGGATCGTCTCGGACGAAGTCTGGCCGGACGGGCTTACCCCGCTCATCGACCATGTGCGCTCGCGCGGGATGGATTTCGGGTTGTGGGTGGAGCCGGAGATGGCGAACCCCGACTCGGACCTGGTGCGCGAGCACCCCGACTGGCTACTGCGCGTTCCGGGCCGCGAACCTCCGCTGGCCCGACGCCAGCAGGCCCTCGACCTGGCCAATCCCGAGTGCTTCGAGCACATCCTGGGGCGGCTGGACGAGATCCTCGCCCAGCACGAGATCGCCTTCCTCAAGTGGGACCACAACCGCGATCTGATCGACGCCGCCCACGACGGCCGGCCGGCCACGCACCGACAGACGCTGGCGGCATACGCGCTCTTCGACGAGCTGCGCCGCCGTCACCCGGACGTGGAGATCGAGACCTGCGCGTCCGGCGGCGGTCGGGTCGACCTGGGCATCCTTAAGCGCACCGACCGACTGTGGGCCTCGGACACCATCGACGCCCTGGAGCGCCAAAACATCAACCTGTGGACCTCGCTGGTCTGCCCGCCGGAACTGATCGGTTCGCACATCGGTGGACCCCACTCGCACACCACCGGCCGGCACGCGTCATTCGCGATGCGCGCTGCCAGCGCGATCTTTTGGCATACGGGGGTGGAGTGGAATGTCGCCACCCTCACCGATGCTGAACTCACCATGCTGCGCACCGCCGTCGACTGGCACAAGGAGCACCGGGAGCTGCTGCATACCGGCGAGGTGGTCCGCCTGGACACCCCGCACCGCGGGCCAATCGTGCACGGTGTCGTGGCGCGCGATGGCTCCGAGGCCGTGTTCTCGTATGTCCGTCCGGTCACCGAGGTGACGGAGATCCCCGCCTTGTTGTGTCTGGACGGCTTGGATCCCGAGGCCCGGTATGCCGTTCGCCCCGCCACCCTGGGTGAGCTGCCGACGGCGCAGCAGATGACCTGGCCGGAGTGGGTGGATCGGCCGGGTATGGAGGTGAGCGGGGCCGTGCTCATGGAGGTCGGTCTGGCGATGCCCAACCTGCATCCGGAGCAGGCGATCGTCATCCACCTGCAGCGCGTCTAGACTCTTGTCCCCGTGGCTCTCACCATCGGCATCGTCGGTCTGCCCAACGTCGGCAAGTCCACTCTCTTCAATGCCCTGACGAAGAACAATGTGCTCGCCGCGAACTATCCGTTCGCGACCATCGAGCCCAATGTCGGGGTGGTCCCGCTGCCGGACGGGCGGTTGAACAGGCTCGCGCAGATCTACAAGTCCGAGCGCATCTTGCCCGCGGCCGTCTCCTTCGTCGACATCGCCGGCATCGTCAAGGGCGCCTCGGAGGGGGAGGGGCTGGGCAACAAGTTCCTCGCCAATATCCGCGAGGCCGACGCGATCTGCCAGGTGGTGCGCGCGTTCAACGACGACGATGTGGTGCACGTCGACGGCAAGGTATCGCCCAAGGACGACATCGAGGTCATCGAGACCGAGCTGATCCTTGCCGATCTGCAGACGCTGGAGAAGGCGGTCCCGCGCCTGGAGAAGGAAGTCAAGGCCAAGAAGGCCGACAAGGCGCTCCTGGACACCGCGCTCGCCGCCCAGCAGGTGCTCGAGGCCGGCAACACCCTGTATGCCGCGGGCGCCGCCGCCGGGGTGGACCGCGACCTGGCAACCAGCCTCGGGCTGCTGACCACCAAACCGTTCATCTATGTCTTCAACCTCGACGAGGACCAGCTCGGTGACAGCGCGCTGCAGGGCTCGCTGCGGAAGCTCGTCGCCCCCGCGGATGCGGTCTTCCTCAACGCCAAGCTCGAGATGGACCTCATGGAGATGTCCGAGGACGAGGCGCTGGAGTTGCTGCAGAGTTTCGGTGCGGAGGAGTCCGGTCTGAATCAGTTGGCACGCACTGGCTTTCACACTCTCGGCCTGCAGACCTATCTCACCGCCGGCCCCAAGGAATCGCGCGCCTGGACGATTCGGCAGGGCTGGACCGCGCCCCAGGCTGCGGGCGTCATCCACACCGACTTCCAGAAGGGCTTCATCAAGGCCGAGGTGGTCTCTTTCTCAGACCTCGATGAGCTGGGATCGATGACCGCCGTTAAGTCGGCCGGCAAGGCCCGACTGGAGGGCAAGGACTACGTCATGCAGGACGGCGACGTGGTGGAGTTCCGCTTCAACGTGTAGCGGGCACACGAAGCTAGCATTGCTCGCCGCCCCGGTTGCCTCACCGCGAGATGGCCGGGGCGGATTTGTGCTGACTGAGCCTCGCAGGCGCTGGTGTGGCGCGATCCGGCAGTGCTATCATGATTGATAGCGGAGGAGGTGATCGCCGATGTCATCCATCATCGTTCGCGGTCTCGACGACGCCGTGAAGCGGCAGCTCGCCGCGCAGGCGAAGGAGCACGGTCGGTCCATGGAGGCCGAGGTTCGCGCCATCCTTACCAAGGTCGCACGGAGGCCGCACATCGGAGTCGCTCTGCTGGCCGCGGCGCAGGACGTCGGCGGTATCGAGGGCCTGTCGATCGCGGCGCGCGATGACGTCGCGCGGGCGGTGGACTTCGAGTGATAGTCCTCGACACGAACGTCATCTCGGAGATCTTCCGGCCGTCGCCGGAGCCACGCGTGGTGGACTGGCTCGCGTCGTTGACGGGTGATGTTGCGATCACGTCTGTCACGCTCGCGGAGCTGTTGGCGGGCGTGCGGCGGCTGCCGGATGGCCGGCGGAAGGGTGAGTTGACCCGGTCCATCGCCGCAGCGCTCGAGCCGTACCGGGACAGTCGCGCTGTGCTGCCGTTCGATGACGTAGCGGCCGACCTCTATGCAGACGTGCTCGTGGCTCGGGAGAGCACGGGCGCGCCGATCAGTACAGCCGACGCGCAGATCGCCGCGATCTGCCTGGCGCACGAAGCAACCTGCGCGACGCGCAACGTGAAGGACTTCGTGGACACCGGCGTCGAGCTGGTCGATCCGTGGAAGGTTGACGCGTGAAGCATCATTCGATCGAGGTCATCGCTCACAAGGAGCTCACTGAGACCGATTTGGGCGAACTTCGAAGGCTCTTCGACAGCGAGTATCTCGAGGATTTCGGAGAGTGGGATCGGGAACAGCCCTATGGCTACGCACCGCATGATGCCCACGTGATGGCGCGGATCGATGATCGCGTTGTAGGCCACGTGGGATGGGCACACCGCGAGATCTCTGTCGGCTCAGAAACCGTCGCGATCGCGGGGGTCGGCGGTGTCTTGATCTCCGATGAAGCACGAGGGCAGCGTCTCGAGGGTGATCTCATGGAGCTGGCAGCGCGGTCGATGCGCGATCACGGCGGCGTCGCGTTCGGCTACCTGGGCTGTCGAGAGCAAGTTGTCCCGTTCTACGCGTCATGTGGTTGGACTCGGATCGTTGCCCGCGAGAGGTCGATCGGGCGCGATGGCGAACCTGTCGTGGACGAGCCAGGCCAGCCGATCTTCATCCGGCCGATCACCGCGTCGCTCGAGCTGTGGCCGGAAGGTGACATCGACCTGCGCGGACGGGCTTGGTAGTCGCTGACTGCAGATGGTCCTACGTGCCGGAACTCGGTGGAGTTCCGCTTCAACGTCTGACGTTATTGACGCGGATCGTCTGAAGCCACTGACTCGGTGAGTGCCGCGGCAGAGTTGCTCATGGACTTTTAGCTATTTGGCCGGGTGTCGATTTGCGCAACGCTCTGATCGCCCGTCGAGTTGACCGAGGTAACAGGTTCAACGTCAGCCGGGGCTTGGACCTGGCCGATAACCTGAGGCCATGTCTGAGGTCGCCGTGACGCCGGAGAGTCTCGCCTTGCGCGAACTCTTGGCTGCGCGTCGAGACGCGTTCCAGACGCTTCTCGATCGGTATGGCGCGACCAACCCGAAGTTGTTCGGCTCGGTCGCCCGCGGTACGGCGCACGCGGGGTCGGACATCGACATTCTCGTCGAGATGGACCCTGCCGACGGAAACCTGCTCATGCGAGCCTCTGGGTTGATGGAGGAAACGCGAGCCCTGTTCGGTCGGGATGACATCGACGTGTTTCCCGTTCAACTGCTTAAGCGACCGATCTCGGCCTCGGCACTCGTGGATGCGTTGGCACTGTGAGGCGCGGTGCTTCCGAGCGCATCGATGACGTACTTGAGGCCATTGAGCGGTGCCACCGATACGTCGCCCTGCTGGTTGGCGATCGTGATCTGGCGGAGATGGCGGAGGACGCGATCGAACGCAATCTGCAGATTATCGGCGAAGCCGTCAACCACCTCCCGGAGGAGATCACCGCTGCGCACCCGGACGTTCCCTGGCCGCAGATCCGTGGCTTCCGGAACATCCTGGTCCACCAATACTTCGGGGTCGACGTCGACGTTGTCCGCGACGTCGTCGAGACCCATCTCCCGCCGCTCGCGGCCGCGCTGCGAAGTGACGTCCCTGCTGACTGACCCAGACTCCAAGCGGGTGCACGTCCGCGACCCGAGACGTTTCGAATTGTGGCAACGGAGGGGAGTCCCGCTTCGACGCCTGACGGCCGGCGCGGGGATGTGATGGAGGCCAAGACGTACACGCTCCTCGGCTCGGATCGCACGCCATACCAGAGCGCGACTCCGGGCACCCTCGGCGGCAATCGCAAAGGGCGCATCTACGGACGCCTCGACTGCCCAGCCTCCTTACGGGCGCTCGCGAAGGGCGGCTACCGGCAGAACCGGGTGTTCTTCGCCGACGAATCCACTGCTATCGCCGCCGGGTTCCGTCCCTGCGGCGCGTGCCTGCGGGAGAAATACGCGGCATGGAAGCAGGCGCAACAGGCCCAGTAATGGGCAACCCGTGAGGAGGCCCTCGGGTTGGGCGGTGACATGGACCTGTCCCGAGACGGGCGAACGCCGGTGCTACGTTCGGCCCGGCGCCGATAGCCGGGTCGGTGCATCCACGAGAGGTCGGCCATGTCCCTGTACGAGATCGAATTCACCTCGGCCAACGGCCGCGACACCATTCAGGGCTGGCTCTACACCCCGACCACGCCCCCCAAGGCCGTCGTCCAGATCGTCCACGGTCTCGGCGAGCACTCTCGGCGCTACCTCCACCTGATCAGCGCGCTCTTGGACCAGGGGTATGCCGTAGCGGCCGATGACCACGCCGGCCATGGGCGCACCGCGATGCAGTCGGGGGTCTGGGCGGATGCCGGTGACGACTCCGCGCGCGTGGTCGTTGCTGACGAACTCACTCTCCAGGCGAAGGTCCGGGAGCTGTTGCCGGACCCGCCATACGTGCTCTTTGGGCATAGCTGGGGCTCGGTCATCGGGCGAGTCGTGGCCGCCGACCCCCAGGCGAATCTCGCGGGGCTGATTCTGGGTGGCATTGCCGCGCAGATGCGTGGCGCTGAGGCGACCCTCGATCGGACTGAGCTCGCCCGCCTCGCCGCGGCTGAGAACCGCGCGGATCCGGTGCCGGACGCCCTCGTCGGTCAGCTCTTCGACGGCTTCGTGGGACGGTATGGGGAGGGTGCTGGGCCGACTGCGTGGGTGGCCCTCGACGCGGACGTGGTCGCCGACCATGGCCGCGACCCATTCAACAACTTTGGTGCGCCGCTCAGCTCGCGATTCCTGCAGGGCTTCGTCGACCTCTACGACCAAGCGAACGGCGACGAGTTCTACGGCTCACTGCCGACGGATCTGCCCGTCCTCATCCTCGCCGGCGATCAGGACCCGGTCACCAATTACGGCGAAGGTGCCTACCACGTAGCGAACCGGCTGCACGACACCGGCCACGCAGATGTGCGCACACGGGTCTTCCCGGGCGTGCGCCACGAGGTTCACAACGAGCCGACCACCCGCGCGGACGTCGAGCGGGAGATCATCGAGTTCGTCGAGCGGGTGGCCGCCACCGACTGACCTGCAAGGTTGCGGCTGGGCGTGCTCCTGCTGATGATGGGCATGCAACGGGGACATATCACGGGATATGGTCACGACCATGACGAATGCCGTTCGCGAGCTGCGCGAGGCTGCCGGCCTCAGCCAGACCGAGTTGGCCGCGCGCTCCGGTGTTGCCCAACCCAATATCGCGGCATACGAGGCGGGCCGGCGCACCGCCTCAGAGGCAATGCTGGAGCGGCTGCGTCGTGCGACGCGCCCGCTGCCGCACGATGCACTGGCCGCCCATCGCGACGCTCTCGTTGCCCTGGCGCACAGCTGTGGGCTGAGCAATATCCGCGTGTTTGGCTCCGCCGTGCGCGGATCCGATGGGCCGGGCAGCGATCTTGACCTCCTCGTGACTCGGTCGGCTGGGACGGGACTATTGACGGTGGCTGAGTTCTCCGAGCGGGCCAGTGCGCTGCTGGGTGTCGAGGTCGACGTGGTGACGGATGGCGGCTTGAGCGGTGATCACGAGATCGTGGCTTCGGCCGTCGCGGTATGAACCCGCGGGACGCGGCGGCGCTGCGCGAAATCGTGCGCTTGTGCGACGTAGGTGCGGATCTCGTCGCCCGCGGTCACGATTGGTACATCAAGGACCCCAACAACGTTCCCGGCCTGGCAGCGGAGTCGTTGATCATCAAGATCGGCGAGAACATCGCTCGGCTCAGCGGTGAAACGACCGAGCAACACCCGGCCGTGCCCTGGTCCCTGATCAAGCGGATGCGCGACCGGCTGGCCCATCACTATGAGGGGACCGACTACGCGGCCGTATGGGACACCCTCGTGGTCGACCTGCCGACGATCCGTGGCTACGTCGCCGGACTGTTCACTGGCGAAGGACGCTGAGGTTCACTCGGTCGAGGGGACCTCGATCGGCGGCACCATCTTCGCTGGCTTGGGGCGCAGGGCCGTTACGTCCACCTCGATCAGGCTCGGCACCCCGCGCTTGAGTGCCTTTTTCAGCGCCTTGTCGAAGTCCGCGGCGCTGCACACCCGCCGGTGCTTTAGGCCGACGGACTTGGCGAGCAGCCCGAAGTCAGGGGTGAGCAGGTCGACGGCCCGCTTGGTGTCCTTGCGCGCCTTCTGAATATTGCGGAGCACGCCATACCCGCCGTCGTTGAAGACCACGATCACCACGTATGGCGCCTCCGCGGCGAGCACGGCAAGCTCGCCCTGATAGACGGCCAGGCCGCCGTCACCGACGATGGCCAGCACCGGGTCGTCGGGACGGCCGATCCCGGCGCCGATCGCCTGCGCCAGGCCCTGACCGATGCCGCCGCCGGCGGCGAAGACGTTGTCCCTCGGGTCATAGACGTCGAGCAGACGGTTGCCCCAGGAACTGCCCGGCACCGTCACATCCCGGACGATGACCGCCCGGAGCGGCAGGCGGCGGCGCATGGAGTCGCAGATCTCGCCATACGCACCGATGTCCTCGCGATGCGCCGCCCGCACCGTCTTGGCGACCTCGCGCACGCGGCCGCCCCAGTCGGCCTCCGTCCCGGGTTCGCCCAGCGAATCGGTCAACGCCGGTATGGCCGAGCGCGCATCCGCCTGCAACCCCACGGCTACCGGGAAGTTCTTGCCGATCATCTCGGCGTCGAGGTCGATCTGCACATGCTGCTGCGGCAGAGGCAGTTCGTAGTTGCGGGTCTCGTTGCCGCGCAGGTGCGAGCCGATGGTGAGCAGGCAATCCGCTTCGCGCAGTAGGGGTTCCACGTCCTCGTCCGCAGGGAAGTTGCCGATCAGCAGCGCGTGGTCCTCGGGCATCGTGCCGCGCCCGTTGGACCCGGTCAGCACCCCGGCACCCCACGCCTCGGCGAGCGCGACGACCTCCGCGCTCGCCTCCCGGGCACCGCCACCGGCCCAGATCAACGGT
>ERZ501016.478-NODE-478-length-11287-cov-15.915954_pt1 | contig 11287 bp, 12 predicted proteins | sample MGYA00248889_ERZ501016 | MGnify/ENA primary metagenome ERZ501016 (study PRJEB25958, sample SAMN03398594) | human skin metagenome | study: EMG produced TPA metagenomics assembly of the Human Skin Microbiome Metagenome (human skin metagenome) data set. | reverse complement strand
GGTCATAAGCAAGGGTCAGACCCCAGGTGGTGGCGCAGACACGATGCTCGCAGTCGTAGGCGTCTCCGAAGGACCCGACCGAGGCGTCGACACCGGCCTCGAGCAACCGGGTCGTGAACGCGATCGACGTATATTGACCAGGTTCAACCGGTCGATGCAACACCAGCTTGTTGGTGCAAGAGTAGATGCTCGTTAAAGACTTCCGCTGGGGTCTTCCAGCCCAGTGATTTTCGGGGTCTGGTGTTCAGCGCGTGAGCGACGGCTTCGATCTCCTGGGCGGACCAGCGGGACAGGTCGGTGCCTTTGGGGAAGTACTGCCGCAGCAGCCCGTTGGTGTTCTCGTTCGTGCCACGTTGCCACGGCGACTGGGGGTCGGCGAAGAAGACCGGGATGCCGGTCTCGACCCGGAACTGGGCGTGGGCGGACATCTCCTTGCCCCGGTCCCAGGTCAGTGATCTGGCCAACTCGGTGGGCAGGCCGGCCATCGTGCGGGCCAGGGCATCCTTCATCGTGAGGGCGCCGTACCCGGCCAACGCCGGCCCGTTCTTGACGCTCTCCTTGTGCCGGTATCCCTCCTCACGGGGCAGATGGACCAGCATCGTGTACTTGGTGCTCCGGTCTACGACGGTGCCGATCGCCGAGCGCTCCAGGCCGATGAGGAGGTCACCTTCCCAATGGCCAGGCACGGCCCGGTCGGCGGCCTCGGCGGGACGTTCGCTGATGAGCGTCTCGGGGGTGACGTGTGCCCACGTCTTGCGCCGTGACCGCTCCCGTGGCGCGCGCAGCGCCCGACCGGTGCGCAGGCACCACACGAGCTCGCGCTTGAGCGCGCCACGACCCTGGATGTACAGCGACTGATAGATCGCCTCGTGGCTGATGCGCATGGACTCATCATCGGGGAAGTCGAGCTTGATCCGGTTGGCGATCTGCTCCGGGCTCCACGCCAGCGACCACGGCCTGTCCTTGCGGTGCGGCTTGTTCCGCCCGGTGAACCGTGGTGGCCTCGGCCCCAGGACCGCGGTCCCGTCCGGCAGGCTGACCTGCCCGGCCAGGCGCTCCTGCACGTACTCGTGCAGGAGCGGGTTGGCCACGAGCTTGGCGATCTTGGGTCGCTTGGCGGCCATATCAGCCTTCCACTGCGCCACCGACGCCCGGTACTCACGCGTACCCCCGCGGGTCGCCGCATTGCGACGCAACTCCCGCGACACCGTCCCAGGATCACGGCCGATACGGCGGGCGATCTCACGCACTCCCTCGCCCTGCGCGCGAAGCAGCGCGATCTCCTCACGCTCAGCGAATGACAGATACCGGCCCGAAGGCTGAAACTTCAGATCGAACGGCGCCATCCCGCCAGCGTTGCGGAACCACCGAGCGCCCACCGCTGGCGCCACGCCGATCACGCCGCAAGCCTCCTCAGGCAACAGCCCCGCAGCGATCTGCTCCCAGAACGCCACCTCGACATTCCGCTGGAACTTCGGATGACCCGGCGACCTCAACTTCGGACGAACCGCCCGATCTGCTGCCTGCTGACGACGAACCACTGAACACCTCCACGACGAGGTGTTGCGACGACCAGTTGAATCCGCCTTGCGAGCCCCTGTCCGTGTGCACGATGCAGCCGGCCACGTCACCGCGCCTGGCGACTGCGGTGTTGAGCGCGGCGACCGCGAGCCGGGACTTCATCCTCGAGTCGATCGAGTAGCCCACGATCCGATTAGAGTAGACGTCCTTGAACGCGCAGACGTAGAGCTTGCCTTCGCCGGTGCGGTGTTCGGTGATGTCGCCGATCCACAGCTCGTTCGGCCCATCGGCCTTGAACTCATGCCGGATCACGCCGTGCTTGTCGACCACGGCGCACAGGTCGTCGTGGACCGGTGGTCCGGGGTTCTTCGCTTTGCCACGCTTGGGCTTGCCGAACGCACTCCACCAGCCCATGTCAGAGCAGATCCGCCATGCCGTCCGCTCAGCCATCGACTCGCCTGCGTCACGGGCCTCGTCGACCAGGAAGCGGTAGCCGAACTCCGGGTCGTCGCGGTGGGCGTCGAACAGCGCGTTCGCGCGGTAGGCCTCCCCGAGTTCGGAGCCGGTGACCGGTTGGGCGAGCCAGCGGTAGTAGGGCTGACGAGCGATCTTGAGCACCCGACACGTCACCGTGACGGGGACCCCGTCGACAGCCAGCTCGCGGACGAGCGGGTACATCATTCTCCCGGCAGGTTCGCCTGCGACAGATACGCAGCGGCTCGCCGCAGGACCTCGTTCTCCTGCTCCAGCAGCCGGATCCGCTTCCTCGCCTCACGCAACTCGGCATTCTCGGCCGCGGTCGCCCCCGGCTTCACTCCATCCTCGACATCGGCGGACTTCATCCAGTTCGTCAGACACGACTCGCTGATGCCGAAGTCGGCAGCGATCTGCTTGAGGTGGACTCCCGGCTCACGGTTCCTGGCGACGCGAACGACGTCATCTCGGAACTCCTTGGGGTACGGCTTCGGCACAGTGCACATCCTTCCAGCGGCACCTCTTGGCACCACCGATCAGATGTCACCTATCTGTGCAGCAGTCCCCCCCGAAGCCCAGCGCGCTGGCCCGCCCCTGGCTGAAGGCGTTGATGTTGAACCCCAGCCCGGCCAGGAACATCAGGTAGAGAATGCCGATGGCCCCCATGTCGTACACCAGATCCGCCCGACCGAGCCACCCCAGCCCGAACGGGCCGAAGAGCATCCCCAGGAAGATCAGGGCGAGCAGCCCGGGAACCCGGAAGCGCGCACCGAGGATCGGACCGGCCAGGATCGAGGCCAACAGGACGAGGATGGTCATCTCGACCGTGGCCACCAGTGCGCTCATGGCCAGATGCTAGTCAGCCCTGGGGTTGTTCGAAGTTCGGTGTCCGGGGGGTGGCGAGGAGCCGTGGCGGCACGAGGATGAGGAGGCGCCTTTGAGATGGCTTCAGTGCACGATTGCTTTGAGGACTATCAGGACTGCGCCCAGCACGCAGGTCACCAGAGCGCCGACCAGCCCTCGCAGGGGGCGAGCGGTCCACGACGCGACGCCGAGCCACCCGAGCAGTCCAAGGACGACCACCGCTGCCCAGAGTGTCCCCCAGATTGCGGTGCTGTCACGGATCACCCCCAGGACGCCAAGGGTCAGGACGACCAACGGGATGACCCCTGCTAGCAGCAGGCCCCAGGAGTGGACCAGCCCGTCGTGGATGGCGGCGCCGAGTCGAGCCCACGTGGGAGTGCTGTCGTCGAGGACGTCTCCGAGGTGCGCGACTACCCCGGCGTAGACGTGGGCGAACCAGAACACGATCAAGGTGGCCAGCACCTTGATCAGCACGTCCCAGGAAGCGTCCGCGGAGTTGGCGACCACGACGACCTGCGCGGCCACCAGGACCACGCCGTAGATCGCCGGTTCGCTGATCTGCCTGAGTGTCGGTGAGGTGAAGACGGCTGATCTCGACATATGTCACGGGCCTTCCAGCTCAAGGTGTGTGGAAACACGAGACAGTGCACCACGGGCGGGGGTTGTTCTGGGTGTTCGCGTTGCCTGTAGTGTGACGGTGATCCTTGCTGCTCGGCTGGGCATATCCAGCAGGAAAGACCATGATTCGCCTCCTCATTCGCACCGGGATCTTCATCGGGACAGCAGCCGTGGGTCTGCTTGCCGCCGCAGCCGTCGTCGATGGCGTGCAGCTCTCCCTCTCGGGGTTCCTCGTTGCCGTGGGAGTCTTTGCGCTGGCACAGAGCATCCTGGGGCCGTTCATCTTCAACATCGCCCGCCAGTACGCACCGGCCATGCTCGGCGGGATCGGGCTGGTATCGACGTTCGTGGCACTGCTCATCGCGTCCCTGTTCCCCGACGGTCTGCGCATCTCAGGGGTCTTCACCTGGGTGCTGGCCACCCTCGTGGTCTGGATTGTCACCGCATTCGGTGGCTGGCTGCTGCCTCTGGTGCTGCTGAAGAACCGCGCCGGGTCTCGCGACTCGGTAGCCAGCTGACCTGCGACAGAAAGGAACTACCCAGAAGTGAGTACCGATTCGTTCACCGCTCCGATCGACTTCGCCGTCTTCATCATTCGACGTGACAGCGATGTCTCGGCCGCGGCGCGCCAGCTTCGCAGCCAGATCGACAGCGGCACCTTGACGCTGCTGGACATCGAGGTCCTAGCCCTGGGCGAGGATGGTCGCGCTACCCGTGAACCGCTGGAGGCACTCACCCACAGCGATCCAGGAGCCCTTGGCGACCTGCAGTCATCGGAGTCCGACCTGCTCGACGAGGAGGACCTGGCTGACCTGGCCGACGAGCTCGGCCCGGATGAGCTTGCCGTGGTCCTGGTCTATGAAGACCGCAGCCTGGCGACCGCCGCCGCGCACCTGGCAGCCGAAGGCGGCCGCCTGCTGTGGGCCGGAGGCGTGCACACCGATGAACTCGAGCATGCGCTCGAGCAGACGAAGGAGGCATGAGCCATGGGCTTGTTGCGCACCGCGGCACGCGCCAGCGTGGCCGCTCACGTGGTCGGTAATGTTCCACGTGGTCGGTAATGTTCAGCGAGCCAGCACCAGCGGTGGGCCGCCCAGGATGCAGCGGCAGCCCCGAGCGCCCCGGCACCGCCCGCGCCCCCAGCGCCGGCTCCTCCCGCACCGCCTGCAGCAGCCTCTGCTCTCAGCAGTGCCGACGTGATCACCCAGCTGCAGCAACTGGGGCAGCTGCGCGAGTCCGGGGTTCTCACCGAGGCCGAGTTCGAGACCCAGAAGACCCGGATCCTCGCCGGCGGCTGACACTGCCGGGCCAGGCAGCCACGTCTGTCGATCGGCTACCCGTGCGCGGATCGGCTACTGCGAGGGTGTGAACGGGGCTCGGGATTCGGCTAGTACCGCCTCGTGGACGGCTGCGGCGCGCTTGGCCGTCCAGTTGTCGAGGTTGAGGACTTGTGCCCATGCGCCGACGTGTTCGCCGGCGAAGTTGTGCCCGAAGCCCGGACCGGGTTCCATGGCCAAGGCCATGTCGGTGGTGACCTGCCAGAAGGTCACGAAGGGCACCCACCGGACCTGGGGAAGGACATCGGGACCGCGTGGCTCCTCGAGCCAGTCCGGACGATTGAGAATGAGGTCGAAGTTCCACCAGGTCGTGGCATCTGAGGGATGCACCATGTAGAGAACCCGGGTCCCCTGCCAGGGTCGGGTAGCCGGCTCGGCCGGGCGCATCGGGTCGTCGGTGAAGCGCACCGTGCGACCGTCCTTGTAGATGGGCGCGATCTGGGTGCTGCCGCTCTGGCGGTCGTCGAGGAACTGCCCGAAGTGATGGTTGAAGCTCGGCGGTCCGGTGAACACCGCCCCACTGATGCGGTTGGCCATGTCGAACTCGCCACTGAAGGCGGCCTCGCCCCCGTAGGAGCCCAGGCTCTCGCCGAACACGTACAGAGCGGGACGCTCGCCCTGCGGCAGGCGGCTCCACCGTTCATAGACCGCGTCGAAGAGTGCGCGACCGGCGTTGCGAGCGTTCTGCTGATCTGCCAGGAACGAGATCGGAGAGGGCAGGAAGGAGTACTGCATCGACACCGTCGCGCTATCGCCGTAGGTGAGATGTTCAAAGGCGCTGACCGAGGTCGGCTCCACCCACCCGGTGCCGGTCGGGGTCACGACCAGCAGATACGAGCGCTCGAAGCCGCCAGCGCGCTCCAGGTCCTGCACCGCAAGTGCCGCGCGGGTCTCGAGGTCCTCAGCCGAGTCAAGCCCGGCGTAGACGCGGACGGGATCCAAAGTCACTTCGGAACCCTGCCCCGACCGTTCAGCCACCTGGGCGATCCGGGTGGCGTTGGGACCCTGCCCCGCGAAGCCCCGTCCCTGGAATCCCAGCGTGTCCCACGAGATCAGCGACTCCGGGCTACCCGAACGCAGCGGGCTCATCGGGGCCGTCACCCCCTGCGGTGTCCCGCCGTTGGTCAACGAGAACGCCGCGTTGACCGCTGTAGTGACCCGCTCGAAGACGAACCCATTGAAGACCAGGGCGACCGTGGTCACCAGAGCAGCGATCCCGATCACCCTGGCCGCCCGTGGGCCCACGACCCGACGCAGTCCGGCAGTCAGTACCCCAGTGATCCGGCGCAGCAGACGGGCGATGCAGACGAACAGGACAAACACCAGCACAGCCACGGGGATGACCAGGACCGCCGCGAGCGGGGTCTGCGGCTCCATCTCCAACAACCGAGAAGCCTGCCGCTGCCAGGTCACACCAAGGATCACCGCCACCACCAGCAGCGCAGGGGCGGCGAACAGCAGAGCCCTGACCCTCGAGGCCGACGGTTGACGTGCCTGACGGTCGGCAAGCTCACGCCACACCCACGCCCCCAGCACGCCCAGCCCATAGCCGATCGCCGCGGTGACCCCGGCGATCACCCCCTGATACAACGCAGGCCGCGGCACCAGGGAAGGCAGAAAGGACAGCGTCGCCAGGATCAGCGCAGTCCACGCCCCCGGCAACGACAGCCCGAGCCCGGACCAGAAGCGAGACACCCGGGACGCCTCAGGATCTGTCATCGGGTTGCGAGGAAGGCGTGGTAGTCGCGCTCGGAGAGGTCGGCATACGCCGTCGACCACTCCACGATCGCGGTGGTGAGCCTGTCTCCGTTGCCGATGTAGCCGACGATCTCGGCCGCTCGTGGGGACTGGCTGTGCGCGCGGGCGAGAGTCACCGCGCAGGCCTGGGCGTAGGTGATGAACGGGCGGTCGTCGAGGTCCTCGACATCGATGCCGCCCTTCATGTCGTGGAACTGGCGCACGTACAGGTCGAAGCCCTCGGCGCGCAGGTAGCCCAGGAACGGGTCCGAGACGGCCTGCAGGATCCGTTGCAGGGCGACCACCCGCGCGCCCTGACCGTGGGTCCCGACCGCCTCGGTGAGCACCTGCGGCTGCTCGATGCGGCCGTACTGCTCGAGCACACTGCGACCGGCCTCCTTGGACTGCAGGATCAGACCGTTGCCGTCACCGTCCTCGAACAGGGAGAGCGCACACCGGGTTCCAACACTGCCGACCCCGACAACCCGCAGCGCCAGGTCCACCTCCCGGTAGTGGCTGAGCAGCATCCGGATGCCCGGGCCGGCACTGGCGCGGTAGGCATCGGTGTAGCGGTGCACATTCTCGGCGACCTCGGGCTTCGGCTGGTCCATCGTCGGCGGCGCCATGACGAACCGCAACGAGCCGTCCGCGTCCCGGGTGGTCAGGCGGCGCACCGCCCGCTCACCGGTGCGACGTTGAGCGGACTTGATCGCCGAAGCGATCACCCGGCGTGACTTCTTGTCCAGCAGCCCAGCACCGCCCCTGGGGTCGATATGGGTGTAGTAGCGCTGCAGCGGCGTCAGCTCCAGACTCGCAGCCAGCGCAGCCCGGTAGGCGCTCACCGTCGTGCGCGCCGCGGTCTCGATGACGTGTGGGGTTCGGGACGAGTCCCGCCCCCCGACGATCACACTGGTCACCAGGCGCTTCAGATCCCACTCCCACGGAGCCCAGGCCGCCTCGTCGAAGTCGTTCAGATCGAAGACCAGCGTGCGCTGCGGAGAGGCGTAGAACCCGAAGTTCGACACGTGCGCATCACCACAGGCGACCACGAGCAGACCGGTATGCGGTGAGCGGGCCAGGTCCGCCGCCATCAGGGCAGCGGTCCCCCGGTAGAACGCGAACGCGCTCTGCGACATCCGCTCGGCGCGCAGCGAAATGAGCTCCTGGAGGCGGGTGGAGTTCTGCTCCCTCAGGATGCCCAGCGGATCCCGGCTCCCAGGCGGCAGCTCGGCCAAGGTGGAACGGGGAGTCTCCTGGCGGCGCCTGCGGCCGGAGACCACTAAGTCGGGTGTCGATGGCCGTGGGCGTGATGGCATGCTGCGTACACTATCGCGCGCAGCCGGGCACCGAAAAGGGAGACGTCGTTTCTGGCAAGTCGCACGACCCAGCAACCCGCTCAGGCAATAGGATTCCTCGTGATGCGGGGATGTTTCCCGTCGGCGCTGTCGACCCATCCCGGCCCAAGGAGACCTACCATGACAATCACACTCGAACGCAGGCGCACCGGCTGGGACATCGTCCTCGGACTCGTGCTGGTCATCCTCGGATTCATGGTCCTGGGCAACGCCGTGCTGGCCACGGCCGTGTCCGTGCTCTGGATCGCCTGGCTCACCCTGATCGGTGGGGTGATGATGATCATCGTCGCGCTGGTCTCGATCCGCGCAGGCCTGTCCTGGTCCACCCTCCTCGGCGGTGCCGCCCTGGCAGTCCTGGGCCTGTTCATGCTGCGCAACCCCCTCGTGGCCGCCATCGCGCTGACCATGATGGCCGGGGCCATCTTCTTCGTCACCGGTGTGGTCCGTATCGGCCTGGCCTTCACCGTCCCGGCCCACAAGTGGGTCTTCATCCTCGGCGGACTGGTCTCCATCGTCCTGGCTCTGTGGATCCTGCTCAACCCGGCCGCCGCGACTCTGAAGCTGCTCGGCATCCTCCTCGGCGTCCAGGTCCTCAGCGAGGGCATCACCCTCATCCTCTCCGGGCGGCTGCGTATCGTCGACGCCACCGCCACGAAGGACAATGTCGACCCCGCCACGCAGAACGCTGCCGCCTGAGGGTGCGCGAGCCGGCTCCGAGCGCCCGTCGGCTGTGAACGGGTCCTCCGGGAAGCGCCGCGCAGGAGCGTCGCGATCGGTGCGCACGCGGCTGGGTTCTTGGTTGGCGGCGCATCCGGCCGATGTGGTGGACGTGTTCGTCTATGTCGTGATTCTCAATCTGGCCATCGAGTACCTGCCGACGGTCATCAGCGAGAGCTTCTCGCTCTCGCTGCTGACCGCGCTCCTGCTCAAGGTCACTCTCGAAGTGGTCCTCCTGGTCAAGGGCGCGGTGATGGCGCGCCTTCGCACGGCCGCAACGCGGCGAGCCAGGACAACCGCGGCCGTGATGCTCTGGGCAGTGGCCGCCGGAAGCAAGCTCATCGTGCTCTGGCTGATCGAAGCCACCTTCGGCGGCTCGGTCAGCCTGGGCGGATTCATCCCCGTGACACTGCTCGTCGTCACGCTGCTGCTCTCGCGCACAGCCCTTCGACGCCTGCTCTACCCAGAAGCGTCCTGAGCTGCGCCGATCAGGGGGTGACGATCGCGAAGTCCGGGTCGGGGGCGTCGAGCACGGACATGAGGCGCCAGAGTGCGTCGGCATCACCATCGACCCGTATGCCGAGGTCAGCCAGCTCTGACATCGACCCCGCTCCCACCAGCAGCGCAGGCAGCGCCAGACGCGGCATCCGCAGGCTCACATCAGCCGCGTGCGCCTGCTTCGCGGTGGTGTAGGTGAGCACACCGTTGACCAGCCGCAGCCGGTAGCGGCCATCCTCGGCGAGGTCGATGTCGATCTCGATGTGCTCGTTCCACGCCCTCGGGCCGTTGACCCGCACGGCGATCGCGCCGAACAGCTGGGTCGGGGACAGCGAAGCGAGCAGGTCAGCGGACAGCGCCGCGGTCGGACTGCCGAAGCTGCCGTGCCGCAGCTCGTGAGCACCGGAGAGGTACGCGCAACGCCACGTGCCGTTCTCGGCTCCGAAGCCCAGCTGCTCGAAGGTGGCGGCGAGCAGCTCCTTGCCGGGAGCATGGTCCGGCTCGGCGAACACCAGGTGCGAGGCCAGCTCGGCCGCCCAACGGTAGTCGCCGGCCTCGAAGGCGCCGCGCGCAGCCGTGAGGAGCGCGTCGACCCCGCCCATGGCGGCAACGTAGCGCACGGCGCGCTGCACCGGTGGGTGCTGCCACAGGTTCGCCGGGTTCGCGTCGTACCACCCCATGTACCGCTGATAGATGGCCTTGACGTTGTGGCTGACCGAGCCGTAGTACCCGCGGGTGTGCCACGCGGCCTCCAGTGCCGGTGGCAGCACCATCGCCTCGGCGATCTCGCTGCCGACCATCCCGGCGTTCATCATCCGCAGCGTCTGGTCGTGCAGGTAGCCATACAGATCCCTTTGCAGCGAGAGGTAGGCGCGCACCTCATCGCAGCCCCACGTCGGCCAGTGGTGGGAGGCGAAGGCGACATCGGTGACATCGGCGAACATGTCGATCGTCTCGGTCAGGTAGTCCGACCAGGCCTGGGCGTCACGGACCATGGCGTCTCGGATGGTCAGGATGTTGTGCATGGTGTGCGTCGCGTTCTCCGCCAGGCACAGCGCACGGAAGTCCGGGAAGTAGAAGTGCATCTCCGCCGGCGCCTCGGAGTTCGGCGTCATCTGGAAAACCATCCGCACCCCATCGATCACCTCCTCCTGCCCGGTGGACCTGACCTCGAGAGTCGGGTGGATCAGGCTGATCGTGCCGGTCGAGGTCGTCTGCGCCAGACCAGCGCCCACCTGACCGGTCGGGCTGCGGTCCAGGGCCGCGCCGTACATGTACCCCGCCCGCCGCGCCATCGCCGTCGCGGCGTAGACATTCTCCGAGATGGCGTGCTCGGCGAAATGCTCCGGCGCCAGCACCGGCACCCGCCCCGAGTCGACATCCTCCTGGGTGGTCACACCCTTCACCCCGCCGTAGTGGTCCACGTGACTGTGCGTGTAGATCACCCCGCTCACCACCCGCTGACCGCGATGCTCCCGATACAACGCCAGCGCCGCCGCGGCCGTCTCCACACTGATCAACGGGTCGATCACGATCACGCCCTGCTCGCCCTCGACAAGAGTCATCACCGACAGGTCGAACCCGCGCACCTGATAGATCCCGGGGACCACCTCGAACAGACCGTGCTTGGTCAACAGCAGCGACTGGCGCCACAGACTGGGGTTCACCGTCTGCGGAGCCTCACCTTCCAAGAACGCGTAGGAACCCATGTCCCACACCACTTTTCCCTCCGCATCGCGCACCACCACAGGCTCCAGAGCACCGATGAACCCACGAGACGCAGCCTCGAAGTCGGCAGTATCAGTGAACGGCAGCGACCTGGACAACTCGCTGTGCCTCTCGACAATGGGGGCACTGAACGCCTTCGCCGTCACCTCCGCCGACGGGACTGCTGCACGATCGGGTGACAGGTTGGGTCACGCAGCCTGAGTGGCTGGCGTGGTCATGATGGTCTCGAACTCGATGGGGGTCAATCGCCCGAGAGCGGCCTGTCGACGACGTCGGTGGTAGGTCCGCTCGATCCAGGTCACGATCGCGATCCGGAGCTCCTCACGGGTGGTCCAGGAGCGGCGGTCGATAGAGCCCCGCTGAGTGGTGGGCTTTGAGGTGAAGCTCGTTGCCTACCGGTCGCTCTTTTCGAGGGCGACGGTCTCAGTATCGCGGGTT
>ERZ501016.477-NODE-477-length-11291-cov-4.922659_pt1 | contig 11291 bp, 8 predicted proteins | sample MGYA00248889_ERZ501016 | MGnify/ENA primary metagenome ERZ501016 (study PRJEB25958, sample SAMN03398594) | human skin metagenome | study: EMG produced TPA metagenomics assembly of the Human Skin Microbiome Metagenome (human skin metagenome) data set. | reverse complement strand
CGGGCATGGAGGCGTCGTTCGTCAACACCGTCACCGACGGTGACACGGTCGTGGTCGCGGTCAACGGGCTCTTCGGGGCTCGCATGTGCGAGGTCGCCCGCCGCTGCGGCGCCGAGGTGATCGAGGTGGACGAGACACCGCATACCGACCCGGCGGCGGACGTGGTGGTGACCCGGGCCACCGAATTGGCGCTATGCGTGCTGGCCGCCGACTGCGTCCCGGTGCTCGCGGCCGCCCCGGAGGCCGGCCTGATCGGCGCCGCCCATATCGGCCGGCCCGGCATGGTCGCCGGTGCGGCCCAGGCGCTGCTCGCTGCGCTCCGGGACCGGGGTGCCGAGCGGATCGAGGCCGTCGTGGGCCCGGCGGTATGCGGTGGCTGCTACGAGGTGCCGCGGGATCTCTTCGAGGCGGCCACCGCCGTGGTGCCGCAGGCCGCGGCGCGCAGCCATAGCGGCACGCCCGCCCTCGATATCGCCGCCGGAGTGATCGCCCAACTACGCCAGGGCGGCGTCGAACCCCAGCGGGTCGGCGCGTGCACCCGGGAATCGGACTCCCTTTTTTCCTATCGGCGCGACCAGCGCACCGGCCGGCATGGCGGCGTCGTGGTACGCCACGCGGTATGAGCGAGTCGACACCCCCCGACGCCACCCGTCGGGCCGAGTTCCCCGTCGATCCGGCCCGCCGGGCCGAGCTCGCCGAGGGCCTGCGGCATACCCGGAAACGGATCGCGGCGGCCTGTGCGGATGCGGGGCGCCCCGAATCGGAGGTGAGCTTGGTCGTGGTCACCAAGACCTTCCCAGCCGCCGATGTGCTCGCCCTGGTCGACCTCGGGGTCGGCGATGTGGGGGAGAACAAGGTCCAAGAGGCGCGGGACAAGGCGAGCGAACGGGCATACGAGCACACCCGGCTGCACCTGATCGGCCGGCTACAGAGCAATAAGGCGGCGACCGCCGGTGAATTGGCCGATGTCGTGCACTCGGTGGACCGGGCATCGTTGATCGCCCCGCTGGCCCGCGGGGCGGAGCGTCGGCCGCGAACCGAACCCCTGCCGGTCCTGGTGCAGATCAGTCTCGACGGCGACCCCGCCCGCGCGGGGGTGAGCGAAGCCGAACTTATGCCGCTACTGACCGCCGTGGCCGACTCGCCGCTGCGGCTGGCGGGAGTGATGGCCGTCCCGCCGGTGGGCGCCGACCCGCGGGCGGCATTCGCGCGGCTGCGCGAGCTAGCGGAGCAGGCCCGGTCGGTCGATCCGGGTGCGGTCTGGATCTCGGCCGGGATGAGCGGCGATCTGGAGGCGGCGGTGGCCGCGGGCGCGACACACCTGCGTGTCGGGTCGGCAATCCTGGGTTCTCGCCCGTCACTTCGTTAACTTCGTCAACGACACCACCCGAAGCGCCGTCCGCCGCCACCGGCTTCGGGGTCATGGACGGATGAGAGGGTAGTAGGCATGGCCGGAGCGTTGAAGAAAACCATGGTCTACCTCGGCCTTGCCGAGGACGACCGCTATGACGACTATTACGACGCCGAGTCCTATGACGAGGAGCCGGGTGGCGCCACTGCCGTGCGCCCGTCGGAGATCCGGGAGTCCCGGACCGAGCCGCGCGCCGAAGCCCACCGGGCAGAGACGCACCGTGTGGAAACTCACCGTTCGGACAGCCACCGTTCCGACAACCATCGCTCCGACAATCATGGCGCCGAGGTGACGCCGATGCCGCGGCGCGCCACGCTGGCGCCCGTCGCCCGCGAGGAGGCCCGGCCCACCTTGAGCCGCATCACCACTATTCACCCCCGTACCTACAACGACGCCAAGAACATCGGCGAGGCCTTCCGCGAGGGCGTCCCGGTGATCATGAACCTCACGGACATGGGCGACGCCGACGCCAAGCGCCTGGTCGACTTCGCCGCCGGTCTGGTCTTCGGTCTGCACGGTTCGATCGAGCGCGTCACCGCCAAGGTCTTCCTGCTCTCTCCGGAGAATGTCGAGGTCGCCACCGAGGAGACCAGCCCCGAGGCGCCGCGCGAGCTCTTCAACCAGAGCTGACGGAATGATGGGTATGCATCGGACGTCATAGGAGTCATGGACAACTCGATACGCTGCTCGGATCGGACCGGCTGATATGGACCTCGTGCGGGAGGTGCTGCGTACCGCCCTCTTCCTCTACTTCCTGCTGCTCCTGGGCCGATTGATCTTCGACTGGGTGCAGTTGTTTGCCCGGGATTGGCGGCCGCGGGGGCCAGTGTTGGTGGTGGCGGAGGCGATTTATACCGCGACCGATCCGCCGCTGAAGGCCCTGCGGCGGGTGCTGCCGACACCGCGGATCGGTGGAGTTGGTATCGATTTGTCATTTTTTGTGCTCATGCTGGGCATTTCCCTGGTGATGTCGATCCTCTAAACTCCTTGCTTCCGGCGCCCGACGTGGGCGGCGGTTCAGATGCGGTTTGAAGGAGTCGTTCGCATCATGTCGCTCACCCCCGAGGACGTGCTCAACAAGACGTTCGGGACTACCCAGTTCCGGCGTGGCTATGACGAGCGCGAGGTGGACGACTTCCTCGACGAGGTGGTTGCCACCCTGCGCATCCTGGACAAGGAACTGACCGACTGCCGTTCCCAGCAGTCCGCCCCGGTCCAGGACTCGGCTGCGGCCGTACCCCTTCTGGATTCCGGTATGCAGTCCCGCCTCGACCGCGAGGTCGGTCTGCGCCAGGAGGCCGAGCGGGCGCTGGCCGAGCTGCAGAGCCGGGTGCATCGCCAGGAAGAGGAGCGCCTCTCCGCGGCCGCCCAGGCCGGCGACGCCGACGCTGCGCAGTTGGCCCAGGCCACCCGCGACAGCGGTGCCCGCGCCCAGGAAGCCGAGCAGGCCGCCCGTGCCCGGATTGAGGCCGCCAACGCCCGCGCCGACGAGGCCGAGCGCGCCGCCCAGGAGCGGATCAGCCGGCTCAACGCCGAGGCCGACCGGATCGAGGCCGATGTGCGCGACCGGATCGACGCCGCCAATGGCCGTGCCCTGGATGCGGAGAGCGCCGGTGTCGAGCCCGCCCGCCCCACCGACGCGTCGGGCCTGATCGCGCTCGCGCAGCGGGTGCACGACGAGCACGTCGCCGAGGGTGAGACCACCCGCGCCCGGCTGATCAGCGAGGGCCAGAGTCGCCACGACAGCTTGCTGTCCACCGCCCAGGCCCGCCACGACGAACTGGTGACCGCCGCGCAGAGCCAGCACGACAACCTGCTCGCCGAGGCGACCTCCTCGCGCGAGGAGATGCTGGGTGAGGCCCGCGAGCGGGTCGCCGGCATGATCGCCGAGGCTTCCGGTCGCCGAGCGGAGATCCTCTCCGACCTGGAGGACAAGCGTGCCGACCTAGAGACGGCCATCGCGGATCTGCGCTCCTACGAGCAGACCTACCGCAGCCGCCTGCGCGCCTTCATCGAAGACGCGCTGACCGCTCTGGACACCACCGAGCCGGTGAGCGAGACGATGCCGGCGGTGCCGGTGCCGGCCTCCTGAGGCGAGCACACCGCATACCGAAACGGGGACCGGGCCGATCAGGCTCGGTCCCTGTTCGTCGTGTTCTGCTCGGTATTTCCCCGAAGCCCCGCCGCGTCGATGCCCGGCGCAATGGCCTATCCTCGGGCACCTATCCCCGGATGTGGGAGGCACTGATCGTTACCGAAGTAAGGGAGCAGCGCGCATGACGCCGGCGAAGGACGAGAGCTCAGCAGGCAAGGGGGCTGGCCTGACCGAGAAGGAACTCGCCGCCATCCGCGAACAGATCGAGGCGGACATGGTGAGCCTGCGTGAGGAGATCGCCCAGTCCGAGCAGGAAGTCGTTGCCTTGATGCGTCAGTCCGGCGATGGCGCGGGCGATGACGAGGCCGACGCGGGGAGCAAGACCCTGGAGCGCGAGCAGGAGATGAGCCTGGCGAACAATGCCCGGGAGATGCTCGAGCAGGACCAGCACGCCCTGGACCGGATCGCCAGCGGCACCTATGGGATTTGCGAGTCCTGCGGCAATCCGATCGGGTCCGGGCGGCTCGAGGCGTCTCCGCGTGCGACCCTATGCGTGACATGCAAGAGCAAACAGGAACGTCGCTGACCGAGTCGACTGCGCCGCCGCCCGATCGTGCGGCCGAGCGGACGATGTGGCTGGTTGCCGCCGCGACCTTGGTGGTGGACCAGGCGAGCAAGTGGTGGGCATTGCGCGAGTTGCAGCCCGGCGAGCGCCGCCCGCTGATCGGCGATCTGATCTCGCTGCGCCTGATCCGCAATCCCGGCGCCGCCTTCTCCGCCCTGGACACCATGACGTATGTGGTGACCCTGATCGCCGTCGCGATCGTCGCCTATATCGCCGTCTACGCCCACCGGCGTCGGCTGCCGCGCGCGGCCGCCCTGGGGCTGGGCCTGGTGGCCGGCGGGGCATTGGGCAATCTCGTCGACCGCTTTGCGCGCGAGCCGGGCTTCCTGCGCGGCCATGTGGTCGACTTCATCGACTACTTCGGCTGGTTTGTCGGCAATGTCGCGGATATCGCGATCGTGCTGGCCGTGGTGGCCTTCTTGGTGGTCAGCCTGCGCGGGGGAGAGCGCAATCAGCCTGGGGGAGAACGCAATGAGTGAGGCCGGTCAGGATCGGGCGGTGCTGGTCCCTGACGGGCTGGAGGGCGAGCGGGTGGATGCCGCGATCTCCCGCCTTTTCGGGATCAGCCGCTCCCGGGCCGCGGAACTTGCCGCCGCCGAGCTGGTCCAGGTGGACGGCCGATCGGTCGTCAAGTCGGCGCGGGTGATGGCGGGCTCGCTATTGGAGGTGTCCATTCCGGCCCCGGCCGCCAGCCCGCAGGTCGTGCCCACTCCCGTCTCGGACCTGGCGATCGTGCACGACGATGACGACCTGGTCGTGGTGGACAAGCCGCCGGGCGTGGCCGCCCACCCCAGCGTCGGCTGGAGCGGCCCCGATGTGCTCGGCGCGTTGCTCGCCGCGGGCTACCGGATCACCACCTCCGGCGCCGCCGAGCGTCAGGGCATCGTCTCGCGCCTCGATGTGGGCACCTCGGGGCTAATGGTGGTGGCCAAGAGCGAGCATGCCTATAGCCAGCTCAAGCAGGCCTTCCGCTCCCGCCAGGTCGACAAGACCTATACGACGCTGGTGCAGGGCCTGCCCGATCCGCTCTCCGGCACCATCGATGCCCCCATTGGCCGACACCCGGGGCATGACTACAAGTTCGCGGTCCTGGAGTCGGGGCGGCCCAGCGTCACCCATTACGAACTCCAGGAAGCCTTCCGGTCCGCCTCGCTGCTGCGCATCAAGCTGGAGACCGGCCGCACCCACCAGATCCGAGTCCATTTCTCCGCGCTGCGCCACCCGTGCGTCGGTGACCTGACGTATGGCGCGGACCCCGTCCTCGCTCGTCGCCTGGGTCTGGAGCGGCAGTGGTTGCACGCCAGCGCGTTGGGTTTCCAGCACCCGGGCACCGGGTCGTATGTGGAGTTCAGCTCGCCCTTTTCACCGGACCTGCAGGCGGCGCTGGACCGGCTCTGAGCGGCGCGGAGGTCGCGGTCGGCGCCGGCCTGTCCGGGGTTGTCGGAGGTGCGATCTAGACTGAAAATCCGATGTCGAATCCAGCCTCCAGCCCCGGTCCGCAGGACAACTTCGTCCACCTGCACGTCCATACCGAGTACTCCATGCTCGACGGTGCGGCGCGCATCGACGAGCTGCTCGCGGCGGCCGCGCAGCAGGGGATGCCGGCGATCGCCACCACCGACCACGGCTATATCTATGGCGCCTACGAGTTCTGGGACAAGGCTCGCAAGTACGACATCAAACCGATCATCGGGGTCGAGGCCTATGTCACCCCGGGCACCCACCGCAGTGACAAGACCCGGGTCAAATGGGGCGACGGCGGCCGCGACGACATCGGTGGCAACGGCGCCTACACCCACATGACGCTGCTCTCCCGGAATAACGAGGGGATGCACAACCTCTTCCGGCTCGCCTCGCTGGCGTCCCTGGAGGGGCAGTACTACAAGCCACGGATGGACCGGGAGTTGCTCTCGCGGTATGCCGGCGGCCTGATCGGCACCACCGGCTGCGTCGGTGGCGAGATCCAGACCCGGCTGCGCTTCGGGCAGTATGCCGAGGCCCGCCAGGCCGCCGGTGAGCTGCGCGAGATCTTCGGCAAGGAGCACTTCTATGCCGAGGTGATGGACCACGGCATCCCGATCGAGCGGCAGACGCAGGCCGAGCTGCTGCGCCTGGCCAAGGAGCTCGGGCTGCCGCTGCTGGCCACCAACGACCTGCACTACACCAATCCCGATGACGCCAAGGCGCATGCGGCGCTGCTGTGCGTGCAATCCGCCTCCGAGCTCTCCGACCCCAACCGGTTCAAGTTCGACGCCAGCAACTTCTATCTGCGCAGCGCCGCGGAGATGCGGGCGCTGTTCCGGGAGTTGCCCGACGCGTGCGACAACACGCTGCGGATCGCCGAGCAGTGCGAGGTCTCTTTCACCGAGCAGGAGGGGCGCTATATGCCGCGCTTCCCCTGCCCGCCGGGGGAGGACGAGACCAGCTGGTTCGTCAAGGAGGTCGAGGCGGGCCTGCAGGCCCGGTATCCCGGCGGGGTACCGGACGCCTCGCGCGCGCAAGCGGCATACGAGATCGACGTCATCGTGGGCAAGGGCTATGCCGGCTACTTCCTCGTCGTCGCCGACTTCATCACCTGGGCCAAGGACCACGGCATCCGGGTGGGTCCGGGCCGTGGCTCGGGTGCGGGATCCATGTGCGCCTATGCACTGCGGATCACCGATCTCGACCCGCTCAGGCACGGCCTGATCTTCGAGCGCTTCCTCAACCCGGAGCGCCCGTCGATGCCCGACTTCGATGTGGACTTCGACGAACGCCGCCGCGGCGAGGTCATCCGCTATGTCACCGAGAAGTATGGCGATGACCGGGTCGCCCAAATCGTCACCTACGGCACGATCAAGGCCAAACAGGCCGTCAAGGATGCGGCGCGGGTGCTCGGGCATCCATTCGCCATGGGGGATCGGCTGACCAAGGCGATGCCGGCCGATGTGATGGGCAAAGGGGTCCCGCTCAAGGCGATCTTCGACTCGACCCACCCCCGGTATGCCGATGGCGCCGACTTCCGCCAGATCCACGACGCCGAGCCGCCGGTCCAGGAGATCGTAGAGACGGCGATCGGGCTCGAGGGGCTGAAGCGGCAGGCGGGTGTGCACGCGGCCGGGGTCATCATGTCCAGCGAGCCGCTCACCGACCTCATCCCGGTAATGCGCCGCGAGCAGGACGGGCAGATCATCACCCAGTTCGACTACCCCAGCTGCGAGAAGCTGGGGCTGGTCAAGATGGACTTTCTCGGACTGCGCAATCTGACGATCCTCGATGACGCGATCGACAACATCCGCGACAACCGCGGCGAGGAGATCGATCTCGACGCGCTCTCGGAGAGCCTGGACGATCCGGCCACCTATTCGCTGCTCTCCCGTGGGGACACCCTGGGTGTCTTCCAGCTCGACGGCGGCGGCATGCGCACCCTGCTCAAGCTCATGCAGCCGGACAACTTCGAGGACATCTCGGCGGCGCTCGCGCTCTATCGTCCGGGGCCGATGGGGGTGGACGCGCATACCAACTTTGCCTTGCGCAAGAACGGCAAACAGACCGAGACCCCGCTGGATCCCCGGCTGGAGGGCAAGCTCGAACCGGCCTTGATCGAGGCGCTGCAGCCGATCCTCGGCAATACCTACATGCTCTGCATCTATCAGGAGCAGGTCATGGAGCTGGCGCAGAAGCTCGCCGGCTACACCCTCGGGTCCGCGGACCTGCTGCGCCGGGCGATGGGCAAGAAAAAGAAGGAGGTGCTGGACGCCGAGTTCGACACCTTCTCTCAGGGCATGCAGACCCAGGGCTTCTCCAAAGAGTCGGTGCAGGCGCTCTGGGACGTCCTCGTCCCGTTCTCCGACTATGCGTTCAACAAAGCGCACACCGCGGCATACGGGCTGGTGTCCTATTGGACCGCATACCTCAAGGCGAACTATCCGGCCGAATATATGGCGGCGCTGCTGACCAGCGTGCGCGACGACAAGGACAAGTCGGCGCTCTATCTCAACGAGTCGCGGCGCATGGGGATCACCGTCCTGCCGCCCTCGGTCAATGAGTCGCGTGCGGCCTTTGCCGCGGTGGGCACGGATATCCGCTTCGGTATGGAGGCGATCCGCAATGTCGGGCGCAATGTCGTGGACGGGATCGTGGCCGCCCGCGAGGAGAAGGGCCGCTTCGTCTCCTTCGTCGACTTCCTGGACAAGGTGCCGATGGCGGTCTGCAACAAGCGGACCATCGAGTCGCTGATCAAGGCCGGTGCCTTCGACGACCTGGGCCACAGCCGCGGTGGGTTGCTGCGCGTGCACGAGGACTATGTCGAGGCGTTCGTCGAGGCCAAGCGGGCCGAGGCGATGGGCCAGGACAGTCTCTTCGGGGGCTTCGAGGAGGAGTTCGCCGCCGATGTCTCCGGGCTCACCCCGATCCCGGATGTGCGCTGGGACAAGCGCACCCAGTTGGCGCACGAACGCGACATGCTCGGCCTCTATGTCAGCGACCATCCGCTGCTGGGGATCGAGCATGTGCTGCAGCGGCATAGCGACACCCTGATCTCGGCGCTGCTGGAGGATGACTCACCGCATGAGGACGGCGCCCAGGTCACCATTGCCGGGCTGGTCACCTCGATGGCGGTGAAGCGCAACAAGAAGGGCGACCCGTACGCCCTGGTGGTGATCGAGGACCTCGGCGGGGCGGTGGAGGTCATGTTCTTCACCAAGACCTATCTGACCCACCAGCATCTGCTGGCGATGGACGCGGTATGCGCGGTCCGCGCCCGGGTGCGCCGGCGGGAGGAAGGTGGGGTGCAGTTGTCCGCGCACGAGTTCATGCTGGCCGATATCACCGAAGGCCCCCGCGGGCCGGTGGTGATCTCCATGGAACTCACCCGGGCCACCGCCCCCCAGATCGAACAACTCAAGTCGCTGCTGGTCGCCTATCCGGGCCAGACCGAGGTGCACGTCAAGCTGGTCCAGCCCGGCCGGTCGGTGCTGCTCAAGCTGGACGACAGCTTCCGAGTGGAAGCCAGTGAAGCCTTGATGGGTGACCTCAAGGTGCTGCTCGGCGCCCGCTCGGTCGGCTGAGTGCCGCCCACGGCCAGGGCAGGTGCAGTGGCCACCTATCGTGGCCGCTGTGAACGATCAGGATCTGCCGACCCCGCCCGTGGCGCCCGCCCGGCCCAGCGAGCGCACCCACCACGGGATCACGGTGTCGGATCCCTATGCCTGGATGGCCGACCTCGAAGATCCGGAGTTACGCAGCTATCTGGAGGCCGAGAACGCCTACGCCCAGGCGCGCACCGCACACCTAGAAGGTCTACGCGAGAAGATCTTCGGCGAGATCAAGGCACGCGTGCAGGAGAGCGACCTGTCGGTGCCGGTCGGCGACGGCCCCTGGTGGTACTACGCCCGCACCATTGAGGGCGAGCAGTATGCCGTGCACGCCCGCTGTCCCCGCTCGGGTCCGGACGCGCCGCGCCCAGTGCTCGAGCCCGGCGCCATACCGGCCGGGGAACAGGTCCTGCTGGACGCCAATGCCGCGGCCGCGGGCCACGACTTCTTCAGCCTAGGGGCGCTGTGTGTCAGCCCCGATCACCGGTTGATCGCCGCTGGCGTGGACACCGAGGGTGACGAACGGTTCGCGATCACGGTGCGCGAGATCGCCACCGGTGAACTCCTCGACGACGCGCTCACCGGGGTCGGTTATGGCGCCGAGTTCGACAACTCCGGCCGCTATCTCTTCTATGTCGTGGTCGACGACGCCTGGCGGCCCTATCAGGTATGGCGTCACGAGATCGGCACCGCCCGCGAGCAGGACGTGAAGATCTTCCAGGAGGATGACGAGCGGTTTTGGCTCGGCATCGGGGGCTCCCGCGACGATTCCCACCTCATCCTCGGACTGGGCAGCAAGACCACGAGTGAGACCTGGATCCTGCCGGCCGACGACCCGCTAGGGGAGTGGCGCTGCGTACGGGAGCGGGTCGAGGGCGTGGAATATGACATCGAGATCGCGGGCGACCGGATCCTGGTCGTGCACAACCTGCGGGATCGGGAGAGCGACTTGGCGTGGGCGCCGCTGGCCGACCCGGGCAACTGGCAGCCGATCCTTGACTCCGGGCCCGGGGAGCGTTTCCTCGCCGTCGATGCCTTCGACGAGTTTGCGGTGCTCTCCCTGCGCGCCGAGGGCCTACCCACGCTGCGGGTGCTGCCGCGCGACCCCTCGGCAGAGTCCGGTTTCGGTGCGGCGCTGCCCTGGCCGGTCGATGGCGAGCTGACCGCGCTGCACCTCGGTGACAACCCCGAACTCGCCGCCCGCGAACTCCTGGTCACCCAGGAGAGCTTCGTCCACCCCCGGGCCACCTATGCGGTCGATCCGCTCACCGGTGCGCGGACCCTCGTCAAGCGCCAGCCCGTGCTCGGCGGCTACGACCCGGATGCCTACGACGAATCCCGCGAATGGGTGAGCGCGGCGGATGGCACCCAGATCCCGGTGTCCGTGGTGCGCCGCGCCGACATCCAACCCGATGGCAGTGCCCCGGCCCTGCTCACCGGTTATGGCGCCTACGAGATTCCCAGCGATCCCTACTTCTCCGTCGCCCGGCTCTCGCTGCTCGATCGCGGCGTCGTCTATGTCGTCGCCCATGTCCGCGGTGGCGGGGAGATGGGCCGCGGTTGGTATGAGGAGGGTCGCCTGGAGCACAAGGCGAACACCTTCACCGATTTCATCGCGGTGGCGCAGGCGATCCGCGGCACCTGGGCCGATCCCGACCGGTTGGCCTGCGAGGGTGGCTCCGCCGGTGGGCTGCTGATCGGCGCGGTGCTCAACCGCGCCCCGCAGCTCTTCCGCTTCGCTCATGCCGCGGTGCCCTTCGTGGACGCGCTGACCACCATGCTTAACGCCGACCTCCCGCTGACGGCAGGGGAATGGGAGGAGTGGGGCAACCCGCTGGCGGAAGCAACGGCATACGGGTGGATGGCGGACTATGCGCCCTACGACAATGTCCGCGAATGCGGCTACCCCGCGATCCTGGCGACCACCTCGCTCAACGACACCCGGGTGCTGGTGACCGAGCCCGCCAAGTGGATCGCCCGGCTGCGCGAGCGCGCCACCAATGACCCCGCTACCCGGCCGATCCTGCTGCATACCGAGATGAGCGCCGGGCACGGCGGCCGCAGCGGCCGGTATGACGCCTGGCG
>ERZ501016.476-NODE-476-length-11294-cov-5.533855_pt1:0-10000 | contig 11294 bp, 11 predicted proteins | sample MGYA00248889_ERZ501016 | MGnify/ENA primary metagenome ERZ501016 (study PRJEB25958, sample SAMN03398594) | human skin metagenome | study: EMG produced TPA metagenomics assembly of the Human Skin Microbiome Metagenome (human skin metagenome) data set. | reverse complement strand
AGTCGCCATTTTCCCGTGGCCAGCGCGATAAAAACGACATATTTCCACTCTTCTGAACCAGGTTAAGTTATGCGGGGGTGAGCCGTACGACTCGTACACTGGCATTCAGGCCATCGAATATCCACAGGCGGCCCGCGAGGGTCTCCCCCACTCCAGACAGGACTTTCAACGCTTCGCCCGCCATGACGTTCCCAATGACGTTCGGCAGTGGCCCCAGCACCCCAATGGCGTCGCACGACTCGGCCCCCTCCGGACTGGGAAAAAGCTGCCTTAAACCAAAGCGGGCATCGAACACACTGACCATTCCCGTCGTTCCGCCCGCCGCGCCCCACACACAGGTTGTCCCGGCGTCCCGGCAGGTGTCGGCAATCAGGTAACGCGCGCCGAAGTTATCGGTGGCGTCCACCACCAGGTTCGCAGCGCCGACCAGGCCGGGGGCGTTCTCCGGTGTGAGGTACGGCGCGGCACGCACCCTGACAAAGGGATTGATGCGCTGGGCATGGGCACACGCCACCTGTGCCTTCGATTTGCCCACGTCCGCCGAATCGAACAGAATCTGACGGTGCAGGTTGCTGGTGCTCACCGTGTCCCCGTCCGCGACCACCAGTTCACCCACGCCCGCCCCGGCCAGCCCAGCGATCACTGCGCCGCCCAGGCCGCCCGCGCCCACCACCAGCACCTTCGCAGCCTTCAGTTTCTCCTGCGCCCCGGCATCAGCCCACTCCGCCAGCAGCAGCGGGCGGGAGTAGCGGCGCAGTTCGGTACGGGTCAGTTCGGGCACGGACATCCTGACCAGTGTAACGGGCGGCTGTTGCAGCCGGGCGCTAAGGCTGGGTCAGGCGGGCGCGCCAGTCCCTCAGTCCTGCTCTCAATCCCGGCCCGTTCACCCGGGCTGAAAGTGTATGGTCATAGTGGTCAGTGTATTAGCACAGAATATTCCACGGTTGCCGCTCTAGAATGGCTGGCGTGATGCCTGCCGCCGTGTTTATCGTGTCTTACCTGCTGGGTTCCGTGGTGATGGGCATCCTGTACTCGCGCCTGCGTGGGGATGACATTCGTGAGCGTGACCTGCCGGGCGGGAGCGGCACTTTCCGGCAGTACGGCAAGCAGGCGGCGGTGATCGTGTCGGTGCTGGACATCCTGAAGGGCGCGGTGGCCACGTGGCTGGCCCGCTGGCTGGCCCCGGAGTGGACGTGGCTGGCGGTGCTGGGCGTGGTGCTGGGGCACTGCTACCCGGTGTTCTTCCGCTTCAAGGGTGGGGGCGGCATCGCGCCCTTCCTGGGGGCCATGCTTCCTGTCGCGCCCGTGACGATTCTGGGAACGGTAGGTCTGGCGCTGGCCCTCATTCCCGTTTATAAAGCCACGTTGCAGAAGGCCTTGAAGTTGAACGCCATTCCGTTCGTCACGGCGGTGAGTTTACCGGTGGGCTGGTGGCTATCCACGCGGTTTGGTGGGTCGTGGGATTTCCTGGCGGGAAGCGCTGCCATGCTGGTGCGGGCGGTGCATCTTGTCCTGAAACCCGATGGGAACGGAGAAGTTAAGGCGTGAGGCGGACTTTCCGCGTCCTGCTGGCCTTGCTGGGCCTGAGTGTCGGTCTGGCTCAGGCGGAAGTGACGCTGGAGGGCCGCACGCTGCTGAACCGCGAGGATGACCGCGTGGTGTGGCGCGTGACCTTCCCGCCAGCGATGGGCACCCTGGTTGACCCGGTGACTTTCGGAGGGAATTCCTACGTGGGGGTCGGCCCCGCCGTGTACGCCGTGAGTGCCGAGGGGGGCATTCTGGGCCGCGCCGACCTGCCCGCCCCGGTCACGGCGCTGGACGGTGCGAGTGGCGCGGTGCGCGTGACCACGCAGGGTCACGGGTACACCGAGCAGTTCACGCTGAAAGCGCCCGAAGCGGGGCTGTTCATTCCCGTGCAGGAACGCGCCGTGCTGCCGCCAGACCCGGCGGTGACGCAGTGGCTTTCGCGGGTGGCCGACAGCGTTCCCGACGGTGAGGTGAACCGCTGGGCGGAGAGCTTCCCCGGCAATCCGTTTCTGGCCCTCAGGGAAGCGCAGCAGCGCCAGAAGGCCGGGGACAGCTACGCGGCGCTGAACAACGTGCGCCGCGCCCTCAGCCTGCAAATGCCATTTCCAGCGTGGACGAGGCTGGCGGCGAGGCTGGACACGGCGGGCTTCCCCACGGCGGCGGACCTGGCCCTGGAACGCGCCAAACGGGACGCCGCCGCACGCGGCCTGGATCCGGAGATTCCCGTGAGCCGCGAGGCGCTGAAAGCCTACGGTGACCCGGTGGGGTACGCGGCCACGCTCATCTCACAGGATCGCCTGCCCCGCGCCGAGGTGTGGATGTCGTTCCTGCGGGACGTCTACCCGCAATTCGAGGGTCATGACGCCCTGTACCGGCGCTACGCCGCCCTGCTGGAAGCGCAAGACCGGGCCGGGGAGGCCGAGGAATGGCGGCAGTTCGCCCGCAACCAGCGCAGCGGTTCGCTTTACAACCTGGGCAGTGACGACACCGCCACCCTGCGCGACACGGCGAGGCTGGCGACCCTGGCCCTGCTGCTGAGCCTCGTGGCGGCCCTGCTCACGCTGTCGGCGCGGGCGTGGCGCTCCCAGCAGGAGGACACCCGCACCTTCGGCGGACGTTACCGCAGTCTGTGGCAACGCCCCATGACCCGCGCCCGGCTGAACCTCATGAGTTACGCGTCGTTCAGCGAACGCCTGATGCTGTTCACCCTCGGCGCGGCCCTGCTCGTCACGCTCGGCGGGTGGCAGTGGGCCAACCAGACCCGGCAGGGCCTGCTGGCTCCCGCGCTGAACATGGGAACGTACGGCGGCGGCTGGTACGCCGCAAACGTGGAAGACCTGAACCTGCGCATCACACCCGACACCGCCATTCTGGCAGGCCTCGCCGCACAACTCGACGGGGACAGCACCACCGCCCGCCAGTCCTTCCTGCAAGCCGGACAGGACGCCTGTGCCCTGAACAACCTGGGGGTCATCTCGCAGGAACGCGACGACAAACCACAGGCCCTGGAGTACTACCGCGCCGCCCTGGCCCTGCGCCCCGACCTGACCGCCGCGCAGTACAACGTCGGCCTGAACCCCGCCGCGCCCGGCACGGACTTCCAGAAGAAATACCGCCCCGGCCAGCCGCGCCTGTGCTACCCCGACCGGCGCAACATGGCCCGCATGGTCAGCGGTGACCTCAGCGTCACCCTGCGCCGCGACCTGGTCAATCCCCTGAATTTCCTGCAGGGTGACCCGGCAGGGCAGCGCCTCGGCTGGGTCATTCTGGCGGCGTTCGCGCACCTGCTGCTCATGGCCTTCCTGCTTCTGATTCCCCGCGCCGCCACCAGTGCCCGCCTCGGACGGCCCACCACCTACCGCCTGCTCGCCTTTCTGCTGCCCGGCGCTGGCCTGCTGAGCAGCCCCTGGGGCGGCATGCTTCTGGTGACCTGGGCGGCCCTGGTAACCACACTCCTGCCCCTCACAGGCCTCATCCGCTTTCCGCTCCTCGTCAGTCCCCAGGATCCCACTACGCGAAACCTCATCCTGACCGCCCTGCTCGGCACTTACATCATCAACACCATTATTCTCAGCCTCATCGAAGCGCAGTACCTGCGACGGAAACGGGAAGAGAAATAGCCTGTGGCGTGTGGCTTGTAGCTTGTGGAAAAAACCGGTGGGATGGGGGTCTTCCATCCACTATCCACCATCTAGCATCACCAGCCTTTCTCCGCCATCTGGCTTACTCGCGCTTCCTGGGCTTATGCTGCTTTCAACGCCAGGGTTCCTGGTTGTTCGGTTGCCGTTCTTTCGAAGGAGTTGTGACGTTGCGTAACTGACCTCTGAATCAAGTGTTTTCCGTTTGCTGCTCTTGCCAGAGTGGCCCTTGATTTCTATGGGGGTTGGTCGTGTTGATCCGTGCGTCTGGTGTCGCCCGTGTGTTCGGCGACGTAAACATTTTTGAGGGTGTGGAGGTCGAGGTGGGCGCGGGTGAACGGCTGGCCCTCATCGGTGAGAATGGCAGTGGAAAAAGTACGCTGTTTCGCTTGCTGGCGGGCCTGGACGCGCCGGATGCGGGAGCGGTGACGCGGGCGGGACGCGTTGCCCTGCTGGCGCAACAGGCGGACTTGGCGGTGAAGCGCGTGCTGGACGCGGTGACGCCGCCCGAACTGATGCGGGCGCAGGTGGCCTTCGAGCTGGCTTCGGCGCGGCTGGGCGACAGTTCAGAGGAAGCCCTGACGGCATTTGCCGAGGCGGAGGAACTTTACCGAACGCTGGGCGGTTACGAGTTCGAGGCGCGAGCGAACGCCGTGCTGGGCGGCCTGGGCGTGGACGGCGGGGCGCAGACGAACCAGCTTTCGGGCGGTCAGGTGCGCCGCGTGATGCTGGCGCGGCTCTTGCTGTCGCCTGCGGACGTGTACCTGCTGGATGAACCGACCAACCACCTCGACCTGGACGGAGCGAAGTGGCTGGAAGGGTGGATTCGGGCGTCCAGCGCGGCGTTTGTGCTGGCAAGTCACGACCGCGCTTTTCTGGACGCGGTGGCGACCCAGACAGTGGAACTGGAGCGCGGAAAACTGGCGCTCTACCCTGGAAATTACAGCGAGGCGATGGCCCTCAAGGCAACTTTGCGCGAAGCGCAGGAACGCGATTACGAGGCGTACAGGCGTAAGAAGGCTGCCCTGGAGGAGGAGCAGCGGCGTCAGGCCAGCAAGGGCGGAGTGGAGGAGAACCGTAAACGCGCCAAAGACGGAGATAAATTCCGCTCCACCTTCAAATCGGAGCGTGGGCAGCAGGTGTTCTCGGCACGGGCGAAAGCCATGCAAAAGCAGATAGACCGGCTGGACGCGCAGGCCGTCAGTAAGCCGTTTCAGGATCGCCGGGTGGTGAGGTTGGATTTACCGCTCACTCCGCCCGGCGCGGCGGAAGTCCTGACCGTGAAGGACTTGAGGGTCGAGCGGGACGGGGTTCCCGTGCTGGACGATGTGAATCTGCACGTCCGGCGCGGCGACAGAATCGCATTGACTGGCCCGAACGGTGGGGGCAAAAGCACCCTGATCGCCGCCCTGCTGGGCCAGTTGCCTCACTCGGGCGAGGTGAAGTGGGGCGCGGGCCTGACCCGGTACGTGACCGGGCAGCATGGCGAGGAACTGCGTGGCCTGAGCACCGTGGGGGACGCTCTGCTGGACGCGAACCCGGCCCTGACGCCGCACCAGCTCTTCGAGGTGGCTGCACAGGTGCAGCTTCCCGGCCCGGCATTTCCGCTGGCTGACCTGTCGGGCGGGCAGCGCACGCGCCTGAGCCTCGCCCGGCTCAGCGTGACGCGGGCGCAGGTGCTGGTGCTGGACGAACCCACCAACCACCTGGACATTCGCATGATCGAGGCCCTGGAAGACCTGCTGACAGGCTTTCCCGGCACGGTGCTGCTCGCCAGCCATGACCGCCGCCTGGTGGAGCAGGTCGCCACCCGCGTGTGGTGCATCGGGAACGGAAAAGTGCAGGAAAACCCGCTTTAGGGGGTGGTCAGCCGCCACTGGAAGTTTTTGAGGTTCAGCATATCGTCCCAGTGCCACGCGGTTTTTCCGTCCTGTTCTTTCCTGGTCATGGGAACAAGGACAAGTCCGGCGTGGTACGTGCCGGAAACGACGTAAACGGCGTCCGGGCAGGTGAGCGTGCCGCGCAGGGTGGTGGGGCGCGTCAGGAACAGCAGCAATGCACGAGATTGACCGTCCGGCGTCTGGAAGCGAATTTCCCGACCGTCCGGGGTGTTCAGAGTGAGCAGAGCGTAGCGGGCGTTGGTGGGAACGGCAGCGCCTTTCCCGGTGCAGTTGGGGGCCAGGGTGGGCACTTTGAAGAAGCTGAGGATGGGGTGCAGGTTCTCCAAGACCTGTTCCGGTGAAAGCTGATTCAGGGTAAAGCGCCCGTCTGGGGTGATGGGAACGGGCAGCCTGAGCGTCCCACTGCCGAGGTTCAGCTCCCCCGCTTGCGGCGTGGGCCAGTTGACGATCTGACCGGACGGGAGGCGGCTGACAGGAACGGCCTGAACACTGCCAGTCAAGGCCAGCAGGCACAGGCCGAAGCGTCGGTTCATTCCCCGGTGAGCTGCGCGGGAAGTTGCCAGTCGATGGGGCCGCGCCCGGCTTCTTCCAGGGCGGCGTTCACTTTGGAAAAGGGGCGCGTGCCGAAGAACTTCGCTTCGCTGAGGGGGCTGGGGTGCGCGGACTCGATGATCACGTGCTGGGGGGCGGTGATCAGTCTGGCTTTCTTGCGGGCATAAGCGCCCCACAGGACGAACACCACGCGTTCTTCCTTGGCGTTCACGGCGCGGATCACAGCGTCGGTGAAGGTCTCCCAGCCTTTGCCCTGGTGACTGTTCGCCTGGCCTTCACGGACGGTCAGCACGGCGTTCAGCATCAGGATGCCCTGCTGTGCCCAGTAACGCAGGTAACCGTGGCGGGGAGGGGTGAAGCCAGGAATGTCCCCCGCCAGTTCCTTGTAAATGTTGCGGAGGCTGGGGGGAATGGTGACGCCGGGCCGCACGCTGAAACTCAGGCCGTGGGCCTGTCCGGGGCGGTGGTACGGGTCTTGCCCCAGGATCAGAACTTTCACGTTCTCCAGCGGCGTGAAGCGCAGGGCGTTGAACACGTCGGGAGCGGGGGGGTAGACCGTGTGTTCGCGGCGTTCATGCACCAGAAAGTCTTTCAGTTCGTGAAAGTACGGCGCGGCGAACTCGTCTGCCAGGGCGTCCTGCCAGCTTTGCGGGAGGTTGGCGGGCATCAGGCTTTTGCGTTCGGGCGGCGTATTGCCAAACAGGTCGGCTTGTTCGGGCATGAGGGATTCTCCTTCAGGCATGAAAGTAACGTAGTCGATAACATCCGCCAGGAATCCCCGGTCATCTGATCCAGCGCGTAATGCGGCGTGCCGTTCTCCATGCCCCAGGGTAACCGCCTACCGCAAGGCGTACCGGTGAAGCCGTTGTCCTGGGGTGCGGTTGGCCTTGATCAACTCACGCACGGGCAGCACCACGCGGGGCGTCCACCACGTCTGCGCGGATTTCTGGAAGGCCCAGCCGCCGCCCAGCGTGACTGCCGCGTGTTGCACGAGTCCGTCGGCGCTCCGCCACACGAGGAGCGTGCCGGGTGCGTCATCCCGCCCGCCTGGTACGGCGCGTTCTTGCAGGAAATCCTCGAAGGGTTCGCGCACCACCCACTGATTCTCGGCGTCCGGCAGGCCCGCCGCGCCCAGGACTGTGCCGAAGCAATTGCCGACGCCAGTGGAGAAGGTTCCCGCTATTTCTCGCACGCGAGGAAGCACCTGCGCGGCTTCATCCCACACGCTTTGCGGCACTTGCGCCCGCTGGCAGGGCCGCCCGTCTGCCGCCACCACCCGCGCCAGAACCTCCGGTCGCAGGTGTTCAGGCCGCCACAGGAACCGCCCCGCCGGCAACCCTGGCAGCACCTCCGCGTAATGCCTCCCGACCGGCACGTTCCCGCGCCCGTACCACACCTGCAACCGCAGCAACTCCCGCCGGACGGCAGGAGCAAGCTCATCCCAGTCAAGCTGCGAAAGCCACGCCACCTGGTCAACGTCACGGGGAATGGCCCAGACGGTGAACGTATCGCGTTCCACGTCCGTTAACCCCGCCCCGGCACGCGGCACCAGCGGTAACCCCAGCCTCTCCCCCTGCGCAGCGGCCAGGAAGAAAGGCTGCCGCTCCGGCGCAAGCCACGCCCGCCACCGCCCCGCCAGAGACTCGGGCACACGAATATTCAGCACATCCACCACCACAACATGCTGGAAGGTGACGCCAGGCGCATCGGCCAGATGGCCCATTCGTCGACGGTGAAGTGTCGACGGTGAAGTGTCGTCGGTGAAGTGTCGTCGGTGAAGTTACGGGCGCTTGGTCGGCGTTCTCAGGGAAATGAACCAGATGCCGACCAGGCCCACCAGTACCCACGCGATCTGCCCCACAAGAACAGGGATGCGCGTCAGACTGAATGAAACCGCCAGCACGATGCATACGCAGGCAATCCATTTCGCCCGCAGCGGCATGCCGCGCCCATCACGGTAATCGCTGACCAGTTCGCCCACCACCGGGCGGGACAGCAGCCACGCTTCCCATTTCGGGTCGCCCTTGGCAAAAGCGGCGGCGGCCAGGATAAAGAACACCGTGCCAGGGAATCCCGGCAGCACCAGCCCCAGAAACCCGAGGCCGGTCAGGAAAAAACCCACCGTCAACCACACGGGGCGCAGGCGAGAGGGTCGGGGCGGCATCACCCAGGAAGCCTAACGCATTCCGGCATGAACGGCGTGAAACTTCACACGTGTCATTTATTCAGTATCTCAACGATTTTCTGCAACGCAGGGACATAAATATCTAATGCCTTCAATCCATCTTCAGCCTGCCAATCTTTAATATCATTGTGACTCTTAACCTGAGCACAGCCACCAACAAACTTAACAAGGTTCCTTGCGGCTTCATTATTAATCCTAAGTGCATCCTTAATAGGAGAATTGATATTTTCCAGATACATCTTGGATGAGGCTGTTCCAAGTTCAAGAACTTCGGCGACATATTGCCCACACTTGACATTTAATTCGGTGACGGATGACTCAAAAATCCCAAAATAAGCGTATCTTGGCATCAGTTCATTTCTAATATCTAAAATACGAACAGTTGAAGCCCTCAGATCAACCATCAACTCTGCTTCTCTTGCAGAGTTTTGTGCAATACAGTTGGAGAAGAAGAAGGATATTCCGATAAATACGACCTTTTTCATCTCAGTTCGTAACTGCTCAGCACGAGAAGTCGAGTTTAGGTAAGACGCCACGAAAGACGTCAACCAAGCCAGTCCAAACCGATAGGCCCTGCTTCTGAAGGGTAGAAATGAAGCTGCGAATGCGGCAGAACGCTTGACCTCCGGACTCCGAGCGAAAACCACCCGAAACTTTGCGTTTGACACAGGCCATCCTGATGTCGCGTTCTGCCTGATTGTTGTCGAACGGCACGTCAGCACGCTCCAGAAAAAGCAGCATCGCTGCGCGGTGCTGCTGACACCGCAAGGCCAGGTTGCGCCCGGGAAGCTGTTTGGGCTTCCCCCGCCGCTTTGGAACAGGTTCCTGTACCGGATTTGCTTCCAGGCCAGCCAGCACCAGTTCATCGAAGCGCGTATAGAACGCTGCCTTCTGCTCCTCCGTCAGTGTCCCGGACTTCTGGGCGTGGTAAATCTGCTGCAACGCCCGCCGCAGTTCACCGGCCCAGGGTTGCTGGTCGTGCTCATCCAACTTGCGCAGTTCGCGGAGCAGATGAGCATTGCACAGCGCATGTTCCCCAGGAAGACGGAAATAGGTGTTCCAGGCGTCGTGAACCACGACGCCCCTAAAGTCGGTCAACACGCCAGCCGCCTCAATCGCCGCGTAGCCGCGCTTCTCGTGCAAGGTATAGAGCGTTCCCCTGGCAAAACAGGCCACATGGAACCAGTTCAGCTTCCCATTCACCTTGGTGCCCGTTTCGTCCGCATGAAGCACAGCTTGTTGCTTCAGGCCAGCTTTCAGGTCATTCTCAAAAGCCTCCAGGCGTTCTGAGGCCAGGTTGATGTTGAGCGCCACTGTGCCATCGCTGATGGACGCGCCGAACAGCGCGTCCGTAATTTGGGTGACCCGCCCCAGTGGGATGAAATGCCCCACATTCAGGAAGGTCGTGAAGGCATGGAGACGTGGGCCGTACTGCACCTGACCAGGGACATGCTCGGGAAAAGCGGCCTGTCCACGACAACCACAATTTGGGCAGCACTTCACTTCGGCCTGATACTCGGTGATGTAGAGGCGCAGTTCTGGCAAGTCGTGAACCTGTCGAGCGAGATGGTCGGTGACCTGCACCTCATCCCAGACAGTCCCACAAGAGCAGACTCCGGTGAGTGGTAGCGTTTGGATTTCATCGGGCTGGTCACTGAATTTCAGCGTTTTCCCTGGGTGTCCCTTTTGTCCACCAG
>ERZ501016.475-NODE-475-length-11307-cov-3.852826_pt1 | contig 11307 bp, 9 predicted proteins | sample MGYA00248889_ERZ501016 | MGnify/ENA primary metagenome ERZ501016 (study PRJEB25958, sample SAMN03398594) | human skin metagenome | study: EMG produced TPA metagenomics assembly of the Human Skin Microbiome Metagenome (human skin metagenome) data set. | reverse complement strand
TCATGGACATCGACAACCCGCCGCGGGTGATCGTAGTGACCAGTCCGCTGCCCGGGGACGGCAAGTCGACGATCTCGGCGAACCTGGCGGTGGCGCTGTCCGAGGCGGGGAATTCGGTGATCCTGCTCGATGGCGACCTGCGCCGGCCGGTGGTCGCCGAATCCTTTGGGCTGGTCGAGGGGGTCGGGCTGACCGACCTGTTGACCGGCCGCGCGACGCTAGACGATGTCTCGCAGTATCCGACGATGAGCCCGCGCCTGGCGGTGGTCGGCGCCGGGTCCATCCCGCCGAACCCGTCCGAGCTCTTGGGCTCGAACTCGATGCGGCAACTGCTGCAGAGCCTCAAGCGCGAGCACATGGTGATCATCGATGCGCCGCCGCTGCTGCCGGTGACCGATGCGGCCGTGCTCACCGCGAATGCCGATGGCGCGCTGATCGTGATCACCGCGGGCAAGACCCTGGACACCCAGTTGGATGCGGCGATGAGCCACCTGGAGCAGGTCAACGGCCACATCCTCGGGGTGATCTTCAACAAGGTGCAGACTTCCGGGCTGGGCTCGGGGTATGGCTATTACGGCTACTACGCCGGCTATGGCTATGGCGGCGAGAAGGCCGGCAAGAAGGGCTCCAAGCGCAAGCGCGGCGGGTCCTCGGCCGCGCCGGTGAAGCAGCACGCGGTGCGCTCGGATTCCAGTGAGCTGGCGCCCCTGGAGTCGATGTCTACGAGTGTGCAGCGGTGGGCCGAGAGCGGCGGCGCCGAGGAGGTTCGCCGGCCCGGGGCCGCGGCTGTTGGTGCGGTCGCGGCCGGGGTGCTGGGGGCGGATCGCCGGTATGCCGATGCGGACGAGTCGGTTGCCGAGCCTGCTGTTGGCGTCGAGTCTGCTGGTCGTGTCGAGCCTGCTGTTGGTGTCGAACCTGAGCCGACGTATGGCGTCGGCATGGCCGATGCCATCGGTGGCGAGCTCGAGGCGGACCGCGCGGTTGAGCCTGGTGGCGAATTCGAGCCTGTCGGTGAGTCCGAGGCGGACGGTGGCTTCGAGGTGGGTGGCGAGCCGGAGGCGGACGGCGGCGTCGAGATCGGTGGCGAGCCGGAGGCGGACGGTGTCGTCGAGATGGGTAACGAGCCGGAGGCGGACGGTGTCGTCGAGGCTGGTGGCGAGCCGGAGACGGATGGTGGCTTCGAGATCGGTGGTGAGCCCGAGGCGGACGGTGTCGTGGAGGCTGAGGACCCGGCCGACGCGGGGGAGCCGGCATACCCGGGCGCTCACGACGGCAGCGTGCACATGACCGAACCGGACAGCCTGCGTGATTTCGCCCCCGAGGAACTGGCCGAGCTGGCGCCCCCGGCGGCCCACGAGCAGGTGGAGCCGCCGGCATACGGGCTCGGGAACGGATCTACGGCCGAACCCTCGAACGCGCCCGCGCCCGAACAGGCGCCGAACCCCGCCGCCGGGAGCGAATCCGGGGGCGGGAGCGTCCGGCGCTGGCTGCGCCGCTGAGTCTTCGTCGATCGGGCCGGCAGACGTAGCCGGCTCGGGTCACGCGGCGGATCCAGTTGGGTTCTCGGCGGTGGGTGGATGTTCGCTCACAGCGTAATCCTGGGCGTGTGGACAAGCGTTCCATTAACACTCGAACAGACGTATGATGGACCATGGCTCTCGCACCGACGATTGGACCCGAGGACACGATGTCCTTCCGGGAGATCGTTGATGCCCTGACTGCGGCGGCGGATGCTGCCGGGCGGGTCCGCGAAGTGCTCTGGCAGGCCGGCGGGGAGCAACTGCGGGATTTGCTCGGGGTGCTCGGCGAGGTGGCGTGCCGGGTGGAGGCGGCGGAGGTCGCGGTCGTCGCCGAAGCGATCGTCCGCGGTGAACCCGCCTCCGGACCGGTGCCGCTGGCCACGGCGGATTGGGTGTCCGCATACTCCACGCACTTCCCGACGCGCGCCGCGGCCGCGCGTACCGTGCAACTCGCGGACGCGATCGCCGGGTCGGCGCTGCCGGATTGCTTCCGGGATGCGGTGCTGGATGGGTCCGCCTCGGTGCCGGCGGCCGCGGTGGCGATGACCGAGATGCGGCGGCTGATCCCGGATGTGCAGCCCGGTTTCGTGGCCGCAGGCTGGGAGCAGTACACGGCCCTGGCGTGCGCGGGGGATATCACCCAGGTCCGCAGGCTGCGGCCGTGGCTGATCGCCACCTATGGCGGTCCCGACCAACTCGCCGACCAGGAGGACCGAGCGCGGGCACGGGCTACCCTCTCCCGCGGCACCAGCGACGGCGGCGAACTCACCGACTATCGATTGACGCTGGATCCGCAGTCGGTCGCCGAGTTCGAGGCCGCGCTCGGCCCGCTGTCCGCGCCACTCGCCACCGCCGATGGGGAGCCCGATGGCCGTTCCTGGGCGACGCGTCGCGCGCATGCCCTGATGGAACTCCTGCGCCGGGGCGTGACCGCCGACCGATCGGTGATCGGCCGCGGCTCGACTCACACCACGCTCGTCGTCACCGCCGCCGACCTGGCCAGCGGTATGCCGCCGGGTTCCGCGGGAGGTTCGGCCTTTGGATCGGGCACCGCAGCCCGTATGGGGTGTGGAGCCGCCCGAACGGTCGGTTCGCTCGACGCGGGTCGCTTCCTGTCCATCGAGACGGCACGCGCGATGACGTGTAACGGCAGCGTGACCCCGGTCGTCGTTGACGAGCACGGCAACCCGGTGGCTGTCGGTCGCACGCGGCGGCTGTTCTCACCGGCGCAGGTGCAGGCGGTGATCGTGCGGGACGTGGGCTGCACCTTCCCCGGCTGCACCCGCCCAGCAGACTGGACCGACGCCCATCACCTCATCCACTGGGCCGACGGCGGCCCCTCCACCATCGAGAATGCCGCCTTGCTGTGCACAATGCACCACACCACTGTTCACCGACGCCGGCTAGCCGGCCGGATCCAGACCGGCCCACCAGGGGCGGTCGACGAACCCCGCCTGCGCGTCACCTGGGATCTCACGCCTGGCAGTTACGACATCCTGCTCGCCACGCTTCGCGCTGGCGCCGACACCCCGGACCCGGTAATGACTGAGGGTGCGCCAGATGGCTAGGGGAGTGTGGGGTGGTCCGGCCAAGCGCGCCCCAAGGCTGGGCGGGGTAGCCGGGCGGGCGGGGTAGCCGCCAGGTGAAGCTTGAGAGCCGGGCCGGGCCTGACCTGCTACCGGGTCACCCCGAAGGCCGAGCGGGCGGATCAGCTCAGGTCGAGGGTGGCGACCGCGGCGAGTACCTGGTCGGCCAGCTCGGGACGGCATACCACCAGGTCGGGCAGCAGGACGTGGCGCTGGTTGTAGACCAGCGGCGAGCCGTCGACGCGGCTGGTGTGCAGGCCCGCCGCCTGGGCGACCACCACGGGGGCGGCCGAGTCCCATTCGTACTGGCCACCGGCGTGCACATAGGCATCCGTGGTCCCATCGAGCACCGACATCGCCTTCACCCCGGCGGACCCCATCCCGACGACCTCGGCATCGAGCGCAGCTACCAGGGAGTCCAGCCATACCGGCGGGCGGGACCGGCTCACGGCGAGGCGCAGTTTGCCCTCGCTGGGCGCCGGGACGGCCGGCGGCGCCTCGGTGGAGAAGACCTGCCCGCGGGCCGGCAGGGCGACCGCGCCGGCGGTCAGCTCACCGCGCTCCCAGAGCGCTACGTGCACGGCCCAGTCGTCACGGGGGCGCTCGGAGAACTCCCGGGTCCCATCCAGCGGGTCCACGATCCATACCCGCTCGGAAGTCAGCCGCACCGGGTCGTCGGCGCCCTCCTCGGAGAGCACTGCGTCGTTCGGACGCGCCGCCGCCAACGCCCGCATCAGGTAGTCGTGCGAGCCGAGGTCGCCGGCGCTCTTGAGCTCCTTCGGGTCCCCGTCCTGGGGGAAATCGGCGCGGATGCGGACCAGGAGCGCCCCGGCCTCGGCGGCCAAGTCGGCTGCCAGTTGGGCGTCACTGCGGTCGTCGGTCACGGGGTGGTGCTCCATTTCGGTCATTCGGTGCTGCCTAGGACGGGCTCAACGGTGTCACGCTCGGGCACGGCGGTCGAGCCGGGCGGCGCCGGTTGTGGTTGGCGCCGGCCAAATGGGAGGTGCATGAAGGCGCGGCGGCCGTGCATGTGCTTGATCAGACCCCAGGCGACCGGGCCGAGGATGAGCAGGGAGGCGCCGATGATGCCCACCCATACCGGCGGCACCTTCAGCAGGCCGAGACCGGTCAGGCACAGCACGATCGCGATACCGCGGCGCAGAATCGACTGCGAGATATGCGCCGCGAGGCGGGCGCCGAGGAAGGTGCCCGGGCTGCCGCCGATGATCAGCGGGAGCAGGATCGCCCAGTCCATCCCGGTGACCAGGACATGCGAGATCGCCGCCGAGAGCACCAGCGGGATCGCCTGCACCAGGTCGGTGCCCACCAGTCGGCGTGCGGACAGGGTGGGATAGAGGAGCAGCAGGCTGATCATGATCAGCGAACCCGAGCCGACACTGGTCAGACCAACCAGCAGACCGCCGATCATGCCCACGATCAGGGTCGGGATGGGACGGACGGCCGGGTCGGGGCGGTTGTCGTCGTTGTACGTGCCGCGGCGCATCTCCAGATAGATCCGCAGCGTGAACGTCGAGGCGGTGAGCAGCAGGGCGACGCCGATCGCCTTCTTGAGGAAGGCCTGCTGATCCTCGGGTTCACCGAGCGCTTGGATGATGAACGCACCGGCGAAGGAGGTCGGCACCGAGCCGATGATCAGCCATTTGGCCAGTTTGAGGTTGGGCGAGCCGTGCTTGTAGTGCACGGCCGCACCGACGCTCTTGTTGACCGCGGCGGCCACCAGGTCATTGGCCACGGCCGCGGTCGGTGGGATCCCGAGGAAGATCAGGGCCGGCGTCATCAGGGCCCCACCGCCCATCCCGGTCAGGCCGACGACGATGCCGATGAGGAAAGCGACGGCCAGCAGGCCGGGGGTATCGACGGTGATCAGATCGCCCATTCGAGGATCTCTTCCTTGGCGAGGTGACCGCGCTCGCGCAACAGCGCGAGCACCTGGTCGACGGCGGCTTCGATGGTGATGCCCGTGGTGTCCACGGCGAGGTCGGGGTCGGTGGGTGCTTCATACGGGCTGGAGATCCCGGTGAACTCGGGGATCTCCCCGCGCCGCGCCTTGGCATAGAGGCCCTTGCGGTCGCGGCGCTCGCATTCGGCCAACGGGGTGGCTACGTGCACGAGCAGGAAGTCGCCACCGGCCTCGGTGACCATCTGGCGCACCGCGGCCCGGGTCGAGGCGAAGGGGGCGATGGGGGAGCAGATCGCGATGCCGCCATGTCGGGCGATCTCCGCGCCGACCCAACCGATCCGGCGGATATTCGTCTCCCGATCCTGGGCGGAGAAGGTCAGGCCAGCGCTCAGGTGCCGGCGCACCAGGTCACCGTCCAGCAGGGTGACGCTGCGCTCCCCGCCCTCTAGGATCTCGTCGCGCACCGAACGGGCGATTGTCGACTTCCCCGACCCGGACAGACCGGTGAAAAAGAGCACCAGTCCGTGGTGGGCGCCGGCGTCCGGCTGCGCCTCGAGCGCGATCACCGGCATACCGGCCGCGTATGCGGTGACCACCGCCTCCCGCTTGGCGCGGGGCGCGCGGGGGGAGAGCGGGACGCCGACCACGGTGCCGCGGCGCAGGCGGGAGACCGCCGACAGCGCGGAGCGGATCAGCGCGACGCCCGGGGAGTGGGCCGTATGCGTGGGCCCGGCCAGCACCAGGAAGAGCAGCGGCGCCTTGCCGGCGGCGGCCGCGATGTCCAGCAGGTCATCGCCCTTGAGCACCCGGTCCACCACCACGACGGTGGTGCCCGTCTCCCGGTCGTCGCTGAGCTCCTGGGGGCTGAGGTAATAGCGCTCGAAGGTGCGCGGCGAGGGGCGGCCGATCCAGTCGGGGCGCCCGGACAGGGCCAGCCCGTCGCTGGACCCACCCGCTCCATCCTGCGCCGAATCGGTGGGCGGAACCGCGACCCGAGCGAAGGGAACCCCTTCGGGATCGACGAATTCCACCCTACCAGCGGCGCGGGCGGCGGGAGACACGTCTGCCGGCAGGGTCAGCGCGACCGGTCCACCGGGCGCGATGGCGTCGGCGGGGGCGAAAACCCCGGCCCGGAGCAATTCGAGGTCATCGAGCGCATCGGGAGGGGGACAAAACTGCGGCACAGCCGCGGGGCCGGAAGTCACGGGCGCGAAATCTACCATTCCCATGGGAATGGCTTATAACGCTTCGATGCGTCGACCCTGGGCGCCCCCAGCGGGGAGCGTTAGTCTCGATCGGCACCGATCCCGTATGGAGGAGACCCGTGGCCCAGCGCCGCCAGACGATCCTTATCGACGACCTCACCGATGAGGAGTTCCGCGAGGGGGATGGCGGGGTCGTCAGCTTCGGTCTGGACGGGATCGAGTACGAGATGGATCTGACCCACGCCCACCACGAGGAACTGCGGCGGGTCCTCTCCCGGTATGTCAGCCGGGGCCGTCGCCGCGAGGTCAACGCCACTGGCGGTGCGCAGCCCGTCGCCCGGCGCGGCGAGCCCGCCCGGATCGACAAGGCCCAGCTGGACGCGATGCGGTCCTGGGCGCGCGGCAAGGGTGTGGTAGTGTCCGACCGCGGCCGGATCAGCGCCGCAATCCACGCTACCTATCACCTAGCACGTGGGCCCTGACTGCTTTAATGCCCTTGCGCGATGTCGTGGCTTAGGTGGCGCAAATAACTGTCTTGAATTTCGCCAAAACCAAGACAACGACCTTTTCGGGTCGTAGTCTTGGGCCGCCCACACCGGGGGTGTGGGCGACTATCCGCATGCTCAAGGACTGGTCGCCATGAATGACAACAATGACGTTTCTCGACGCTCCGTGGCCAAGGGTGCCGCTTGGGCGACACCGGCTCTGGTGGCAGTCGCCGCGGCGCGGCCCGCGGCCGCTTCGCCCGGCGACGAACCGGACGTGACCGGCCCGCCGGCCCAGGGCTGCAAGCTCCCCGGGACGGGGCAGAACACCAAGGATTACCGCATCACCAAATGCTTCACAAATAACGACACCGTCCCGGTGACCATCACCGGGCCTTCTAGCATGCGCGTCAATGACGTCAGCCATCCGGCGACCAGTTCCCCGACCTCCATGGTGCTGGCACCTGGACAGTCCGGTTGCATGACGGTCACCGTCTACGGGCTCCCCGATAGCCGTCAGGCGACCCTGTCGGCGATCTTCACGGTGAGCGCCGCCGATCGGACCACGACGACGATCGGGGCCACCTCGAAGGCTCACCCGTGCAAGAAGTGAGCTCCGCCAGCTGACGGTCCGCCCGGTCTCGACGCCGGGCGGATAGTTAGCGATCGCGGGCGGCGCCGGAGCCGGGTAGGACAGCGAAGATGTCCGGCGCGGTGAAGTCATGAGCCGCGAAGGCGTCCCGCGCAGTCTGGGCGATGGCGTCCTGCTGGTCCGCGGGCACCAAGGCGATCGCCGACCCGCCGAACCCGCCGCCGGTCATCCGCGCCCCCAGCGCGCCCGCGGATTCGGCTGCGGCACAGGCAACATCGAGTTCGGCGCAGGACACCTCGTAGTCATCCCGTAGCGAGGCGTGGCTGGCAGTAAACAGTGCGCCGAGCCCGGGCCAGTCCCCGTCGCGCAGAGCCGCCACCGCGTCCTGGACCCGGGCGATCTCGGTGAGCACATGGCGCACCCGCCGGGCCACCACCTCCGGGCTCTCGCTCTGCGGTGTCCCTGCGTCGTCCTTCGCCGCGCTCGGCGGACTCGCCCTGCGCAATTGGTCCAACGCCTCGTCCAGCTCCGCCAACGAGACCTCCCGCAGGCTGCGCACCCCAAGCGTCGCGGCGGCCCGCTCGCAGGAGGCGCGGCGCGCGCCATACTGGCCGTCGATGAGGCTGTGTTCGGCGCGGGTGTCGATGACCAGCAGTTCCAGGCCCGCGGCCGCAAGGTCACAGGGCACCTGCTCGGTGGCGAAATCGCGGCAGTCCAGCAGCAGCGCATGGCCCTGCGTCGCCAGCAGCGAGGCCGCCTGATCCATCCCGCCGGTCGGCGCGCCCGCGATCTGGTTCTCCGCCTGCCGACAGATCTGCGCCAACACCTGGCGACCGGCCGCGGAATCCAGCAAGCCCACCCCGTTGAGCCGTAGGTCATAGAGATCCGCCAGGGCGGCGGCCACCGCGCATTCCAGCGCAGCGGAGGACGATAAGCCCGCGCCCAGCGGCACCCGGCCGTCGACGACCAGGTCGGCGCCGCCCACGGCATACCCGGCCTCGGCCAGCGCCCAGGGGACCCCGATGACATAGGTGGACCACCCGTCATACCGGCCCGGGGCGATATCGTCGAGGGCGACGTCGACCTCCTCGCCGGTCTGCACGCTGTGTACCCGCACGCGCCGGTCCGGTCGGCGCGCGGCGGCGACAAAAGTGCGCTGCGGCAACGCAATCGGCAGCGCCAGGCCGTCGTTGTAGTCGGTGTGCTCGCCGATCAGGTTCACCCGGCCGGGCGCGGACCAAATCCCCTCCGGCACACCGCCGAAGCAGGTCTGGAAGGTGTCCCGACAGGTGCGCTCGGCGTCCATTCGGTGCACTGTAGTGCGCCGGCCGGGGGCCCCGGCGGGGGTGGGGACGGCATACCGGCTGGCGCAATCCGGCTGGCAGAATGCGGGGCATGCCCAGTGACACCGTCGCTCCCGCGCGCCCGCGCATCTTCTCCGGGATGCAGCCGACCTCCGACTCGCTGCACCTGGGCAACTACCTTGGTGCGCTGGTCAACTGGGTGCGTCTGCAGGACGACTATGACGCCTTTTATGGCGTGGTTGACCTGCACGCGCTGACCGTGCAAACCGACCCGCAGGTGCTGCGCGAGCGCACCCGGCGCACCGCGGCGCAGTACCTGGCTGCGGGGGTCGACCCGGAGCGCGCGACGCTGATGCTGCAGGGTTTCGTGCCCGAGCACAGCGAACTGGCCTGGTTGCTCGCCTGTCACACCGCCTTCGGCGAGGCGCAGCGAATGACGCAGTTCAAGGACAAGGTCGCCAAGGGCCAGACCGCGAACGTCGGCCTGTTCACCTATCCGATCCTGATGGCCGCCGACATCCTGCTGTATGACGCCGACCTCGTCCCGGTGGGCGAGGACCAGCGCCAGCATCTGGAACTGACCCGCGACCTGGCCGAGCGGATCAACGGGCGTTTCCCCGACACCCTCGTGGTGCCCGAGGCCTATATCGTCCGCGGCAGCGCCAAGATCATGGATCTGCAGGAACCCACGGCCAAGATGTCCAAGACCAACTCCGCCGACCTGGGCCTGATCGACCTCACCGACGACCCCAAACGGATCACCAAAAAGCTCAAGTCCGCGGTCACCGACACCGAGCGGGAGATCCGCTACGACCCCGAGGCCAAGCCTGGGATCGCCAACCTGCTGGTCATCCACTCCACCCTCTCCGGCACGCCAATCCCGCAGTTGGAGAAGGACTTTGCCGGCCGCGGGTATGGCGACCTGAAGGGCGAGGTGGCCGAGGTCGTGGTCAGCGCGTTGGAGCCCTTCCAGATCCGGATGCGGGAACTGGAAGCCGACCCCGGCGAGATCGATCGGCTGCTGCGCGAGGGTTCGGCGAAGGCGCGGGAGACCGCCTCGGTGGTGCTGGAGCGGGTCCGCGACCGTCTCGGCCTGCTGCCGCGCGTCTGATCCGGCGCTTGCCCACGTGACCCGGCCCGTGCGTTCGTCGCCAGTCGGCACCCCAGGTCAGCGGCGCCGCCGCGGTGCCCGCTAGCCTGCCTGCCCATGCCCACGATCGGTGTTGCCGTCCCGATCCCCGAGCCCTATGCGAGCTTCCTGCAGGAGCGTCGCGAGGCCTACGGGGATCCGCTGGCACACGCCATACCGGCGCATGTCACGCTCCTGCCGCCCACGCAGGTGTCGGCGGCGGAGTATGGCGCGCTGGAAGCACACCTGATGTATGTGGCGACCGCGCACCGGCCCTTCACCATCGCCTTGGAATCGACCGCGACCTTCCGGCCGATCTCCCCGGTGGTCTTTGTGCAACTAGTCGCCGGCGGTGCGGAATGCGCTGCCTTGCAGGCCGACATACGCAATGGTCCGGTGCCCCGGGAATTGGAATTCGACTTCCACCCGCATGTGACGATTGCGCACAATGTGAGTGACGCCGAACTCGATGCGGCATTTGCCGATCTCAAGGAATTCACCGCGACTTTCCGGGTGCCCGCCATCGAGTTGTATCACCATGGAGAGGACCACGTATGGCGGCCCGCCCGGGCCTTTGAGCTGCAGGGGGAGTAATCCGGTGGGCGCGCTGAAAGAACTCTGGGCGTGGTTTCAGACAACCCCGATCTGGCAGGCCTGGCAGCGCTATAGCGGCGCCCGTGGCAACCTCTTGGCCGGCGGCGTCACCTATTTTGCGTTCTTCTCCCTTTTCCCTGCGATTGCCCTGGGGTTCACCGTTTTTGGCTTCGTGCTGCGCGATCAGCCGGGGCTGCTGCGTCGGGTGCAGGAAGCGATCGAGCAGCAACTGCCCGGGTTCGTGCAGACCCCGGAGAACCCCGACGGGCTGATCCCGCTGTCCATCCCCTCGGGCACCACGCTGAGCATCACCGCCGCGGTGAGTATCGGCGGTCTGCTCTGGGCCGGGCTGGGTTGGCTCGGGGCGATGCGCGACGGCATCCGGGCGATCTTCCACGCCAAGGGTGCGCCGGGCAATTTCTTCGTGGCCAAACTGCGCGACCTCGGAGTGCTGGCCACCCTCGGGGTCTCGATCGTGCTCGCCGCGGTGGTCAATGCGGTGACCAGTTCGGTCGCGCACCGCGTCGCCGAATGGGTGGGGCTCGGCGGGGCGGGCTGGCTGGTGACGATCGTCGGGCTGCTCGCGTCATTCCTGGCCAATGGGGTGATCGTGGCGCTGATGCTGCGCATCCTGTCCGGGGTGAACCTGCCCTGGCGCGGGGTGCGCAATGGCGCGATCTTCGGCGGGATCGCGATGACCCTGTTGCAAACCTTCGCCGCTCGGTTGATCGCCGGCACCACCGGCAACAAGTTGTTCGCCTCGATCACGCTGGTGGTGGGGCTGCTGGCGTTCCTCAACTTCATCTCCCGGGCGATGCTGCTGTCCGCGGCATGGGCGGCCAACGACTTGATCACCTTCGACCTGGCGGCGGAACAGACCAGCGCGGGGGAGGCGGCCAAGCTCGCCGAGGGCCCGGCCACCCGGGAGCAGGCGGTCGCGGCGGGGATGGCCGAGGCGGCCGGGATGGCGG
>ERZ501016.473-NODE-473-length-11417-cov-3.360060_pt1 | contig 11417 bp, 12 predicted proteins | sample MGYA00248889_ERZ501016 | MGnify/ENA primary metagenome ERZ501016 (study PRJEB25958, sample SAMN03398594) | human skin metagenome | study: EMG produced TPA metagenomics assembly of the Human Skin Microbiome Metagenome (human skin metagenome) data set. | reverse complement strand
AGTCAACGCCTGTACAGTGGCAAGGTTTGGGACATTAAACTCAGCGAATCCCTGCAACAGCAACTGCGCCTGAATCAGAATCAGCGTGTCGCGTTCGATCGCACTCTGGCCAGAACGGCCAAAGCTATGCTGCTAGACGCGAACTCCAAGTTACTCAAGGTTCTCTTCCAGAAAGCAGTTGATTACGGCTTTGGTGGTCAGATTGCCCAGACCTCCCTTCCTGGAAGTGCGGCGGTTTGCAGCATCCTGCGCTGGCAGGATGATCGCGGTCGCTCGCTGAACGAATCCTACGTCGTCTTACAACCTGACGATTCAGGCACGACCGTAAATCCGAAGAGTTTCAGTCAGTGGCTTCTTCAGCCCGCACCTGATCTCGCCGGCCAGCCCGCTATCATGGCCGACCGTTGGCCTGCGATCGAAGATCAAATCCATGGCCTGCTTGGGCAAGGTGCCACTGACGAACTGCATCCTGCTGGCTACAACATCGCTGGAGTCGGTTACGCGACAGTTCGGGATGTCGAGATAGCACCGCGTGGGCGATGACTCATATCCAAGTCGTAACAGATAGGCCCGCGCTGAATACTGACAAAGGACGTCCAGCACGTTCAAATGTCTCGTATCTTCATAGGAGACAGTGATTCTGATTCAATGTCATCCACAAAATGCTGGAGTAAGTCCATCGTAGGTTCAAGTCCTATACCGCCCACCAACACGGAAATCCCCACCCGTCAGGGTGGGTTTTTTCGTTCTGGTACGCTGGGGGGGATGCGGGCCGAGCGGTGTGATGTCACGGTGGACAGCCGGGGTGATCCCGCGCTGGTGGTCTGGTTGGGGCAGCCGTTCGCGGTGCAGCGTGTGCTGCGCACCTTCTGCACGGGTGGGTCGGGCACAGGGGGCCTGAGTACGCCGCTGCGGGAGCACTGGTGGGTGCAGTCGGGCGAGACGACCCTGCACGTGTACCGGGTGGAGTACGGCGGGCGTGAGGTGCTGTGGTGGCTGGCGGCGATTGATCCTGACCCGCGCGGCTTCATGCGCCTGATGTGAGTGTGGGGGCTGCCTGCTGGTCAGGCTGGCGGCAGCATCAGTTTGCCTTCCAGGGGGGTGCTCAGGACGATGCTGGTGTCGCAGGTGAAGCCCATCTGAATGAGTTCGCCCAGCATGGTTTCCAGCGCGGCCACGTCGGGTACGGCGACTTTCAGGATGCAACTGTTGTCCCCGGTGACGCTGTGGCATTCCAGCACGCCGTCGTGGCGGGTGGCCCACTTGACCAGGGTGGGGTCGTTGCGTCCGCTGTCCTTCACGCCGATGAAGGCGGTGATGGTGCGTCCGAGGGGTTTGCCAGCCACGCGCACGCCGTATCCCAGGATGATCTGGGCGTCTTCGAGGCGGCGGACGCGTTCGGTGACGGCGGGGGCGCTGAGGCCCACGCGGCGGCCCAGTTCGCGCATGCTGAGGCGCGAGTCGGTCTGGAGTTCCTGCAGGATGCGGTGATCGAGTGGGTCGAGGGTGCCGCCAAGTTGCCTCATGGGCAGCAGCTTAGCATTTGAAAGGTCAAAGGTGTCATTTGGGAGGTTGGTGCTCTGCAAAGTACGCCTTCGAAATGCTGACGCTCATTCCAATTTGTCCCGCTCAGCACGGACAATAAGGGCCACATCCCACCTCAAGGAGGCCGAGCATGACCCGACCTACCCACCCGCAAGCGACCACTCGCAGCCAACTGATGTTGCCCAGGGGCCACCGCGCCCCCAAGTGGCAGGACGTGCCCGACGAGCAGTGGTACGACTGGAAATGGCAACTGAAAAACCGCATCAACAGCGTCACCGAACTGGAGGAAGTAATTCGACTGACCGACAGTGAACGCCAGGGCGCAAGTGCCGAGGGCATCTTCCGGCTGGACATCACCCCGTACTTCGCCAGCCTGATGGACGCCGACGATCCCACCTGCCCCGTCCGCCGGCAGGTCATTCCCACGCACCACGAACTGGAACCCTTCAACTCGATGATGGAGGACTCGCTGGCCGAGGACAAGCACAGCCCCGTGCCCGGCCTGGTGCACCGTTACCCGGACAGAGTGCTGATGCTGGTCACGACACAGTGCGCCAGTTACTGCCGTTACTGCACGCGCAGCCGCATCGTGGGCGACCCCACCGAGACCTTCAAACCCGAGGAGTACAAGCTGCAACTGGAGTACCTGCGCAACACGCCCCAGGTGCGGGACGTGCTGCTCTCGGGCGGCGATCCGCTGACCCTCGCGCCCAAGGTGCTGGGCGGTCTGCTGGCCGAACTGCGCAAGATCGAGCACATCGAAATTATCCGCATCGGCACGCGCGTGCCCGTGTTCATGCCCATGCGCGTCACGCAGGAGCTGTGCGACACCCTGGCCGAGCACCATCCGCTGTGGATGAACATTCACGTGAACCACCCCAAGGAGATCACGCCCGAGGTCGCCGACGCCTGCGACCGGCTGACCCGCGCGGGCGTGCCGCTGGGCAACCAGAGCGTGCTGCTGCGCGGCGTGAACGACCACCCGGTCATCATGCAAAAGCTGGTGCGCGAGCTCGTCAAAATCCGGGTGCGGCCCTACTACATCTACCAGTGCGACCTCGTTCACGGAGCCGGACACCTGCGCACCACCGTGTCCAAGGGCCTGGAAATCATGGAGAGCCTGCGCGGGCACACCTCCGGCTACTCGGTGCCGACCTACGTGGTGGACGCGCCCGGCGGCGGCGGCAAGATTCCGGTGGCGCCGAATTACGTGCTGTCGCACAGCCCCGAGAAACTGATTCTGCGGAACTTCGAGGGCTACATCGCCGCCTACTCCGAGCCGACCGACTATACCGGCCCCGACATGGCGATTCCCGACGACTGGGTCCGCAAGGAACCCGGCCAGAGCGGCATCTTCGGCCTGATGGAAGGCGAGCGCATCTCCATTGACCCTAAGGAGTTCAGCGAGAGCCGCCAGCGCGAAGGCGCGATTCAGCACCGCCTGAACAGCCGCGAAGACAAGTGGGCCGCGCACGGCATCGGCGCAAGCAGTGTGAGTGACACCGCGCCAGACGGGAAAAGCAACACGCCCATTCCAGTGCATAGCGGGGATTAAGCCAATTGGCTAATGCCTGAAGCCTTGAAACTTCAGAGACTGTCTTCATGCTGCATTTTCAACTCATTACAGACACGAACGAAGCACATGTTTCACGTATATTTGCAGGCGATCAGCAGCAGTACTGGGTGCACTACAACTCGTACTGGCTTGAGAACAGCCGTAAGGTGCCCGGAATACAGGCCAGACTCATTTACAGCGACGATGTTGCTCTCCCAGTGGGCTTTATCGCTTACGGGCAGCATTACGCCGATGAACAAATGACCCAGCCTGTTGCAGGCACCCTGGAAATTATTCACATGGTTATTGACGAACCCTATCAACGCCGGGGGTATGGCCGGGAAGCGACTCGGCTGGCGGTCAAGGAATTGCGCCACTTGCCCGGTCAGAATCGTATCGTCATCGCCCATAATCCGGCCAACGAACCGGCCCAACACCTGTACGAATCACTGGGTTTCATCGTTTACGGAAAGAACTACGACGGCGACCCATTGCTTGAACTGAAAGGAGAAACATCATGACCACCGCCACCAAACCCCGTCAACCCGTCCTCAAGACTCCCCTCCCCGGCCCCAAATCCGCCGACATCATCGCCCGCGACAAGCAGCACCTCTCCACGTCCTACATGCGCCCCTACCCCTTCGTGCCCGACCACGGCGAGGGCGTGTGGCTGACCGACGCGGACGGGAATACCATGCTGGACTTCTTCGCGGGCATTGCGGTGACGACCACCGGGCACGCCCACCCGCATGTAGTGAAGGCCGTGCAGGACGCGGTCGGCAAGTTCACGCACGTCTGCCTGACGGATTACCCGCAGGAAATCACGACCAGCCTGGCCGAGCGGATGCTGAAGCACGTCGAGAAACCCGGTGAGAAGTGGCGCGTGTTCTTCGGCAACAGCGGCGCGGAGGCAGTGGAAGCGGCGGTGAAGCTGGCCCGCAACCACACCGGACGCAGCCACGTCATCTCTACGATGGGCAGTTTCCACGGGCGCACCTACGGCGCGATCACGCTGACAGGCAGCAAAACGAAGTACAAGCGCGGTTTCGGCCCGCTGCTGCCCGCCGTTTCGCATGTGCCTTATCCGAATCCCTTCCGCCCGCCGCTGGGCAGCACGCCGGAAACGTGCGGTCAGGCGGTCATCGACCATATCGAGAACCTGTTCGTGGGGGTCATTCCCGCCGACGAGGTCGCCGCGATCATCGTGGAACCCATGCAGGGCGAGGGCGGGTACATCGTGCCGCCCGCCGACTTCCTGCCCAAGCTGCGTCAGCTTTGCGACAGGCACGGCATCATGCTCATTTTCGATGAGGTGCAGGCCGGCATGGGTCGCACCGGGAAGATGTTCTCTTTCCAGCATTTCGATGTGCAACCGGACATGATCACCGTCGCCAAGGGCATCGCTTCCGGCCTGCCGATTTCCTGCCTGCTGGCGAAGGAAAGCGTGATGACGTGGCCTGTCGGGTCGCACGGCAGCACCTTCGGCGGCAACCCGGTGGCGGCAGCGGCGGCACACGCCACGCTGGATTTGCTGGAAGGCAAGGTCAAGCACGACGGCTGCGGCGACAGTCTGTTTGACAATGCCGCTGCGGTGGGCGAATACATCATGGGCGAACTGAAGAAGATGCAGGCCGATTATCCCTTCCTGGGCGACGTGCGCGGGCGCGGCCTGTTCATCGGCATGGAGTTCGTGAAGCCTGACGGGTCGCCTGATGGCGGGTTGCGGGATAGGGCCAGTTACCGCATGTTCGAGAAGGGCCTGCTGAACCTGGACTGCGGCGAGGCGGTCATTCGCATCAGCCCGCCGCTGATCCTGACGCGCGAGGAAGCAGCAACGGGACTGAAGATCATGCGTGAGGTGCTCGAGGAACTGAAGTAAGGGACGTGTTTCCGACGCCCGCTGCCCTGGCTGGTGGCGGGTTTTTGTTTTCTCTTTGGAAGACCTAAAGGGCGTCCTCCTCTGATTGCTGTGATGCTGAATTATGCTGTCAGGAACACCAAATGAAAGGAGGGGATCAGCATGGGCGAAGGGAAACCCGATCAGCACCCCGCAGACACGAACCGCAGTGTGGAGGGTGGGCCGAAGGACACGAACGACCTGAGTGGGATCAAAGGCATTCAGGATGAAGGCATGAAAGAGAAAGGCAAGCAGGTGGATCACTTGCCGGAAGCGAAGATCAATCCGGCGGTGACTTCAGAACCGAACAAACGCTGAGAAGGGAGGCTGTTATGGGTGAAGGGAAAGCGAACAGTGAGGCTCACGCGAACGTGTCGCAGGAGACCATCAACGATCAGGCGCAGTGGAACACGGGCACCCCGAAGGACACCGGGGACGCCGTGACGCAGGGCATTTACCCGGATGCCAGTGATGCCAACGCAGATGCCGGGGCGGGCACATCGCAGGCGCAGCAGGTGTCCATGACCACGGATCCGCGCCCGGCAGCCCAGGGCGGCGACGGAAATCCCAGCACCTACGGCAGCATGAAGGATGGTCTGCCGGCAAGCGGGGCGGCGACCGATCCGGAACGCAAGGTGGACGGCGAGAAAAGCTAAACTCATTCTGTTTTGGTGAGGCTCTGCGTTCTGGTGAGGTTCCCCGACCACAGGGCCTCGCCCGTTTTTTGGGTTGTATAAAACATCGTATAAAACATCACAGTTATCTGTATCGGTTAAGGCATTTCTACCAGATTGACATCGTTCTGTCAGGAGAGTAGCCTTCCAGCATCAACAACCAGCATCGAGTGGAACCGCTTCCGCAAAGGTAGCTCCGGACGGTAAGAATGGTGTCCACCAAGGGAGAACTATGAAAAAAATGTTGACCCTCTTCGGCCTGACCGCAACCCTCGCCGTGGCCGCCCACGCCAGCGCCGTGACCCTGACCTTCGCCTGCGACTCGGTGGGCAGCGGGTACAACGAGTGCAAGAAAGGCGCGGACGCCTGGGCCAAGAAGACCGGCAACACCGTGAACGTCCTCCAGGTACCCAAGGAAACCGACCAGCGCCTGGCCCTGTACCAGCAGCAACTCGGCGCGAAGGCTGCCGACGTGGACGTTTACATGGTGGACGTGGTGTGGCCCGGCCTGATCAGCCAGCACCTGGCCGACCTGAAGAGCATCGTGCCTGCCGCGCAACTCAAGGAATACTTCCCGAGCATGGTGGAGAACAACACCGTGAACGGCAAACTGATCGCCCTGCCGTGGTTCACCGACGCGGGCGTGCTGTACTACCGCACCGACCTGCTGAAGAAGTACGGTTACAGCGCCGCCCCCAAGACCTGGGCCGAGTTGCAGGCCATGGCGACCAAAGTTCAGGCCGGTGAACGGAAAACCAATTCCAAGTTCGTGGGCTTCGTGTTCCAGGGCAAGAACTACGAGGGCCTGACCTGCGACGCGCTGGAGTGGATCAACAGCTTCGGCGGGGGCCGCATCGTCGAACCTGACGGCAAGATCACCGTGAACAACGCCAAGGCCGCCGCCGCCCTGAAAACCATCGCCGGGTTCGTGGGCACCATCTCCCCCGCCGCCGTGACCACCTACGGTGAAGAGGAAGCCCGGCAGATCTTCCAGTCCGGGAACGCCATGTTCATGCGCAACTGGCCTTACGCCTACGACGCCGGTCAGGCCGCGGGCAGCCCCATCAAGGGCAAGATCGGCGTGGCCGCGCTGCCCGCCGGCCCCGGTGGGAAGCCCTCCGCGACGCTGGGTGGCTGGCAACTGGCCGTGAACGCCTACAGCAAGAACCAGAAGGAAGCCGCCGACCTGGTCATTTACCTGACGGGCCGTGAAGAACAGAAGCGCCGCGCCGTGCAGGCCAGTTACAACCCCACCATGCCCGCCCTGTACAAGGACAAGGACGTGCTGAAGGCCGTGCCGTTCTTCGGCAGCCTGTACGACGTGTTCACGAACGCCGTGGCCCGCCCCGCCACCGTCACCGGCCTGAAATACAACCAGGTGTCCGACGCTTTCGCCACCGCCGTGTACAGCGTCCTGACCAAGAAAGCCACCGCCGAGGCCGCCCTGAAGAATGCCGAGAACCAGATTTCCCGCGCCAAAGGTCGTGGCTGGTAAACCGTGACCTGGGAGCCGTGCCCACCAACACGCGGCTCTGACTGTTCATAGCAGGCCGGGGTGTCTCCACTGAAGGCACCCCGCTTTCTTATCGCTGTCGCCTTCCGTTTACCCTCACGGCCTGCCCGTCGACTGGAGGATTCATGACCACCACTCCCAACCCGCCGCCCCCCGTCAACCCACCCCCGGTCACCAAGGCCGCCACCGGGCAACGCGTCCGTGGCCTGGCGGAATCCAGGGCCAGGGTCGCCATGTGGATGATGCTGCCCATGCTGATCGTGCTGGCGCTGGTGGCGGGGTATCCCCTCTTCCGCACCATCTACCTGTCGTTCTTCGAGTACAACATCAACAGTGCCGCGCCGCCCAAGTTCATCGGGCTGGAGAACTACTGGTTCACGAACGAGGAAGGCGTGGGGCTGGGCATCCTGCAAACGCCCGAGTGGTGGCAGTCGGTATGGAACACCAGCAAGTTCACGATCCTGTCGGTGGTGCTGGAAACCATCCTGGGCCTGGTGTTCGCACTGGTGATCAACTCCAAGATCAAGGGGAGGGGCCTGCTGCGCACCGCCATTCTGGTGCCGTGGGCCATTCCCACGGTGGTCAGCGCGCAGGTGTGGAACTGGATGTACAACGACTCGTACGGCATCCTGAGCCAGTGGGGGCAGAAGCTGGGCGTGCTGCAACCGGGGCAGTCGTTCCTGTCGAACCCCGACACGGCCCTGTCGGCGCTGGTGGCAGTGGACGTGTGGAAGACCGCGCCGTTCATGGCACTGCTGCTGCTGGCGGGCCTGCAAAGCATTCCCAGTGACATGTACGAGGCCGCCGACGTGGACGGGGCCAGCCCGGTGCGGCAGTTCTTCAGCCTGACCCTGCCGCTGCTGACGCCCGCGCTGCTGGTCGCCCTGATCTTCCGCACGCTGGACGCCCTGCGGGTGTTCGACATGCCCTACATCGTGAAGGGCAACGCGCCCGAAACCATGACCATGAGCATCTACGCCCGGCAGCAGATGATCGGCAACGCCGAGTTCGGGTTCGGGTCGGCCATCAGTGTGTTGATCTTCCTGATCATCATGATCTTCACGGTCATCTACGTGACCAGCCTGCGCGTGAAATTCGACTGAGGAGCGTGCCCGAATGAATTCCAAGAACCCCACCGTTCGCGCCCTCGTCACGGCCCTGTTCTGGATCGCCGTGGCCGTGATCATGTTCTACGTGCTGTTCCCGTTCTACTGGGCGCTGAAAACCAGCTTCACCGCTCCCTCGCGCCTGTCCGCCGAGGCGCTGCGGTGGTTTCCCTCCAGCCTAACCTGGGAGAACTACAGCCTGGTGTTCTCCGGGCAGCCGTTCGGACGCAACCTCGTGAACTCGCTGGTGGTCGCCACCGGCACCGTGATCCTGAGCCTGCTGCTGTCCCTGCTGGCCGCGTACGCCCTGGGCAAGTTCCGCTTCAAGGGCAAGAGCGTGCTGATGTACATCATCCTGGGCGTCAGCGTGTTTCCGCAGATCGCGGTGCTGGGCGGTATGTACACCAGCATCCGGGCGCTGGGCCTGTACAACAACGTCTTTGGGCTGATGCTGTCGTACATGATCTTCACGCTGCCCTTCACGGTGTGGACGCTGACCAGTTTCGTGCGTGAAATCCCCACCGAACTGGAGGAAGCCGCGTATGTCGACGGCGCGAGTCCACTGACCACGCTGTTCAAGGTGCTGCTCCCGGTCATGACCCCGGCGCTGGTCACCACCGGGCTGCTGGCCTTCATCAACGCCTGGAACGAGTTCCTGTTCGCCCTGACCTTCACCTCCGACAACAGCGCCAAGACGGTGCCGGTCGCCATCGGCCAGTTCTCGGGCGCGTCGCAGTACGAGAACCCGTTCGGGCAGATCATGGCCGCCAGCGTGATCGTGACCATTCCGCTGATCATTCTGGTGCTGATTTTCCAGCGCAACATCGTGTCCGGCCTGACCGCCGGGGCCGTCAAAGGCTGACCGCAAACCGCATTCAGACCGCCTCTTTACGGGGCGGTTTTTTCTGGCCTGTGGCGCGTGGCTGGTGGCCTGTGGAGAAGGGCTAGAGCGTGATTGCCAGCCCGTCGCGGGCGAACGTCCACCCCGTGGGAAGTTCGACACTTCCAACGTCCACGTCGTGCGACAGGTGCGTCAGAACCACCCGTTTGGCGGCCTGCGCCCAGGGCAGTTGCCTGGCCTCGCGGATGTCGTACACGCTGCGGCCCCAGTGAGGCCCGAAACCGGACTCGTCCACGAAAGAGGTGCCCAGCACCAGCAGGTCGAGGTCTTGCAGCCACCGGTCAGCCGTGTGCTGCGGAAGGTCGATGGCGTCCGTGACGATGGCAGCGCGGTAATCCGGGCGGGAAAGCAGGTAGGCGTGACTGGTGCCGTTCGCGCCGTGCGGCACCTCGAAAAGTTGAACGGTGAAGCCGGCCACAGGCAATCCTTGTTCGGGCAAGGGCTGGATGGGGCCTGCTTCCGCGAAGGCGTAGGGAAAGCGTGCCGCCACCTGTGGAATGACGCTTTCCGGCGCGTACATCCGCAACTTACCCTGCGCGTACCGCAGGTAATCCAGCAGGTCGGCCAGGCCCAGCACATGGTCGTTGTGCGCGTGCGACAGGAACACCGAACCGGGAACGAGGGAGCGTCCCAGCCGGGCGAGTTGCGCGTGCAGGTCTCCCCCGGCGTCCAGCAGGGCGACCTCCTCCCCGTTTTGCAGAAGCAGGGCGGTGCGGGTGCGCCTGTTTACGCCCGTTTCCCTGGCCTCCTGGCACACCGGGCAAGCGCACCAGAAACGCGGGACGCCCTTGCTGTCCGCTGTGCCCAGGAAGGTCAGGGTGGCCCTCACTGCGCCATCAACTCCCGCGCAGCCTGCGCCAGGTTGCCGCTCCCGGCCAGGCTGCTGCCCACCAGCACCGCGTCGGCCAGGTCGTGGAGTTCCGCCAGGTCGCGGGCATTCGAATACCCGCTTTCCGCCACGAGCACCCCCGCGTACCCGCGTTCACGGGCGAGGCGGATCAGGCGGGGACTCTGGCTCAGGTCGATGTGCAGGGTCGTCAGGTCGCGGTTGTTCACGCCGATGATGCGCGGGTTAAGGTTGAGCGCCAGTTCCAGTTCGGCCTCGTCGTGAACCTCGACCAGGGCGTCCAGGCCCAGGTGCTCAGCGAGGGTCAGGTAAGGCCCGGTGGACTCGCCCAGCACGCTGACCATCAGCAGGGCAGCAGACGCGCCCCAGTCGGCAGCCTCGCGCAGCATGGCGGGATGCACCACGAAATCCTTGCGAATCACAGGCAGAGAAACAGCCTCTACCACTTCCAGCAGGGCCTCCTTGCTTCCACTGAAATGCCGGGGTTCAGTCAGGCAACTGATGGCCCGCGCCCCGCCCTGCTGGTAATCCCGCGCAGCGGTGGCCGGGTCGAGGGGTGCAATAGCCCCCTGGCTGGGGCTGGCCCGTTTCACCTCGGCGATCAGGGACAGGCCGGGCTGTTTCAAGGCCGCTTCGAAACGCCGCGCCGCCGGGCGGGACGCGCCCACGTCCGGGTCAGCGCCGTGGTAGTCCCGCACGCGCTCCCGCACGATCTTTCCCAGCACGCCGGGCACACCACTGAAATCGGTCGCAGGAAAAAAAACGGTCATACGCCGGAGTATAGGGGCGCTCAGACCAGTCGTTCCAATTCCGGCTGCACTGTCGGACAAACGCTGAAAGCGCCGCCTGCATTTCCACGACTGGTCTTCTCTTCCACTCGCTTCGCTCGAAAATCAGCTTTCAGTGAAGCCTGATTTTTGAAGTGGCTGTCAGCGCAGCGTAGCGCCGGCATGTTAGCCTGAGCGCATATGAGCCTCGCTCCCAGTCATGGCCCCGTGCAGATTTCCGCCGAGCAACTCAAGGCCCGCATCAACGAACTGGCCGCCGACATTCGCCGCGACCACGAGGGGCAGGAACCCCACCTGATCTGCGTGCTGAACGGCGCGTTCATGTTCTTCACCGACCTGGTTCGCGCGCTGGACGTGCCCTGCACCGTGGATTTCATGCAGACCAGCAGTTACGGGGACGCCAAGCAGAGCAGCGGCGAGGTGAAACTCGTGAAGGATCTGCAATTCCCCATCAGTGGGCGGCACGTGGTGCTGGTGGATGACATCGTGGACTCGGGCATCACCATGAATTACCTGCTGCACTACCTGGAGGGTCGCGGCCCGGCCAGCCTGCGCGTGGCGGCGCTGCTCAGCAAGCCCAGCCGCCGCAAG
>ERZ501016.471-NODE-471-length-11438-cov-4.013178_pt1 | contig 11438 bp, 15 predicted proteins | sample MGYA00248889_ERZ501016 | MGnify/ENA primary metagenome ERZ501016 (study PRJEB25958, sample SAMN03398594) | human skin metagenome | study: EMG produced TPA metagenomics assembly of the Human Skin Microbiome Metagenome (human skin metagenome) data set. | reverse complement strand
AACTTCTACGCTCCAGGCATGAACTGGTCAATGCTTCCCATCGGTTTATTCGGCCTGCTGAACATCTTCCTGGCTTTCGTTGCCCCCAGTCAGGCTCAAGGGGCAGGCGGAGCCGCGTTCATGTTCGGTGGCGCTGCCGCACTCATTCTGGCGGGGCTGTGGCGCAATAATCCGTCCCTGATTCTGGCGGGGGCGCTCCTGGGCATGATCGCTCCGGTGTGGATGGGCCTCCTGATGAGCGGTCACGTGAACTGGCTTCACATCACCGTCCGCTTGGTGACCGTCGCGCTATTTTTTGTGTTGTGGATGAAGTTCCGTCCCGCGCTCTGAGCATTCGTGAAGTGGCTGACCGTTCCGGGTGCAGCACGTCCGCCCTGCGCTACTACGAAGCGGAAGGATTGATTGCGTCCCTGCCTCGCGCTGAAACTTACGCCCGCACGTACTCCCCCAGGGTGCTGGATGCACTGGACGTTATTACTTCCCTGCGAGGCGCGGGCTTCGGCATCTCCGAAATCCGGGAGTTTCTATCTGTCAAGGATGTTGGAGGCGGAGTAAACGCAAAATTGGAAAAGGCATTGGAAGCCATCAAGGAGTTAGGCGAAGTGGTTCGCCAGCGCCGCGCCGCCCTGGAGAAAGCTGACACGCTGTTGCAGGAGTGGCGCGCAGAACTAGAGGAGTACCGCCGCAGCCATTGAATACCCGGGTTTTGCGTCAGTTGCCATTGTTTTCCTGAGCGTGTATCCTTGAAAGGTTGGAAGTTGGCCTCTTGCCAGGGTTGCCCTGAGTCACCACTTCGGCACGTGCAGAACGAGAACACTGATGCTGACAGCGTTTCCGTGCGTTCTGTGATTACCTCACGGCAGTGATTTGCTGCCCGTTCCGTCAACCCGGCGCTGCTCCCAGACTGGTGAGCAGCCTCTCTGGCGCGAAGGGCCGATAGGTTCACGCGCAATTCAAGAAACAGGAGTGATGTTTTGCCTACCACCCAGCAACTGCTTCGTAAGGGCCGCACGGTTCTCCAGAAGAAAAGCAAAGTTCCCGCACTGAAGGGCAGCCCCTTCCGCCGTGGCGTCTGCACCGTCGTGAAGACCACCACGCCCAAGAAGCCCAACTCCGCGCTGCGCAAAATTGCCCGCGTGCGTCTGTCCAGCGGCTTCGAAGTGACCGCCTACATTCCCGGCGAAGGCCACAACCTCCAGGAGCACAGCGTCGTGCTGATCCGTGGTGGCCGTGTGAAAGACCTTCCCGGTGTGCGTTACCACATCGTGCGCGGCAGCCTCGACACCCAGGGCGTGAAAGACCGCAACAAGAGCCGCAGCAAGTACGGCACCAAGAAGCCCAAAGCGGCTCCCGCCAAGAAGTAACCCCGCCCACCAGGCACCACACGGGCGGTAAGTAACCCCCGAGAGGTGATGCCAGTGAAGCAGGAAGTCTAAACCGAATCTTTCACGTCCCCCGGTGTGGACGTTGTGAACCGCTAAGGAGTCAACATGGCACGTCGCCGCGCAGCAGAAGTGCGCCCCGTTCAGCCCGACCTGGTGTACCAGGACGTGCTGGTCAGCGCAATGATCAACCGCATCATGGAAGACGGCAAGAAAAACCTTGCCAGCCGCATTTTCTACGGGGCCATGCGCCTCGTGCAGGACAAGACCGGCCAGGAACCCCTGAAGGTCTTCAAGCAGGCTTACGACAACGTCAAGCCCCGCGTGGAAGTCCGCAGCCGCCGCGTGGGTGGCAGCACCTACCAGGTTCCGGTGGAAGTCGGCCCGCGCCGCCAGCAGAGCCTGACCCTGCGCTGGATGATGACCGCCGTGGGCAGCCGCCCCGAGCGCACCGCCATCGAGCGCCTGGCCGGCGAGATCATGGACGCCGCGCAGGGCCGCGGTGGCGCGATTAAGAAGAAAGACGACGTGGAGCGCATGGCCGAAGCCAACCGCGCCTACGCCCATTACAAGTGGTAATTCCCGGTTGAGGGACAGCGTTTTTCTGTCCTGAAACCCGAGCGGAGCGAGAAGGAAACGAAGCCTGTTTCGTGAAGTGGAGCAGCAAGCAGTGTTTTTCTGATTGATGCGGAATGGAACGAAATAGGCGGTGGAAAACCGCTTAAATTACTGGCTTTTTCGGGCCGTTGGAGTTGTTGGACAGTGGCCCCGCTACTGTCCTCACTTATGTAAGAAGGCCCGTGCTGACTGTGACAAGACATGTCACACCAATCATTCAGGAGTCCTATGACCATTACCAAAGCCCAGCAGTACCTGACTCACTTCCGTAACATCGGAATTGCCGCGCACATCGATGCCGGTAAGACCACCACTACCGAGCGCATCCTGTTCTTCACGGGCCGCAACCGCAATATCGGTGAAGTGCACGACGGTGCCGCCACCATGGACTGGATGGAGCAGGAGCGCGAGCGCGGCATCACCATCACCGCCGCCGCCACCACCGCCCACTGGACGCGCACCGGCACCGAAGAGGACTACACCGTCAACATCATCGACACGCCCGGCCACGTGGACTTCACCATTGAAGTGGAACGTTCCATGCGCGTGCTCGACGGCGCCGTCGCCGTATTCGACAGCAGTCAGGGCGTGGAACCCCAGTCCGAGACGGTGTGGCGTCAGGCCGACCGTTACGGCGTGCCCCGCATCGCCTTCTCCAACAAGATGGACAAGACCGGCGCGGACTTCGACCTGGTGATCAACGACATCCGCGAGCGTCTGGGCGCCATTCCGGCCCCGATCCAGTACCCCATGGGCGCAGAGAACGAGTTCAAGGGCATCATCGACATCGTGCGCATGGAAGCCCACACCTTCAACGACGACCTCGGCAAGGACGTGACCGTCGGCCCGGTGCCCGAACAGTACATGGACAAGGTGGGCGAGATGCGCCAGCAGCTCATCGAGGCTGCCGCTGAAGTGGACGAAGGCCTGATGGAGAAGTACCTCGAAGGTGAAGAACCCACCCAGGAAGAACTGGTGTCCGCGCTGCGTAAAGGCACCATTGCCAAGCAGATCTTCCCGGTGCTGTGCGGCAGCGCCCTGAAGAACAAGGGTGTGCAACTGCTGCTGGACGCCGTGATCGACTACCTGCCCAGCCCGCTGGACATCCCCGCCATCAAGGGCACCGACGAGGAAGGCGAGCAGCACGAGTACCCCGCCGACCCCGAAGGCAAACTGGCCGCGCTGGCGTTCAAGATCATGGCTGACCCCTACGTGGGCCGCCTGACCTTCGTGCGCATCTACAGCGGCACGCTGACCAGCGGTAGCTACGTGTACAACGCCAGCAAGGAGAAGCGCGAGCGCGTGGGCCGACTGCTGAAGATGCACGCCAACAGCCGCGAGGAAGTCACCGAACTGAAGGCCGGGGAACTCGGCGCCGTGATCGGCCTGAAAGACGCCGGCACCGGCAACACCCTGATCGGCGACGGCGACGACCGCGTGCTGCTGGAAAGCATCGACATCCCCGAACCCGTCATCAAGCTCGCCATCGAGCCCAAGACCAAGGGCGACCAGGAAAAGATGGGCGTGGGCCTTCAGAAACTGGCCGAAGAGGATCCCACCTTCAAGGTCGAAACTGACCAGGAAAGCGGTCAGACCACCATCGCCGGGATGGGCGAACTGCACCTGGAAATCCTGGTGGATCGCCTCAAGCGCGAGTACAAGGTCGACGCGAACGTGGGTGCGCCCCAGGTGGCCTACCGCGAAACCATCACCAAGGCCGTGGACGTGGACAGCAAGTTCGCCCGTCAGTCCGGTGGTCGCGGTCAGTATGGCCACGTGAAGATCAAGGCCGAGCCGCTGGAAGCCGGCAGCGGCTTCATCTTCGAAAACGCCGTGGTGGGCGGCACCGTGCCCCGCGAGTACATCGCCCCGGCGCAGAAGGGCATCGAGGAAGCCATGCAGAGCGGCCCCATGCTGGGCTTCCCGGTGGTCGACCTGAAAGTCACCCTGTACGACGGCTCGTACCACGAAGTGGATAGTAGCGAAATGGCGTTCAAGATCGCCGGCAGCATGGCCCTCAAGGAAGCCGTGCAGAAGGGCGCTCCGGCCATCCTGGAACCCGTCATGCGCGTCGAAGTCACCACCCCCGAGGACTACATGGGCGACATCATCGGTGACCTGAACAGCCGCCGTGGTCAGATTCAGGGCATGGAAGCCCGTGGCAACGCCCAGATCGTCAAGGCCTTCGTGCCCCTCAGCGAAATGTTCGGGTACGCCACCGACATGCGCTCCATGACCCAGGGCCGCGCCAGCTACAGCATGTTCTTCGACCACTACACCCAGGTGCCGAACAACCTCGCGCAGCAACTCATGAAGAAATAAGGTCAACCTGACTTGAAGAAAGCCCGCCCGCTGTGGCGGGTTTTTCTTTTCCCGTAGCATGAGGGAATGACACTGTCCCTGAACGCCGTGCGCCGTGCTGCTCCTGCTGAAGCAAGTCGGGTCAGCCAGCTTTTGCAGGCGTGTGGGAAGGACATTCAAAATCGGCTGGGGTTGAACAACTGGGCGGTGCCCTACCCACTGGAACTCGTTCAGGCGCAGGCCGAAGCGGGGTTCGTGTGGGTGCTGGAAGAAGAGGGGCAGTTCCTCGGCACATTTACGCTGGATTTCACTTTGCCAGACGAGTACCAGCCTGACTGGTTCACCGAGCCGCACGCGCCCGCCGCGTACCTGCACCGCCTGGCCGTCGCTCCGGACATTCAGGGGCGTGGACTGGGCGGTTACGCTTTGCGCGAAGTCGAGCGCGTGGCCCGCGAGGCCGGGGCACACTGGCTCAGGTTCGATGCGTACAGCCGTAACGCTGGCATTCAAACCTTCTACCGGAAGCAGGGCTTCGCCCGCCTGCGCGAATTTCAGATGACCCTGCCTTCACTGGGACATCCAGATACCTTCACGTTGTACGAGAAAAAATTATGACAGGCACGTTATTCTGGAAGGAATGACTGATCCTAAGCCTCACCTGCCGCCCGCTCAGCCCCGACCGCCAAAACTGGCGTTTTTGATCATTCCTCTCACCATTGCCCTGTTCACGCAGTGCCTTTCCCTGCTCATGACGCCCTTTATGGGCAATGACCTGAACGCCACGCTGGCCGAGTACGGCAAACTCACCGGAACGACCCTGCCGCCCCTCTCGCCGCAGATGATCCAGACGGTACTGTGGCTGTCGCTGATCCTGACCATGGCCCTGATCCTGTGGCTGTACAACACGCGCCGCGCCCTGCTGGAAGGCAAGAACTGGGGCCGCGTATCGGCCATTGTCATCGCGGTGCTGAGCCTGCTGCTGTTCCCGTTCGGAACCCTGCTGGGAATAGTGATGCTGATCGGTGCCTTCGACCGGGATGTCGTGAATTACACCAGTCGAAAATGACCACGTTGACGCTGCTGTGCGCTCTGCCCGGCAGCGGCAAAACCACTTATGCCCGTCGACTGGAGGAGCGCGGCGTCATTCGCCTCAGTTCCGATGACTGGATGGTGCCCCTGTTCGGACATCACATGCCCCGCCACGTGTTTGACGAGCGGTTGAGCGTGGTGCGGCTTTTGCAGTGGGAACTGGCCGCGAAACTCCTGAAGTCCGGGGTAGATGTCGTTCTGGACGACGGTTTCTGGACTCGTGCCGAACGCCAGAAGTACCGCGCCCAGGCCGAAGCGGTGGGCGCGGAAGTGCAGTTGATCTATTTTGACGTGCCAGTAGAGGAATTGCGGCACAGACTGGCGGAACGAAACCGCCACCTCACGCCCGGCACCTTCGAGATTGATGACGCGGCGCTTGACCTGTTCATCACGAAATTTGAGGTTCCGGGGCCGGACGAACAGGCGGTTACGCCAGATTCTGCAAGTGCCTGATTCGCTCCACCAGCATGGGTTTTTGCACCACGCCCACGATCTGATCCACGGGTTCGCCGTCCTTGAACATCACCAGCGTGGGGATGCCCTGCACGCCGAACTGGGCGGGTGAGCGGGGGTTCTCGTCCACGTTCACCTTCACGATGCGGACTTTGCCGGGCATGTCCCGCGCGATTTCCTCCAGGATCGGCCCCATGATCCGGCACGGGCCGCACCAGGGTGCCCAGAAGTCCACAATCACAGGCACGCTTGAACGGGTGTCCGCCCCGAAGGTGGCGTCGGTGCCGTCGTGCAGCCAGGGGAGGGGAGCGCCGCATTTGGCGCATACGGGAACCTGGCCGTCGGGCGTGGTGGTGACGCGGTTTTTCGTCTGGCACTTCTGGCAGGTGAGGATGTCACTCATGAGGGTTCTCCTTGTCGTTCGAGTTTAAGAGCGTGGATTGACGTGCAGTTGAGCCGCGCCTTGTCTTTCAGTTGACGACTGGCTGGCCTGCGAGGTGGCGGGGTTCAGGACTCTGGGAATGTTCGTTCCCAGCACGTAAGCGCCCATGACGACCAGGAAAACGGCGAAGCCCCGGCGCAGGGCGGTATTGCTGACTTTGCCGCCCAGGCGAGACCCCACGAAACTCCCGGCGATGCCAATCGCGGCGAACATCAGGATGAGGTTCCAGTGGAGTGGCTCCTGCGTCTGGGACACGTGCTTGGCGAACCCGGAGTAACTGTTCAGCGTGATCACGGCAAGGCTGGTTCCCACGGCGTACTGCATGGGCAGTTTTCCCAGCAGCACCAGCGCCGGAATGATCAGGAAGCCCCCGCCGACGCCCACCACGCCCGTCAGAACGCCCACCGACACGCCTTGCAGGGCCGTCATGAGTGGTTTGAATTCCGGCGCGTGGCCCGTGTCCCTGGCGGGCGGGCGGAACATCATGATGGCGGCCAGCAGCATCACCACGGCAAAAATCGTGAGTTGCACCGCGCCGCTCATGTGCTGACTGAGCGTCGAACCAAGCACGGTGCCCAGCATGCCGGGCAGCCCGAACCACAGGAACCGCCGCCAGTCCACCAGCCCTTTACGGGCGTAGGGCAGCAACCCGAACAGGCTGATGCTGCCCACAATCGCCAGACTCTCCGTGATGGCGAGCTTGTCCGGTTCACCCACCAGGTAAACCAGCACTGGGACGGTCAGGATGCTCCCGCCGGAACCCAGCAGACCCAGGCTCAGCCCGATCAGGGCCGCGCCGATCCACGCCAGGATCAAGGTTGCTCGCCAGACCTCACTTCACGCCCTTCCTGAATCCACGCGCCCGTGCCGCCCGTCAGGTTCATCAGGTCGATTTTGCCCAGGTCGGCGAGGTGTTGCGCGGCCCTGGCACTGCGCCCGCCTGCCTGGCACACGATCACGGCAGGGGACTGAATCTCATCCTCGCGTCCAGTCAGCTCCGACAGGGGGATGTTGATGGCACCGGGAATGTGCCCACTGGTGTACTCGTCGCGTTCACGCACGTCGTAAACCCTCGCGCCGTCGCGCAGCTTGCTTTCCAGTTCAGCGGTAAAAATATCCGTGTAAGACATGGTTTTTCTCCCTGGGAGGTGCTTTCGCCTGTGGTGTGTTGTTTTCGCTTATAGTTTTAATTCGTGGGTAAGCCTGCGCCCTGCCAGCCGGTTATTCCGCCGTTCAGGTTGAGGGTGGGATAACCCTGCCCGGCGAGTTGTCTGGCGGCGCTGGCGCTGCGCATGCCGCTGGCGCACTGGCAGATGATGGTCTTGTTCCTGGGGAGGGTGCCCGCCTTGCTGCCCAGTTCGTCCAGGGGAATGTGCGTGCTGCCGGGAATATGCGCGGCCTTGCGCTCGGCGGGCGTGCGGACATCGAGAATCACGGCGTTTCCGGCCTTGACCATCGCCTGCGCGTCCTGGGCGGTAATGCCGTCGGGTAGGCCCAGCAGTTTCTTCAGGAATCCGAACATCAGGCGTTGACCTGCTGCTGCTCTTTCTCCCAGGCTTCGTACCCCCCCGCGAGTTCGGTTACGTTGAAGCCTTCGGCCCGCAGGAGGCTGGCGGCAGCGGCGCTGCGTGCTCCGCCCTGGCAGTGAACGACGATTTCCCTGTCGCGGGGCAGTTCATCCAGTTTCCAGGGGAGGCGGCCCGCGTGCAGTTGCTTCGCGCCGGGGATGTGGCCCTCGTCGTACTCGGTTTTCTTGCGAACGTCGAGGATCAGGGCGTCCCGGTGTTGCGGCAATTTCTGCGCGGGGAAGGGCTGGGCGTTCTCGGTGGGCAGGTGATCGGCGGTCTGAATGAATCCGGTCACGTTGTCCAGGCCCACCATCCACAGGCGGCGGCGCAGGCTTTCGGCCTCGTCAGCGGGGGAGAGCAGCACCAGTTCCTTGTCGGGCGTGACCAGCCAGCCGCTCCACGTCTCGAAGGTGTTGCCGGCGGGAATGTTGATGCTGCCAGCGGGCGCGGCGGCCTGATGCGCTTCCTTCTGCCGGGTGTCCAGCAGACGAGCGCCCCCTTGAAGTTTGCTCAGCACGTCGGATACGGGCAGTTCCTCCAGGGGAGCGACTTTGCCCAGCAGGGCGGGGCCTTGCTTGTTCTGCTGCTTCATGCGCCCGTAGTACAGCGGCGCGTCGGGCTGGCCGCTCAGCAACTCGGCAGTGAAGCCCTTCTCGTCGCCTTTCTCCACGAACGGCACCCACCACGCCAGTGCCCGTTCGTAACCGACAGTGGTGCTGGGAACCGCGCCCAGGGCTTTGCCACACGCGCTTCCCGACCCATGCGCAGGCCATACCTGAACGAAGTCCGGCACGGTCAGGAAGTGATCGCGCAGGCTGGCGAACATCTGCTTTGCGCCCACGAAGCGGGTGTCCACGCCGCCCGCCGCCTCGTCCAGCAGGTCGGGGCGGCCCAGGTCACCGACGAACACGAAATCACCGGTGAAGTACATGACGGGCTGATCGCCACGGGGGGTATCGGTCACCAGGAAGGAGAGGTGCTCCGGGGTGTGGCCGGGGGTATGCTTCACTTCAACCTTGATGTTGCCGACCTTGAAGGTGTCGCCGTGGTGCAGTTTCTCGCCATCGAAACCGTACTTCCAGTCGGCGTTGCCCTCGTCGGAGAGCAGCAGGCGAGCGCCCGTCTGGGACGCCAGTTCGCGGCTACCGGACAGGTAATCGGCGTGAATGTGCGTTTCGGTCACGTGCGTGACGTTCAGCTTCTGCGCGGCAGCTTCGTCGAGGTACTGCTGAGTGTCGCGGATGGGGTCGATGACGAGGCACTCCCCGGTTTTCTGGCAGCCCAGCATGTACGATGCCTGGGCCAGATCGGTGTCGTAAAAGCGTTTGAAGAACATAAATAATCCTCCTCAGTGCGCTTAAGCTATACCCCCCGTAGGTATCTTGTCAACTTAGGCCAGGGGGGTATAACGTGGGGGGATGAAGACGCTTCACACCTTACTCCCCATCGCCGGACTTTTGCTGATGTCCTGCGCCCCAAAGCAGAGCGGCACATACCCCACGGTCAGCGTGCAAGACCTGAAGACCGCCGTGGACTCCGGTGCGTATGTCCTTGACGTTCGGACACCGCAGGAGTTCGCAGAAGGCCACATTGCCAGCGCTGTAAACCTCCCCCTGGACGCAGTCGAAGCCCGCGCCAGCGAAGTCCCGGGCGACAGACCCGTGTACGTCATCTGCCGCAGTGGCAACCGCAGCGCCCAGGCCAGCGACATCCTGAAGAAAGCAGGCAAAGACGTGAAAAACGTCGGTGGCGGCATGAACGACTGGGCCAGCGCCGGATACCCCGTCACCCAGTGAATCACCGGGTGAGTCAAACGTGATCGGTTTCGGCCCGGACGGCCTGAACCTCGGCCCCGCCGTCGTGAACTGGCAGAACCTGAGCCTCATCCTGGGACTCTTCACGTGGCTGGGCCTGGCGAAATTCCCGCAGGCGCAAACCACCGCCATCATCACCCTGGTTGTGGCGCGTTTGTGGGCCGTCATTCCCGGCCTGACCAACGCCCGCCCCCTGCTGGACAACGTGTGGGACATCTTCGACCTGCGGCGCGGCGACTGGGCCTGGCTGCCCGGCCTCAGCGCCGGATTCCTTTACCTCCTGGTCGGGACGTGGCGCGACGTGAAGCGCGTGGAAAGACACACAGCAACAAAAAATGTTGTCGGCACGCCCAGGACGGAGATCGTGCGAACCTCCATCCTCCCCGCTGCCTTTCGTGCTGTGGTTCCGGCCCTCGCTCTCGGCGTGGCCCCGCTCCTCCTAAAACCTGCCCCCGCCAATACCACTTTCCCTGACATTCAATTCACGCGACTCGATGGCAGTCCCACCGCACTGCCCCGCCCCGCCGTCATCAACCTTTGGGCCACGTGGTGCGGCCCGTGCCGCAGCGAAATGCCGCTGCTCCTGGCCGAAGCGAAAAAGGACTCCAGGCTCATCATGTTGAATGTCGGCGAGGACACCCGCACCATCCGGCACTTCCTGAAAAGTGCGCCCCCGCAGGTCTGGCAAGGCGGTGAGAAAGTCACTTCCACTATGCGAGTCACCGGATTTCCGACTACTCTGGTCATCAATTCAAAAGGTGAAGTGACCGCCCGGCACCTCGGCCCCCTCACCCGCGCCCAGCTCCTTGGCCTGCAACGCCAAGCAAAGGAAAATCCATGACCAAACCCACCACCGAACCCCCGCCCCTCAGCGAAACCGACACGAAAATCCTCAAACGCCTGCGCCGCATCGAAGGTCAGGTGCGCGGCCTGCAACGCATGATCGAAGAAGGCCGTGAGTGTCAGGACATCCTCACGCAACTTTCCGGCACCAGAAGCGCCCTCGACGCCGCCGGAGAACTCTTACTGGAACAGTACGCTTCAGGCTGCCGCGCCCACCCCGGCGAGAAAATCACGCCGCAAGACGTGGTGCGGGCCGTGAAGCTGCTGCGGGGGTAAGCGGGTAAGATGCCCAGATTCCGTTGTGCCTGCGATGAAATCATAAACCTCAGATCCATTCCCAATAAGCACGAGTGAACGGCCATTCGTGACGTCGATCTGGACAAATGAACTTCAGCTCGTTGGAATGAAAACCATCAGGCGGCAAGAAAAACTGCGCGGGCTATGCTGGAGGGTTCCCATTGCGGCAGGCTGTACTTCTGGATGGAAGGGCCGGGCATGAATGGGCCAGAATCTATAAACCAGATGACCTCGTATTGCCAGAAGGGTAATGTCCTAAATATCCGAACGAACCGGCCCGTTACCTTATCGGTGACGGGCATCTTTTATTTCTTTATTCTGACCTGACCTTACGTCATCTTGCCTCGCTAGGCCAAATGCTGTACCCTCATAAGTCGGTGCGCTGAGGACTTCCCTCTCACGGCTGGAATCGGCGCAACGTGCCAGCACGGCGGGACACCGCCCTGGCGAGAATCAACCCAATGTGGTTTCACGCCATCAGAACCCTGCGGTATGCGCGGGGGAGACCCGAACAAAGGGAAATTTTGTTGTGTCAGGACTGATGGAGTGCAGGCCACCGCTTGGAGGGAGTAAGAACATGGCTAAAGGAACGTTTGAGCGCAACAAGCCCCACGTGAACGTCGGGACGATC
>ERZ501016.470-NODE-470-length-11442-cov-4.881532_pt1 | contig 11442 bp, 13 predicted proteins | sample MGYA00248889_ERZ501016 | MGnify/ENA primary metagenome ERZ501016 (study PRJEB25958, sample SAMN03398594) | human skin metagenome | study: EMG produced TPA metagenomics assembly of the Human Skin Microbiome Metagenome (human skin metagenome) data set. | reverse complement strand
TGCCTCCGATGCCCGCAAATCGCAGGTGCGCACCGTCGACCGCTCCGAGCGCATCCGCACGTACAACTTCCCGGAGAACCGGATCAGCGACCACCGCACCGGCTACAAGGCCTACAACCTCGACATCTTCCTCGACGGGGAGATGGACCCGGTGGTGGATGCGGCGATGAGCGCCGACGAGGCCGCGCGGCTCGCCGCAATCTCCGAGGCCTGAGCCCGTATGTCGGTGTCCCCCACCACGATTCGAAGCGCGGTCCGGGAGGCGAGTGCGCGACTGGCCGTCGCTGGGGTGCCCTCACCGCAGGCCGATGCGGTCGAGCTCGCGGCATTCACTCTCGGGGTTGAGCCGCGCGAAATCCGGCAGGCGATGGCGCTGGGGAAGACCTGGGAGCAGGAGCGTGGCGACCGGTTCGCCGATCTGGTGGCCGAGCGGGCCGAGCGCATCCCGTTGCAGCACTTGACCGGGCGCGCCTACTTCCGCCATCTCACCCTGCACGTGGGGCCGGGCGTCTTCGTCCCTAGGTCCGAGACCGAGGTGGTCGCCGGTCTGGCGATCGACGCCGCTCAGGCGATGCTCGCCGCCGGTGTCGCGCAGCCGGTCGTCGTTGACCTGTGCACCGGTTCCGGGGCGATCGCGCTGGCCGTCGCCGACGAGGTGCCGACCGCCCGGGTGTATGCCGTGGAAGTCTCCGAACTCGCTCATGCCTGGGCCGCCCGCAATGTCGAAGCGTCCGGGCTCCCGGTACGCCTCTGCCTCGGGGATGCCACCTCGGCGTTCCCCGAACTCGAGGGTGCGGTGGATGTCGTGGTGAGTAATCCGCCCTATATTCCAGTTGACCAGGTGCCGGTGGATCCCGAAGTGGCAGAACACGATCCGCAAGTCGCCCTATATGGCGGGTCGGCCGACGGCCTAGCCATCCCCCTGGCCGTGGCCGCACGCGCTGCAGAGTTGCTGCGCCCTGGCGGGGTGTTGGTCATGGAACACGCTGACGCCCAAGGGGCTTCGCTGCCGGCCGCGCTGATGGGCACCGGGTCCTGGGCCGAGGCGGTCGACCACCCGGACCTGGCCGGCCGGCCCCGTGCCGTGGTCGCGCGGCGCCGTGGGTAGTTGGCGACCCGGCAGCAACCCGGCCCCTTGTGATGGCACTAGCCAAGCCTCGACGCGCCCGTCACGGCGCTGGGCGAGCCGCCCGCGCATACTGGCGGGATGCCGGACGAGGACTGGAGCGCCCACGCCAAGGAAGTGGCGGACTATCACGCTGCGGCGGTGCAGCGCGCCAAGGCGGGGGAGGACCGGGCGGGCCGGCGGGCGGTCACGGACTTTGTGGCGGCCGCTCAGGCGGCCGGCATACCGGATCAGGAACTGACGTTGCGGCCCTACTCCGGGCGAGGTCGCTATCGGACCGGCGTGCGCGGGTGGTACCTCCTGCCGGATCGCTCGGTCGGAGTGGATACGGACGCTAACTTCTATGTGCTCTCCGGCCCCGCGTCTCTGACGGCCCGGCTGCGCGGGGTGAGGCTCACGCCCACCTTGGTGCCGGCCCGGGTGGGGGAGCGCGACGGGGAGTCGATGGCGCTGCCCGATCTGCTGCGCAAACGGCTTGCCGCCGGCACCGACCATCCCTAACCCCGCTACGTGCCCCAAAGCAACCCGCCCGGAGGACAACGAAACCCCGGTGCGGCCAGGCCGCACCGGGGTCGAACAGTTGGTGTCCCACACGGCATACGGCGGCGTTATCCCCCTCCACCGCCGACGCCGGTGCTTGTGCCCGCCGATCAGGCGCGCTGGCTGATCCAGATGAACAGCGCAATGATCAGCAGGATGCCGACGATCGTCCAAATGAGTCCGGAACCACGCATGACTAAGTCTCCCGTCTTGGGTCATGACGCCGTCGCCATGACTCACGGGTAACCGTAGACAGTCACCCCGCCCGCGTGGGGCGCAGCGTGGCAGAAACTACGGCGCGCGTCCCGTCGCGCGGGTCGGCTCCAGGACGCGATAGGCGAAGGGGTCGCCGAGTTGCGCCTCGAAGGAGTAGGGCACGGACTGATAGCCGATGCCCCAATAGCCCAGGTCGAGATCGATCTCGCGATACGCCTGCTGGTGCTCGCGTCCGATCGGAGTGCTCACCCCTTCGCGGTGGCAGCGCACCCCCAGGCTGGCGACCGCGGCCACGCGATAGCTCGGGGCATAGAACCGCGGCTGGTATGCCGTCCACCCGCCGGTATGCAGGGCCGCCACCGCGTCGTGCACCGCCACATGGTCGGGATTGGGTTCGCCGTATGCCGTGTGCGTCTTCAGGTCGCTGCCCTCGGGTACCCAGTCGCTCAGCAGGGCGACAGCGGCCGACGCGGCGAACGCCTTCTCGTCCAGACGCACCGCCCAGGGCGGCACGATCGGATAGGCACCCAGCGCAATCACGCTGCGCTCGAACTCGCGGTCGCGGCTGGCTCCGAACTCCGTCTCGCTCGGGGTGTAGCCGAGCAGGCGGGGCAGATCGCGGGTGCGGACCACGGATTTGTTGCCCCGGCCCACGACGATCACCAGGACTTCCCGACCGGCGGCCACGTGCGCCCGAATGGCCGCGCCCATGGTGAGGACCTCGTCGTCCTGATGGGCCGCGACAAAGACCGCGGGAGCCGAAGTCGGCAGGATCCCCACCTCCATACGTGCTCGGGCGCGGGCGCGGCTCGCCCGGTCGGCATCGCCACCGTACTGCCCGCCACCGACACCGGCACCAAAGTTCGAGTCGACGGGCGGCGATGCGGGTCGCGACGCGCGCGCTCCGACATTGGACGCTCCTAGACTGGACGCCCGTGAGCCCCGTCGTCGATGCCACCACTGCCGAAGGCCAGGACAGCGCGATCCTGGCGAGCGTCTCCGCAGTCTCCGGGGGGCGGCTCGTCGTGCTGCCCACGGACACCGTCTATGGCATCGGCTGCGATGCCTTCGACGTGGCGGCGGTCGCCAATCTGCTCGCCGCCAAGGGCCGCGGGCGGGATATGCCGCCGCCGGTGCTGATCGGCGAGGTGCGAACCCTGGACGGCATCGCCACCGACATCCAGCCGTATGTCCGTGACCTGGTCGAGCGGTTTTGGCCGGGCGCGTTAACCGTGATTCTCAAGGCGCAGCCGTCCCTGGCCTGGGATCTCGGTGACACCGAAGGGACCGTCGCCGCGCGCATGCCGGACGACGAGATCGCCCTGGAGATCTTGCGGCGCACCGGCCCGATGGCGGTGACCAGCGCGAACCGGACGGGGGAGCCGGCGGCCACGACGGTCTTGGAAGCCGCCACCCAGCTCGGGTCCTCGGTGGAGGTCTATGTCGACGGTGGGCCGCGCACCAGCCAGTCGCCCTCCACCATCGTCGACTGCACCGGGCCGGCGCCGGTCGTCCTGCGCGCCGGGGCGATCACCGAGGACGACCTCGCCGCGGTGATGACCTCGGCGGCCCTGCCCCAAGACCCCGTGACGCAGGATCCCGAGCCCCAGGACCCGGAGACCCAGGACCCCGATCAGCAGGACCCCAAACCCACGGACGTCTAAAGCTCGTCAGTCCCACCACAAGGTGCAGCCCTGCCCGGTGAGGGCATTGCCGAACCCGCTCAGATCCTGGGTGCCCTGGTCGACGGCGTCGGGGCAATAGAGGTACATCTCGGCGGCCAGCGCTAGCGCCGCCTCCGGGGTGGCCGGCGGCCGGCTCATCCGGAACGACAAGAGGTCCCGAGTGAGTGCGACGGGCTCCAACCCCCAATGCCCGTGCCAGCGTCGCAGCAGGGTCGCATGGTCGCTTCCGTCCAGATCATGGTTGACCGCGCCCGTCCAGCCGATCAGGCCTGGGGCGAGCCAACCGGCACCGGCCGGGATGAGGGCCACCTCGCCCGACTCATCGGCGGGGCTATCCAGGAGTTCCCACCACGGGGTCACCGCGTCGAAGTGCTCGACCCCCGGCCCGAGGTGCACGAACTCCGGGAAGGGCTGGCCCTCGCCGCGGGCGGCGAAGGCGGCCTCGAGCCAGGCCTGCCCGTCTTGTGCGACAACGGGATCGGCGTCTGCGCCATCGTCGAACTCAAAGTGACTGGACTCCCAGGTGTCGTCACCCGTGACCAGGGGCCACAGGCCGGTATGCGGGTGCCGGGCCTGCAGTTCATTCCACAGCCAGTAGGGAGAACTGGTCTGCATCGTCCACACGGGCACGCCCGGGCGCACCTCCCCGCGGAGGGTCACCGGCGGCAGATGCAGACCGAGATCGGCATACCGGCTGACCGGATCGTCGGGCGGGGGGATCTCGACCACGGGAGCGGGCGGGTAGTCGGCCGCGAACGGCGGGACCAGCAGGACGGGGCGATCGTCGGCCATGACGGCACCCTAGCGGCGTCGATTGCGCAGATCCGTGTCACCAATAAGTGGTATGGCGGCCATCGCCGCAGGTCAGCTCGTCACAGCCGCCGACCGAGCGTGATCCCGTCCCCCGCGCGGTCGAGTTCGGCGAACCCGAGTGCCGCATAGAACGCTCGAGCGTCGGTGTTCTGCGCGCCGACCTCGAGGTGCACGCCGGGGATGCCGCGTTCGCGCAGCTTGCCTGCCAGGTCGTCGATCAGCCGGCGGCCCCAGCCCTGCCCACGGGCCTCGACCAATAGGTCGATATGCAGGTGCGCGGGATAGTCGGCGAGCACGGCCGGGTCCCTCGCCGGGGGCGAGGTGAAGTGCGCTATCAGCCGCTCGTCATAACTCGTCAGCCCGCGCGCGCCACTGCGATAGGTGTCCCGCAGCGCCGGCCACCAGTCCCGCTCGGCCCACGCCGCGAAGGCCGCGGTGTCGGCCGTGGCCACGACATAGCCGACCGGGGTGCCCAGGTCGACCCGGCGTAGCACCGAGACCAACTGCGGCTCGTGGACGACATACGGGTCGAGGTAGACCAGTGGGATGAGTTCGGGGCGGCGGTGCCGCCCGCTCGCATCCTCGCCGCGGGCGGCAGTGCGCACGCAGATCTCCCGCAGCCAGCCATGATCGCCGTCCAGGTATGAGGTGATGGCCAGCTCCCCGGCATTCGTGGGGTCCACAGCGGTTCCGGTCACCCACCAAGCATGCGATATGCGTCGCCGCCATACCCAATGGGGACGCGTCGGCGACCGGGGCGCCGGGGCACCCAATAGAGTGGCGCGAACAGACCCGGCGACGACAAAGGATCGGTCGATGACCTTCTACGGCTCCGACTATGACGAACTCGAGTCCTTCGACCCGGAGATCGCGGGGGTGCTGATCTCCGAGCTCGACCGGATCCGCGGTGGCCTGCAGCTGATCGCCAGCGAAAACCTCTCCAGCCCGCGGGTGCTCACCGCCCTCGGATCGACCCTGTCGAATAAGTACGCCGAGGGTTATCCCGGTCGGCGCTATTACGGCGGGTGCAGCGAGGTCGACAAGGCTGAGGAGCTGGCGATCGAGCGCTGCAAGAGCCTCTTCGACGCCGACCACGCCAACGTTCAGCCACACAGCGGGGCGAGCGCCAACCAGGCGGTCTATGGCGCCTTCCTCAAGCCCGGCGAGACGATCCTGGCGATGAGCCTGCCGCACGGGGGCCACCTCACGCATGGCACCAAGGTGTCCTTCTCCGGCAAGTGGTTCAACGCCGTCCACTATGGCGTCGACGCCGACAGCGAGGACATCGACTACGACCAGATGGAGTCCCTGGCCCGCGAGCACCGGCCCAAGGTCATCCTCGCCGGTGGCTCGGCGATCCCGCGGCTGATCGACTTCCAGCGCTTCCGGGCCATCGCCGACGAGATCGGTGCGATCTTCTGGGTGGATGCCGCGCACTTCATCGGTCTGGTCGCCGGCAAGGCCATCCCCAGCCCGGTGCCCCACGCCGACGTCGTCTCCTTCACCACGCACAAGGTGCTGCGCGGTCCCCGCTCCGGCGCCATCGTCTGCAAGGCCGAGCACAAGGCCGCGATCGACAAGGCCGTCTTCCCGATGATGCAGGGCGGCCCGCAGATGCACACCATCGCGGCCAAGGCGGTCAACTTCAAGGAGTGCGCGACGCCGGAGTATGCGGCCTACGCCAAGCAGGTCATCGAGAATGCTGCGGTCCTTGCCGAAACCTTGGGCGAGAAGGGTATTCGCCCCACCACCGGCGGCACCGACACCCACCTGAGCCTGCACGATCTGCAGGGCGTCGGGGTGAGCGGCAAGGACGCCGAGGAGCGCGCCGGCGCGGCCGGCATCGTGCTCAACAAGAACGCGATCCCCAACGACCCGGCCCCGCCCAGCGTCGCGTCCGGCATCCGGGTCGGGACCCCGTGCGTGACCACCCAGGGGATGGGCACCGAGGAGATGCGCACCATCGCCGATCTCATCGCCACGGCCATCACCCAGGGCGATGCCGACCCCGAGCACGCGGTGACCAAGGAGGTACGGGCGCAGGTGAGTGACCTGGTCACCCGCTTCCCGGCATACCCGCGGTAGGACCTGAGTGCGGGAGTACCTCTTCGTCCTCGTCGTCGCCATGGCCACGACGTATGTCGCGGTCCCCGCGGCATACCGCTTGGCCGTGCGCATCGGCGCCTTCACCCAGGTCCGCGACCGGGATGTGCACGCGGTGCCCATCCCCCGGCTCGGGGGAGTGGGCATCTTCGCCGGCTTCCTCGGGGCCACCCTGGTGGCGGCCAAATTGCCCTTCCTGCACCAGGTTTTCGATACCCCCGAGCTGTGGGGGGTGCTGGTCGGCGGGGCGATCGTCTGCCTGGTGGGGGCGATCGACGATGTCTATGAACTGGACCCGCTCACCAAACTCGCCGGGCAGATCTTCGCCGCCGGGGTGATGGCCTTCCTCGGCGTGCAGCTGTTCAGCGTCCCGATCGCCGGGGTGACCACGGTGCTGCCGGGCCCGGTGCTGGTGCTCTTCACGATTCTCACGGTGCTGGTCTCCACCAATGCGGTGAACTTCATCGACGGCCTGGACGGCCTGGCCTCCGGGGTGGTCGCTATCGCTGCGGCCACCTTCTTCGCCTATAGCTACTCCATCTCGCGCAGCTTCGATCCGCCCAACGTCTTCAGCTCGGCCACCTTCATCTCGGCCGCGCTGCTCGGCTGCTGCCTGGGTTTCCTGCCGCACAACTTCTATCCCGCGCGACTGTTCATGGGTGACAGCGGTGCCCTGTTGCTGGGGTTGCTGCTCGCGGCGGCGATGATCTCGACGACCGGGGGAGTGAGCCCCTCCCAGGTGTCCACGAATGTCGTCGGCGCGGCCGTGCTGCCCCTGCTCGTGCCCCTGGCGATCATCCTGCTGCCGGTGCTGGACGTGATCCTGGCGATCATCCGGCGCACCCGGGCGGGCCGACGGCCCTGGAGCCCGGACGCGCAGCATCTGCATCACCGGATGCTGCAGATCGGCCATGGCCACCGACGGGCGGTGCTGCTGCTGTGGCTCTGGGCGGCCGTGGTTTCCGCGGGCTCGATCGGCTATGTCTTCCTCGACGCGGGGGTGGCCACCGGGTTGGTCGCCGGGGCCCTCGCCCTCAGCGTCGCGCTGACGGTGTGGTTGCCACGGTTTTCCGCCCCGGGGCACCGGCCCAAGCGGATCTGAGGGGCGGGCAACGGCATACCGGCCGGGTACGGTCGGCTGTGTTAGCTTGCCAGCGCCCGCCGCGCCCCCGGCCGGCGACCACCGGAAGGACCCCCTGACCCATGAGTACCGCGCCCACCGCCGCCACGGCCGGGGCCCCCTTTGCGGTCATGCTCCGGGGTGCCTTGGCCCCGTCGGCCGTATGCGGTGTGCTCGCCGTCGTGGTCGCCGCCATCGGCTGGGGCCCGAATGCCGCAATCTCCGCGGCGCTCGGTGGGCTGGTGGCGCTGGTGTTCTTTGCCACCGGGATGATCCTGCTCAGCCGGCTGGTGCGCAGCGCCAATCCGTACGCCTTCCTCGCCGTCGGTATGGCCGTCTACCTGGGCCAGGTCCTCGGGCTGCTGATCTTCATGATCGTGCTGCGCGACAAGGCGTGGATCGATGGACCCGCGCTCGGCCTGGCCGCCCTGGCGGTGACCATCGTGTGGCAAGGCTTCGCCATGCGGGCCTTCCGTCGCGCCCGGCTGCCGATCTACGACGAGCCCACCGGGGACATGCAAACACCCGCTCGCTAATTGGGGCTGGCGGTCTTCGCACGAGGGGTGGCGCCACGCCTCGTGCCCCGCTGGTGAAGACGCCTGCGAGTCTCCGGTATCCTTCCTGACAGTTTCCCCCGCAACGCGCTGTCGCTGGGGCTTGCCCCTACCCGGGCAGTGCCGGTCGAATGCGCAGAGGCGGACACATTCGACGAGAGGCAGTGAACCCGCGCATGGTTCCCCTGCAGATTGCCGGGAAGGTCATGGCCGATGAGGCCGAGGGCGGCTTCCACACCCCTGGGACCGCCAACTTCTGGTGGCCCGTCTTCGGTGGGGACAGTGCCTGGGCGATCACCCGGCCGGCCATCGCGGTCCTGCTCTCGGTGGCCCTGCTCGCGTGGTTCTTCGTCGGGTCCACCGGCAAGTTGACGCTCGTTCCCTCCAAGCGCCAGTTCATGGTCGAGGGCGCGTACAACTTCGTCCGCAACACGATTGCCCGCGACATCATCGGGGCCAAGGACTTCCGGCCCTTCCTGCCGCTGCTGTTCACGCTCTTCACGCTGATCCTGACCAACAACCTCTTCGGGATCATTCCGTTCATTCAGTACCCGTCGATGGCCCGACTGGGCTTCCCGCTGGTGCTGACCCTGATCGTCTACCTGACCTACCACGCGGTTGGAATCCAGCGTAAGCACGGCGTGCTCAACTACCTGAAGTCGCTGATCCCCCCGGGTCTGCCAGGTTGGCTCAAGCCGATCATGTTCGTGCTGGAGTTTCTCACCTACTTCATCATTCGGCCGCTGACTCTGGCACTGCGACTCATGGGCAATATGCTCGCCGGTCACCTCATGCTCTTGGTCTTCATCCTCGGTGGTGAATACCTGCTGCTGCATGGCGGCAATATCGGGCTCAAGGGCGCCGGCATCATGTCCTTCGCCTTCTCGATCCTGATGACCTTCTTCGAACTCCTGGTGGAGTTCCTGCAGGCATTCATCTTCACCCTCTTGGCCGCGCTCTACCTGAGCGACGCGGTCTCCGAGGAACACTGACCAGGCTGCTAAGGCCACCCTTAGATATCCACCCCGCCATAGACGACACCGGCTCATCGGATCCGGTGCCACCGAAAGGAAAAGGAACATGGAAGGCAATATCGCCTACCTCGGCTACGGCCTCGCTGCGATCGGCCCCGGCATCGGCGTCGGTCTGATCTTCGCCGCCTACCTGAACGGCGTCGCCCGTCAGCCCGAGGCGCGCGGCATGCTCCAGACCATCGCCTTCACCGGCATGGCGCTGACCGAAGCCCTCGCCATCCTGGGTCTGGTCTTCGCCTTCATCTTCCGCTGATCGTCCTCGACGGCAGTACTTCCTCGCCTCATAGATAGGGACGCGACGTGTCAATCGCAACATTGGCCGCGGCTGAAGAGACCGGCTGGCCTTCGGGCTTCCCCCTCCTGCCGCACCCGGCAGAGATGATCATCGGCCTGATCGCCTTCGCCATCCTCTATTGGCTGTACAAGACCAAGGTCGTGCCGCGCATGGAGGAGCTCTACGCCGAGCGCACCGCGGCGATCGAGGGCGGTATGGCGCAGGCCGAGGAAGCCCAGGCGGCGGCCGATGCGGCCAAGGCACAGTACGAGGCCCAGCTCAAGGAAGCCCGCACCGAGGCCACTCGGATCCGCGAGCAGGCCCGCGAGCAGGGTTCGCAGATCGTCGCCGAGATGCGCGCCCAGGCCCAGGCCGAAGCGGCCCGGATCACCGACGCTGCGCACCGCCAGATCGAGGCCGAGCGCGCCTCGGCCGCGGCGAGCCTGCGCGGCGAGGTCGGCCGGTTGTCCACCGACCTGGCCAGCAAGATCGTCGGCGAGTCGCTGCACGACGAGACCCGCCAGCGCGGCATCGTTGACCGCTTCCTCGCCGAGCTCGAGTCCGGTCAGCTGCGTCCGGAGAAGGTTCAGTCCTGATGCGAGGCAGTTCCCGCGCCGCCGCGGCGGCGGGTCAGACGGCATACGAACAGGTCGTCGGGTCCATGGACGCGGCCGACCTGGCCGAGCAGCTCTTCGCCGCGAATGCGGCGATCGAGGGCAATGCCACCCTGCGCCGGGCGCTGACCGACCCCTCTCGTGAGGGAGAGGCCAAGTCCGAGCTCGCCCGCCGGCTCTTCGGCGGCAAGGTGTCCGATCAGGCGGTGCATGTGCTTGCTGCCCTCGCGGGGCAGCGGTGGGCACAGGAGCGCGACTTGAGCGACACCCTGGAGAGCTTCGGCGTGATGGCGCTTAGCGAGAGTGCCGACCGCGCCGGGCGCCTGGAGGACGTGGAGAACCAGCTCTTCCGCTTCGAGCGGCTGGTCGATGCGACGCCCGACCTGCGGGACGCGCTGACCAACCGGCAGGGTGACCCGGCCGGCAAGGCCGCACTGGTCGAGCGACTGCTGCAGGACAAGGCGGCGCCGGAGACGGTCCGCCTGGCCAAGCAGGCGGTCGGCAAGCGCAGCGATCGCCGCCTCGATGCCATCCTGGACGGTTTCCTCGATCAGATCGCCGAGCGCCGCGGCCGGCTCACCGCCTTGGTGACCTCCGCCGCCGAACTCGACGAGGCTGAGCGGCACCGTCTCGCGGACGCCCTGGGCCGCATGTATGGCCGTCCGGTCCAGGTCCAGAACGTCCTCGACCCGGCCATCGTCGGCGGTCTGCGGGTGCAGATCGGCGACGAGGTCATCGACGGCACCGTATCCAGCAAGATCGAGGCCGCCCGCCGGCACTTCGGGGGCTGAACCAGCCCTGGCGGGCCCGGCTCGCCGCCCCATACGTCTGACATACATCCGCCACCGGCGGTCGACAAGGAGAAAAGACATGACGGAGCTCTCGATCCGTCCGGAGGAGATCCGGGACGCGCTGGACGCCTACGTCCAGTCCTACCAGCCCGGCGCGGCCTCGCGTGAGGAGGTCGGGCGGGTCACCGACGCCGGCGACGGCATCGCGCACGTCGAGGGTCTGCCCTCGTGCATGACCAACGAGCTGCTCCAGTTTGAGGATGGAACGCTCGGCATCGCGCTGAACCTCGATGTCCACGAGATCGGTGTCGTCGTGCTCGGCGACTTCTCCAAGATTGAAGAGGGCCAGACCGTCAAGCGCACCGGTGAGGTCCTCTCGGTGCCCGTCGGTGACGAGTACCTCGGCCGCGTGGTGAACCCCCTCGGCCAGCCGATCGACGGCCTGGGTGAGATCAACGCCACCGAGCGTCGCGCCCTGGAACTGCAGGCCCCCACGGTGGTCCAGCGCAAGTCGGTGCACGAGCCGATGCAGACCGGCATCAAGGCCATCGACTCGATGATCCCGATCGGTC
>ERZ501016.469-NODE-469-length-11460-cov-3.572731_pt1 | contig 11460 bp, 7 predicted proteins | sample MGYA00248889_ERZ501016 | MGnify/ENA primary metagenome ERZ501016 (study PRJEB25958, sample SAMN03398594) | human skin metagenome | study: EMG produced TPA metagenomics assembly of the Human Skin Microbiome Metagenome (human skin metagenome) data set. | reverse complement strand
CCTCCTCACTCTGTTCGGAAAAATAGATTGGATGCGCAATCTATTTTTCGGAGTGTTATTACCTGTTTTTCAGCCAGATGGCGAGGTCGTGGACGCCGAGGGGCGGTGTGAGGGCGTAACCCTGGGCGGCGTCCACGCCGAGGTCGCGCAGAGCGTCGAGCTGGGCGTAGGTTTCGACACCGACGGCAGTGACGGTCAGGCCGAGGCTGTGGGCGATGCTGACGGTGCCCTGCACGAGTTTCATGCCCATGTCGTCATCGGGCAGTTTGGCAGTGAGGGTGGGGTGCAGTTTCAGGCCGCTGAGGGGAAAGCGGGTCAGCGCGGTGAGGCTGCTGGCTCCGTCGCCGAAATCGTCCACGATCAGGCGCGACCCCTTGGCGCGGAGGCTCTCCAGGACGCCCAGGGTTTCTTCGCTGTGGTCGAGGAGGCTGTCGGCGTTCACCTCGATGTCCAGGGCGTTGAGTTTGGTCATCAGGGGCAGCAGGCGCTCGGCGGCGCGGGGGCGGCTCAGTTCCTCCAGGCTCAGGTTGACGCTGGTGCGCCACTCGCCCTTGCGGAACCCCTCGCGGATGATGGCGCGTCCTTTCCCGGCTTCCCTGAGCACCCACTCGCCCAGCAGCACGATCAGGTCGCTGCGCCTGGCGATGGGCAGGAAGCGGGCGAGGGAGATGTTGCCCAGGCGCGGGTGCGTCCAGCGCAGCAGGGCCTCGGCGCTGATGGCGCGTCCGTCCTTGAGGCTCACGGCGGGCTGGTACAGCAGGTTGAACTGCTGGGGTTCGGCCTCGATGGCGTGCCGCAGATCGTTCTCCAGTTCGAAGGTCTGGGCCTGTTCGTCGCGCAGGCTCACGTTGAACAGTTGCACCTGCCCGCGCCCCTGGCGTTTGGCGTGTTGCAGGGCCATCTCGGCGTCACCGAGGGCCTGGTCGGGGTTGCCGGGTTGCACGCTGGCGGAGCCGATGGAGAAGGTGATGGGCACCAGGCGCTTCCCGGCCCGCAGGGGTTCTTGCAGGGCCGCCTGGATTTTCTGGATGCCCACGTCGGCGCTGTCGGGGAGTAGAATGGCGAAGGAGTCGTCGGTGAGGCGGGCGGCGTGACCGCCCTGCTCGGTGACCATGTCGTTCAGGCGGGCGGCCAGTTGAATGAGGAGCAGGTCGCCGGCGGTGCGGCCCAGCGCGGCGTTCAGGCCGCCGAAGCTGTCCACGTCGATGGCGGCGACCATATTGCCTGCGCTGCCCGGCTGGGTGAGGCGCGAACGCAACCCGGCGCGGTTCAGCAGGCCCGTGAGCTGGTCGTGGTTGGCGTCGTGCTGCAATTTCGCGTGGGCGCGTTTCAGGGCCGTCTGGTCGCGCAGGGTCAGCAGAATGCCGGACTTGCGACCGGGGTGGTCGGCGTCCATGCGGGTGGCGCGGAACTCGATGTGCCTGCGCGTGCCACTGACCGTCACGGTGATGGCTTCCAGGGTGTACGGCAGGGGCAGGGATTTGAAGTCCGGCCATGGCAGCAGGTTTCCGTCGGTGCTGTACAGTTTCAGGCCCATCTGCTCCAGGGTGCGGGTCAGGCCCAGCCCGCCGACCTGCACGGCGTCGATTTCCAGCAGGTCGGCGGCCTGCCGGCTGATCAGTTGTGCCCGTCCGGCGTGATCCATGACGATGGTGGCGGCGTCACTGAGGCTCAGCACCTGTGAAACCAGGTGCCCGTTCACCTGACCGGCGGTGTGGCGGCTGGGGCCTTCCACGATCAGCAGGTCGGGCGCGAAGGCGCTGTGCCGGGCCGTGAGGGCCACCGTGTTGCCGTTTGGCAGCGTGACCTCGGTGGTGCCGCCCTGACCGGCCTGCGCGGCCAGAATCAGGTCTTTGAGGCTGTCGGTGCCCTCCCCGCTGAAGCACGCCCACTGCCACAGGGGCGAGCCGGGCGGCGTCTGTTCACTGGCGACCGAGGTCAGGGCCTCGAACCCGCGGCTGACCTGTTTCACCTCTCCGTTCGGGCCGAGCAGGGCCACCGGGGCGTCCGTGTCGAGCAGGGCCGCCAGTTCACCCGTGCGGGTGTACTCGGGCGTGACATCGTGCGCCGTCCACAGCACCCCCGCCGCCGCGCCGCCGAAGTAGGGTTTCGCCTCGCTCCGCACCCAGCGCCGCGCCGTGCCGGGCAGCAACTCGTCTTTCAGGCGAATGGAACGGCCCGCTGCCGCGCTCGCCAGCCCCTGCGCCAGGCCCTGGCCTTCCGGGAAGACCTTCAGGAGGGGCTGGCCGATCACCTCCTGATCCGTCAGGTCGAACAGTTCCAGGAAGGTGCGGCTCACCTGCCGGAAGGTCAGGTTCGCCGCGAGCCACGCGGTCGCCGCCGGCAGTTGCGTGATCAGCATGTCGGCCTCGCGGTTCCCGCTCTCGGTGCGCGCGGCGGACAGCAGCAGCGTCAGTACCTCCACCGCGCCGGGCGCGGGCGGGGCGTCCTCTGACCACAGCAGGCCCAGCAGCGACCCGTCCCGCGTGAGCCACGCCAGGTCGCCGTGCCCCAGCCAGTCGTCCGGCGGGATCAGGTCGGTGCCGGGCGTGACGGTCACCGGGGCGTCGGCGCGAATACTCAGGACGCGTCCACCCACGGTGGCGAGCAGGGTGGCGTGGGGCGCGTGCGCCCGCATGAGGTCACGCAGGGCCAGGTGCAGAACAGAGTCGGAAGCAGCAGACATGGACAGGAAACACCTTTCAGGCTGGAATGGGGGAAGGAGGGGCGTGGGGCGCGGGCCGGAGTGAGGGGGCGGCCTTGACTGAATTGCGTACAGGGTGCCACGTGAACTCTTACGGCCTTCATGCAAGGCCCCCTGCCCCGCCGGACACCATCAGGCTGCCCCGCCAGGCAAATGCCAAAAACACGTATACTTTCTTCTTATGACGAAGGAAAAAATCCCCATGACCCAGCGGGGTTACGACAAACTCCAGGAAACCCTGCACCACCTGAAAACCACCCGCCGTGAACAGATCAGCGAGTACATGGGTAAGGCCATCGAGGACGGCGACCTGCGCGAAAGTGCTGCCTACGACGAGGCCAGAATGCAGCAGAGCGAGAACGAAGCCCGCATTGCCGACATCGAACTGCAACTGGAACGCGCCCACATCATCGAAGTGGATCAGAGTGCCGTGGGCCTCGGCGCGAAAGTCAAGATCAAGGCCGAGAAAGGCCCCGAACGCACCTTTGAAATCGTGGGCGTCTACGAAGTCGACGTTCTGAACGGCAAGGTCAGCGATGCCAGCCCCATCGGCCAGGCGCTCATCGGCAAGAAGAAAGGGGAAGTGGTCGAGGTTCCCTCGCCTAAAGGCGTGAACAGGTTCACGGTGGTCAGCGTCGAGTACGACTGAAGGACAGGCTGGACGTCAAGCTGTTGAAGAGAGGGCTGGCCTCAAGCGGGTCAGCTTCGCTGTTTTTCGTGCAGCACCCGCAGCACCTCGGCGGCGTGACTGGCGGGGTTCACGGTCTTCCAGTGGTGTACCAGCGTGCCCTGCGGGTCGATCAGGAACGTCTGCCGGGCCGCCACGCCCAGCAGGCCCGTCAGGCCGCCCAGCACCCCGTACGCCCGTGAAATGGTCTTGTCCCCGTCCGGCAGCAGCGGGAAACTGAGGCGGCACTGGTCACGGAATTTTGCCTGGCTGGCCTCGGTGTCGGTGCTAACGCCCACCACCACGGCCCCCGCCCGCTCGAACTCCGGCAGCGCCTGCTCGAACCGCTGCGCCTCGATGCTGCACCCCGGCGTGCTGGCCTTCGGGTAGAAGTAAAGCACCACCCAGCGCCCCCGCAGGGCACTGGATTCAATGTGCTGCCCGTCGTCACTGCGGGCGTCGAAGGCGGGTGCGGGCTGACCGACCTGGGGTGTCATGCTCCCATGTTAAAACGCGCCTCCCGTAAACTCCTGCTGTGCCGAACCTTCACCAGCCCCTGAAACCGTACGCCGCGCAGAGGGTCGTGGTGGGCGTATCCGGGGGGGCGGACTCGGTGGCCCTGCTGCGGGCGCTGGTGCAGGTCGGCGCGGAACCCATCGCGGCGCACTTCGATCATGCCCTGCGCCCAGACTCCGCCGGGGATGCCAGGTGGGTCGAGGAACTCGCTTCAGGGCTGGGTGCGCCCTTTTACACCGTGCGCGTGGAGGTCGCCGCTGTCGCCCGGAAACGCGGCTGGAACATCGAGGACGCCGCCCGCCGCCTGCGCTACGACTTCCTGACACGCGTGGCGAAGCAGACCGGGGCCACAGCCATCCTGACCGCGCACACCCGCCGCGACCAGGCCGAAACCGTCCTGACCCGGATGCTGCGCGGCGAGGCTGTCCTGACCGGCATCGCGGCCCGGCGTGACCGCTTGCACCGCCCCTGGCTCGACGTCCCCCGGCAGGACATCGAAGCGTACCTGCGTGAACTCGGCCAGGACTGGCGCAAGGACACCAGCAACACCGACCCCACGTACAACCGCGCCTGGATTCGTCAGGAAGTCATGCCCATCCTGCAAGCGCGTTACCCTGCCGTGGAGGAAACCCTGGCCCGCCTCGCCCTGTTTAACGCGCAGGATGACGCTGCCCTCACCGCGCTGGCTGCGCGGATCAACCCGCACACGCCCCTGGCGAAGGAACCGCCCGCCCTCCTGCGCCGCTGGGTGAAACGGGAACTGGAAAAAGCTGGCCTGGAAGTCCGTTTCCGACACATCCAGGGCATTACGCACGCCATCCAGACGGGGGAAACGCGGCACCTGACCCTGCCAGACGGGCAGGACGTGACGGTCAGCAACGGAAGGTTACACTTGGAGCCTGTTCGCTGGCCCGAACCCCAATTTCCCATTCCGGACGGCTGGGAACTCCGCTTCAGGCAGGACGGTGACCGCATTCACTTACCTGGCGGCACGCGGAAACCTGGCGGCACGCGGAAACTCAGTGACGTGCTCACGGATTTGAAAATTCCCCGAGCTGAACGGAACAGTATCCATCTTCTGACCGTCGGGCAGGACGTGAAGTGGCTGGGCCTCGACTCGCCCGTGTGGGCTGCCGGAGCCTGGGAGGAAGCCGGGCAACCTCTCGATCCGCTCGACAACGCCATGCGCGAGGCCCTGGCCCTGGCCCGCCAGTCCGCTGCTGCGGACGAGGTTCCCGTCGGGGCCGTCGTCACCGACTCGCAGGGGGAAATCATCGGGCGGGGGCGCAACACCAGCCGCGAACACGGCGACATGACCCGCCACGCCGAACTCGCCGCCCTGCGCGAAGCCAGCGCCACCCACGGCGCGTACCTGCAAAGCTGCACGCTGGTCGTCACGCTGGAACCGTGCCCCATGTGCCTCGGCGCGGCCCTCGAAGCCCGCACTGGGCGCATCGTGTACGGGGCCAGCAACCCCAAAGCAGGCGCACTCGGCGGCGTCACCGACCTCCTCAAACACCACTGGGGCCACACGCCGGACATCCAGGGCGGTTACCGCGCCAGGGAAGCCGCGAAACTCCTGAAACAGAGCTTCCAGAAATTCAGGGACGAGAAACCAGGTTAATCAGGGTTTCTTCGGTGAGTTCCCTGGGGGCGCTGATGGTCACGGCCTGAACCGTGGTGAAGGTGAGGGGTAACAGAAAAAGCAGCTTCCGCATGGGCAGAAGCTACCGGTAAAACGTGATGGATTGACGACGATCTGAGGTTTTGAGGTTCAGCCCCGGAATTCGCGGTCGCTGAAGTCTTCGCGTTGGGGGCGTTGGTTTTGCTGGTCGCGTTCACGGCTCCAGCGTCCGCCGCCTTGTCGGTCTCCACGGTCATTGCTGCGTCCGCCGTAGTTTCCGCCGCCTCGGTTGCCGTAACCGCCGCCGCGATTGCCGCCGCCACGGTAACCGCCTTCGTCGCGGTTGCCGCGGTTGCCGCCGCTGTAGCCATCATTGCCACGGCGTTCACGGGTGGCCTGCTCGAACAGTTCGGGGAGTTCCTGGGCGATCTCGATCTGGATTTCGCCTTCCAGCGGGTTGGCTTTCATCAGTTTCTCGATGTACTCGCTGGGCACGTCGGCCACGGTGCCGCCGCGCCACTGGCGCACCTTGCCGAGGCGGCGGGTGTCCACGTCGCTGTTGCGGGCCAGGACGGCCACGGTGCGGGCAATGCTCAGGCGCTCGCCGTGCAGGATGACGGTGGTCAGGCCTTCCTCGCCGGACAGCAGGCTGGCGGCCTTGACGGGTTCGGTCACGCCGCTGATCTTGGCCAGGGCGCGGGTCAGGGCTTCTAGGCCCAGTTCGCTGAAGAGGCGCTCGGCTTCGGCCTGGAAGTTCGCGGCGACATCGCTGTCTACCTTGCGAACCATGTCGGCGCTGGATTTGGCACTGGCCGCCGCAACTTCCTTGGGCGTGGGCAGGGCGCGTTCCTTGAATTTCACGCCCGTGATGCGTTCCAGACCCGCCACTTCGCGGTTCTCGCGGTCACCGAACATGATGATGGCGGTTCCGGTACGCCCGGCGCGGCCCGTGCGGCCACTGCGGTGAACGTAACTTTCGGGGTCTTGCGGCAGGTGGTACTGCACCACCAGGTCAACTTCGGGGATGTCCAGGCCACGGGCGGCCACGTCGGTGGCGACCAGCACGCCCACGCGCCCGCTGCGGAAGGCTCCCAGGGCGCGTTCACGCTGGCTCTGCGCCAGGTCGCCGTGCAGGGCTTCGGACTCAATGCCACGGTGAATCAGTTCGTTCGCCAGTTCGTCCGCCTCGCGCTTGGTGCGAGTGAACACGATGGCTTTCTCGGGGTTGTACACGGTCAGCAGGTCAGCCAGCACGCGGGTGCGGGTGCGGCCCACCTTCACTTTCAGGTGCTCGACGGTCTGCGCGGCCTGGCTCTTGCCTTCGCCCACCATGTCCACCGTGGCGGGTTCACGCAGGTAATTCCGGGCCAGTCGTTTAATGTCGTTCGTCAGGGTGGCGCTGAACAGCATGGTCTGACGCTCACCGGGCGTTTTCTGGAGGATAGTCTCAATGGCGTCCGCGAAGCCCACGCTGAGCATCTCGTCTGCTTCGTCCAGCACCGCGAATTCCACGGCACTCAGGTCAAGGTTCCCGCGTTCCAGGTGATCGATCAGGCGGCCAGGAGTGCCGACCACGATATCCACACCGCGCCGCAGGGCGTTCTCCTGCGGGCCGTAAGCCGCGCCGCCGTACACGGTCACGGTGGTCAGGCCCACGCCGCTCTTGCTGAACTCGTCAGCAACCTGCTTGGCAAGTTCACGGGTGGGGGCCACGACAATGGCGCGGGGCAAGCGGCTGCGTTCACGGCTGGGTTCCAACTTGCTGATAATGGGCAGGGCGAACGCCAGGGTTTTCCCCGTTCCGGTGCGGGCGCGACCGATCAGGTCTTTACCTTCGAGGGTCAGGGGCAGGCTTTCGGCCTGGATGGGACTGGCTTCCGTGATGCCGCGCTCAGCGAGACGCGCCGCGAGTTCGGGCGCGATCAATTGATCAAAGTTCATTTGTAGTCCTTTCGGGAGAAAACCCCTTAAGAACTCCAAACGCCTTCAGATCGCCTTAAAGCAGTGAAAGCTCGTCCTGTACGTGGGGGGACTCTCCGGCCACCGGGTATCTCCCGAAGTGGCGCACGAAAAAAAAGTGTACCCGATCCAGGTAGAAAAAGCAAGAGCAGCGGCGCAGCGATTGGCGGGGCCGCTTTACTTCACTCAGCCGAAATACCCGCACCGAAATTCCCGCCAGGTCTGGGCAGTGCGTTCGCGGCGTGTGCGTTCCGTCCACTCCCAGTACGGCGTGTAGAGGCTGCGGGCAGTCACGACCTCGTCCCGGAAAATCTCGGCACTCAGGCCCGTATCCAGCAGACCGCTTGACTCGAAGCGCGACAGGACGCCGCTACGGTCATAATCGACCTTGCGTAGATCCACGTCCCAGCCGTCTTTTCCGGCGGTCAGCGTGAGGTACTGCGCCCTGGGGTCACCGTCTGCCGGGGAACCCACCGCGCCCGTGTTGATGACCCGCACCTGCCCGAAGTGCGCGTCCGCCTGGCGGTGAATGTGCGAGGCCACCAGCACGCCTGCCCCTGCCTGCTGAGCAAGCTCCTGTACGCGCTCCGGGCGGCTGCGGTCACTGAGGCTCTCGCGGTAGTGCTGCGCGGTGCCGTGCGCCAGCAGCACCTCCGGTAAACCCGGTACAGCCAGGCGCTGGGTCATGGGCCAGTGCTCGGGCACGTGCAGCAGGCCCGCCCGGTCGAGTTCCTGCACGCTCCACGCGGTCGCGCCCCAGAAAGAATCCTCGAACCACGCGGCGGGCAGCGCGTCACTCCGGGCGTGCCACAGGCGCAGCAGGTCATCGTGGTTGCCCAGCGTGAACGACACGCCCCCCCGCGCCAGCAGCGTTTCCAGCACCTGCACGGAATCCGGCCCCCGGTTCACCACGTCGCCGTTCACGATGATCCGCTCTGCACCCTGCGCCTTCACGTCCATCAGCACGGCCCGCAGCGCATCGGCGTTGCCGTGAATGTCCGCCATGACCGCGATTCGCACCCGGTCATTCTAGGCGGGGACTGTCGGGACACTGTCTGCTGCGCTGGATTTCATGGAGGGGGTGCACCACCTGCTGGAATTCCATTCGTTTTCCCTGTACCCGCTACAATTCAGCTTATGTTGTTTCTGTCCGCGCTTCTGCTCGTTGTGGCTTTCCTGGTGGGGAGTCTGCCGCTGGGGCACTGGCTGCTGGCCCGCGCGGGCGTCAGCAGCCGGTTGAATAACGCGCACAACCTGGGCGTGGAGAACGTGCTGCGGCGCGTGGGGCCGCGCCTGGCCTTTACGAGCGCCGCACTGGACGCCCTGAAGGGCTTCACGGCCATGCTGATGGTGTCCAGTCAGGGAAAACCGGAAGTGACCATCATGGCCGCCCTGGCCGCGTACCTGGGTCACCTGAACCCGCCCCGGCAGTTGTACGGGCAGACGCCGCCGCGCGGGCGCGGAAACCTGGTGCTGCTGGGCGTCCTCGCCGGGCTGGTGGTGACGGGGGCCATTCCGTTCTGGGCGGGCGTGCTCCCCGTGCTGGTGTACGCGGGCGTGGCCGGGTACTGGGGGTTCATCAGCGCGGCCACGCTGGCGGGCCTGGGGGCGCTGGTGGCGGCGGTGGCCGTGCTGCCGTACAGTCCCGCGCCGAAACTCACGACGCTGGCGCTGCTGGTCGCTGCCGGGTGGCGCTTCAAGGAGAACCTGGGCCGCATCCTGGACGGCACCGAACCGCGCGTGGGCGAGGACGTGCCGCTGGCCGGGAAACGCGACGATCAGGTGGTGGCGGCCTTCATGATTCACCCCATGAACCTGCACGATTTCTGGTCGGCACAACGCTTCGGCTGGTTGAAACCGCTGGTGGAAAAGGGGCTGGTCCGTGAGAAGACCGTGCGCCAGATCGCGGACGAGATGCGCCCCATGAAGGTCGGCGAGTTGCGCGGCATCAGAACCGCGCAGGGCAAGGAGATCCGCTGTTACCTGCTGTCCGCGCCGCTGCTGCCCGACCGTTTCCGCGACGACCCGGAACTGGCGACAAGACGCGCTGTCGAGGGCGCACGCCTCGCGCACGAACTGGGCGCGGAAGTTTTTGGCCTGGGGGCCTTCTGGAGTGTCGTGGGCAACAAGGGCGTGGACGTGCAGGCCGCCGTGCCCGAAATCACCGTCACCAACGGGGGCGCGTACACCTCCGGCACTGTCAAGGCCGCCATTCCCGGCATCCTGCGGCACTTTGCGGAGACTGGACGCGACCTGAAGCAGGCCACCGCCGGAATCGTGGGCGCAAACGGTGTGGTGGCCTTCGGCATAGCCCGCACCATCGCGCCACAGGTCGGGAAGGTCATCATGATCGGGCGGGACATGGAGAAACTGGAACGCAGCGCGAACACCCTGCGCCGCGCCAACAGGGACACCGAGATCGTGACCACCACCAGTTACGATACCCTCAGGGAAGCCGACCTGATCTTTTCGGCGACCAGTGACCCGAACCCCGTGATTTTCCCGCAGCACGTGAAGGAAGGCGCGTGGATTTTCGACGAGGGCCGCCCCGCCGACGTGGACGAAAGCGTGCGCGACGTGCCCGGCGTGCGCATTATTCCCGGCGGACTGGTCAAACCGCCCGGCAGCATGACCACCAACATCGACCTGCAATTCGGTGAGGGAAACGTCCCCGCCTGCCTGGCCGAAACGCTGATCATTGCTGCGACTGGAGAGCACCAGCGCAAGAGCCTTGGGCCACAGACCCTTACCGAGAACATCAATTTCTTTGTCGATGAGGCGCACAAGCTGGGCTTTGAAGTCGTGGACTGAGCAGAACGAGGAATCCTGGGGCCGGGGTGGTCATGTGCTGATCTGCCCCGGCCCCAGCCTTTGAATTTGCGTGCAAAAGAAGCAAGGGCAGAATGCGACATTTTTTACATAAACTGGCCTGGGATTAGGGCAGTTTTGCGTCGGTGTGGGTAAGCCTTCAGGAGAGGAGGCAGAACCATGACGCTCCGGCAGCACTTTCAGCGCTCTTCTGAAAGTAGCACCTGCATTTCGTCGTGAACAGACCCGTATTTTCTCCTTTCCGAGCTCGAGGGGCACCAGGCCGCTCGGCAGTAACCTGAAGTCATGACCATTCGACCTGTGATTGCCCTGCATGGCGGGGCGGGCACCATTTCAAAGGCCAGCCTGACGCCGGAGGCCGACGCTGCCGCCCGCGCGGGACTCCGGGGGGCGCTGGAAGCCGGGTACGCCATGCTCTCTGCGGGTGGAACGGCCCTGGATGCCGTCACGGCAGCCGTCGTGGCGCTGGAATCCCACCCCAGTTTCAACTCCGGGCACGGCGCGGCCTTCAACCGGGGCGGGTTTCACGAGCTGGACGCGTCCATCATGGACGGGCGCACGGGACTGGCGGGCGCGGTGGCCGGGGCGCGGCGCATCAAACACCCGATTCTGGCGGCCCGCGCCCTGGCGAAACAGGCCGACCCCCTGCTGCTGATAGGCGAGGCTGCCGACACCTGGGCCGGGCAGAACGGGCTGGAACTCGTGGAGAACACCTTCTTCTCGACCGATTCACGCCGCGAGATGCTGCGCCGGATGCTGGAACGCGAGCAGCTCGGCACGCTCGCCCAGGCCACCGAGCAGGAGAAGCACGGCACCGTGGGCGCAGTTGCCCTCGACTTCGACGGTCACCTGGCCGCGGCCACCTCCACCGGCGGGTACACCGCCAAACCCGTGGGGCGCGTGGGGGACAGCCCCATCATCGGCGCGGGAACGTGGGCGGACGACCGTACCTGCGCCGTGTCCGGCACCGGCAAGGGCGAACTGTTCATTCGCACGGCCCTGGCGCACAGCATTCACGCCCGCATGCTGTACGCCGGGCAGACCCTCGCGCAGGCCGCCCAGGCGCAGATCGACGAGACCGCCCGCCTCGGCGGGGGCGGCGCGGGCCTGTGCGCCGTGGACACGCGCGGGAACGTGGCGTTGCCCTTCGACACGGAAGGC